>Ga0268250_10000302_pt1 | contig 23934 bp, 25 predicted proteins | sample AgamicAsSfe_FD_200448 | JGI IMG/M metagenome (GOLD analysis project Ga0268250, IMG submission 200448) | Agave microbial communities from Guanajuato, Mexico - As.Sf.e (v2) (version 2) | ecosystem: Host-associated > Plants > Phyllosphere > Phylloplane/Leaf | place: Guanajuato, Mexico | collected...
CGCCGGCATTGGCGAACATGACGTCGAGGCGGCCGTAGCGGGAGATGGCGTCTTCGCAGATGGACTTCACGGCGGACTCGGAGGTGGCATCGAAGGTGTGGGTGTGGATGTGGACGGAGGGGAAGAGGGAGTTGAGTTCGCGGGCGTGGGTGGGGAGGTGGGTGTCGGAGAGGTCGCAGAGGTAGATTGCGTGGGCGGAGTGGGCGGCGAAGACGTGGGCGGTGGCTCGACCGATGCCGAGGGGGGAGTTGGCGCCTGAGGGGAGGCCCGGGTGTTAGCAAGAGCGGACAGAGGTAGCCGGTGAGGTGAGGGGTTTCTGGAGGGTGCGCCTACCTGTGATAATAACCACCTTATCCTTATATCGCCTAGCAGCATGTCAGAATAGGCAGACCTGAGAAAGCAGAGGAGCTTGCACATACGCTGCTTGGTAGTCACCGGCAACTTTTGGGATATTAGGCATTCCATCGAAGAGGCCCGAAGACTGTGGAGGTTCGTTGAGCTCACGACTTGATAGTCCGTCAGTGCGACGTGGTGCTTCTGCCATGACTGGAGGACTGAGGAGAGGTAGGAGGTGGTATGGTATTGTTGTGGTGAGGTGAGCTGCTGCTGGGGGAGTCTCTTCTACCCCAGCTACACACATGTTGCCGAGGTCCAATGGACGGGAAGAGCTCGCCCGACGGCGACTTCTTGTCACTGCCTTCTATTCGGGCTGGAACCAGAGACGGGATACTAGCTCAACATAGTACACTCAATAAATGCCATTAATCAATTGGTGTCATCGCAGCGAGTACCATGTGCGAGACAATACAATGCAATGCAATGACCCCGTCTAGACGTACATATCCATCTACCTTGATGCCATGCCACGCCATTCCAAGCGAATTCGCCATCACCATCTGTAGTCTGCCCAGATATAATAGCTCCAAGCAATGCCCGAGTCTTCCCTGCGCTGTTGCTCTTCGCCAGTGTGGTGCACTTCGTAGCATATCGTACCATGCGATTCCCATATCCATGACCGTGCCATATCATACCTCATGTCCATGCCACAATTGTTTCCAGGGTTTCCAGAAGCGAAATACAACCCCAAGAACGCCACAATCTCATCACACTTATTCGCTGACATCATCATCGCCGGCCACCCTGACCTCCTCCGCCACAATCCCCTCACCGCCCGTCATCTCCTCATGTCTCTCACCTCCAGCACCACCTCCACTCTTCAACTTCGTCTTACTCTTCCCTCTCTCCTTATCCTTGCGTTCCTCCTCTTCCTCCTCGCCCATGACCCGATAAATCTTTCTGAAATACTGCCTCAACGTTCTCAAACCCCTCAGATACCCACGATCGATATCCCGCGGTGTATGCGGCGGACAGACTGCATCCGTGAGGTCAGTCGTTTCAGCTGTGACGCAATTGGCAAAGTCGATGATCTTGAAGAGGAAGTCTCTGTTCTTCTTGGCGGTATTGGATTTCGGGTCGTTAGAGTTCTTGCCAGAGTGTTCAGACTCTTTGTCATGGCGACGCTGGTGAGACGAAATGACGGTGTCGCGCCCGTCCTGTTCTGAAGCGCCGTCGTAAATGATATAAAGACTGCTACCGTAGAAGCGATAGCCAGGAAGTCCGCGAACCACACCTTCAAGTCTGTCAATCTCCTCGAGTGCCTGCGGAATGAGTCGACGAGCGGCGGAGTGGTTGTTGCCATTGTAAAAGAAGCTGGTGAGCGCATCTTGAAACTCTCTGCCTGCCTTGAGATCACGACCAAAGTACTTGTCTTGCCAGAGATACTTCTTACTCTTCACGTCGTAGGTCTGCATACCACAAACACGGAGTCCGAGCTGGCGTGATGTCGTTGTCTTGCACTTCTGACGTTGTGATTTCTGCTTTTTCTCGTCTGCTTCGATGCCGTGTTGACGAGTGCCCATTTTGAGATCCAAGGTGCAAGGGAATTTCAGGCCAGCAGTGAGGTCCTCAAGCATGAGATATTCTTCACTGCGCTCATTGGCCGAGAGGCGGGCTTCCTTGGGATTGAGAGGCGCAAGCATGATGTCGTCCTCAACTTGAGCTGAATCCATAGTAGCAGGGCTGGGAAGCATGTTTCCAGGTATGCTATTCATGGGAGCGTCTCTGATAGCCTGACGCGGTGTAGTCTCTTCCTCGTTTTCATCGTTGTCGAAGACTGCGGGGTTGACAGGAGCTGAAGCGGCTCCTGCATCACTGGTGCCGGCCTCGTCCATGGTGAAGACTTCTTCTTCAACTTCGCCAACATAGTTGTCATCGTCCCAGTATTGCAAGGCTCCTCTGCTCTGACTGTTCACATCGCTTTGCCGACGACGTAATCCTGCTGTTGATGCTCTTCGGCGCGGGGCTCGACTTCGAGCGCGATCAGATTGAGCATCCGTAATGTCAACACTGCTATTTGTTGAGGGGCGGTCGGATCCTGCAGCACTAGCCTCTTGGGTGAGCTCATTGCGTAATGTGGACGAGGATGAAGATTCCCTCGCAGCAAGACCTGGACCAAAGTCGCGTTCGTCGAAGCTGCTTGCTGCTCGTCCGTGACCTGAAGAGCTGGGCTGCACTCTGACTGGAATCGGAGCTGGCAAAGAGCCTGTTGGCTCCGTGTCGGTACGTGCGAGCTTACGAGTTCCGCGTTTGGAGGAGTGGCGGTGTACAGTGGTCGGCTGGAATACATCCCTGATAATCTGATCTCGAAGAGACCCATTGCGTATTGTGGTACCCCAGCATGAACCGAGTGGCGTTAGGGAGGAGCGTTGTGAGACCTGGTCAGGCACAGAGGAAAGTCCGCCTGTAGACCTCAGGAGGTGACTGACATCCGAGAAGCTGTGCGGAGGTGGGCTTGGCCGACTCGGGAAAAGATTGTCGGGTATGAGGTGACGATTGATGTTGAAGTATACACGTGGTAGATCATCGGTTTGATTGGCTTGTTGAGATTTACTAACAATGCGTGGCTGATCCTCAGCTGAAATCTCAGCAGATCTGGACTCGGTTGATCTTGACTTTGAGGGATTGAGCATGCCTTTCGAGGAAGATTCTTTGTTGGAGGCTGCTTTGGCGGTACGATCTTTCGAAACTTTGGGAGATTTCCGCTCGGTCCTACTTTCGAATGTCACGTTGAGAACGCCCAAGTACCTATACACCGGTCAATAAAGGCCGAAGTCAGTCACTATACAAGACAACATACCTAGGCATGAAGTCGAGGAGATCGGGGTGCCATCGCTCGACTGTCTCGTAAAACTTGTTCTCTCTGTTGTTCACTTTCTTGCAGATAGCCTTTCTCGAGACGCGGTACACAGCTGCATGACCTCCGACTTGGTGGCTGAAAGGTTTGAGCTCGATAGCATCATTTGCGACAGGGAACCCACTACTTGACTTGGGAGGCCGCTCAAAGTCCGTACGCTCATCCTCAGACATCTCCCAATCTGATTCGGTGGCTGACTGTGATCCTTCTGATTGTGATGGTACATCATGGCTCTCATTGGATGAGACTCGCGCCAAAGTCGGGAAGTCACCCTGCAGATACTGGTTGTCGTCTCCAGACTGTAGTGAAAGCTCAATCCGTCGATCGTCTTGCTCGGCTTGTGATGTACTGTCCCGCGTGGTGCGGTCATCGGCACGCGAAGATGTAGGCCGTTGTCTGCCTTTGCTTGGACTTCGGAGTCTTTCTGCTGCCTGTTGATCTGGCGTGCGATGTGGATAGTATACAGCAGATGTCACATGTTCTTTCTGAACTAGCTCCCGATCCTCATCGCGGGCTGTGTACGTCGTCTGGCGTGACAGTGTGTCCACAGGAGAAGTGGGTGAACGTTCCGATTCTTCCTCATCAAGACTTTCTCCCACTGCGAGTGCTTTTCCTTGCTCCATGCCTTTCACGGGATCTATCCTGTGACCACGTTCTGATTGTGCCCAATCGGAGGCTTCTGTGCTCAGTGCGTGAACTCTGCTGACGATATCCTGGGTTTCTTCTGTGTCTGTTGCTGTCTCTTCTTCCGGGTCTTCAGCAACAAGAGAGGGCTTGCGGACTGGAACCACGCTTTCCAGGGTGCCTCTACGACCTCGATCTGTTGTGACATCTGGTGCCCGTCTTGATCTGTCCTCTTTTTTGCCGACATCGCTTGGCTCGGCCTTGTCAAAGATTCTCAACATATAACTGCTCTTCCTGCTTCTGGCAACCGTGCTTTGCTCCGCCCGCGGCAGCGTGGCCTCGATCTTTTTGTCGACGGAGGCATCCTCCTCGTCGTGATGTTCACTCATTGCGACTCTGCCACCGAGAACTGGCAGTCCTGATCGCCAGGAACGATACCGTAGTCTTTCGTCGTTGCTATGTCCTACTTTCGAGCCGCCGTCGAGAAAGGTATGTGCACGGGGTGTCGATGGTCGTGATGATCGTGGTGATTCTGATGGACTGGTGAACGGTGGTAATGCAATGATATGGTTCGATAAGCTATCGTTGGTAAAGCTAGAGTGCTGCTGAAGCTGTGATGGTATCAATGACGAACTCGACCGACGATGCAGCAAGTCTTGTGGAGTTGCTGGACGTGATGGAGTGGGACAGCGGAAGTCGGGGCCTCGTGATTGGAGGGTATGATCAGCGCGGAACAGGAACAAGTCGAACGGTGCCTTTTTTAAATCAGACGGCAGGTGCGATAGGTTCCCGGGAGCCAGCAAGGGCGATGCAGCCATACTTGACAAACGATCTTGCGGACTCGGATGTTGCATGTGTTTGCCTGTCTTCTGTACTACCTGCTTGTGTCGTACAGAGCTTGTCTTTGCGTTTGTTGCGGTTGATGCATTTGCTAACGCAATCAATTCTTTTCCTGCATCATGTTCTGAGCTGGTGTCATGATGGTAGTTCTCTGCGAATATACTATCTCGCTCTGACAATTGAGGAGTCTGAATCAGTTTTGCCTGCTCTTTCGCCGAAATAGACCTCTTAGGTGATCCCTTACTTATGGGAACGGTCCGGCCAGGGTTGAGAATACTGTTGTCAGTGGACGACTGTGCTGCCTGTGGCTGTAGCTGAAGATTGTGTGAGGACGAGGAAGTGTGCTGTCCTTCCTCGAGCTTAGGACTGCTTCTTGTGGAGTTGTCATCGTTATTGTTCGAATTGGAAACAATCTCTTGATTCCGGGGCGCGTTTGTCGATGACATGGGAGGGACATAGGCTCAGGGGTGGTCCCGGAGGACAAGAAACAAGGCTAAGCTAAACCTGGCTGCAAAGGAAGCTGCAACGTGCGGCAGTCGTGGTAGACGATTCGCAACGTTTGTCGAGCGCCGGAGCTTGATTCCATGCGAGAAGCGCTCGATCCTGTGGATTCCCTTGAGTGGTGCCGGGGAGAACGGATTGCGCCTTAGACGCCGAGACTTTGATATGATTCCGGTGCTCCTGATGGAATAATGGATTGATGTCAACGAAGGCGAGAAGATTGCGATCAGCAGGGCCGAATACGCGCAATGTTCAGACGACAGCCAGCCAGGTCACCACGTTGCTGCGAGAATGAGCAGGGTGTCGCAGTATGTTCGCGGTGAGAGCTTGGTGGGCGTACGGTGATCGAGAGGCACGTTTCTCGATCATTGGCCTTCGTGCAGCAAGCAGTGATTTCCCGATACATTTTGGGCACCTGCAGCTTTCGGCTCTTCTGATGCTTACCCTGCCGGGAATCTAATAGCTAGCACGTCTCGCTCAATTCGTCTCCTATGCTGCCTGGCGTATTGCTTGGCCTTCGATCTGTCTGCAACATGCATGTTTCTAGTAGGCTGGATCAGTACATTGCAGAGTACATACCCTGATCTAATCTCAATAATAGGATACATCGTCTGGGGATGTGGCTTAACCCGCGTGGTATTAAGGTCCTGTACCTGGAGTCCTGCAGGGCGAGTGTGGATTTCGTTCCACCGATCCACAGTATCTTTATTTAACAACATGAAATTACAAATGACAGGATGACTTCGCACCATTGGCAGACCAGCTTGAATGGAGTATGAGTATGTGACCCGTGTCACGATGCCGCTCCAGCCTTTTCATGTTCTCCGTATGCAGCGTGATGTAGTCAAGAGTAGCATATCGGCTCAATGCTTTCAAGCACTTGAAGTCATTTGTGGCGGGAAAGATAGGGAGAGAACCGTAAGTAGGCAGGATCCAACGACAGTACTCCAAGCTGGAAGCCATGGAGAGAATAGGCATCATGATGCATCTGGCTGCTATTACCACGCCTTGAAGCTGAAATCACCATTTGCCCATCTCACCACGGAGCTCCTCCTCTTGTCGCCCGTTTCCTCCTCTGTCGTCGCCTCCTCATCCGCACCTCGCTCAATAGCAATCGGTGCACTCCCATTGCTGCTCGCCACATCTTCTTGCTCCTGACCGAGTCTGCGCGCTGCCACACTCGCAGTCGTCCCGTCATGCACACGTTCGCGTAGTAACGGTGTGACTTCATCATCGCCAGCAGCCTCTCCAGTCTCAGCACTATCCTGATCATCCGCGGTTCTTTCCCTCGCCTCAATGTTGCGCGCCTCAAATATGACAGCCATCACCAACAACAACCCCTGCAACATTCCTGCAACAACGTACACCACCCATGCACTCCACCCTTTCCACCCTAGCCTCATCCCGAGACTCGCCGCGAGTATGAATGCGCCTGGCGTCTGCAACAGCATCATTGGGATACTCAAGCTGCCAACGTGTTTCAGTCGGTATGTCGTGTAGATTTGCGGCAGATATTGTATGCTCGTGAGGACGGTGCAGGCGAGTCCGAGGATGTTGGCCCATGCGGCGAGGCGGTTGGGAGCGCGGGCGGAGATGGCGACGGTGGCGATGAAGGTAAGGAGGAGGTGGATGATGCAGATGCCGACGACTGTGACGGCTGTGCGGAAGGATGGTGGTGGTGGCTGGGTAGACGAGGTTGTGCTGGTGTTGGTTGTATCTGTGGTTGGAATGACAGTGCCGAATCGCGGTGTGAAGGTCAGGAAGAGTAGTGTACTGTTGAGCATATGAGTCCATATTCACTTCCCAGACTATGATCCTATCTTACATGACAAAGAAGCATGCCCATTGAGCCCCGACTTGCGCAATCCCGAGCAGTCCGGCGGTGCAAGCGAACGACCCTATGCTTTTGCAACATGCCATATCTTCGCGACTCGTTGGCAATGCTAGGATATTTGCGATCGCGCATGTTCCTGATGTGGTCCCGAGTAGCACGAAGTATGGTGAGATGCCCTCTGAAGTTCGTCTTTGAATGATGCGCATGTGCTGTGGAAGATACGAGATGAGCATGCCGAGGAGGAGAAGACTGCATTCATGTCAGCGAGGTGGTGAGAAGCAAGACAATACAGATTTACTGACATACTCAACACAAAGTTGCCGATGTTTGGCGACGTGAGCTCTTCGCATCGTCCATCGAGGGCTGCCATGGTAGTCGAACTGCTTTTAGCGGTGGTGAATGGATAGCTGGACAACGTTGTGATAGACATGCTGCTCATATTGCGGTAGTGATCATCGCGTCGCTGTTATCGAAGGAGAACCCGAGGTGGGAAACACCGTATGTTATCACCAAATGAAACACGAAAGAGTGACGGAAAGCGAGGGTCACGAAGTACGCCGGCGTTGGCTCCGTCAACGGTTATAATCAGGTTCACATAATCACTTTGGGAGGTCTTTCAGATGAGGCACCGCAAGAGGGAATTGCTCGAGACAAATATACAATTAAATAGTATGAACGACATATTCATGCGAAGCCAACCCTGCACCCTTTCATAATCATCAACGTAAACGACCGTTCAGAACCTGAAAAAAAAACACATCCTCAAACGATCTAACCACCGATCATGGCAGCACCGTTCAGTCTGATGCTCACAGTCTTGGTGTGGGTATAATTGTCCTGCGAGGGTCAGAGAAGACCCAAAGGAAGAAGATAGTGATCACTTACAAGTGCAGCTTCACCCAGCTCACGACCAATACCGCTCTCCTTGAAACCACCGAATGGTAGTTGCCAGTGGAGAGTGTTGTATGTGTTGACCCAGACAGTACCTGCCTTGAGAGCATTGGAAACCCTGATGGCAGTGTTGAGGTTGGTGGTGTGGACAGCTGTGACTGTGTTAGTCTTTGCTGATTAGAAGCTTTCCCTGAAACGCGAGACGTACCAGCAGCGAGACCGTATGTGGTCGTGTTGCCGACCTTAATGGCATCCTCCTCGGTCTTGAACTTGGCAATGGAGCAGACTGGGCCGAAGATCTCCTCTTGCATGATCTTCATGTCCTCAGTGACATTGGAGAAGATGGTAGGCTCGATGAAGTATCCGACATCACCCTTGCGCTTGCCACCTGTCTCGACCTTGGCACCGGCTTCCTTTCCAGCATCGATGTAGCTCATAATGCGGTCAAATTGAAGCTGGCTGACCTGAGGACCTTGGAATGTCTTATCATCGAAGGGGTCACCTGGAAATTTTTGGGGTCAGCGACTGAGCTTTATGATATTGAGTCCGAGAACATGAGTTTGAGCAATTAAAGAGAGTGCCGTGGATCCTCTGCTCGGGTCCGTGTTCTGGTACAATCACTGCATGCAGAAGACTTACCAACAACGTTCGCCTGGGTCCTCTCGCGGAACCTCTGCAGGAACTTGTCATAGATACCCTCCTGGACGTAAATACGAGATCCAGCACAGCAGCATTGGCCGTGGTTGTAGAAGATTCCGAAATTGACCCACGAGATAGCGTCATCAATGTTGGCGTCGTCAAAGACAATGTTTGGCGACTTGCCACCAAGCTCAAGGGTGACCTTCTTGAGGTTGGATCCAGCAGCAGCCTTCATGATCTGGCGACCAACGACGGTAGAACCAGTGAAAGCGACCTTGTCAACGTCCATGTGCGACGCGATGGCAGCACCAGCGATCTTGCCGAAACCTGAGATACGTCACATGCATGGTCAGCTGATATATTTTTAACACATCTTGTTTGCAGGCTCAACTCACCGGAGATAACGTTAATCACACCAGCGGGGAAGCCAGCTTCCTGGACAAGCTTTGCGGCGTAGAGACCTGAGAGAGGGGTTTGCTCGGCGGTCTTCAGGACAACAACGTTACCGCAAGCGACAGCCGGGCCGATCTTCCATGCCCACATGAGAATAGGGAAGTTCCATGGGATGATCTGACCACAGACACCAATCTGACACCCCAGTCAGCATGTACTATTCTCTGCCAGTCTGGAGAGCACCGTAGCTTACAGGCTCCTTCCTAATGTAGTTGAATGTGTCGTCACCAGTGTCGACGGTCTTTCCCTCAATCTTGTCTGCCCAACCACCGTAGTACCTGATGCAGCCAGAGGCAGCACCAATGTCACCCTTGGCCATGGTGACAGACTTTCCGTTGTCGAGAGCCTCGATGGATGCAAGGATCTCGATGTCACGGTCGAGGAGGTCGGCAAGCTTTGTGAGCAGCTTGCCTCGGATCTGTGGTGTCACTGCGGGACAGTTAGCATATTGTGGTAGACGTGCTTCATGAGTGCGGCAACACGAACCTTTGCGCCATTCACCCTCGAAGGCCTTGCGGGCAGTTGAGCTTGTATGCATCAGCAAGGTAACACTGTCACATGCAATGGACTCGACTCACACTGCGATGTCGACATCCTTCTCTGACGCCTCTTGGACTGAACAGATGGGCTTCTCTGTGCTGGGGTTGATGGTCTCGAAGGTCTTGCCGTCAACAGACTTGACGAACTCGCCTCCAATGAATAGACCAGTCGGCTGCTCGTACTTGTTGCCATTAGGCAGGGAGATGGTTTCGGTGAGCGACATTTTGAAAAGGTAGTAATCAACGTTGAATCAATTATTGTCGGAGGACAGATGTAGGGAAGAGAAGAGTAAATAGCAGACGAGTTGATGTTAGGTGCTGAGAAGGCGGGGCTCCACAACCCCTCACTTGACCATTCGCCCGTTAGCCGAGGACGTGATTCTGGACAAAGGATACAGTTACTTCGTACTTCTGTATATTATTTGTACCTTTGTAAAGAGCTATGTGGCGTCTGGACATTTGGACCGAATGACCAATGATGCTGTGCTCCAATCTATGCTTATTATGCTTCACCTCCGCATTCCCCTCACCCCAAAAACCTTACCCCGGGTCTCGGTTGAGCCTCATATCAAGGTTCCAGACCCTTTGCCACCCATGTTCCATAGCGCTTCATACTGTACTATACTAGGACACAAGTCTGAGCAGAATCGAGAGACCTCTACGGCACTCTCCCCTAGGATACTTCGAAACTTTGATCCTACAACTGTACACCATCATCAGGTCATATGTACAATGCTGCAAACACCTCGGATTCCTCAACTCGTGGAGCACTTCATTCAAGCATCTTGGCGCTTGGCCGATCAGAAGTGCGGCTGCGATAAACCCAGTAGCGAGTCACCATGCTGTGCAATGGCGTCAAGATCGTAAAGCCCGTCCCCATCCTCCTCGGCCTGCGACTGGTCGACTGCTTGTGATGGCACTTCCGTGATATCGGCGAACCTGAATATGCTATCACCGCCAGCCGACTCTGGCATCACAGGACTGAACTTGCTACGCAGTGGCTGACCAGGCCGTTTGGCCAGCGAGAAGAAGCTAGCTGGCGTAACAACGTCGTTGTGTTTGAGTCGCGGGCTAAGCGGCGACTTCTCGAAAGCAGGGGACATGTGCAGGCTTGATCTTGATAGTGCGGAGTGCATGCTTTGAGGTGAACTGTCGTCCGTGAGACCACCAAACTCAGCAAACATTGCTTGTGTGTTCGCGGGTGCCGCATCTTCGCTTCGTACAGAATTTGAGGAACGTGGTATACTCGTAGGCGGGCCCATGGAGCCAGGTGTGACGCGTGGCAAAACGGTCTTTGCGGCGGATGTCGTCGACGCTGCGGGTGTGACCAATGCGGAACTGGGTGGAAGAGCTGGAGACTCCAGCAGACTTGAAGATAGGTCTACACCACCCTGCAAGAGTATCTGCGTCGAGACCACCTCGGCTGATGATGGCGCATTGATCTGGCTGGACTTTCTTTTGGAGCTAGATATCCATGTCTGTTGACCAGGAGCCTCCACATCGTCGGAAGTGTTCCCGGGCTCGATCAACTCAGCAGGACTGGTCAGTGCGGACACCATGATCTCTTCTTCCTCAGCAACGTCGGGTCGGACTGGAGACACTGATCGTACTTGCACAAGCTCTTGAGGCGGTGTAGTGAATGGCGCGTCCTGCTGAAGTAGCTGTTGTCTTTGTGCTGTGACTTCTCCAGCGTCACCGGCAGACAGCTTATTTCTCAGCTTACTGGGTGGTGCCTTGACCGTGGTCGGGCTGTCAAATGTCATGATCCGCTTTGCCTTTGGTTTCCTCAGCCTCTCTGTGGGCATTGCCAACGCAATCTCTGGAATATCGCTTTCCATCCCTCTTGATGTCCCTTGCGCACGTACACGAGTAGAGCTTAGCTCTAAACGATTCGTGACATGACTTGCAAATCCATCATCCAATAACGCTTTGAGTTTGTCGATATTGGCAAGGTTCATAGCAGTCCTGAGTACATTAGGACCATACATTCGGTCTAGGACATGCTGATGTGGGGACACGCCAAAAGCCAGACTCTTCTTTCTTGCGCTAGCTGGCACTGGTGTTTGGCTCGAGGGCCCGTTCTGCATTGTATCATAGTTGTCTGCCAGGAGCGGCGGAATCGCCAATGAGTATGTAGGTTTTGCCGCCCTCGTCAGCCGCTCTTTGCGCGGTGAAAGCACACCAAAGCTATGAGGAGTATCCTGAAGATGAGGTGCGAGGTCGAGCGTAGGCCCGTGTTTCTTTGTGGCGGTCTTTGTCTTCTTACTGGTCGCGTTAGTGGCCGTGGCGGTGGCCTGCTTCTTATTCTTATTGTACCACTTCGCTCCACACTTACTGCATAGAGTCGCACTACCGGCTGGACCTCTACGCCATCCCTTCTTTTGTGTGATACCACATTCAAGGCACGACTTTTGGGCTGCAATTCCGGACGCTTTCATAGCACGTTTGACAACCTTTGATTTCGGTGCTGCTATAGGTTGTGCTCTGGCTGGCACGGATGCTGCTGGCTCGGATCGTTGTTGTGGGACTGCAACAGGTATCACGGCCGCTTGAGCCATACTGCTGTTGACCGCTGTGAACCCAAAAACAGGAAGGTCCACAGCCAAAGGTGGTGGATTTGGGGTTGCGAGAGGAGAATCAGCCGCGCCATGACTTGGACTGCGGCTAGTGCTGACTTTGTTCACCACTGGTGTGAAGTCCTCGATATCCTCTATTTCGTTGTGACAAGGAGAGATTCGTGGACTGATAGGTTGTGCCTGAGGTGCTTCTGCTTCGATTGAAATGCCAGACGGACCAGTCTCGGCAAAGGTATCTTCGACGTATATGACCGGATCGGAACGGGCAGTCTCATCACTATCGTCTGGGGTGATCAGGCCGGACTGCGGATTTGTTTCAGCCGGTCGCTCACCATGATGTTCCGCCACTTCCTGCAGTAGATCAAGGTTGCTGGCTGGATCGTCACGAGTCTTTGACGGAGTTGGTAGTTGAACCTCATCATCAATCGATACCGCAGGATCTTTGCTTGCAATCTCCAGGATCTCGGCTGGAGGAGCCGCGACTGGCAGCTCTCCAATAACGACCGAGCCGTCCGCCAGCTGGAGGATTCCTTCAGCATCGGCATTCTCAGCAGATTGCGATGGGGATGACGCGGTGTCGAACTGTTTCGGCTGCAGTCCATCATGAGCTGTGGCTTCTTCTTCTTCAGGCAGATTTTCGATAGTCGGTGAGCGGGATGCAGCTCTTCCTGCTTCTACGTCTACTGGTTGCATCGCAGAGCGCAGAGACATGTGTGAAGTATCAATATGTAGTTGCACAGAGCTGTTATTTTCGGTGTCCTTTGCAACACGACGTATTCCACAAGTGGCATGTTGGACCTCCTGTCGGTAATCATCAACAGACTCTTCAGCTTCAAGACCTGGATGTGGAATATGCGCTTGAATACTATCTGTTCTCTGTGGTATCGAGATGAGTTCTGCGGTCCGATCATCTTCCTCTCCCGGTTCGGTGCCATCAGGTTCCCGTTCCTCTTGTGACAGTTTTCGTCTTTTTAATCTGGGCTGTGCTTTCTGGATTAGATGTGAGATAGCTTGGTATGAGCGCGCTTCCTGGATTTGACGTGAGGTAGCTGTGACTGGCTGCCTTTCCCGAGTTCGAGGTGCGATGACTGGGACTGGCAGCGGTATCTGCGTTCGACGTGAGATAGCTAGGACCAGTTCCGCTGCCTGGATTTGCTGTGTGGTAGTCGGGACTGGCTGATTGTGCGCACGACGGCCCGTCCTCCTCTCTGCTCTTGACTGTTCACCCAGCGGGACTTTTGACCATCCTTGCTCGAACGGGCCCTTCAGCAAGGCGGTGGAAATAAAAATTGGTCGTCCTAGTTTCATGTTGTCATAGGCTCTCTTGACATTCTCTCGTGCCTTTGGATCGTCATAGTCGGTGTCCCCAGGGTACGGTTCGAACACATAGTCGCTGACGTAAGAGCGCTTGAAGTCGACCATGATGGAATCTTTCCTCTTCCCAGCCGGTTGTGCCCAAGTAGCCAAGCATATGTCGCGGAACACTAGCAAGCAAGCAAATGGAACGTGGTGACTGTGTCTCGCATCTCGTCAGTGAAGCGCAGACACACTTTCGACAACTCGATGTAATCGCAACGACGGCAAGAAACTTGTGGAACGACTGTGAAATTGAAGATGATCGAGGTTGAACACTTACAAATTCACAACTCGGAGTGTGGGGTCAACTGTGAATCGAGCTCAAGCTTCGCGCATGACGCCACAGAAGTCTGCTAAAACGCGTCGAATATGATATTCTCTCGTGATCTCACGCGCATTGTGAGACACCTACGATCCAGATCCATCTCAGGGCATCATAAGCGCTCCTGATGGTCGTGGAAGGTGTTGAAGTAGTGTAGATGCAGTGTCTGCGGTCGATTAGGCAACCAGAAACCTGGGGAAGTTCATAACACCAGACACGTGGATAACACTCTTTAGTACTCCAGCTGTATTGCTTGGATGGCTCTGTCTCTATCTAGTTGTGCACCACCGACGTCCCCCTCATACTGGGTCCCATTCTTCTGCTATTTGTCCATACGTTCGCCTCATCTCAATAAATGTATCGCTCATGTTAATCATAATCACTGCTTGAGGCACGCGTCAGATCGCGAACTCACTGTCTGCCTTTTGTCAGGCTCAACGCAACCAGTACCTGTCGCAAAGCATCAGGACCCCCGGAGAATAGATGGCGACACCTTGGCTTGATGCATTATCCGAGGACTGGGAAGCAGAAGCGCGCTCATCTCCGGAGGGCTCGCTCCCTCGTGGCAGCCCTTCTGCTTCGGTTCGACGCTTGGCGCAAGATTCATCACTCGTCCAGCACCATGATAGTCCTTCAGAACCCGTCCGACAGCAAGAGAATACTACTAGCCCCCCAAGATATGTGCCGTCAATACCACGTAGTCATCGCAATACCTCCAGCAAATCACTGAAGCAGTCATTGAATGGGCATTCAACAATGTCCTCTAATGAATCTGTAGTGATTCACTTCGATAAAGTGGAACGAAAGTCAAGAAGTAGCTCTCCGCCGAAGAACAGAAATGGGCCCGAATCAAGTACACCAGACTGGAAGAAGCTATTGATGAAAGGTCCGGGCGCGTTGAACATCCAGCAAGATCTGTTCAGCCCGATCGGACTGGAAGGTATCTTCCAGCAACCAGAAGACGATGGAACTGGAACATTGGCAAGAAAGATCCCAAAACTCTCTTTCATGCAGAAATATGAGAACCTTTCCTCGAGTCCACCCTCAGGGCCGAAAATGGACAAGACAACCTCAGTTCGATTTGCAGACTTCCCTACCATCCGTGAGGCACCGAAGCCGCTATCAGACTGGGAAGAGGAGGATGAATCAGAGCAGCAGGAGTCTCAAGAAGGATATGATGACAGTCTCGAGGAGGACGGTATTCCTCGGAACGACAGCTCCATGGGATCTTCACCTAACAGAACACCAGCTTGTGACATGAGCTCGGCTTCGCCCAGCCTTAACGGATACGCAAGACCTGCCAACGACAAGTCATCTCAGTCTGAGCCAGTGTCCCCTACGGAAAGGACTACTGGAAAAACACAACCTGCAAGCACACAAGGGACCATGCGGTCGGTGATAAGTCATGATGGAACATCTGCCGCAAGTGCTTTCAGTCCCGTAATGATCTCGAAATACAACACAGCAGATGGCGAGACCGAATATGCTCCGCTGAGTATGGATAGTCGGCTAAATGCGCAATACGACCCTAAAGCTCAGGTTGAAGTTGACGGCAGTGTAATATCAAGTCCACAAGCTCAAGCTGAAGCTGACCATAGCATGGACCAGTCATCTCTCTTACCATCTGACTCCATGTCACAAATCTACGTCTTTCGCCACAACGAGACTGCTCCACAGCCACTCATGACAAGTACTGCCGCACAGATTGCAACAAACGGACGTGCGAAATCTGTTGGACTTAGCGATCAGTCCCCGCACACTCCAGAACAGGCTCAGAGTTCGCAAGCAAACCGGAAGACAGCGCCTGCCTCTGCAAGTCCTTTGAAGCTGTTTGCAAACAATGATACTTGGACAAACGGCAGACTGCTGGACCGCATGACCAAACTTCGTGGAGCACCCGAGGATCATAAAGAACAGGACCAGACTACAACCAAAAGCAGTCCATCACGCCGTACCAGGAAGGGAGATTTTAGCTTCAGGACTCCATTGCCTGAGACTCTTTCCACTCCACATCTACCAGAGGGTACTCTACGAAACTCGCCAGTTCGATCGAGATCGCCGTTAAAAACAGCGATGACACCCTCTGGCACAATACCACTTGACACTCGACCGACTACTCCTGAAGCGCATGACGACAACGACCCTTTCATCACAAAGCGTGGACCCTCTCCGCCATCCAAGCATCCCACACCGAAGCGACAGCGTACATTGCATCCAATGGAGATGGCAATTGGTGGGCAAAGCATGGCTGACGTTGTCGGAGATGAGCACCGTCGTATGCAAGCTACTACAGAGGCAGCGACTGTCGGCTCAGAGACGCCCCCTATGGCAACGGCAACGACGCACTTCGCAACAGATGGATTCGATGGCACACCAGTCGTTGAGTTCAACTACAACGCGGCAGAGGGAGAACAGTTCAGTGTGCTACAGAGTCGAATAGAGGAAGCCGAAGTGTCAGCTGAAGTGGAAGATCCAGGCACAGTGAAAGCCCTGGCTACAGGACTCGCTCGATTTCAACTGAAGTCCATTGCAAATCTCAAAGACAGTGCACGCAAACCGTCCGTATCGACGCAAGACTATCTCAACGAAGCCATGAAGATCATGGATATCATCAGAACAGCTCGGCCAGCACCACACAGTGAGCTTACAGGTCTAGAAGAGAAGGACTTCATACCAAGTGACGACAGCCAGGAGCACAGTACTCTTGCGCCTCAACAAGTCTCACGGCCGCCCAGTCGTGTTGGTATGGCAAGTGTTTGGCGTACTCGCAATGACAATGAACTCGATCCGAGAGTGGTCAGCAGGCTTGAAAAGTATGCCGAAAACGGGGACGACTCGCATATGATGTCCTCGCTCATGAAGTCAATGCGCATATCGCAACCTGAGAAAGTACCTGCCGAGCACGACAATGGTATCCGGACTGTCGAGACAGACCTTCCCAACATTCGAATCAGCGGACCGCGAGCAGCCGGTGGCCACAGGGTGACGAGCTCGGGAGCTCATTCGACAAGCCAGGGTCATTCGAGAGTACAGTCCTTGGAGGACTCAGCTGCGTCCACATCCAAGACTGTCACCACAGACACATCCGGACGAGCCAAGAGCGTTCCTACAATATCACCTGGCAAAGTTTCCCATCTCATCAGTAGTATCGAAGACGCAGCGGGTATGCGATATGATCGTGAACGACAAGCTTGGATCAAGGATAAAGCTGCCCGACGACGAGCCAAGTCTGGTGAACCAAGCAGCTCAACTGGGACGGAGGATCCATTTGAGCAGATCTCCGATTTGAGCACACACAGTGTAGAAGACCAGTCGAGTGGCGCAATCGTTCAAGACAGCCGGACTGGCAGCGCTAGTACGGCACCGAGCTTGTCGCAATTTCCTCTTCCTGGTCGACGCGGAATATCACAGCCAGATGCTGCGGCAAGCAGAGAGCCGACAGTGGAAGTGCACCCGGAAAGAAGAAGGGTACCGCCGCTCTCTAATCTCGATGTCCTGTATGAAGAAAGCGTACTAGTAGATGACAGCGAGCATCTTATCGAGGAAGCAGGACATGAGATGGACGAGCTGGACTATTCGACGGAAGTCGAGAATCTCCCACCCACACCAGATCGTTTCGCAAAGGTTCCAGATGGCACCATCAGAAGCAAACGTCGTGACGTGTCTGTCATGTTCTCATCACCTCCAGTATCGCGGCAGTGGGATCCTGCCGCCTATGAAAGAGCTAGCAGTGGCAGTCAGGTCGATATCGATGAGCCAATCGAAATCTCTGCCAGTACTCATGGTCGGGCACAGCAACCTCCAAGTGCTCCATCGAACGACCTCCGAAGACAAGCACTCAGGAATATATCAACCGCACAGGCTAATCGCATGCTATCCTTGGCGAAACGTGATGATTTTCGAGAGATGTCTATCGTTGAGCAACGACCAGACGGAAGAACTCTAAGCATGACCTTGAGTGTGGCAACCCCTCGCCAGCTGCAACGACAGGCAGTCTCGGCCGCATTGGACGCGCAGAACAAAGACAGCAGTGAGCTTCTGCAGTCACTTAGTCCCTTGTCGGAGTACACAATGCATCGCGACAACATACGACACTTGGAGAAACGCAGCTTGATGCCCAGCACAAATGCTACGCAATCATTACACCAGCAGAGTGGAACTGCAGTAGTGGTCACAAAGCTTGTGGAGAAGCTGACCGACATCGAGCCAGAGGAGCCCTACTGGGACGAAATGCAGAATCTGGACTTGAGTAACAAAAGCATCTCAGACCTTCATATGCTCGATCATTTCTGCCCTGAGATCGAAAGCCTGGACGTATCCAGCAATCAATTGCAGCAGCTCGGTGGCATTCCACAGTATGTCCGGCAGCTGAGTGTGAGAAATAACAGCTTGACTAATCTGACAACCTGGGTACAATTGCAACATCTGCAGTATCTCGATATTTCTGGCAATGGTCTGGATAGCCTCGATGGCTTATGTGATCTCCTGCACTTGCGAGAGCTCCGAGCTGACAACAATAGACTTGCAAGTCTCGATGGCGTCTTCGACTTGGACAGTCTGCTCGATCTTAGTGTCAAAAACAACAAGCTTGCCATGGTCGACTTCCAGACTGCAGACATGAAGCGCCTGGAGCGGCTCGATCTTTCTGGCAACGAGCTAGCTGATGTGCGCGGACTGGACTCGCTACCTGCTCTCACCCATCTGGATTTGAGTAACAACATACTGCAGAAATTCTCCCCATCAGATGCTCAGCCAGTCACAACGTTGATGTCCTTGGTGCTCAGCCACAATCATTTGGACGCTATTGACTTGACATCAGTGCCCAATTTGCAAGCAGTTCGTTTGGATGGTAACAAGCTGAGCCGTTTACCGATAGTCCACTCGCGGCACACCATCTCCACGCTGAGTATGCGCGATGAAGCACCCGCCAGCGCCTTTGACCTTGCCTCCTCCGATCTCAAGCTATTCTCCGACCTCGCCCATCTTGATCTGTCTGGAACATTACTCTCCGCCTTTCCCATCGATACACCATTCCTCAACCTCCACAGCCTCGGCCTTGCCCTCACCGGACTACAAACACTCCCCGGCACTTTCGGCAAGCTGGCCCCAAACATTCGCGACCTCAATCTCAATCTCAATGCCATCAAAGACCTTCGTCCACTCCGCGGCATCGCTAAACTCAAGAGGCTCTACGTCGCTGGAAATCGACTCAGTCGTCTCAGGAGGACAATGGACGTCGTCCACCTGCTTGCGGCTGGTGGCAACCTCACCAGCGTCGACCTGCGTGACAATCCAGTCAGCGTCGGGATATACGGTAGTGTCGCCACACCTGCATTTCAAGCGTCGATCACAACCATGCCACAGCCCCATTCCACCTCCGCTACCGCAACCATCGAGGAAAGGACAACATCCTATCTCCTCCCCAGCGGCAATGCCAAACTGGACCGGATGTACAATGATCGTCTAGACGAAGATACGAAGCTCCGCCGTCGCGTCTATGAGCTCCTGCTGGCGACGAAGTGTGCGCAATTGGAGCATGTGGATGGACTTGAGTGGAGTACTGGGCGAAAAGAGGAGGTGCTGAGAAAAGATGTCACGTGGCAGCGATTGAGGGAGATGGGTGTTGTGGCTGAGAAGTCGTAGTGTTCGTAATGTCGCGGTAAGAGTGAGGAGGGGTGGGTTCGAGCGTTACCGAGTTTCAGCAGGGAGGGGTTCCTTTTGCTTTCGTATCTCAGGCATGGGAGTAGGGAAGTGGGTTGCAGGAATGGGAGCAGGGGAGTGACTTGAAGGCCAACACGACCAGAGCGGTCAAGGCATGTACAATATGGTTGGATAGGATGGGCGAAAGCTGTTTTATGATGGGATCACTTGTTAGAAGACTACGTGCTGTACATGTAATATGCAGGAGTTTGTGATCGCTTCGCGGTCGCGGAATATCGAGATTTGAGATCTGAAAGGCAGACACCGCTCCTTCCTTTATACAAAGACAAGAAGCACGTCCACCTGCCTCGCTTCGTCCGCAAAGCCTATGACGAGGAGTACGACCTCGAGCATGTTGGAACGCACCCACCTCATCCATCTCCCCAAGTGCGTCGGCCCCTCTGTCTATTTTATTGTTGTGACAGCTACGGTACCCTCCAAATTCAGAGCAGGGTGGTCACAATGTTGTGAATTTCGTGCCTTTCTCTTAGCCCTCTCGTCCACTTCCTATTGATAGTTGCTCGCTCAATATTGCTCAACCCGCTATCGGCACTCTCCACACCTGTACAGTGTTTAATTAAGTTCTTTAATATAGTACGTTTTTGCTGATAGCCTCGTCGTGAAGAGGCTTCATATTTTGCACTTTCGTGGTTGATAATCTCTTCCGTACTCTCCACACAACATTTACCCTGACTTGGAATTTCCTTGAAATCGACTTCTCTTGCTGTCAAGCTTGCGATATAAACAATATGGAGACAGTGATTTTGAGGTGGCACTGCGCATACCTTTCGAGTCTCAAGTCAAATCGGCAATTTCTAGTCGGATCCATCCACGCATTATTCTTCATTACCTTTGGACTCCCAAGTCTTGGCTGGATTCGCAGCATGTCTGCGCCCGCCGCCGCCGCCTCGATAGACGACACTCAGTGCGGACTGGAAGGAGCGGTTGACGACCTTCGAAGACTTGTCTGTTCCGCTACTGTGAAGAGTGATCCAGGATCTTCGGCATGCTATCGGAAGCAGTTCCGTCCATCCGCATGCGGAAATTATCGACTTCATTCCTTGCCTCAATACGATTCCTCCGAAATCACCACCTCGTATTACCCAAAGCTTCGCCGAAAGCGGCCATTGGCGGGGCTCACCTTTATCCTCGTGGCGCTCTCGTGCTTGTACTATCGTTTGCAGATCGTCTGCGATTGCTTCTTTGTCTTGATTTCGCATCTATTTTGACTTGCATTTCTGGTCGAAATGCGTGTTTTCTGTGTGTCTTGCTTCGGGCAATGGATGATGTGAGGGATGGCAGAAAGAATAGTGCGAACTAGTGATGGATGTGCGGGCATAGAGACCAACAGGGCGATACCCTCTCCTGCTGTTGCCGTTCGCAGATCCTCGTTCCGATCGCTTGAGGCTGCCTCTTTGTTCTTGACTGGCATTCCTTCTCGATGCGCGATCTCGCGATGGCATTCTTCGCATGCACTTTATTGTCTTTTGTTTGACATTCCAGCAAGGCCAGGTTTATAGTCGCGTTGAGCCTCCATGGCTTTTCGTGGCTTGAGAGTCGGTGCTCGGCCAGCCAAATGCGGGGCATGTTTGTAATTTCGTCGTTTCAAACCTTGTCGCGTGTATAATGCTACGAGAACAATGAAACACTACCTCTGCATAAGATCAACAGCGTCCTCCCTCCCGTGCCTCGTGCCTTTTTTGTCGTAACAAGTAAGGCTAAATCATACTCTTACCTTAACATGAAGACAACAACATTACTTGCTGCCATTGCAGCATGCAGTCTTCCATCCACGAACGCCTTCTGGCGCATGCAATGCAGCACGTCCCAGACTGGCCGCATCGACCCCATCATCTCTCCCGGTCAAGTCTCTAGTCATGTTCACCGCATCTCTGGAGGCTCGAATATCAATGTCAACTCGACATATGAAAGTATGCAAGAATCCGCCTGCACCACTTGCGAGATTGGTGCGGACAAATCTGGCTACTGGACTCCGCTACTCTACTACGAACACGCGAATGGTACCTTTGAAGAAGTGCCAAATGGTGGTACCGTCGTCTACTACCTAGGCCGTGGGTCTGATATTGCCAATGCCGTCCCGTTCCCGAAAGGCTTCCAGATGGTGTCCGGTACTCCTCTAGCAAGATCCTACGACAACGAGACCATGACGTGGGGCAACTCGACGAACCCTGGCCGTCCAGTGTCTGACCGTGTGAGTTTCGTCTGTATCGGGGATTACTCGGCACCAGCCAAGGAGCAGCTCGTTTCCATGGACTTTGAAGCATGGGGTGGCAATCAGGAGTGTGTCAACGGTAAGCTTTTGTGATCTCACTTGTAAATACATTTTGAACTAACGTACGATAAAGGTATGCGCGCGCAGATCCAATTCCCGTCCTGCTGGGACGGTGTCAACCTCTACAAGGAGGATGGCAGCCACGTTGCCTACCTATCACAGATCGACAACGGAGTCTGTCCACCTGGCTACCCAGTCACTTTCATGCATCTCTTTTACGAGATGTACTACTCTGTCGCACTACCGCAATTTGTTGGAGGCCGCTTCGTCTTTGCTTTTGGTGATCCCACCGGATACGGATTCCATGGCGACTTCCTCAATGGATGGGACCTTGATGTCCTCGAAGCAGCGATCGATCAGTGTGCTGTTGGCAACCCCTTTGGAACCATTGGCACTTGTGCGCCTCTAGCTGCTTCGGACACTGCTGTTTATGCACAGATCTGTCCAGAAGATGCTCCGTATGGGTCCCCTGTCATCGACGAACCTGTCCACGGCCTAATCGACAAGCTCCCCGGCTGCATCAATATCGTCGACGGACCTGAGGACGCAACATTAGATGACTTTACATGCCCTGCCGATGCTCCTTCTCCAACCATCAACAGCACTCCCGAACAAACCCCCTACGTCTACCTCGAGCCCATTCCTGCCCAACCAATAGGAGTTCCTGGCTGGAGCTACGTTGACTGCATCAGCGACCTCGTCAACTGGACCCGCTCCCTTACACAGGACACCCTCCAAACCTCTAATATGACCATCGAAACCTGCCAATCTTTCTGCTCCTCAAAAGGCTGGCGCTTCGCCGGCCTCGAATACTCCACGCAATGCTACTGCGGTTCCGTATTCCCCTCCAACCTCGGCAACCAGAGCTGCACCATGCCCTGCGCCGGCAACACCGCCACAGGTCTACAAGAAATCTGCGGCGGTCCCAGTCTCCTCTCTGTCTACAATAACACTCTCTCCACCGCCGCATTCGCTGCACCAGGAGCTGGACCGACGCCCGCCGCCGCTGGTGTGTATGTGGGTTGTTACAGCGAGGGTACCAGCGGGCGCGCCCTCAGTGCCGCGTCTACCACATCTCCCAACATGACGCTGGAGTACTGTCGCAGCTTCTGTACCGCGAAGGGATATCTCTACGCTGGGACTGAGTATGCTGATGAATGCTACTGCGGAAACAGCTTCGTCAACGGCGGCGCGCTGCTCGCGAGCAATGCTAGCTGTGATATGATCTGCGCGGGGGACAATATGCAGACGTGTGGTGGGCCGAATCGCCTGAGCGTGTTCACAGTACCTGCTGCGCCGGCGCTCAAGTGCCCGTCTGACAACGGCACGCAGATCAGTGTGGGAAATGACACATTCCAGCTCAATTGCGCGACCGACTACGCTGGCGGAGATATGCAGATGTCTTACACGGCGAGCGTGAACGACTGTGCTGCGGCTTGCTCCAATACCACTGGCTGTATCGCTTCGAGCTGGGTCCCCGGCAATCCAACAGGTCCGTGCTACATGAAGGGCGCCCTCGGAGCAGCCGTGCAGAACAGCAACGTCTGGGCTGTCAAGAAACTGAATGCAGTTGCAACGCACACATGCCCTAGTGACAACGGCGCCAACATCACTGTTGGTGCTCAGGTCTTCAGCTTACAATGCAACACCGACCATGCTGGTGGCGACCTTGCTGCCACTTCCGCTATCTCAGTGGATGCATGTGCGGCGACCTGTGCAGCGACGAGCGGGTGTGTGGGCGCTAGCTTTGTGCCTGGGTTTCCTGGAAGCTGCTATATGAAGAGTGTGATTGGGCAGGCGATTGCGAATGGGAATGTCTGGGCTTTGGTGCCAGCGAATGGTGCTATTTCTGCTTCGAGCAGTACCACCAGCAGCAGCAGCAGCGTGACGACATCGACATCAGTCGTTCTGGCAACCAGCAGCGCACTCTTCGTCAATACCACTTCGACCGCCGCCACCTCTGTCACCACCACCAGCACCTCATCCTCCTCTTCAACCACATCCTCCGCCACCAGCGCACCGACACCAACAATCCTCTGCCCCTCCTCCTCCAACCTCACCTACACCCTCAACACGACCTCTCTCCTCCCCTCCAACTCCTCCGCTCTCCCGC
>Ga0268250_10000303_pt1 | contig 23926 bp, 22 predicted proteins | sample AgamicAsSfe_FD_200448 | JGI IMG/M metagenome (GOLD analysis project Ga0268250, IMG submission 200448) | Agave microbial communities from Guanajuato, Mexico - As.Sf.e (v2) (version 2) | ecosystem: Host-associated > Plants > Phyllosphere > Phylloplane/Leaf | place: Guanajuato, Mexico | collected...
GAGGAGGAGGAGGAGGAGGAGGAGCCGCCGGTGCTGACGCTAAGAACGTCAGCGAGAGATCTTATATGAAATAATACCTTGCTAACTCTGCTCTGATGACTCGACGTCGCCGGCCTCGGACTTCCACCAAGGGGCGGCAGGAAACCACCGCGGACACGGAGGGCAATCGTCGTCGTCCAAGTCTACGTGCACAGGGCCAAGCTCGTACCACTGGCCAGGGGGAAGGCCAGCAAGGCCGCGAGCGGCAAGGTCAAATTTTTCACGTCTTGTACCGTGTCAGCTATTGTACACAATAATCCTCACAACGCAATAACGGTCAAGGTCAAGGTCGAGTCAAGAAGCGTTGACAATCCACGGATTTCAATCTTGCCATTCCGGCTCAAGAGGCCGCCGTCAACTCAAGACAGTGCTGCTACTGTGAGGACGAAAGAGCAGCCAGATCCGAAGTTGAGTCGAGCAAGTCCAATATGTCTCAGGTCTTGACTTTTCCTTTCCAGTTCAGGAGTGTGCCGTAGTGCGGAGACATTCAGTGACATCTCAAGGTTGCGAACCGGGAAGGGGAGACCAAGAGCCTCTCCACGAAGGCCGGGCCAGGAAGGTTGTCCAGAGCAGGTCGTCGAAGGAGTGCTGTCGGATGAGACCATGTTGCCGGAAGAGTGTCGTGTGTCGAATGTCGTCAGGCCAGGTCATCGGAGGATGGTCGTCCAAAGGAGGTCGTGCGTTGGGAGTCGTCCAAGAGAGCGGGAGAGAGGAGAGAGGAGAGAGAAGAGAGGAGAGAGAAGAGAGAAGAGAGAAGAGAGAAGAGAGAAGAAACAGAGAGAGAGGAAGAGAGGTAAGGGCACGTTAGGAACGAAGGTTGACTTACGGCATGTTGTTGCTGCTGCTGCTGCTGCTACTGCTGCTTCTGCTGCTGATGGTGGTGGTGATGATGGTACAAGTACAGAAATAACACGAACAACAGTCACGAAACGAAACGAGGACTTCGACAAGCAGCAGGAAGGAGGACGTAACGACGGCACAGTCACGATAGTCATGGGCAGAGGAGAAGTTGGGGGGCGAAGTGGGACTTCCGGACCTTTGACCAGCCTGTCGGAGCCTGCAGCCTAGAAGAACGTCATGCCGAAAGCTCATATTGGCCCATCGGAACCGAGACCAGACTTCAGAGCTCCAGGTCCAGCGTTCTAATCCAGTCTTCTTCGAACCCACTCGTGAGGAGCCTCCGAGCCTCAGATTCCACGTTTCTAGATTCCACGCTTCAAGGGCCAGTATCGGCAGTCCAGTCAACACCGAGCATGACACGACACTTCGTCAGTGCGCGTCACGCAAAGCTTCAGCTTCAGCCTCAGCTTCAGTCTCGAAGCTTCATCAGGTCCAGTCCACGTTTTCCAGTTTCAGTGCCAATACCGTCACCATAGCATCAACCACAGCATGCTATCCTCAAGAGCAGACTGCCCGAAAAGTTGAAAGACTGTTTCAGGTCAGTCTCGATCGTCAAGTTGCGACGACAAACACAATTGATAACACGTCTAACACGTGGAATTCCAAATCACTGAGTCGCGGGGGTGATCTGCTCTTCACCATGAACGAAGATTCGCTACGTCCTGGTAGCTGCCTCACTGGCATTGCTAAGTGCTTCAGGACCCAGCTGTGAGCACGCGACATCAGTTCCGGGTATAACGCACGCAGTGCCACAGTCTCTGCGCGCCATCGGAAATTGAAGCAAAAGCGCAGCAGTAAGTTCGAGTCTTATGATTTTGCGCATTTGGTAACCTGCTTGGACGATGCTAACTTTGAGTATTCGGTGGTTCATCCTGTCCACCGCTAAATGAGCAGAATCACAGAGAAGCAGGGCAGAATAACCGGAACGCCACTGTCCACCGCTAAATGAGCAGTATCACAGAGAAGCAGGGCAGAATAACCGGAACGCCACTGTCCAGGACCACAACGAAGAAGAGCAACAGTATCTACTACAAATCAAGGCGAGAGCTGCACAATCCGAAGCTCAGCAACGTGTACCAGCAGGCCTGCCAGCTGCAATCTACGAGGGTGCCGCCTTGCTTGCAGAGTTGGATAAAGGTACTTTGATGGCCACCCTTGCGAATGTCGCGTAACTTACGTCCTATCTGCACTCTCGATCTATCAGCCTCTCCTCGAGCATGCGACACTCATCGCGATTCAAGGGGGCCAAGAAGGGGCTGTTTTGAGCGCTGTAAGGAGCTCGACTGGGGAGAAAGAATGGAGGCACTGGGTCAAGGTCAAAATTGTCAGACGCACGCCTGGGCTTGCAGATTACTCAGATGGCGCAACTGGATGGGTCTCAGCCTGGGCTCTCCAGATCGGCACTTTCCGCAACTTTGGAGTCATTGGATTTGTGTTTCTCTAAAGCTCGGGGTGTGTAATACATTGGTAACTTGACCAACGTGATCTATTTCTACCTTGCACCCAATTTTTCCAGCGCTCGTGCTCCCTGCTCTTCCCATTCCTGTTTCGAGATCCACATGTCTGGCTTGTCGGCCATCTTTGCAGAAGAGCGATTGTTAGCTTGCTCATCCAGATGGGATGTCGGGTGTTTCAACTTACAATATTCGCTAGCACGGCGCCACCAAGGAAGACCATGTGCCGTCTCCGTGGCGGATCTTCTATCCTGACCTTGAATTTCTGCAGGAGATGAAAGTGATTAGTACATGCCCAGCAGGATCTCGAGAGAGGAAAGACTCATGAACTCACGCTCAATCTCTCCGGGTTCCCTCCCAACACCTTCGTCAACCACAACTGCTTCAGCTCCTTCTCCAATCGACTGGGTAGACCTGGGTACATGCTGCTGCCTCCACTGAGCACGATCGCCTTATATAAGCTACTCCTGACATCCACGTCTGCTGCTTGAATTGTGTTGAATAAGAACTCTGCCATGCCAGGTTGCTCCACATCCACCAAGTGCGGCTGGAAGAGACATTCCGGGGCCTCGAACCGTTCACTTCCAACGCGGATCACGCGACCATCTGGAAGTGTGTATGATTCGACAACAACAGTGGTCTCCTCAGAGAGGCGCTGGTCTAGCTCTAGGTCGTAGGAGACGTAACATAACTTTTCCTTGATCTGGCGCACGGTCTCGAAGTCGGCTGTCCGGTTGAGTGCGTATCCTCGGCGAAGTAGTAGTGCGATGAGGTTACGCGTGACGTCACGACCGGCGACATCTAGGCGGCGCGTAAGGTGGTTGAGGACTGTGGATTCGTAGACTGGAACGATATGTGTGACACCATCTCCAGAGTCGACGACAACACCTGAGGAGAGACCTTGAGCATATAGAGCGAGGACAGCTTGGATCGCAACGTAGACTCCGCCGAACTGGTAGCGCTCGAACATGACTTCACACATCTGTTGACGATTGCGGAGAGGATTCATTGGTGGTTCTGTGAGGAGGATCTTGCGGCCTGTTGGGTCGATGCGTAGCTTTTCGCCGAATGTAAAGTCCCAGAGATGTTGCATGTCATCCCACTTCTTGACGATTCCGTTTTCCATCTGATTGAGTGTTGCAGGTCAGTCGCGCTGAACGGGGATTGTTCTTGATTTTGTCGTTCTTGACGTACAGGATAGCTGATTTGCAGCATAGACCGCGCCGCTGCTGCTTCATCACCACACATGATATCCTTGAGCACAAGATCATCGCCAGTGCGCTCTTCTGATCTGAGGATAGGTCTGCCGACAATCGAAGGGAATTGGTGCTCGGGGAAGTTCTGTCATTGTCGCGTGGTGAGTGTCTGGTTCGTCTTGCTTCAGGTCATAGCAGGACCACCGTACCTGACCGGCATAGCCGACCTTGAGGAAACCTGTACCTCCGTCGAGGACTAGCGAGGAGTGATATTAGTCTGAGTACTCGCTTGCCATTGAAATGCGGGGCTCGAACTTACCAATCGGCACGTCGGCCATGATGAGGACTGGAGGAGTGTGCGCGGTGAGGATGAGATTCGGGACAGGTAGAGTCTACAGGCGATCCGGTGCGTGATCAATTGATCCTTGGTGAGACACAAATATAGACCGAGGCGGCGACAAGTAGTTGATAGTGTGCTTCGCAGTCAATGGACAACCGACATACGCAAGTGACTGACGTTGTCTTAGTCGAAGAGGTCAACCGTGGTCGAGACTGTTATATCGGGCCAGCCCCTAGAATGGCAACCAAGCACTAAATCTCCACGCCAGTCACTAAACACGGAGTGTGGCTGCTGCCTCTCGTGCTTCGTCTCGTTTCCACTTCCACTTCTTCATCTCGTCTTCTTCTCATCTTTCGCACCAGCTCATTACTGCGCTTCTCTACCCCGACATTCACATTACCATCTGGTTGTCGCGCAAAGCATTGCTCCTCATATATACGAACACATCGCATCAGCTCCTTTTCCAGCCATTGTCAACAAATATTTGCGACAAGGTGTCTTCTGAAGAAAGAACTTGTCCGGCAACTTAATACATCACCATGACCTCAGGATATGGCGGTGATGGTGGAGGATATCAGCAATACGGAGGCAACCCATATGGCAACAGTTCAGAGAGTGGCTACGGTACAAGCAATCCCTATGCTTCGGAATCTGAAGCCAACCCGTATGGTCAATCAGCTTCTGGCGGCTATGGTTCTTCCAACCCATACGGCGCATCGAACCCATATGGTGGGACTGGCGTGTATGACCCAGTAAGAGATCTGAATAATCGAATTCATGGGATGCCTAATTGACACGCGATCGTAGACAGCTCGTCCTGCTGCCTCTCACCAACCTTCTGCCTACTCTGCAACGTCCGACTATGGCCGGGGGCAAGGAGCGAATTACACCAATGGCCAATACTCGCAGGCTCCTGCTGTACCAGAACTGCCTGGCAATGATGCAGCTCTACAAGCACCACCAACAGCGCCATCTGGCCAGCCGATGAGCAACCCTGACTTTCTGGCGCGAGTCGAAGCTGTCAGAAATGAGATTCGAACCTTGACTGGCAACATCTCCGAAGTCGCTACAATCCACCAGCGCGTACTCGGCAACCCAGATCCTGCTGCATCCAGGCAATTGGAGAGCATCGTTGCGTCTACCCAAATCCTCAACACCAAGATAAAAGACCAGATCAAGCAATTGGAAATGGACGCGGCACGAAGTGGTAGGAACCAGACAAAAGACAGTCAGATCCGCACACTCAAGTCAAACTTCAAGAGCCAATTGGAAGAGTACCAGAACGAAGAGACGGGTTACAGGACAAGGTATCGCGAGCAGATAGAGCGTCAATATCGCATTGTCAACCCAGAGGCAACAGAGGCGGAAGTGCGCGAAGCTGCTGATGCTGATTGGGGCGATGAGGGTGTCTTCCAGACAGCAGTATGCTTATCTTGCTTACCTAGAACCTTCCCACCACTGACCAATTGCTAGCTCAAATCCAACCGCACTGGCGCTGCCCAGAGCGTTCTCGGCTCTGTCCGTGCCCGTCACAACGACATTCAGCAGATTGAGAAAACCCTTATTGAGCTAGGCCAGCTATTCCAGGACCTCGCAGAAGCCGTTGTGCTACAAGATGCACCTATTCAGCAAACAGAGCAGCAGGCGGAGGTCGCACGAACGCAATTGGAGGACGGCAATCGCCAGCTGGATACGGGTATCAAGAGTGCCACTCGCGCAAGGAAGTTGCGGAAGTGGTGCTTCTTCATCATCATCCTCATTATCTGCATCATAGCCTTGGTAGTCGGTTTGACAGTGGGCCTTCTCAAGGCGGGCAAGAAAGCCGTGAATTAGTAATCGACCATAGATATAGTGTGGAGTACGAAGGCTGAGAGCTGCGGCGTAGGACAGCAGCAGGACAGTATTGTTTTCCTGAGCTTGTGGGTGGTCGTTTGGAGAATCGGGAAGAGGTTGTAATTACAAAGTTGTCGAGCAAGGCGTATCTGGCGCTATTAAGTGTTGTTCTTAGTCTGGCGCTGTCTGGCATGCCATAACATAGAAAAATTTGGAGCAGGGCTTCGTCTGTTATCGCTTCTCAGGATTAGTATTTAAAGAGCAAAGTCCTTCAAATCCCTTGGTGTGTCGTGATGACTGCGTTGCTTCAGTGAGCGAAGATCGTCTCTCGGCCCGTGATCCAAATCCAAAACAATCATCAAACACACCTGTGCTACCAGTTCGCGTAGCTCACATTTCACGACTTCTACGCGTATTTTGCATCGGACGGGACGTGCTATCAGTCACCTGGGACAAATACATGGCGATATTCTGACTTCTTGACCTTTCATGGCAATGGCGCCCGCCGCTGATGCGCCAGAATCGTTTTACCTTTCATCTCTTGACAAATGTTTAAGCCAAGGTCATCGCTTGATGTAAGCATGCTGTCATTATAGCGAAGATCGCGAGCTGACATAGCACAGTTCATGGGAAACAGCCTTCAATGCACTCTCGAATCTCGACCTCGCGCGTCAAGCATCTAGCTTGCAGTCATTCCTTTGCGAACCGCAATGCATCACACTCCTCAATCGTCCATTCTCTTCGCACTCCCAAAGCAGCCAACAGAGCAAGACAGAGTTCGAACAGCGGACAGTGAACATACCTCCTGCCTCCAATGGACAATACGATATCAATCAGCTGAAGGAGGACGTCAGATGGCTATCGCAGGAAGCAAAGATTGACGAGGTAGCAGCAATGAGGCTATGTATCCTAGAATGGCAGAGCAGACCAGCTGTACGGATCCTCCAGGGCTACACGGTGGAAGAGAGAATCAGCTTGCAGAATGCTGCAAATACCACGGACCTTGGAGCGTCGGTGGCAGCGAAGCGGTCAAGTTCGGAGACTACAGGAGACAAGAGCATATTTGATAGCCAATCCAAACGGCGGACGCGGCTATCGGCATTATTCGTGTCTGAGAAAGAGCACCTTCTAGGTGTAACAGCTCTAATCACCGCAAGCGTGATGGCGGCACCTGCTGAACCCGAGGGCAGATCTTATGGTTCAGGCAAAAGACGGGACGTGTCGGAAGTGACATGGCTCCCGACAGTTGCCTTACAGATGGAAGAGGTCCGAACAGCCGAAAAGCAAATTGGGTCCGAGCAGTCAGCCGTCGGGCAAGCGGTAACAGCGATTGAGACTAGGCTACGTGGGCTAGAAAGTGGCAGTGGTCATGCTGTCGAAGAGGACGAGGTCGCAGTATTCGAGCAGAACTTTCACCGCAACCAGCTCGTTGAGATCGTGCGACTGCTGCAATTATTGTTTATCAGAATCAGTCCTCACAGGGAGCCGTTACCTGCTGCTGAAGTGAAAGCTTGGTATGAGTTTGCAGATCGATATGGTTTCTTTGAAAGACTTCAACTCGTAAGTCCCCGTTGTAGAAGCTTGGCTACTCATTCTGACTGAATATCTTCAGCCATTCCCGGAACTGCAAAGCTACGTTGGCACGATCCAAGCACTGGTCTGCCTTATCTCAGTTCAAGTTCTCAAACTACCATACACTCTTGACTACTTTGAGCATTCTGCAACACGCAGCTCTCGCCACCCAGCTCCAATTGACTTGGAATGCCAGAAGGTCGTCAATACTACTCTCGTGAATGCAGCGGATCACGGCTCCAGCGTCGCAAGTCTTGCTTTACTAGCGTGGAGCATAACACTGCAACGATTACGACAGGTGACACAAAATGCATTGGGCGAGGGCGGGTCTGACGATGATTCTCTGCTTGAAGAAGTCCCAAGACAGCCCCATCAGTCTTCGAAAAGCTCACTCCCAAGTGCATTCGCGGATGCGATTGAGTGTGTGATGGACTTGTCAGTCGATGATGACCCTATACAATACTTCGCAAAAGCAGCGGTCGGTGCTGGCAATGTCTTCACGGTTATTGGTCAACTGTCCAACATGCTCTCCGCAACGACGAATATCAGCTGGGCAGTCAGGCCTGAGTTGCATGCAAGAGTGACTTTGCTAGAGTGGGTTAGGCAGGCTCTGCTATTTACAAATTACAGCTCGGAAGTTGTGGATGCAACGCTTGCCGTCTTACAAGTCGACGAACCTCTGCAGTCATCAGGCAAACTTGTTGCAAGCTCGATCCGTTCTACTCTCATTCAGATGTTCGTTAGAGATGACGCCGTGCTGGTCCCACAGCTACTCCACCAGGCACAATCACGATATCCGTACGAGCTCACTCCATTCCTCAAGCTATGCAAAGCATTGTGTCCTGGTCAAAGGACAGGGAACTCTAGCATGGTAGCACTACCACTCTCAGAGGCGACATCACGGTTCACACAGGTCTTGCCACACAAATTCGACCGGTATGAACTGGTACGCGAAGCCGAGGACACGAATTGCATCAGACTCATGGCCGATTTGCCTCTATTCAGTGATCGTGCCATAAGTAGAGGTACGGCGTCTGCTGCGGCAGAAGCACGGCAGTTACAGAAAAGTCACGTATCTGGTGAGTTGTACATATCACAAGGTACGATCGGTTATGTTATCAGTGACTCTCCTCCATTCGTTGTTATGTGGGAGCATGAGCACTCGGCTTTACGATATCTCGGAGCTCTATTGTCTACTGTTCCGACGAACAGCTCCCGCAAGAATCTTGGTAGCGTCGAGGGCAACTTGGACAAAGATACACAAGCGGACATCATCGATCTACTTGCTGCATTGTCGGAAGCCTCGGTCGATCCACATCAAGAGGTAGGCAAAGACCAAGAAGATGCGCGCTGGTTGCTGGATCAGACCAGCGATTCCATCGATCGGAATGCCGACATACTTGTTGTTGTGATGAACATCTTTGAAGACGAGCTCGGCTCGCAGTCGCAAGGCAGAGAGGACGGATCTACGGAGCTTCTCTGCGCGTGTATCCACTTCATAAGGGCTGTCGTCAAAGTGATGCCCAGCCGAATTTGGCCATTCCTTGCGCGGAGCGACTTTCTTGCCATCTCTGGTCGGGGTGGAAGGATGTCAGTCATGCTAGAATCAAGTGAACTCGCTGCCGGTCGAGCCCAACTGATGCACGAGTGTGTTGCATTGTACGAAGCACTATGTGCCGACATCATGCAGAATGCTGTTGCTCGCAAGGCACCTGTTGCAACAGCTGGTCGGAGATTCAATCAGGCGTCAGATGTTGCCACTGGCTCCCCACGCAAAGTTCTGGCTAAAATACTCTTGTCACTAACACAAAGCTTTGTCAACATCGTGCTGAATACCGGCAACGGCAATGTGCCTCATGCTCGAGCAGGTGAAAGTCTTCACGGTCGGATCATCAAGATTTTCGAGCAGTTGCTATCGTCAATATATGGCGTAGATGATCAGAACAAGCCTGATGACAAGCTGGCTTCTGCCATGGCCCCCGCAGCGTCATTCCTCATCGAGGTCTTCTTGGCCGCCAAAGATAACACTCCCACCACAGCTCTTCTTGCTCTTTCTTTATCGACATCGGGCAGTGCAACATCTTCTGAGCTGCTACAAACAACACTACAATTCTTCACCACATTACTTGAAGTCGGAACTATCCTTGATCAACCTTCATCCTATCTGGAACAGAAACTCTTCCAGAGTCTGCCATTCTTTGCTCGTGCCTACGTTTCTGCCGAGTCGGTCAAGCATCCCATCATCCTCCTACTGTCCGGACTCGTGGATCGCGCCGGGTCTTCTGAAGCTGAACCACGATCACTGCTTGGACACCTTGGACCACAAACGGCGAGAGACTTCTTGACCATACTCGGAAGCCTTGATCAACCTTTACATACTCCAGAACTCGAGGCAAGTATATGGAGACTTGTTTCTCTGGTGATGAGCTGTAGGCAACAATGGTTTGCCACGTACATTGTGACAGGGGACTCTCCGAAGAACTCTGTGATGAAGAAGGATGAATCAACTACATCTACACAACAGCCAATTCTTGCACTTGCACTCGATCAAGTAGCCAGGATGACATCTCTGAGTACAGCAAAAGCCGTTGCTCTTCTCACTTTCGTCAACTCTGCGCAAAGCTATTGGCCATGGATTACCAACAAGCTTGTTTCTCACAATGAGTTCACAAGCCGAATTTTGGACGACTTAGGTGAGCTCAGAACTGACTTGAGTGTCAATGTTCGTGAGCAGTCATATCTGCATGCGGCAACAGCCCAGATCATAGACATCCTGGCACTGATCCTGCACAATACAAGACAAATGGGAGACATGTCTTTTGTCAAGCGTGTCGGTCCCAAGCTGGGCTATCTCAGAGCTCATGGCGTTGCGGTGCCCAAATACAACACTTCCTTACATTACAAACTCAAACAGAACATTGAGGATAAATTCCACTTTGCCCTCGTCAGCATAAAACGGCTTACCTCGAATTCGTTATTTGGCGACAACTACTGTTATGACCTTGACTTTGCCGATCTTGTACTCACTGGCCAATCGGCATGGCTAGGTACGAAGGAGAGCTTCCGCAATGAGGTACGATTAGCAAACGAGAATTTGTCCCTCGTGGAAGCGCACATTCTGTTGATGACAAGCTGGCGAACACTCGCCATGGAGCTGAGCCAGCATCTGGAGAGTCAAAAGGATACACTACAGACATACCTAGCGGTGACCGTGGAACAATGCTTGACTGTGAATATGGGGCCCAACCCTCCAGAACCTATATTCCAGCAGCTATTGGAGTCGAGAACCCAGCTTGCACTGGCTCTGATGCAACGTCTAGTCACGGTCAAATCAGCAGTGCCGGGAATGACGAGTTTGCTTGCGAAGATCTGGGCCACTATCAGGGTATTGGTGCCAGACTTTGAGATTGCCTTCGCAGGTGTCAACCTATCACAGTACCGATCACTACTTCGTCTTCTCCTCCTCGGCCTTCAGCCGCACACATACATCAACACACCTGAATACGTCTCAACGACGAGCGATGGTCGACTGCTCGCATCAGCACAATGGTCGCAAGACGTGCTACCTTTACTCCTCGAAATTATCACCCATATCGTCGGCACAGGGTTTCGCTCACTGACCGAGCAAGTCCACGGCGACTTTTCATCAGTGCAACCGGCAGATTTCGCCCTCATCACTGCAATCCTCCAGTCTATCTTGCGCATTCCCAACGTTTCTTCTGCTTACACAGCACTTACTCTCCGTCTCTGCGACACCAACGTAGATCGCTACGCCATAGCACTCTTCTCCTGGTCCGATCGCCTCACGATACCGTCACAAGACTCCGCCTCAACATCACTTACAAATTCTGCCACAGACGACCCTGTCTTCGCAGATCTCACCCTTTCTTTCCTTCACACCCTGACCACAATACCACCCATGGCCGAATACCTAGCAACACAAGGGCTCCTCTCGCAACTCAGCACCGCACCCATCCTCTCCACCCTGCGCCTCGGCCGACCTTCGGCGTCTTCTCGTTCCACGACGTCAGCCACTGCGACGTCCGTGGTCGCAATCTCAACACCAACATCCGCGTCCACTGGCTTCGGGCCCCTAGACAACCCCCTCCGCTTCCACAACTTCTGGTCCCGCTCCATCCTCCCTCTCACCCTCCACATCCTCACCGCCGTCGGGGCCTCCTTCGCCGCTGAGGCTGCAGCTTTCCTGAACACCTTCCCCGCCCAAATCGCACGTGCCTCGGATGCCCTTGGTCCGACGAATGGTGGTCCGGGCATTACGCTGAGTGAGGCGGCGGAGTTGACCACGTTGAGTTTGCTAGCGAGGGCACTGAATGAGTATGCTGGAGATCCGGTTGCCGCGGCCGGTAGCGACGGGAGTGCGTTAGCGTTACGAGGATGGGACGGCACAGGCGTCAAGGAGGATGTGGAGGCGTGGCTTCGAGGTGGTAGTGCTGGGCTCGAGGGCAAAATCGTGCCGGTCGGCGAGCGCGAGGTGGGACTTTTGAGGATGAAGGGGGAGAGTGGAGAGGGTAGTAAATTGGCAGAGATGGTGAGGAGGGAATTGGATGTTGTTGTGAGGTGCTCGGGTGGGGACGCCTGAGTGATGTTCGATTTGGCTAGGTTTGGTGTTGGTGGTAGACATGGAATGATGAGATTGATTGCCGGGACCTAACTCGAGCCTGTACTCATGATTTCAAGGCTGGCATGTATCATTTAGAGGAGGAATGAACGATACATAAGTCTTCCGCCTCTTCAATAAACACGGCTTATCTCAACCTTCGCCGCCTCCTGATAGCACTGGCAAGGATTAAGAACAATGGGCTGAACCTGGAAGGGTAGAGATCTGCACCCAGATCAGTCGGAGGGAGATGCCCTCTCTTAAGGTGGAGTGAAACAGTACAGTCTATTGAATCTTGTCCAGGCCTGCTCCTCGCTATGAGATCGGTGTGCGAACCGTAGCACGAGCAGGAACTTGACTCCCTGTTTCATGGACGTTTCGGGCGTCGTAGACGCTAAGCCCCTTCAGGCGAAAGACCCTTGACAACCGTTTGTTGACTTTTCGGCTACACTCCTGCGCTTGCTTCTTTTGCTGTGCGCATCAAGCACCGCAGCTGAGTTGCTCTTCACATTCGTTCCTAGTCACTCGTTTCAACATGGCAGCTCACGGTCCGGTACAGCTTGGTGGACGAGGTAAAGACACACTACGCGCGCTCCGCGCTGTCCTTGCGCCGGCAAATGTCGTACCTTGCTGACAACTTCCAATCCTCCAGCTTTCAACCACGATCAAGACCCTGAAGTCGAGGCCGAGTACGACCGCCTCCGCGACCTTGCGCGCCAGGAACACAGCAAGGCGCAGTCCTGCTTCGATCGGGTATGCTCTTCACCCTGCCCATCCCCCAAATCCTCGCCGTCCCCTTTAGCCTGCTGACCATATCTCTCGCGCCTCACAGGCCCACCAAGCCTACTCCTCCGGCAACGGCGCCGAAGCCTCCTCCCTCTCCTCCGTGGGCAAACAGCACCAAGCCTCCGCCGCAGCCTACAACAAACAAGCCTCCGAATACATCTTCACCTCCAACAACTCCCCCGCCCACAACATCCCCGCCGACACCATCGATCTGCACGGCCAGTTCGTGGACGAAGCAGTCACTATCCTCGAAACGCGAATCCGCACCGCAAAAGCTCAGAATCAAACTCATCTGCATGTCATTGTGGGAAAGGGGAATCATAGCCCCGGGCACATTCAGAAGATTAAGCCGGCGGTGGAGAGGATCTGTCAGGAGGAGGGGCTGAGCTTTAGGACGGAGGAGAATCAGGGGAGGATCTATGTGGATCTGACGGGCGGGAATGCGCAGATGCCGGGGGAGCAGCAATGGGCTGGGGCGTACTCGGGTGGTGGGTATGGACAGCAGGGAGGATATCCGCAGCAGCAACAACAGGGACAGGGATATCAGTATCAGCCCCAGGCGCAACCGCAGGCGCAATATCAGCCGCAGTATGCGCAACAGCAGCAGCAACAGTACAGTGGTGGTCAGGCGCAACAGCAGGGACAAACGCAGCAGCAGATGGAGATTGAGCGCATGGAGCAGAGTGCCATCAAAGCCTGTTTGCGCGCCTGCTGCACGGTCATGTAGCGCTGCAGCAGGGGCTTGAGGGAGTCGTGCAATGTCCATTCTTGGATTGGCGAATGTTTTACTGGATATGGGGGTGTTGGTGTTGGTGGGGACATTTGTATCAATAATCTGGATGCTGGGATGGAGTGTACATATGTGGCGGGTCGTGTGTTTTGGTCATCTGGTATGGACATCGACAGGATAAGATCTGTCTGCTAATCTACGGTAAAGTGTGGATAACCAGCGAGAAATGCCAGCATGGCGGGAGTTTGGACATAGGTTTATGCATACGGATTGGACTGGCAATAAAGCACAAATGATAGTAGGACAGGCGAGCCGAGATGGCAGGGCGGAGGGCATTGTATAAGGTCCTTGTGGTTGGCACTGTTCAGTGAACAAAGGCACTTATGAGTGAAAGAAGAGGCTCCCACAAGATGACCTGCATAAGCACCAGCGAGTTTGCCTGCATGGACACCACAAAGGCCCATACCGAGTCGTGTTTAGCCACGACAGTCTCATACAGGAGGCCAGGTTGTGTAAAGATGGTGGTGACGATGAGGATATATATTGTTTTAAAAAAGTAGCTCAACCATCACATGTCATGAAGTTGTTCTTAGACATGATTACAAGGTGTCATGGTGTAGGGGTAGCATAACGTTAGTCTTTCTACCCTGCCATACCACGAGTTCACTCTGGTATTACAACTTAAAAACCTAATCTGACCTCCAACAGACGTTGTGGTTGATCATTGATCTTGCATATAATCCCGTGTTGACATGAGTTCGATTCTCATTGACGCCAGTCTAGAGACATATATTCACGTTCAATCCGTGTACTATGGGATATTTTTTTGTTCTTTTCCGCTTCCAGTCAACAGACGGAACGAGCGGACGGAGGACGGGTCCGATCGCCCCCTCTCAAGCCTGTCAAACCGACTCGCCTGGTCAATGGCTTCGTTTTGTACCACTCACTTCTGTGACTTTTGTGACACGACCAGGTTTGAGCGAGATACTCTGTGTGCTGCGTCTCGTGCGTCTCATGCTCGGGCGGGCACTCGAATTGTTCATATTCGAGAAAGGCTTTGACGTACAACTGTTTGACTGGTTATGGGCATAGGAAGACGCCTCAGTGGAGGGATTCGCCCGATGATCGAACGCTGTCCAGTAAGCTTCGGAGTTATATCAAATTAGCTGCAACAATGGTCAAAAGACGACGATGTATGTCATTATCCATGCATTAGAAAACGTACCTACAATGATATAGTCTCAGCAGAAGCCCCGCCGTACTCTATACTCTATCGCTGTCACTCAGCTCAACACCTACTTCCTCCGTCATGACACTAGCTATTGCTCATACTGTACCCATTAAATGTCAAGTTAGCTGCAACAAGGATTAAAGGACGAAGATGTGTATTACGATCAATTAAACTACGCAGATGCAACTACAACAATGTTTGTCTCGGCATCAGACACCCGCTATCAATTCTGCCATTCTCATCTCGGCAATCCAGCTTCCGCCCCCAAGCTCCATCTCACCATTTCCCCATGCAGAGTACCCATTCTCACGGCCTTGCAGCAGCACCTTATACCATGCCATGCCATGCCATGCCACGCCACCCTCAAGCTCCCACCATCCTAACCAGAACAAAGGTAAAAGTTCAAGTCAGCACTCGCATCACAGTAGTTCACCTCCGCATTCGGCGGCGCATTCCCACACGCCTCATCACCCGCATTGCAGAAATCCCACGCACACCCCTCGCTCGGGATAGTGCCGTACCCATACTCTGTAAACTGGCTCGCCGCCCCCGCGCCACCAAGCTGGTAGTACAGACCCCCATACGCGCCAGTTGCAACGGTATAGTCGAGCTCGGTGTCAGGCTGGGAGACGTCGGGGCTGGTCCATGCTTTGAGACTGACGCCGGGGTTGGTGGTGATGGGTTCGACGTAGACGTCGCCGGCGGCGATGCTGAATACGGAGGAGGTGTTGAGTTGGTCGACGTGCTGGACGTAGATGGGGAAGGTGCAGTCGTTGGTTATGTAGGCGTTGCCGTATTGGGCGAGGGTGGTGGGGGCGAAGGCAGCAGCGAGGGAGAGGAGGGAGATGATGGATTTGGACATTGTGGTGTGAGGTTGTTGTGGGTGGTGGTTGATTTGCTGGGAAAGGATGGTTTGAGTGGTTGTGGAAGTTGTTGTTGATGAGTTGGCAGTGTGGAAGTGATGCTATTGTTGATGATGAGAAGGAAGAGAGTGTTGTAGTGCAGGGGAAGGCAGGTTATATAGATAATCTCCAGTCCGTCACAAACTGGCTGTGAAAGCATTGATGATCCTACATCATAGCCTTGCTGCTGGATGCCAAGTGAGGAAGAGATATTGATAGTGTCACCACCAACCTGAGCATGTTCACACAAGGCCACCTGTCAGGAAGCCCGAATCCAGCACACACTCATCTTGGCACACTTTACACTTTACACTTTACAGATCATCACACAGCCTCGCGTGCTATAATCAGGGAGCGAAGTAAGCAGAGACGTTGGTGGATTGACGAAAGCTGTACAGACGAAGGAGGAGAAAAAAAAGTGAGTGTCCAAAATAGGCGCGATCGTTGCCAAGCATAAGGCTGCCCTCGATTGCTTCTGTGATTGGTCAGCTGTTCCAGCGAAGCATCAACCTCGAGGTAAGGGCGGAAGGCTGTGCTATGCTGTGCTGAAGCTGTGATGGACTTGGTAGAAATAGACATAGAAATAGATAGAAATAGACCATTGCGAGATATCAATAGCTACAAAGCCTGCACTAAACAGCCACGTCCATCTTGACATGACATGCCACTGACGGGATGGTTGAAAGTGGAAAGAGGTCGGCAACCCAGATGTGTTGAGGAGTGAGGGTGATTCTCGTGATCCTAGTCCCATATACAAGTGGTCGTTCTCATTATCATTATGTTTGTTTCACATCACCACGCCTCCCAGGTGGCGACCGTATCATCTTTGGATGGCGACGATGCCCAAGAAGTGGCATATTGACCAGCTCAGTCCTTTCCTCCAGCCGCAAACGTACTCCTTGCCCTCAACTTCTCGCCCCATATCCAGAACAATAGAGGCGCAGGTATGCCTACCACGACAGCGACGAAACCAAGCACACTGTTACCCCAACCATAACCAAGTGCATTGTACATCGCCGGCGCGAACAACGGGAAGCCGAAGCCTGCCAAACTGCGCAGCACCACTGCAGCCGCCACACCCGAGGCTGCATATCGGACGTACGAGTCGACGATGTATGTCTGCATACATTGGAAGCAAATGATAGCACCAGCGCCAAAGATACACGCTCCGATGTTGGGCATGATCCAATGTATTACATATGCTGCACTCCAGCCGTACCAAAAGAGCCCGATGGGAATGAGGGCGCTGCCAACGAACTGCATTGATCATGTTAGCTTGAGGGGCTCATGCAGATTCAGGGGAATTGACACTCACCATAAGAGGTATACGGAACTCTGGCTTTCCAACGCCATTGTTCTTCGCCTTGAGCTTTCGGTATATGCGATCATTGATGGGTGCTGTGATTTGAGTGCCGAGAAAGAAGCCCAGCCCGAGTGAGATGTAATTGAGACCGCCTATGCCGACATTCTCGTGATAAATGCCAGTCCATAAGCTCGGGAAGGTAGATAGAATGAGGTACATGGTCCCATACAAGTAAGCCATGTATACTGCAATGAACTGAATTATGACTTGTGTGCCGAGTAGTCGAAATGGCCGCACGAGCGCCGTACGAAGCACTTTACTGAGATGTCGATCCGGACTCTCGGCTTCGGTGTGCAGAGCGGTATTTCCGGTTTCCTGACGAAGCTTCGCTGCTTTGCGTTTCAGTAGAACGGGCGCATATGTCTCTTGCAGGAAGAAAAGACCTGAAATCTGGATAGCCGCATCGACGGCAGAGGTGGCCCAGAAAATCCATCGCCATGTAATTTTTTCACTGATGAAGCCGCCAGCTATAGGACCTAGTAAATGGAAGTTAGTCGGCGATCGTACTAGAGGAAAACAAGGTAGACATATCTGCAGGACCGAGTAGAGGCGCAAGACTGTAGATACTGATAGCTTTTCCACGCTGTTCAGCACTCCAGACGTCACTCAGTAACCCACCACCTATAGCTAGCGGTGCACTACCACCCAGCCCTGCAAGGAACCGAAACGCCATCATTTCACCCTTCGTCCTTGCAAAGCCACAACCTAGATTCCAGCAGAGGTAGAAAAGGTTCGATAGTTGCAAGACCCGAACTCGGCCGTAGATCTCCGAGAGTGGACCCAGGAATAGAGGTCCAACAGCGTACGCGAGAACGAAGATGGAGAGAACAAGAGCTTGTTGAAACTCTGTTGGGATGTCTAGGTCTACTGACATCACCCCAAGTGCCGGAGCGACCATGGAAGACGATACAGGACTGATGAAGGTGAAACTACTGACGACGAAAGTCGCTGCCCATTTCCGCTTCATCACCCAGTTTTTTGGATTTTCTGGGTCATCGGGACCATCCCAGCCTACCAGATTGGGATCACGATTCCTCGACGATGCTCTTGATTTTGTCTTGACCATCTGCGGCCGTGCCTCGACATCACGCTGATCCGGTACTCCCATGCGTATTTCCGGTACTGGCTCTTCCTCCTCTTCATATTCTTCATGTCCATCTGAGTCTTCGGAAGATTTCTCTTCTTCTTCTCGTGAATTGACCCTTGTATTCTCGCCACTGCCACTACCCCTTCCATTTGGGTGTGCAGTTCTACTTGTTGCAGCGGTATTTACATTCTCTTCCTCGTCTGAATCAGCGTCGCCTGCAAAGCCTTGATCTCCGTGGTCTTCGTGGTACACGGCATGATCATCGAAACCTCGTGAGGAATAGATTCGGTCAAGAGTGTTCGGTCGTTCGGTTTGCGAGCTTCTGCGGTTGCGAAATGATTGCGGTCGTGATCTTGTCCTAATCGGTGTCATAGGTGATGACGAAGACATGCTGTTGCCAAGAAAAATAGTTTGAGTACCCTGCGAATTGGGATGCTGGGTGAACTTGATGCCAAATGATGCTTCGTCACACTATACGAGGTTGTGACTGATCAAGTAAACGCTGGCAAGGATACGAAGATACCAATGGCGAGAATGAGAGGCTCAGTCACAGCAATATGTTGGAAAAGAGAGATTGAAAGACATTTGAAAGACTAATATGACGATACGAAATGGCAGGTCGGAGTTAGTGAGAAATGTCCAGCGCGAGCGCCGCCGCAGAGAATGGATCCACATTGCGTAGACCGGAAGCATGGCAAGCGAGGCCGGCTTCGATATCGGGGCATCGGTCACGTGAAGACAGTCTTGGTGCATTGAGTTTCAGCGCAATGTTGCCATGTCCATAGAGATCGGACAACGAGAAGATGTATGTCGTTGAAAGACAACAGTAGTAAGCTCTGCGGCTTGCGGCTTGGGGAGAAGACGGGAAGCACAGACCCGCGCACGACCAAGGACCAAGGCCTCGGGGCTGCTGCTCCTGTTTCAGATGCGATCAACCCCTTTTTTCACTACACTAGGCTCGCAGGCTTGCGCCCGGAATGTTTCATCTGAAAAGGCGTCCTTGGTCAACGAGCTACAGTAGCAAACATCTGCAGGCGCTTCTTTCACTCACTTGCTGTCGCTCGTTACTCCACATACTGTTTCCTAGTCACTGGAAATATCTTAACACGTACTACACGACTACTCCAATTCGGCAAGTGATCTCGCCTCACTATCAACAAAGTCCGTTGGATATCCTCAATCTCGCCACGAGCGATAGGAAGAACGACGCGCACACTACTGTGAAGGACTTCTAGCAAGAAGGGCAGGCAGTCCACCACTCCAGGTCCTCGCGGGTAGAAACCACAACAATCTGCCAAGATGGGTGCCAACCTGTCGCGCATGATGAGCAAGATCTTTGGCACAAAGGAGATGCGCCTGTTGATGTTGGGATTAGATGCTGCTGGAAAGACAAGTACGCATGCCATCATCCGAGGCAGCTTTCCACCACTGACATCCCTACTCCCCAGCAATCCTATACAAGCTCAAGCTCAACCAAGAAGTAACGACAATACCCACAGTCGGTCAGTCACATTACCTCCGCGTTGTGCACATCAGACGACGGTCACTGACACTTTCGCACCACCCTACTGTAGGCTTCAACGTCGAGACCGTAACGTACAAGAATACAAAATTCAATGTCTGGGATGTCGGTGGACAGGACAAGATCCGGCCGCTATGGCGCCACTACTTTTCCGGAACACAAGGTCTCATCTTCGTCATCGACTCGTCAGATCGTGAGCGTATTGATGAAGCAAGAACTGAGTTGGCACGCATCATTCAGGACCGTGAAATGAAGGACGCACTGCTGCTAGTGTTTGCAAACAAGCAGGATGTACAAGGATGTATGTAGAGTGGAGACGGGGCTCTAGCTCTATAAGTCGAACTAATCGTTATCGCAGCCATGAAGCCGAAAGAGGTTTCGGATCGCCTAGCATTGGACAACGTCGCGAAGAACCACACATGGAAGGTCGAGCCCAGCTGTGCCACGACAGGAGATGGCATATTTGAAGGACTGGTAAGCAATGCTATGAATTGCGCAGAGCAGTTAATGTGTACAACATGCTGACATCTCGCAGGCGTGGCTATCGAATCACATCAAGACAACTGCGCCAAGGTGAAGAGAAGACGAATTGCATGAGAGTGATGAAGAACGTTTTGGTTCTAGCATGGTGTAGAGTGTACGATTGAGAAGATGAAATTCAGGCGCGAACGATGACAATTTGGGCAGGTTGGTTGGGTGTTAGCAGACTGGCCAGGGATCACGAGTGCATGGTGTTGAGGCGGGGTTTTGTGCTGGTGTTGCATTGTATGAAGAAGGAGTATACGCATAGACATACAATTTAGATCTCATAAGCTATCAAGCACAGTTCAGACATCCTTGAGATAGCGATAGTCTATGCATTCAAAGAGGAGAGATGTGACAGAATAAGAAGAGCTCATGGCCGAATTTGGCTGCGGAGAGTCTCTCGCCGGTATGCGAAAGTTATTGCCCGCTACTGTAATGTTGAGAACAGCATTTTGCAGATATTCTCGCGGTCACCATATTGTAGAAGGCTCACCTTCAGTGTTGAAGCAGAGCTCGAGTGAGAACTGTCTGTGACCATGTCGGACAACGAGCATGAGGAGCCTGGCTCCGTGAGTGACATGACGCCTTACTTTCTCTTCACGTTGACGACTGCATGTCTTGCACCACTACTGTACGGATACCATCTTGTAAGTGCTCCTATTTGTACTGTTGCCTCCGTTGCTTCACTCGTCAGGATCACGGCAATTTCGAAACTGACATCGAGCAGTCTGAGCTAAATGCACCGCAAGACGTAATCACCTGCGCCAAGCCATCGACAGCTCCGCATGATCAGTCATCCCTCCCACAATGTCTCGAGATGGACACACTACAGATAGGTGTCGTCAACTCCATCTTGACCATCGGCGGCCTGATCGGCGCCCTCGTCTCCGGCACAGTCGCAGCACAGTACGGTCGACGACCAGCTCTACTCTATAATGCCACCTTTCTCATCCTAGGTCCTATTCTAGAAGCAGCTGCTCCTGCTGTCTGGATCCTGGCACTGGGACGATTCATCTCGGGTATTGGTGTTGGCACTTCGACTGTGGTGACGCCACTATTCATCTCAGAGATTGCGATTCCAAAGTACAAGGGCTTCTTTGGGTCTTTCACACAGACTAGCATTAACATGGGAATCTTCCTTGCTCAAGTATTGGGCTACTTCTTGAGCAAGGGGCCCCTTTGGAGAGTCATTCTTGGTGCAGGCGGAATTGTCGGCGTGCTGCACTTTGTGTTTCTGTTTTTCATGGACGAGTCGCCAAAATGGCTGGCAGAGAATGGACGTGCAGCACAGGGCAAGAAAGTCCTGCGTAAGCTTCGCGGTCACAAGGCGGATATTGCAAAGGAAGTAGCTGGCTGGAATTTGGAAGACGCCGATGAACGTGAAGGTAGATGACTTCAGGTATATAATGGCCGTGCCTGCTGACCACTGTCCCAGGTGAAGAACAAGCCCTTCTCCAGAACGAAACCCGCGGCCGATCAGACCCCTCCGCATCCTCAACCACCAAAGAGGTCAGCAAAACCACTGTCGGCATCTTCTCCGTCCTCGCCCATCCCCGCCACAACCGCGGCGTCTTCGCCGTCATGGTCCTCATGGCCGCCCAGCAACTCTGCGGTATCAACAGTATCATCGTATATGGCGTCTCACTCCTCTCCACTCTCCTGACTACATCCTCCAAACTCCTCAACGTCCTCGTCGCAGTGGTCAACCTTGCAGTCACGATCGCCTTCTCACCACTAATCGACCGCCTGGGTCGCAAGATCTGTCTGATCGCTTCTGTTGCTGGAATGGGTCTGTCGTCACTTTTACTAGCACTCGGGATTGCGTATGGTGTCAATCTCCTCTCCGCCATCATGGTGATTACATTCGTGGCTTTCTTCGGACTCGGTCTCGGTCCGATCCCGTTTATTCTGTCTAGTGAGCTAGTAAGTCCCGAGGCTCAAGGCGCGGCGCAAAGTTGGGCACTGGCTGCGAGCTGGATCACGACGTTCCTGGTGACGCAATTCTTCCCGCTCATCAACGAGCAGCTTGGAAAGGGGCGGGTGTACTACATCTTCTTTGGCTTTGCGATGGCCACGGCAGCTTTTGTGAGTCCTTTTTCTTCACGTGGTCCCCGATATAGCTCGAACAAGTTTGACTGATTGCCAACATAGGTTGCGTGGTGGGTTCCGGAGACAAAGGGAAAGAAGGATGCTGACGAGGTCTGGGGCCGAAACTCGGATGGTCAGAGTCATCAGGATTGATTCGATGGTGCTCAACGTGCAGAAACCAGAGGGTACGGTCCAGACGGTGCAGGTGATTAACGCGCGAGCGAACGGACGAGATATATGATATTGATGATAGCGAAGCCTTGGAGCAAATATAAGAGAGACAACTTGGAAAGTGTATACATTGAAGATTTGAGAAACCCCGGAGCTCGACATCGATCTAGCCAATCCACTCCAAGATATTTCTACCGCCATGATTTCCTGTCGCTCGTCTTATTCCACTGATTGTAGGAGATTGTGTCAGCAACACGCCGCTTAGCAGAAGGACGACAAGGTGGGAGAGGCGAGTGTGAATTGAGAACAAGATGATCGTGTCCTCCAATTGTGCTGCAAACATGGGCGAGGGTAGCTAAGCAGGCAAAGATAACCTGATCACTATCTTGACTAATTCGATTCGCGTATACATCCAGTCCATCTCTCCACCGTCCCATCATAAACATCACCCATGACGGAGGGTGGCGGCGGCGGTGGCGGTGCTGGCGGTAGGTGGTGGTCGGGATGGTGGAGGACGTTAGCACTGGCGCAACGAGGGTATATTACAAAGGAACCCTCCGAAAGGGTGGCCCCTCCAGAGTAATCAAGGCTACAGGTACGCAGCCAGGGCAGCATCCCTACGTCATTGTCAATGACCTCGTGTCCTCATGTCCAAAACAACGGTAACATGACCGCCACCCACGCCCCCACCACCACCTTCAATACTGCAAACCGCCACGTTGGCACCCACCAAATGGCGTCTCTTAGATCCTTGACCTTGTCCCTACTTCGACCTCCATCTTCATTTCCTCTCCCGACACTACCCGCCTTGACGACCTTTTCCCAAAACCTCCACTCATACTCGTGAAACCACAACAGGAACCGCACCTCAATCAAACTATCCAGCATTGCCCAACCCACCAACGCATGACTCCAGCCGCCAAATACCATACGCCCCTCACTGCTCCACCAGTACATGTAAGCCGCGCAGTACCAGTGGCCCAATAGTGTTGCGATGGTGAGGATGGGTAGACCGAGGGCCGTATAGGCCCAGTAGCCTTTCTGTAGCGCCGAACTGCTTGTGCTTGTGCTTGTGCTTGTGCTTGTGCTTGTGCTTGTGCTTGTGCTTGTGCTTGTGCTTGTGCTTGTGCTTGTGCTTGTGCTTGTGCTTGTGCTAGAGTCGGAGTTGAAGCTCCAGGTCGGGCACTGGGAAAACGCCCAGACGTCGCGGCAGTGGAAACAGACTGTTAGGAGGGAGGTTGCCAGCCCGCCTAAGCAAGCCCCGAAAAAAGTAAAGGACATGATGTTGCGGCAGATGAGGGCGTCGGCGGGGACAAAGTCCGAGGCGAACATGCGGATAGTGAGGAGCAGGAAGAGTGGCATGGTATAGTGTAGCATGGAAAGTCGCGACCGAGAGACGAGGAGGTTGGGGAGGTATGTTCCTGTAAGTATTGCGCTGGATCAGGCGAGATGGCGCGTCAGTATATAAATGTATAGATTGGAATTTGGGGATCCAAGGTTGGGCAGGGTGGAGAAAGATAGGATAGAAGGGGAAAGGGTAGGTGGAAGAGATATAGGAGAAGAGGGAGA
>Ga0268250_10000305_pt1 | contig 23867 bp, 34 predicted proteins | sample AgamicAsSfe_FD_200448 | JGI IMG/M metagenome (GOLD analysis project Ga0268250, IMG submission 200448) | Agave microbial communities from Guanajuato, Mexico - As.Sf.e (v2) (version 2) | ecosystem: Host-associated > Plants > Phyllosphere > Phylloplane/Leaf | place: Guanajuato, Mexico | collected...
GATCCGGCAAGGTGCGTCGTGAAGCACAAAGGGAGACACCCTTGGAACCGGCACCTGGGGAAGCAGCTGCTGCTCGAGCGGAGGCAGACCATATCCCAACTAGCGCTGCAGCCACAGAAGACCAGCCCGCGAATGCCCTAAAGGAAGATGCCCCTCTGGTTGAAGATTCGCAGAGAGAGCCCATGGGCGTTGATCCCCAAGGAGAAACACTGCCTCCGAACGAAAACGTGAAGGAAGGACAAGCGGCGGCAGAAGAAGATGGCGGGGCGAATACACAGAGTGGTTGAGTGCTGAAGGGTGTGTATGTTTAACATGCTTGGTACGTAAATATATGTATACCGTAAGATATTGCTGCTGTCGTTATTAGCACAACTTCACAACATGCGATACCTCGTAGCTGCCCTTGAGTCCTTCAATGCCGTTCCAAACTACCTTTGAATGATCTTTCGGACTATATATCGTACAATCTTTCTTCCGTGACCATTTAACTCATCAGACCATGAACCTGTTCGCTGCTTAGCGTGGCTTTAGCAGCAGGTCTTTTCCCAGCCGCCCGCTTAGACATAGGCGCACTCGTCCTCCGCCCACCTGCCGCTGGCCTTGCACTTCCGCTCCCACTTCCACCACTCCGCTGTGCCTCTACAGCAGCCTCATGCTCAATCTTGCTAACCGCCCTCGTGATGGCCATACTATATCCGCCAATCCACTCAGACCAGCTCTGCTTTCCATCGCTGTTATCAACAGCGACCTCCATGCTTGAACTCATACTCCTCTTCGGCTTCGGTGTAGTACCAGAAGACATTTTGGAAGCAGGAACCTTCGTAGTCTTGGCATTGGATTGCGGCGATGATGAAACATTGTTTTCAGCACGCAGGGCAGCAGCAGCGCGTCGTTGTTCCAGAAAAGACCTCGCAACATTCTGCGCAGCGGAAACACCTGATTTGATGGTTTTTACGTCTTCGAGATTGACATTCGCAGGGATGGGGATACGGTAGCTTCCTGATAGGGTGACTTGTCTGTCTGCACCAGCACTTGTTCCTGAGGAGCCTCTATTAATTTCCTCGACGTACTCTGCTCCTCCACTCCTTCCTCCTCTTGTAGACGGATGATAGTGTTCCAGATCCTGTCTTGCTACCTCCAGTTCACCCTCAAGGCGCACAAGTTCTTCGTCTGCTTCTTCCTCTTCGTCATCATCATCGAGTTCCTGAACCCTAGCGTTGCTGTCGTTGACTGTGGTATTGAGCGTAGGTACCTGTGCTGAGGATGAAGCTTTTCGGCCTTTACCTCGTCGGCGAGGAGAGCGGCCTGGTCGAGAGTCGGGAATAGCACCTGCTTTGTAGAGCTCTTCAACCTTGGCTTCTAAGCCTCTCACCCGAGATTTCAGTGCTTCGAGTTCAGAGGATGATGGTACATCTGATTTGTTTGTGGCCGCAGACTTTGCAGTATCTGCAGGTGTTGAAGTAGGCTCCTTGTTCAACTTCCTGGGTTTCTTTTTCTGTGTCTTCGACGCGGCTGCGGTAACCTCATCGGTACTTGGTGCAACTACAGCCTTTTTGGATGATGATGCTGAAACCTTTGCTGAGGAATCTTTTGGTAAAACCACTCCTCCTGCTGACCCCGCTCTTCCCTGTTCAGATTGGCTTGGTGTGGCGGCTTTCCTGGACCGTGCCTGCTTGATCGGCGTTGCAGGTGTTGCGTTGGGTTCTGGCGATGACGGCTTGACTGCCATTGTATCAAACAGATTACTTCTCTCCGAGCATGTAAAGCCCTAATACCAATTGTTTAATACTATGCTGTTGAGGGTAAGCTTGTGCTGGATCCTTCTCTACATAGAATTTAGGGCGATGGACGTTGGACTCGTAGCTAAGTTAATTGGAAGAAAGCACTATATGCATTGCACGATATGAAAAGAAAAGTGATAGCGTAGGTCAATCGACGCCAAAGCAAGATATCGAAGTTGGACACAAGCTGAGCACATCTGACGTATTGTGGCGCGCGTACCGGGATCCTGCATCCTGAACCCTGCCCGCGGCACGTCAACGGCGATCAGCTACGCGTTAGCATGGCTAGACTTTTTGGGTTTCGGGCCTTACGCTCTTCGATCTACCCTATTTCATGGAAAGACTAATACCCTTCAGTAAGTCTTGAGACTTTATTGGCCTGCCGCATTAAAAAGCACGGGCTTTCGGAGATGCGACATTCCTGCCGGACTCATCAGAATTGCAGATTTAGATCATAGTATGAAGCCACATCATCGAGACCTTGCGTCAAACACTGGAGTGTAGATACTTTCAAAATTCTTGTTGCAGCTAAATACATGCCTGTGCATATAATACCTCTAGTCCAGTAGCACAGATCCGTCAAAGAAAGCTTGGCTGAGCCATGATAACAGACAAAGTTGCGAGAGGAGATGATCAAAACTATGGCATATCCTATGTTTACCGAGTCCGGAAGGTCTAGGAGGAAGACCAATACTTTTAGAGACGAGCAGCGCCAAGGAACGGCATCGTAATGGGCATGCAGAAAGAAGCTCATGAAAGGTTCCAAGTCCAGCTACGGACGCCTTGCAACTCACGCTCGGATGAACAGGGCCGTAGAAAGGGCGATGATTGAGCAGTAAAGCAGTAACATCGGAAGACCGTCGAATGAAAACAGCTGTGACAAACAGCACAGGCCCAGAAATACAAGGGACACCACCACGCCGTCAAATATGCGTTGCGATCATCCTGGATACAGCGTCAGGGCGAAGTTTAGCCAATAGGTACGCCCACCTAAGACGCAATGGCACGAGCCGGTGCACCTCCACCTCCCCGACGGTTGTTCTTCACGTTCTTGGTGGGCTTCGTGACAGTGCTCCAGCCGTCATCGTCCATAGCCTCGGTAGTGGTGCCCTCAGGTGCCGCAGGCGTGCTAGACTTTCGCCTCCATGAACCCTGTTCAGCCTTTGGTGGGTCGCGAGTGATTTCTTGCGGCTTGACGTCCTTGTCGTGTACAATCTCTCCTTCAGCATCCTCATCTTGGCCAGCAGAGTTGCCCTCATCAACCCGTTGTAGAATCTCGAAGTTGGATTTGGGCTTCTCCTCGGTACCATTCTCCTCTTTCTTCGTTGGCGTTGGCTGCGCCGAGTCCTTGGGCGCCGGTTTCTCTGCAGCTTCCTTAGCCTTTTTCTCTTCGCGAGCCTTGTCATCCGCCTCCTTCTTCTGGCGTATAGCTAACTGCCTCTTCTCTTCGATCTCTTTCTCACGAGCAGCGGTGTCGATGGGACGTGCAGCACCGAATGGGTTGGGCTTATCTGAAGGGGTGGAGACCTCCTGAGCTGCTGGAGCTTCGGAGACTGTTCGCTTGGCCAGATTCAAGCGGGGACGACTGGCTGGCGCAGCAGGCTGCGGCGCTGGCGATGATGGTGTGCTAGCATCGGGTGTAGATGTGGGTGACTTGACAGCAGGTGCGTCAGGGCGCATCTTGGACCGCCACTGGTTGTCGGCGTCTGCAGCAGTGGGCTGTCTCTCGTACTGTGGTCGCTCCTGGAACTCACGGCGCGGCCCACGAGAGCCTTCGGTGCCCTGACCCTCACCCCAGGCTGGGGACTGCCTGCGTCCCTCACGTGGTCCTCCTTCAAAGCCACCTCGTGCGCGGCCACCTTCGCTGGGAGCAGGAGCAGCGGCTGGCGAAAGAGGTCCTCGGCGCTCCCAGTTGCCAAAGTCACGGGGCTTGCCGTCGCCCTCGAATGGAGGTGGGCGGCGACGTTCGCCCCGCTCGCTACCGGCGTCAGATGCTGCGTCGAAGGCACGGTCACGGCCTGCGCCGAAGCCGCCTCGTCCAGAGCTGCTGCGCTGGCCAGGGAGATCGGGAAGGGGTCCCTTTCGGGTCCAGTCTGAGATGTCTCGGGCTTCGGGTCGGTCCTTTGCTGCAATAATGTCAATTGTTTTCCGCGCGCGTATGGGGGGGAAATAACGTACGTGGTTCAGCAACGCTGACACGAATATTCCTGCCCTGGAAAGATGTGCCAGACAGGTCGAGAGCCTTCTTCAGTCCATCGACACTGCCAAATTCGACGTATCCAAAACCCTTGGGCTTGCGGTCTAGTTTGTCCTCGACAATACGTACGTTGGTCACCTCGCAGTCGGCAAAGAAGTCGGTTACGTCACCCTCGGTGGCATCGAAAGAGAGGTTGCCCAAGTGAGCGGTGTACGGGGGCTTGGAGGGCATGGGGAGGGCCTCGCGAGTCGCGAATCCACGGTCGGCTGTAAGAGTGTTAGCATATGCGAAGTCAGGTAGAGGATTGCTTCTCACCGAAGCTGCCAGCGCGGTCAGCACCAAAGCCGCTGCCGCCGCCGGAGCCAAAGGTGGGCCTATCGCCTCCGTAGCCAGAACTTCTGCCGGCACCTGCAAATGTGTAAGTCTACCGTGGGTTGCATGTTTGCGCTGCGACTGTTGGTGGGGTATATTTACCAACTCCTGCAGATGTTAGCACGGGAACTGGTCCAGAAGCAGTATGCATCCAACTCACCAGGCATGGGCGCATCCTCCATCTCATCGGCCCATGATCCTAGCGCTGCGTTCTGTCAGTCGTCTGCGCCCTCGAGGGCCAGTGGGCGGGGCATACATTGGTCTGCTAGGAAGTCTCCTAGGGCCATCTTCTGCTGTTCCTTCTTCTTGGGCGCTGCAAACCACCTGTCAGCCATGGTCGTCTTGTTTTGGGCGCGGTACAGAGCGGGGCAAAAAAGCCGGCTCGAGTGACGCCTGCAATTTGCGCAACTTACCCATGATTGCGGTTTTGCAGACTTGGCGCGTACAAATTCCGCACGCTGTCTGGTTTGGGGTTCGAGAGCGTTTGTTACTCTCGGTTTGGGTTGTAGGTGGTTGCGGGGTCTGTCGTTGTTTCGTGTGTGGGGTGAGTTCTTCTTTCCCGAACGGAAATCTTAAGCTGTGCGTCCGTTGGGCCTCGCTTAGTCATCGCATTTCTTTTGCAACCACGGCATTACGAACGCCGAGCCCTGGATTGCCTTTACCCGAAACTGATGCACCACTCTCTCACGCCAGACCGCATCAATGAAAGAGCGATGAAACCCAATTATGACCCAGAGCAGGTCACCCAGCCCCTCGAGGTTGCCAGGCAAGCAGCATTGGTCGGCGGAGCCTCAGGTACGCACATGGTCCTTTCATCATTCTTCTCACTGTTACACTTCTGCTTCGATTCACGCCTGCATATGGTCGAGCTAATGCTCTTCACTTACTATGCTTTCGTCTGACGTGATTCAGCAATCCCCGGTACTGTGATTGGTGCCTTGTACGGCACAGTTCGCACACAAACTCCGGTTCTCTTCTCTATTGTCTCGGGGGCACAGTGGTTCGCCATTGGCAGCACATTCTGGAGTATACGCACGTCTGTTCTTAACCACGCTGGCCTGCTCAACTGGTGGAACGTCACTCGAGGTGCGCCTTCTTACCCGCGCAATGACCTTAACCAGACTACTTCCGACAAGGTTCGCGCGTCAGCCATTGCTGGTGCCCTGACTGGCTTCAATCTTGGGCTCTTATTTCGTGGCCCTCGGAATGTTATCCCAGGTACCATCATGTTCACCTTGTTTGGCTGGGGAGGTCAGCATGGGTACAACTATCTCGATGCCAGGAATTCCAGCGAACTCCTGGAACAGGCCGAGCTGAGAGCAAGGGGTGAAGACAAACCCAAAGAAAACTTCATGCACAAGATTGCAAAGAGCAAGTGGAGTCCCATGCAGGTCTTGACTGATGACGACTACGAGAACATGATGCAGGAAAAGCTTCTGCGGGTCGAAGCCCAGATTGCGGTAATCGACGACAAGATTGATGCATTTAGAAAGCAGGCGCTCGAGTTGGAAGCGCAGCGCAAGATAAAGGAGATGCAAGAGCAGGGTCAAAATTCCGAGTGAGAGCATAACTGATTGCCCATGAACGTTGTGGAATTGAGATCTGGATCACATTCTGTAAGATATTTCGCCTGTCTCTTTTATGTGGGAAACTCACGTGTCGATCTCTTTTCATTGCAGAATAAGTTGTCTGTTTTGAAGGAGCAACAGCAGCATCGTTGTATGAAGCCACCTGCTAAGCAGTTTGCACAACCTATCTTATCCTATCAAAGATTGTCTCATTCGCCTTTCTCCTTGCTATCTTTGACTCCTGTTAACCAAAATCTTTAAGTGTAAGCTCTACAATCTGATTTCGCGTTTTGCTATGAATCGCCGTCTTTGACGTACGAAGAGAAGTCGTCCCTCCAAGTCAGGCTATATGCGAGCCTGATTACCCTAAAGGCTTTCTGGCTGATCTTGAGGACGTTAACAGTGCTCACGTATTGCCATGGCTATTTGAACAACCGTCGTAGCCTCAATACACTCTCGGAAACTACTCAATGGTAATATGCCCAAGTCTTGAGCCACCACCATCAAGCACTGCGGAAGCCTCACCCGGGCTCGTCATCACTCCCATCACCATCGTTCTCGCTTCGCGACAGCGCTTCGACCCTCCAGCATCGCACAAAGACTGGAATACCCAACTCCGCCGCAAGCTCAGGCTCCGTGCTCCCTTTCACCAAACCCGCCTTCACCCCGCCTTGAGTTTCATCCCACACTCCCAACCTTCTCTCCATATATAGGCAATCTAAATCCGCATTGTTCCATCAGCAAGCCACTTTGGCTGAGTTTCGCAAGGAACGACCAAGAAATGGAGTCCGCAACCACAATATTAACGACTCCAAGGAACCTTGGTTAATCGTTCCATACCGAAGCTCACCTAAGGTCGCTTGTTCGAGCTGCTCTGCCTCCAGTAACATCCAGACACTAGGTGGATACAACAGAGATTAATGTTTGGAAACGAAAAACAACCCTTCAATGGGTTAGTTAGACGTCGCCTTATCCCGCTCAATGGGATAAGGTGCTTTTTTGCTCCTATTCTTTATATGCAACTTATTTTTCTCTATGTGATTCTGCTCTATCCTATACAATTCTCTATTTAGCTAACCAAAGAATAAGAGCTACGCAAACTACTCTTATCCTATCCTTAGTACATATTTATGCCTGTAAGCACGATCATGCCTTCCTTGTACAGCTTCCCGCACCACAGGATATCACAAGCGATAGTTTGTTTAATTGTATAACAAGTTAATATACAATACTGACTAAACTCACAGTTTCTGTGACAACTGAAAAGAGAAAGGGAAGTGCAAAAAGGTGTTAGAGACAGATTCTCGCAAGCAGAAACGACTGTTTGAAGAAAGAACGGGACACAAAGATGCAGAGATGAATTATCTTGCGCCGCCACTTCGGGCCTTATTCTATGTTCTCCACTGTATCATCTACTGTTTGACATCGATCGGCTTACCGCCCTGTTCTCCACTCTTCAAACAACTCTCAAGAATCTCCAGATCTTTCAATGCCTCCTCAGGACTCTGCATCTCGTTCCTCTTTCCTTGTTCCAGGCTCTTCGCCCAGGCCTTGATTTCCTGGTTCACGCCGTTGCCTTCGTCTGGGAAGCCTCTTGTCTCCGGATCCTTCCCGTCTTTGGTGATGGTGACTTTGCCACGAGCACAGTGTACTGAGCCCTTTTCGCATGCAACGAGATATTCAGAGCCTGTGTCGGTCGTGCCGAAGGAGATAGACAGGGTACCAGACGAGCCATTGTCGAGCTGCATAGTGGCATTGAGAGTGTCAATTGGTGGAAGATGTTCCTGAAGCTGTGCTGTGAATGCGCTGACCCTCTTAATCTTCTGTTTACCACCTTGGAGCAGAAGACGAGTGGCAGCTACGAAATGCACGCCGCCGTCGAGCACGAAACCGCCTTGATAGTCCGGCTTCTTACGCCACTCTGTCTCATAGTACTTGCTACCTGCCTGTACCATAGCCGCAACGCGCACGCGGAAGGTAAGAATACGGCCCAGAGACGCAACCTGCTCTGAACCCCAAACGTAGGAGTCGATGAATCGGAAGTTTTCTGCCACGGTGTAGGTCGCAGAGGTATTAGAAGAGTTTTGGGTCCATGCGAGTAAATCTTGAGCAGTGGCTAGGTCCTTCGCTATAGGCTTCTCTGCGAACACATGTTTGCCTGCTGCGAGGGCTTTCTTGATGTAGTCTGGTTGGGCTAGGATTGGTAGTCTGAATTGTGCTGTGTAAGCAGATCAAGTTCTATGCTCCGACAAGTGGTATACGCACGCGATAACTACCCCTTTTACATCGTCCCTCTTCAGTAAATCTTCGAATTTCTTGCCATCTTGGTCATCGCTGTAGAGCTCCACGTCAGACAGCTTCTCGGACAGGGTTTTTGCCGATTTGAGTGATCGCGAGTAAACTGCTTTCAAACTCAATGATGGAGTATCTTGGATAGCGGGCAAGTGTTCTTCCTTGGCGAAGATGCCACTGCCGATGATAGCAATGCCGATGGCCATGATGTTGAGGACTCTGGGAGTTGATGGCACGGGGAGCTCTCAACGATTTCGAACAGCTCACCTTCCTCAACATATATCTTCCAGTGAACGGCTGTACTGCGGTTAAATGGCAATTGAAGTGGAGGATGTAGCGTTTTCTTCCAATAGCAACTACGCCATGACCCGTCGCGGGGTACATGTCGCTGCCCCACGATGGCGATGACGTCGGGCACCATACTGAATAGAGCCAAGGGCGATAGATCCACGGGTTCCCTACCTCGTCACATTCGACTTTCTCATCAACATCAACTTCTAACGACTTTCGAAGTGCGTTCGCCTAGGTTCGCAGCATGATCGGCGCGGTGTTAATGCAAGATACGTCACGCATTGGACACGCGATCATCACACATCTTGTCTTCGGCAGTTGACGCGAAACGCGTAGAGCTCTTTACCCACGCACGAACGCGCAAGCTATGCTGACAAAAGTTACAGGCTACCCTGAAATTATGAGGGTCTCCGTGATGTTTGTCAAGTATCTGCGCACTCCACTTACCGGCTGAGATGGACTGAACTCGTAACTTGGGGACAACTGTATCATTAATTCCGCGATCGAACACTCCGTACGTGCCACTGGATTCGCCTATCAAGCTCCAAGCTGCAATAAGATAAAGTGTCTTTAACACACCACAAGCTGGTGTGCTGCAAGTGGGTGGAAATGCTGGCCGCATTGCTTTTGACAGGATGTCGATGTTTCTAAAGTATCTTGCGGTGCTTAGCATGAGTCCACAAGCAACAAGCAGCGACTATGCTGTAAATATGCTCTTAGCCAAGTCCGATTATTATGTCCGGTACCCGATACCGTATTTTCGATTGTCCGTTGTGATTATCAACTGGTCTTTTGTATCGTCGGAAAGTTCCGACACACTGAAACATGCTGTGTTGGACATCGCGCTCGGCCAGGCCTGGTCATGCTTCGGCAGTCGCCCCATGTAAGGCGTTGATCAACAGGCATGGTTGGTATAGGGCTTTGTCCCGAGTGCTTCAGCGGGGTTTCGATAGTATCAGGCTACCCTTGATGCCTCTGATGTGGTGCCTGAGCGATGTGGTGATAAAAAGGTTGACCCAAAGGACTCCTCATCCAGAGCTGGCCTCATCATTCTACTGTCGCTTGCTATTCCCTGTACATTCTTCGTATTCTCTTCTTGAACGCAGCGCGTTCGACAAGACTGCCGGCAGTCTGTTACAATCTTTCGACTCTTATTGCTATTCTTACTCCTTCACACAAGCGATCATATTGTTACCAAGATGGGTTTCGGTATTCTGGAAGATCGCCACATGGCCGCACCTCCGGGTACGTCTACTATCAACGAGTCTGGGCCTTCTCTAGACTCTAAGATAGACTCGAGCGAACTCAAACGCGATGGCGACATTATTCTGCAGCCACAACCTTCAAGCAGCCCGAATGACCCGCTCAATTGGTCACCTAGAAGGAAAGAGTGTATAATGATTCTTCTCGCTTTTAGTTCAGGTGTCACTACATCCCTTGGACCGATGGTGACGCCTGCGCTTCCCCTCATTGCTATGAAATACAAGGTCAACATCGACATGGTAGCGAGTCTTGTCATCGGATTCCTTGCCTTCTGGATCGGGTTCACTACATTCTTCACAGCTGCTGGAGCCAATATCTGGGGCAAGCGTCCATTCTTCATCATATCCACCGTGATCCTTCTTGCAACAAATGTCTGGGGTTTTTTCACAAGGGTGCGTACTAGAAGACGAGCTAGATCGTTCTCCATTGACAAGTAGTAGTCCTTCATCTCTCTCGCTGTCATGCGAGTTGTTCAGGGTATCGCCTCAGCACCTCTCGAGACACTTGTTACCTCCACAGTCTCCGATATGTACTTCGTGCACCAACGCGGTACACGTATCGCAGTCTGGGGCTGTATGCTGGCTTCTGGCGTTCTTCTTGGGTATGTATATCTGTATCTCGTTCCTTGAGTGAATGTACTGATCCATAACCAGACAAACAATCGCCGGTGCCATCATCCAGAACATCTCTTTCGAAGCGACTTTTGGTATCTCCGCTTTGATATTTATCCCCATCTTGTTCGGCATGTACTTCTTCGTCGTTGAGACCACTTACTATGGCCCCCGGCCTACCATGGACAAGCTCGGAGTTGATGAGAAACACAAGTCTGTTTTCGAGCTCGAAGACGACAGGGAGCCTTATAGAAGCCAGCTGGCAATTTTCCGTGGCCGCTTATCACAAGAGTCGTTCTGGAAGAACGCCTGGAAGCCAGTGCCACTTATTGCTTTCCCGGCAGTACTCTTCAGTACAATCGTTTACGGATCTTACTTTGTATGTCAAGTTTTCAGATTGCTCGCAAAGCATGTACTGATTCTGTTCTCAGACCTGGCTGCTTACTATCTCCGTCCTCTCCGTCAATATCTTCTCTGCACCACCGTACTCGCTGAACCCGGCACAAGTCGGTCTTACTAACCTGCCTCTCCTTGTCGTCGCACTGATCGGCTCACCTCTCTCTGGCTGGACAGCCGACGCCCTTGCCAAATTCATGGCACGTCGCAATCACGGCGTTTTCGAACCGGAATTTCGTCTGACGCTTATGATCCCCGCGACCATCTTCGCTACCATTGGCTTTCTGGGCTTCGGCATGAGCGTCTCAGCTGGCTATCCCATTGTCTGGCCCTTGGTCTTCATGTCCATCCACTCGCTTTCCGTACCGTTCGCCTCAACAGCCAGTCTGACCTATGTAATCGATTGCCATCCCAAAGACGCGAACCAGGCTTTTGTGACGATCAATTTTACAAAAGCAGTGTTTACTTTCATTGCGACAACATATGCTAACGGCATCATGGCGAATATTGGGCCTCGCGCCGTCTTCGACGGAATCACCGTTATCAATCTGGGGATCTGCGCGCTTACCATTCCAGCGTACATATTCGGAAAGAGGTTTAGAAGTTTGGTTGCGCGAAGCTCGTTTGGTAAGAAGCTATCAGGCTAGAGGTTGGGAGGCGTGAGTCATTACTATGACGACGGAGACATGGCTCTGAAGAGATGGCTATGCAAGGCGCATATTTATGGATACCCACAGTCGTTATAGGCTTGAAAATTACATTCGCGATGAGTTACGATATGAAGGCTAAGCTCCATACCACCTGGGCATGTTAAGCCATGATGAGTCGATCAAAGAACAAGACAGGTGATGAGGATACGTGTCGAGACCTGAGAGATTCATGGTGTACTTCCACCTAGTGTGTATCAAAGAGAGCTACACGCTGTAATGACAAAACAACAGTAGATGAATATCTTGAATTGAAGGAGACTCGTGGGTATCGTTGATCTATAACAATGGGCATCACCCTGTGGCGCCCAAAACGCCGTTTACGACTTTTGCAGTACTTTTCGCAACCATCTCAGATATCTCCTGTCGCGAACGGATGCGCACAAACTGCGTCGCATGATGTTCTAGCACGAAATTTCTGCCTCTAAGATGCCTCTAAATAACATCGCTGTCTTCCTCGTCGCGCAACTGACAACCGGTGTCATAATGCGCGGCACACACCCCTCCGGTCAGGTTTCAGCAAACTTCATCTGCATGATGCATGCGAAGCTGGCATCTCAGCGAATGCGCTGAGCTTGACTTGGTGATTCGTAGATATGGTGCACTAGCACAGCCTTTGTTTACCCGGAAAGGACAATACATTGATGCGCATCAGTTTGTCACTCTCCGTGCACTGCCTTGAGCCTCTCTAGCACTGGGTCTTTGCGATAACATCTGCGCCATGGACTGTGAAGCATTCGAGGAGGAGGTCGTGTATCGCGGGCTCAACGGTGACGTTAGACTGGCTCTCCTCGATGTCGAAATGGTGATGGGCGATGGCGTAGATGCAGCGTTCTTAAGGAAAACACGCGCAGGTGGGAATTGGCTGACTGGCGGCATTGTGGTTGTGTAGGTAAAGTTGTTGGTTGACTTGTTCGTATAGTATCGACTGTTAGACGACGAATATAGGTGGTGACAGTATTAGGGTGTTAGAAGCGAGGCTTGTTGATCGATGTCGATGATATAGTAGTAAGACGTAGAGTTATACGGTCTTTGATGCCTCCTTCTAGTTGATGGATCGTCCGTTAAAAGCCTCATTACCAGCAGCTGCCGACCATCTTATATCCCTCACCCAGCCCAATTTGACTCACCTTGCTAGACCCAAACTAAGCCTCTACCCTCGGAGTCACAAGCAAGTCGCCCAACCCACCCATCCACGCAACCATCTAGCGCGCGTGCCCCAAACTCCGCCCGCGCCATGACATGTGAAGCCTTTTCCGTTTCGAGCCAAGATCACCCCACGACATCGTGAGCATCACGTCTTGCACATGCGGATCCGGACCCCATCGGCGGATAATTCTCGTTGGACAGAGACAAATACGATCAAGGCAGTCTAAACGTTATGCACGCGATCGTGGGTTACTCCACGCCCAGTAGCTCCCGTTACCCCGGATGGTTTTCCGTGTGCGACTACTGTGCAACAGTCACTGCGAGCCGACCCTCCACTCCAAACGACCGGAAAAGCAAAAAAGGAAAAGGCCCGAGATTCGCAGTCGCATGCACATGTTGTGCATGTACCTGTAGCTTACGCACCTACACATGTCGAGCAGCAGCCAAGGCGCCCAGGTGTGTGGTGGCAGTTGATGCGTGTTTGAACTTCGTATGGTAATGGTGTGCGTGCTTGTTTGGAGACGGAAGGCTGCGACACGTCATGCACGCAGCCTAAAGTGCGGGGTGGGCTTCCGCTGGGCTCTTGTAAAACAATGTGCTAGGTTGAATGGCTTCTAGTAGGCTTCCACCCAGAGTCTTGTGAACTTCAGCCTAAGACGGAGGATATGATGCAAGGTAGATCTCCGAGGTCGGGGAAATATCTATCTATCTCGATACGAGAGATGCTATTATGAGCTGAGTAAGTTCTCAAATTACATGCAGGACACATGCGACGAGATCGCGATGCGGGGCAGCTGTTAGATCACAAACAGGCTGAGCGAACGGTGTGGGATCTGCTCTACAACATTCCTTTTGCGCCTTGCACTAGCGTGGAGATAGAGAGGCGTAGGTCACGGCGCAATACATGTGTACTGCGGATGCAACTGCAGAGCAATGCATATGAGAAGCGAGTGTTGCGTCCGCGGGTATGAGGGCGCGAGAGTTACCTGTGAGCTCAGCGTCTCGTCATTCTTGCGGTGTAGCAGGTGTTTTGCTGGCTGCATCCACGACGCATGCTGAAGTGTATGGTGAACGATTCGATGTCAGAAGAATAGTGACATTTCTTTTTCCTAGTATACAAGATCGGCCAACTTTTAGACGTCGCAATATAGTACATCCAAATCGTTATCCAAGCCTCCTGCGTACAACACAGTGACGTATCTTCCAACGTCCAACTGCGTTCGAGTCTAGGATATGCAAGCATACCCACATCCCGCGCATGCTAACATGTTGTTCATATTACCCAGTTGTCCCAACAGATTTGACCTTGAACTCAGGGTGTCTAAGCTCGGGGCTTCGCACCGCTGCGGACGCGCTTGGCTTCTGGGCGCTGGAGGTGGGAGGCGGGGATCCAGCTCTCATCGTAGGCCTTTGCACCTGAAGTAACAGCGGGGCCATCAGCGCCGACGACAGCAACCTGGTCGGCGGGATCGACCTTCTTGCTCTGGCCTGAGGACATCTTAGCGCGCTCGCCACCCTTGCCGCGGCCCTTCTTCTGGGGAAAGAAGGTAGAGATCCAGGTGTTGTAGACAAAGTAGACAGTTCCACCGAACGCGCCGAGGAGAACGAGGTATAGGAAGATACTGGAGCAAAGAAGTAAGTACACGTTCTGAAAATAACAGGGCGCTCCACGAGCGTGCGCAGGGTAAAGGGTGCCTTGGTACATACATCTGAGGGTCAAAGAAGCTGGTAGGTGCCTCAACAATGCTGACAGTCTCGTTGTAGACCGGAACGGTGATGAGGTTATTCTTGCTATCCTTCAGCACAGTCACGAGCTGAAGACGAAGGTTCTGAGGGTGCATTTCTGTCGTGAAGCTGTAAGGAATTGTCTCGTTGGCGCCAGCAGGAATTTGGATCGAGTAGCGCTGGCGGGTGAGGTTGCGAAGGATCTGGGATTGTCCTGCAACTTCCTGGATCAGCGAGCCACCGACAATGGTGACGCCGACAGGAGCGGGCTCATTGTTGACCACGGACAGACGCGCCTGCGTGGGCTGGCCGTTGATGAGCTTGACGCCAAAGATCTCAGATTGGGGGAAGGACACGGAGACGGCGACATTGAGGTTGGGAGTTTGAGGCTCGTCGACTGCTTGCTTCTCAGCCTGAGAGTACAACTGTTAGCCATCTGATGTCATGCTGCGTCAGGAAGTTCCGAGCTTACTGCGGGCTCAGCAACGGTGCCGAGAGCTCGTAGGGAGAGCAAGAGTAGAGATGAAAACTTCCAATTGACCATGATGAAGGCGAACCAAGACGATGAGATGGGAGAAGAAGAGGAGAGAGGGCGTGTGGGAACAGATGGGGTAATTCGAACGTGGCTTCTGGGAAGTGACGTCCGGGCGCAGCTTCCTCTTGGCGTCGGAGCACGGAACCAGGGCCGCGGCAATGCGAACCTATTCTCCAGGGACGCCTCGCCTTCACCACCTCACGCGACAGTCTGATGTTGCCAACTCCCTGTGTGCTGCATCTTGTTGCGTACTGCTATTTGTATGACCATGATCTATTGCTTCACTGCTCTCCCTGGCCGCCTCTCCCAATATAGACTCGTCCAATTCTACGCGCTGGGTCGTGTTACACATGGCATGGCATCCACGCCGCAATTGTGGCTCGTTCAATTACAAAGGCAGCAGCGACCATTCATCTGCAGCTTGATATGCTTATTTGCTCTGATCGCATATACGCCGCTCCGCGTCGAGTAGCCTCCCGCCGGCATTGCCCATTGCACCTGTTTGCATTGCACTATAAAATGGCAGACTGACATTTTCTCTCGTCTTCATTGCCTCAGGTCATCGTACAGTAACTCACCGTCACCAACGGTTGCCTATTTGAGCCTGGCACTTTCCCTGTGAACCCTGGAAGGAGCGCTCAACTGTTCCCACAACCTCTTCTTTCTCACTCTAATTCCTCTCCTCTCGCCCATTATACGCGAGAGCCTCCATCAGCTCTGCCCTACAAAGCTTTCGCTCAATCCGGTGCCTTTCTTCTGAGCACTCACCAGTCGCTATTAGCTCAAGTTTGCCCGCTTGCGTTCCGAGATGCCGCCTTCGCTCAATGGCCATGGGCCTGCTAGCCCTGCTTCATTTGGCTTCTCAGACGCTGACCTAACAGCCTTCACCAGGCGTTTCGAGCATTTTCAACAGTTTGAAGAGGAAAAGACGCAGTTTTTGGCAGTAGGTTTGACAGGAAATACGTCTGTCCACCCGAGGTGAACTGACTCACCCTAAAGGAGATTGTTACTCGTTACGAATACATTTATCAGCAGTACCAGGCATTAGCAATCGAACGCGAACGCGACCGCGTATGGGTTACTGCATGGAAAAACGAGAAGGTGCAGTACGAAAAGAAGCACAATCACATGCTGCGAGAGATGGTAATTCCACCCCAATACACATCCTCGACAACGACTCCAGCAGCAAGCGAGGCAACTGGCTACTTGAGTTTGGAGAAGAAGCTGAAACTAAGTACCTAGTCCGATAACCCATTCGTCACAGTACTCATTGACGGCGATGGCATGATTGTAGGGCTCTTCGGCCTGCGCTTTGATGACGGGTTTGCTAACCAAAAGCCTAGTTTTGTGACAAATATCTTGGTGACGGTGAACAAGGTGGCCGTCGCGCTGCTTTAGATCTCTCCGCTGCCGTCCAGGAATACGTTGACAACGACTGTAACGATATCCCCTACGGAGCCCGTATCGTCTGCCGCATCTATGCGAACGTGCGGGGCCTCGGCGACGTGCTTGTACGCAAAGGAGTCTACCAAGATCCCTCGGAGTTTGAAAAGTTTGTGCGCGGCTTTACACGGGGCAAAACGCTGTTTGACTTCATCGATGTTGGCGCGGGAAAAGACCGTGCTGACGAAAAGATCATAGGTGAGAGACTCCGAAGTTGCTGCTCTCAATAAATCTTAGCAAAACCTCCAGCCCATACTAACCTTCGCAGAATCATGCAAGCTATACAGCCATGACTATCATTGCCGTCGGATTCTCTTCGGTTGCTCGCACGACAACGGTTACGCGCGGATGCTAGAGGAATGCTCTGATCGTCCTGAGCTGGTCAATAAGATCATTCTTCTTGAAGGCGTCCCGTTTGAGAAGGAGCTCGTGAATTTGCCATATGACACGAAGAAATTTCCTGGGATCTTCCGCGATACAAAGATCGTGTTTTGGGGGGCTCCTATATATAGTGGCGGTCTTCCACCAGCATTTGTTCCTGCCCGCAGGGTCGATTCGAATGACAGCTCGAAGGCATCTGTATCATCGACAGGCCTCCCTAGCCGGTTCCCACCTCCAGCAAAATCTCCAGTCATGGATAGCCCTCTGCCGAGCCGGGCTACGATGATGGGACTGCCTAGAACGCCATCAACATCGACACTGGCCTCGGACGGCATGGTTGCAGCAACCAAGCCAGTGCTGCCGATGAATTGGGCTGCCAAGGTCGCTGCTTCACCGCCTCCTGTCAACCACTCGTCTCCCACATACAAGCCGGCTAATCGCGAGGAAGTCATCGCTCGCAATCGCGCCGGTCAACGAATCGACCCACCATGTAAGGACTACGACAAGATCGAAGTGGACCGCGTCAAGAAGATAAAGATGTGCAACGTCCATTTCCTCCGGAACGAGTGCCCTTACGAAAAGAACTGCACGCACCTCCACGCCTACAAGCCCACTGAAAGCGAGGTGGCTACCCTCCGTCTCGTCGCTCGCATGGCACCTTGCAGCAACGGTAGCGGTTGCCAGGTAAGTTGGGGCTGTACAAAATGCATGTGAGATATGCAACTGACCTTGTGTTTTCACCTCTACAGGATATTAGGTGTATCTATGGCCACTGTTGCCCGGCGCCCCACAAAACCCATCATATCAAGGGCACGAAGAACTGCATTTTCGGCGACTCGTGCAAGTTCCCGATTGAGCTGCACGACATCGACACCAACGTGGTCAAGACGCTGGTTATTCGCTAGGATGAGCATGGTAAGATTCGATGTCTGGGGGACAGAATGATGAAATCGAATTGTCGTAGATAAGCACGCAAACGGGAGATACGTAGCAGAAGTTCGGATCTAGGAATATCTCATGGGATTCGGTAGACTAGGAAACCATGATTATGCTAACTGACACGTACGTTCAACGACCCTACAAGTGTGAGATCTGAAGTGTGTTTTTTACGATATGGTTCTGAAAAGCACAATCTGGGGGGGTTAGAACGCCCAATGCACATGTACAAGTGTCAAGAGACACTCGTAGAGGCGTCGATTGCATATTGCACATTGGCATTTACCAATACGACAAGGATCTAGTCTCTAGATGTATCTTAGAAGATGAGCACAAGTACATGCTCATTCCCTCTTCCAGTCCTCAAACTCCTCATTCAGGTGTTGTTTCAGCGCTGTAAACTTGTTCTTGAAGTTCTTAGAACATCGCCAGCACTTCATATCCCAGCTGGGCCAGTCACCAGGTGCAAACCTCTCGCTTCCTTCCTCTAGTGGAAACTCGTCTAATCGAACAAGGAAACTAGAATTGAAGCTCAAGTAGTGCTTCTTATGTTTCATCCAGTCTGAATGCATGTCTCGACTGAAGATATGAATGTGCAGGTGATTCATCGAGGGATGGGTGTGCACGCCTACGACGATGTCTTTGGACCAGTCCCGACCGGGTGGGAGGAGGGAAGCTTGTTCTTCCACTGGTGGTGGGTTGCGAGAGCACATCATTTCTTCCAGAGCCTCGTTGTAGGGTTTGTCCGTGGTGATAACGTCGCCATACTGACGTCGGAGTTCGTAGGCAGCGAGATCCTTGAGTCGGATGACGCGTTTCTCTACTTCGGCAAGGAAGGCGGCGTCTGTGGACAGCGCGTGGAGAGGATGTTGATCGTAATATTTGGGTTTTCGTGGAATGAGTAGGAGGTGTACACTGAGATACTGTCAGCGCACTGGTTGCTTTGGCCTTGTACTGCATGGATACTCACCTCGCTTTTGGGTACTTGTCTGTTATCACGACAAAGTCCTCATCGTACTCTAGTACTTTGTTCTCCGGGTTGGTCTCGGGACTCTCGATGTATACGCCCAATCCATTCCGCGGGTCCCAGCGCTTGACTGTCTTCGTAGCCTTCTCTACAAGGCCTGGACCGTCTGCGGCGGGTATGGTAGGTGGCTTTGGTTTTTTCGTCTGTGACATAAGTTCTGTAACTGCACCGTGAGTTAAGGTTGCGCTATGGGTTGAAAAACATGGGGTACGATGTACATGCATTGGGGCGCTTCGACGAGCCGGGAGCGACTGCAGGTTGAGGTTGGTTCGGCGTCTCAGCGCCTGCTATCTCTTCCTTTGTCATTGCATCGTGGGTATGCTTCGCGGCAGCCTGGTTGGTCATTGCTGACCCGATGCGACTTCTCAGAGTGTGCGAGGATCTGATGTGCTTATATCGAACTTGTATGCAAGGAACGCGAAACACGAAGGCCGAATTGAAGCCCGAAGCGAGTTGGCGCATCGATACCGACGAGTGAGCGCAACGTGACGATGACGATGAGGCTCTGATGCGATGGTCCAAGCGTACCGAGGCATCCCTGCAATCATCGGAATTTCGGATTGCGCATCGCATTCGAGGGAAAGGTCCAAGAGCTCACGATGGCTATCATTACAGCTTCTGTTTTCGCGGTTGAATACCCCAAAGAGTGGTGGATTATCACACATAGTGGCTAAGCCCTTTTATTACAGACGGCGCCCTTTTCACCGCCCACAGGCAAAACGGATAATCCAATCTTTACCCTTCCGAGTCCAGCATACCTCTATGGACGCTGAGGGATCTGGTCGCTTTATACATATCGTGAGAGATGCCAAAGAACGCCCATCCACCCCGTGGCAAGCCTGCCAAGAAGACTGTACCTCCTGAGGAAGACACATCGTTCATCGTCTTTGGGGACGGCAAAGCCAAGAAGAAGAAGGGGGAGAGTTCTGGGGGTGATGCTGGCCAGAACGAAGGCAAGGGCAAAGGAAAGGCTGCTGCTGGAGCCGCCGAAGATGGACCAAAGAAGCCGGATACGAGGACTTTGATCGCAGGCGCATCGTGGACAGGAAAGCTCCCAGTCAATCTGCTGTCGGAACATTTTCAGAAGCAGCAGTGGAGCAAACCTGACTACCGTATCGTGAGTTGCGGTGTCAAATTAGTAGCAGGGCATCACTGATATTCGGCAGCGCAAAGATGGTGACCAGCATTTCGCGTATGCTGTGGTACTGTCCAAGATGAATCAGAAGACACGGGAGACGACCACCCTACCACCCATCAAAATCCCCTCCGAACTCGAGGAACAGGCTCACCAGCCTACCGCCGTTGAAGCCCGCAACTTTGCCGCGGCCTATACCCTCTTTCGAGTTGCAAGCGCGAAGAACCTCCACATGATGCTCCCCCCAACGTACAAAGATCTTTGGAAGGGACAGTTCATGGACCTCAAAAAGAGGGACGAGCAGGAGGGAAAGGGATGGATGTATGAGGCAGACCCCTTCTTCGGATTCACAGAGCGGGAGAAGGCGAAGGAGGCAGCGACGAAGGCGCGTGAGAAGAGACAGAAGCAACAGGCAGAGTCGCAGAAGGCCCATAACCAACAGCCTGGTGCGGCCATGCCAAACTCCAACGGCCCGACCCCCAGCAGGAACCTGCTGAAGGGATGGGAGAGGGTACCCAAGATTGAGTTGGGTAAGAGGACGCGAAAAGAAGCAGAGCGTTTGATCCGCCGGGACGCACTGTGGAACCCGAACGGTATCGAGATGGACACGTCTATCAAAAATCGACTAGTCGACGAGATAGAGGAGCTTGGCTTCCGAAGGAGTCATGTCCAAGAAGCTGCCGATATCTGCAAAGACCGAGAAGAGATCATCGAGTGGCTCCTCATCCATGTGCCTGAGGATGACCTGCCATCGTGGTCATTACCAGAAGGCTATGTGGCTGGCGTCAGCATGGCTAGCTCCAATCTCAAGCGTGAAGGTGCTGTAAAACGCCTTGCTGCTGCCGGATATTCTGCAGATCTCTGCGAGGAGGCTTACGACAGCCAAGGCAGCGATGAAAGGAAAGCTGCAGCTTTGCTACAAGCCCGTCTGCTGCGACCGGACGAGGAGGACAGCATTATCGCACAGGATCTGGCTGATCTTTCGATGACGGATGGTGATCCTGATATGTCCCCCGAAGACGATCCCTGGGAAGTGGAAATGTCATCTCTTGAAGCCATATACGACCGTCTGTTCTCACGTCCTGCTCCAGAATCATGTCGAATCGAGCTAGATGTTAAGCAACAGGGAAAGAGGCTCATACTGCAGGTCAGGAAGCCTTTCGGTCCTTACCCCGCCGTTGTCCCTATCATTACTTTTGAAGCGGCCATTCCAGCTTACATCCGCTTGAGCATCATCCGACAAGCGCTGTTACACGCCGAGGCCAACTTCGTTGGTATGCCCATGATTTACGATATCGTAGATTGGATCCAATCGAACGCTGGGGATATCTTCCAGAACCCAGGGAAACTGACCGATGTATCATCTGGCCTTGCGGCAGCAGATCATTCGTCGGAACAGCAAAGCCAGAAGAGAAGAGCAAAAGGCAGGCCCAGAAAGCCCATAGACTGGACACCCAGAACACCTACTAGTCAAAAGCTGCTGTCTGACTGGCAGGCCAAGCAGAATTCTCCAGTTCAGCAAAAGATGATGAAAGCTCGACAGTCACTCCCAGCTTGGAGGTTGAGAGATGACATCGTACGAACGGTCAATGATTGCAACGTCACTATTATCTCAGGTGAAACTGGATCAGGAAAATCGACTCAATCCGTGCAGTTCGTCCTCGATGACTTGATTCAACGACAACTCGGTGCTGTTGCGAATATAATCTGTACTCAACCACGCAGAATATCTGCGCTTGGTCTTGCCGATCGTGTGGCTGATGAGCGATGCTCTCAGGTTGGAGATGAGATTGGTTACACTATTCGTGGAGAGTCTAAACAGAAGCCTGGAGTCACCAAGATCACATTCGTCACAACTGGTGTTCTCCTGAGGCGCCTCCAAACGTCGGGCGGCAATGCCGACGATGTTATTGCTGCACTAGCCGATGTTAGCCATGTTGTTGTTGACGAGGTACATGAGCGCAGTTTGGATACTGATTTCTTACTCGTTTTACTACGTCAGATCTTGCGAAAGCGGAAAGATCTCAAAGTCATCTTGATGAGCGCTACTCTCGATGCTGCTGTGTTTGAAGCGTACTTTAAGGAGGTCGGGCCGGTGGGCCGTGTTGAGATCGAAGGCCGCACCCACCCTGTGACTGACTACTACGTCGACGACGTTGTGCATTTCACTGGATTCAAGGGGTATGGAACAGGGGATGAAGAGGCCATCGACGACAAGTCTTTTTCTGCAAACCTCCGGAGTATTGGCTTTGGTATCAACTACGACCTCATTGCGGAAACTGTTCGTCACATTGATCGTCAGCTCGGTGATAAGGATGGAGGCATTCTCATCTTCCTTCCTGGTACCATGGAGATTGATCGCACACTTCAAGCGCTCAGTCAGTTCGCAAACCTCCACGCATTGCCTCTACATGCGTCACTCATGCCTGTTGAGCAAAAGCGTGTCTTCCCTCCCGCTCCCCACGGCAAACGTAAAGTTATCGCATGTACCAACGTCGCAGAAACGTCGATTACGATTGAGGATATCGTTGCCGTTATCGATACGGGTAGGGTCAAGGAGACGAGCTACGACCCACAAAACAACATGGTTCGCCTAGCCGAAACCTGGGCTTCCAGGGCGGCATGCAAACAGCGGCGAGGTCGAGCAGGCCGTGTCCGAGCAGGTGACTGCTATAAGCTGTATACACGTAATGCCGAAGCCAAGATGATGGAGCGGCCAGACCCTGAGATTCGACGTGTACCACTCGAGCAGATGTGTCTATCTATCAAGGCGATGGGTGTTCAGGATGTCTCAAGCTTCCTTGCTTCAGCGCTCACACCACCAGAAAGCACAGCGGTGGAGGGTGCAATCCGATTACTCTCACAGATGGGTGCGATTACCGACGACGAACTGACCGCTCTTGGTCGCCACATGTCCATGATCCCGGCGGATCTTCGTCTGGGCAAGCTTCTTGTTTACGGCGCAACGTTCGGTTGTCTCGAAGCTGTGTTGACCATCGCGGCTGTCCTGACCGCTCGCAGTCCGTTTATATCACCACGAGAGCGAGACCAGGAGACCCGAAACGAGTTCGACCGCCTACGCGCATCTTTCTCAAACAACCAAGGAGACTTGCTTGTAGATCTTCGAGCTTACGAACAATGGGCTGCATTGCGCAGTAAAGGCATGTCAACACGAGACCTTCGTTTCTGGTGTCAAGACAACCGCCTCTCTCCTCAGACCATGTTCGATATCGCTTCCAATCGCACGCAGTACCTTTCGTCTCTCAAAGAAATCTCCTTTATCCCAACGCACTACTCTTCTCTCAATCCTTCCACACATGGGTCATACAACAAGCACAACGCCAATGACGCACTCCTCCGTGCGCTCATCGCTGGGTCTTTCAACCCACAAATCGCACGCATCCAACTCCCCGACAAAAAGTTCGCCGCTGGAATTGCTGGTGCCGTAGAACTTGACCCCTCAGCCCGCGAGATCAAATACTTCAATCAGGAAAACGGACGTGTCTTTGTTCATCCTTCCTCCACGCTATTCGCCAGTCAGACATTCCCGCATAATGCGAGTTTCGTTGCGTACTTCAATAAGATGGCTACAAGTAAAGTTTTCATAAGAGATATCACGCCTTTCAATGCATACAGCTTGTTGTTGTTTGCTGGTGAGATCAAGGTTGATACTCTTGGACGCGGACTAGTGGTAGATGAATGGATACGGTTGAGAGGGTGGGCTAGGATCGGAGTGCTGGTTAGTAGATTGAGGAGTATGTTGGATAACGTGCTTGAGGGTATGGTGAAAGAACCTGGGAAGGGCGTCAGTGGAAAACAAAGCGAAGTCATTGACATTGTTCGATGGATGGTTGAGCGGGATGGATTAGATGCTTAGACGACCTGCTTAGCTTTGGATGAAATTGGTATAACGTGCAGTCTGCCTTGATTCATTGGCAAAGACGGACATGATAATGGAGCAAGCTTTCTCCGCTAGCCATAGCCTATGCTGGGTGCCACACAACCTCAGTCCGCGCCGGTCTTCTTTGTGCCATCCAAAACATGCGCCTCCATTGTTC
>Ga0268250_10000306_pt1 | contig 23850 bp, 16 predicted proteins | sample AgamicAsSfe_FD_200448 | JGI IMG/M metagenome (GOLD analysis project Ga0268250, IMG submission 200448) | Agave microbial communities from Guanajuato, Mexico - As.Sf.e (v2) (version 2) | ecosystem: Host-associated > Plants > Phyllosphere > Phylloplane/Leaf | place: Guanajuato, Mexico | collected...
AATCGCCGACAGAGGAGCCGCTGGAGATTGAGGGGCCAGGCCTGGGAGCTAAACGATACTCGAGCAACCCGACCCTGATCACGCCCGACCGCTACCTTCCCAAGACACGGATCAGAATCATGGCGGACCCTATCGACAGTGCCCTGTGGGTCGCATTGCACCCCGCATTCCCCATGTTTGTAGCTAACAGCTCGTCCTAGCGACCTCCTGCGCCGACTGAACCCAAAGGACGTTAAGCGCAATGTCGACCACATTATCCAGCTCAACCCCTCGCTCGAAGAAGACCTGCTTGAATCCGTCGACATCCCGCTTACCGTGAAGAAGTGCTCCAAGACGAAGCGCGACTTCCTGTGCTGCGACTACAACCGCGACGGCGACAGCTGGAGGAGTCCATGGAGCAATGAGTTCGAGCCGCCCATTGAGGAGGGTGTCACGCCTAGTGATCGTGTCCGTAAGATGGAGGTCAAGGCGAACGAGGCCTTTGACGTGTACAGGGAGCTGTGAGTCTATGCAGAGTAAAGGCGTGGCCGGTGGAGCGTGGCTGATACCGACAGGTACTTCGAGGGCGGCATATCGAGTGTCTACCTGTGGGACATGGACGATGGCTTCGCGGGATGTGTTCTGCTGAAGAAGGGTATGCAATCTTTCTCGTGTGCCACCGTCACATGCTAATGCAGGCAGCCGTCAACCCTACCCCCAAGAGCTCTGGCAGCTGGGACAGCATTCACGTATTCGACGCCCAAGACCGCGCACGCACCTCTCACTACAAGCTCACCTCTACTGTCATCCTGTCCCTCGGCACCGACAGCGAAACACTCGGCGGTCTTGACTTATCCGGTAATATGGTGCGCCAAGTCGAAGCCGACATGGCTGTTGAGGATGACACCTCGCACGTCGCCAACATTGGCAAGATGGTCGAGGATATGGAGCTCAAGATGCGCAATCTGCTGCAGGAGGTGTACTTTGGAAAGGCCAAGGACGTTGTCGGAGATCTGAGGAGCATCCCATCGCTCAGCCAGACAAACCGCGACCGTGCGACACAGAGGGAGATGATCAACAGCATGGGTCGGTAGGATGAGCATGGTTGCACATGGAGATGAACAGTGTGGCATAGATAATATCGAATCAATCCTAGCTCCAGCGGTATACCCACGAGGACTGGACTATCTCATTCAACAAATGGGCATCAACTTTCTTCTCTGGCAGAGGCAATATATGGTCTAGTGGAGCTACTACGCTCCAATACCCAAGCAACGATTACACTTTCCCCAGGCCAATGCACGGCACTGCGTCACGCTCAATCCTCCAAGTACCGCCTTTTCATAGGAACATGACGACAGACCCTACATTGATGTGTGCACTACTTTCTTCGAGCGCGGCGCCGCCAGGTGACCAAGTTGCGTAAGAGAAGACAAGACAACCAGAATACCGCTTAAAGAGTACACTGCAGGATGACTTCCACCTTTCTTCCATCCTCTTTAGTGAGTCTTGCTTTAAGATTCTCAATGGCCGCAGTAAACTCTGTGTCCCTGAGATGGGTCCTGTCGGTCCTGTCCCGGGTAGCGAGTTGAACACACTCCAAGCCTTGTAGTAACTCACAAGCCTCCACCAATTTGTCTAACCCGAGAACGTTCTTAGAATAACAGTCGAAGAGTAAGCCGACACGCCTGTCAAAACACCAACCTTAGCCTTCTTGGAAAGATATTTCCTTCACATGCGCCCTGATGTGCGGCGGTGAGGTCTTTGTCCAGGCAGTGAGCTCTGCTGGATGGATGAACTCATAGGTGACAGAGCGACGGCTCAAAATCGTTGTCTCCGCGTACAGTTGACGACACGTAGACGGTATACCAAACCGGGCCTTGGCCTCGTAGCGAGTGATAGGGCAGGCGTGTTGTGGAAGAAAGTAATCGATATATAGGATGCTCTCATAGACACGGAATCGCACAGCGTCGAAAACGTAGTTGTAGATTCGATTGCGGAGCTCGGCAGGTAGTCGCAGTAGCAGTGAGTCTCGTGCGTTCCGCTCAGTGCTAGAACAGGAAGTCAGTCGCCCATCTCATCTCACCTAGTTGACACCAGTCTTACATGCGGGCTTGATACTCCGACGACGTAGGACGAAATGAGTTGCTTATCGTTGATGGAGTCTCCGCCTTCGCAGATGTAGGGTGGCGTGTAGGTGAGTGATTGCATAGGAAAGGTCAAATAGGTAATCTAAAGGTTACCTGAGTCAAAGCTTTATAAAGCGCACTCGCGTTTTCCGTTTGCAATGGAACATATACCGCGTACGTCATTGCTTTCCTCAGACTACGATCCCTTTGACTGAAGCGCTCGGACTACACCGGTCATATCAACTCGACCTCTCTGTTGCTCGACTCACCAAGCAATCCATCGATAATGGCGCCCACGACACGCTCCCAATCTGCCAAGATGAAGAAGCCAGCCTCGAATATACTTCAACCCTCAAAGGTCAACAAACGCTCGCGTCCACGTACAAGGGTCGCGTCTAGGAAGCCTACAAAGTCGAAGAACCTTAATGGGTCGCAACAAATTAGTAGACTAAAGCCTCCACGAGGTCGCACTTACCCCTTGAAGCATCTCGAGAATGGACTTGTCAGCATGGAAACAACTCCTGACTACCTAGTTGAAACGTGGGGATGGTATTCCTACGCTAGCAATTTCTCTACTGACTTGCTCAGGATCCAAAAGAACGCCACGGACTCCCCTCTACTTCGACTACCTGCAGAGATCAGAAACACGATCTTCCGTTACGCAGTTGGCGGAAACAAAATACGAATTCGGCGCGCAGTCGTCTATCGAACATCAAAAAAATGGCGCGAAAACTCCAACTTACTATGGCACGGCCGAGCGGATCACTTAGACGATCGCCGATTCAAGGATCAAGGCACTGCATTTCACCTCCCAGAAGTCTGCCGTCAGATCTATGCAGAGACTGCTACACTAGGTTACGCCACCAATATCTTCATACTTCCTTATACCCAAGGTCTGCATCAATATTTCGATGAACATCGATCGAATGGTAGGCAACTTCTTGATACGATATGTTTGTGATACATGTGCTGATTTCCCACGCCCATACAGGCATACTTGTTGAATGGCTTACTCAGCGCAATGTTGCCCAGCGCTCGGCGATTCGATCCATAGAGCCTAACTATTATGACCTTTGTCATTATCTTAATGGGACATATCACGGGTCATTCGGAAAAGACTTGCCGGCGCTTGAAGAGATCTATGTTGTGAGATTCAGGTCATCTGCTCGGAGTCACATCACCGAAAAGATTAGGGAAAAGGATGGTCAAGGTGTACGAATTATTTTCAAGGAAGAACCGCTGTAGGTAGATGCCGAACGCTCTCTGGAGGGTCTCAACAGCCTAGATATGACGCTGGGCAGTTACAAAACACCAGCAAGGGCTTGGTGCGCTTGTCTGACAGAGCCCGGAATATTTCATGAGGTTCATCGATTGGTCGATGTAGTAACGATTTGAGTGCTGAGCTGCATGCACGGACAATCTTTGTGGACCATCTTCCCAATTTTGTTTGGTAGAACAGGAGAATACAGCAGCAGATTCACAAGTTCCTTGTCTGTGACGATGCGTAGCAGTGCGCAAGTGGTTTGAACACCCCGCCGCACCGCTCATACATTAGCGTCGCCGCCAGCCCGCCTTGTTACCAACCCTTGGTGCCCATGGAGACCGTCACAATATGTCCGAACCCGCCGCTACCCGCCAGACTATGATGTGAATGTGCGGTGAAACAAGGGCTTCTCACATCTTCTGCGCCGCTAGTAGGTGTGAGGTCCGCCGCTGGACTGATACTACTATATATAAAAGTGACGGCCATGTCCATGTTTGAAGTCCATCACAGACTTCCCATCTTCCATCCTAACTAAACATCAATTGAACTCTCCACAAGACTTCTTATTACTTTACAATGGCGCACCAGAACCGTCTCGCAAATGCCCACGTCCTTGTCTTTGGCGGCACTTCCGGGATCGGATATGCCGTTGCCAACATGGCCCTCTCAAATGGTGCATTTGTGACCATATCTGGGTCTACCCAAGCGAAGGTCGATACCAGAGTCGAAATGCTGCGATCCCTGTACCCGGACTACCCAGCCTCTAACGTAGCAGGCTTCGCCGTTGACCTTCTCGACAAAGAGAACCTGGAATCCAATCTGAAGGCTATGCTCGATAAGGCGACCCAGGGCAGCAAGAAGAAGATCGATCATATCGCGTTCCTAGCAGGCGATTCGGTTCAACGGCCCAAGATTGCGGAAATAGATGTCAACACGCTGATGAACGGTTGGACAGTCCGCTTTGTCGCTGCTTGTGTGCTGGCCAAACTCATTGAGACTGGTGATTACATGCACAAGTCTTCCAACAGCTCCATCACAATCACAGGAGGTACAACTACGCACCGTCCAATGCCTGACTGGACCATAACCGCAGCACTTGGTGCAACGCTTGAAGGCCTGGCTCGCGGTCTTGCGGTAGACCTTAATCCCATCCGCACGAACATCGTCAATGCCGGCGCAATCCATACGGAACTATTACAAAAACTGATAGACAGTTCTTCTCCCGAAGCCATCGAGAAGTTCAAGAGAGGAGCTAGTCTGCTGAGAGAGTTTGGAAAACCAGAAGATATCGCAGAGGCGTATGGTTGGGTCATGAAAGACAGATTCGCGAACGGGACAGTGGTAAACAGTGACGGCGGACGTATGCTGGTTGGTCCAGAGTGAGAAGTGCCGAGATTGGACTACTGCGATACAGACACGTAGCATCATGTCTCCTTCGGAGACGCCATTTATTATCAACTGCACCATAAATATTGTCATCGTTACTGGCGCCTTTTATGAGAGATCGACTTCGATACCTCTTCTCTCAACCTCTTGTTTGACGTGATTCCATTTAGTACAATCAGCCAACATACCCTTGAATCCACGCTCTCGTAGACTCTGAAGGTCTTCTACGCTTCTTTGCAAGTCATGCTCTAGCGCTATCTTGAGCTTCAAGCCTAGAAAGCTGAAGACCTCGTTCATGCGTTCGAATACAAGGATAAACAAGTCAATGTCTTCTTTGAAGCTACTATCGTCAGTCAGGCGCCACTGGATAACAAGGACAATGGCTGCCGCATAGAGCGACGATCCGATATGCGCTGAGAGCAAAATATCGATGGATATGCGTGACGTATCTTTGACGAGTTGCGCAATATTACGAGCCGCTGTTACAGCTAGTGTAAACTTTGAAGCTGCCTCCTGCACCGAAAAAGCTGTGTTACTTTGGTAATGAAGTAGAATGGCCATGGTGTCGAGAATGACATGCAGCCAAACGACATGACCGCGGTCAGCTGGGGGCGCTTCTAGGACCGAACTTGCTGGACGCGGAAGACTTAATCGAAATTTCACAATCATATTGTCCAGTGCAGTACAGTCTTCAGCGTATTCGAGGCTGTCCGAAGCGTTGTGTAGGGAATACAGCAGTTCGGAAACTCGACCGAGTAAGACATGTGCAACGATCACATAATGGAAGACGTTCAATGGTCCTTCTGCAGCCTTTACGGATTCTATGAGGCGCGATAGGTTCCTGGTAAATGGCAGGTTGTTAAAAGAGCTGACTTCCAAGTCTGGATCCATGCTCTGAAATAGCGTATCAGCAATCGGTATATCGACCTTGAACTGCATCTCCGGTATCGCGTTAGGCCATCCTGTTGGCCATGAATTCATCCGATCCATTATGAACAGCAACCAAAGTGATCTTCGGTACTCTTCTCGCTCAACTGTCGAGTGAGGTTCTGTTTTGCCAAAAACATATGAGTTCTCATTGTCAATCCTCGCGTTCAATAGATGGTCGCTAGCATCCATACGGTTTAGGCCGAGCACGACTGCTTGTCTCCAAACTTTTCCCAAGAAAAGCCAGCTAGCAGAGTAGTCACCGATGGTCCAAGCATGAAACACAAGAAGTAATACAGCCTGAACTGTGTGCAGAGGATGCTCCGGTTTTCGCCGGGTGAGTTCGTAAGAGAAGCGTGCTTGCTCGTACCAGTCTCTCGAGCGCTTCTGAATGGACTGCTCAGGGTGGTGTCTGGCCGCTACACAGCAGATGGCATACAGAAGAAGTGGTGCGTCTTTCTCCAAGTCGCCACGTTCCAACTTCGCCAGGAAACTCTTCCTATGGAAACAAGGAAAAGTGTGGTACAGGTGCTCGAAAAAGAGCTCGACGAGCTGGAAAATGACATTTTGTGGCGGTAGCTGGAAGCTGTCTATTGTTTGGAAGTCCAGCATATCGTCCAACTGCTCCACAGCAGATGCCGGTGTAGGGTATGGTATACTGAGAGCTATGGATGTTGAAAGGCGAGCACCGGGAAACTGGATGAGGTCCGGTGATTCCAGCTGTATTGGATCGAAGCCAAGAGCAGAAGCTGGTGATGCTGGTGCATGATGCTCTAAACGACTTGTAGATGGTGTGTACTTGTCTCGACTTAACTTCGGCAACGAGTATTCGCACTTGAGATTCCATCTCCTACACAAAGAGCAACTCGGGTGTTCTGCCTACAGTAAGCGACTTATCGTCAGCTCTCGTCCGACATGCGACGATGATGTGGACTTACATCGCATCTCTTTTTACGCTGCCGACAGCTTTTACAGGCCTGCTTGCGTTTACTGACAGAAGCAGGTATGGTTAGTGTCTGCATTGCGCTAAGAGATGACGTTGATGCTGAATAGATGTAGCGTGCATGTAGGTGCGTACGTGGAAAAAACGGAACGGAGTGGGCGCCACGCACTAATCGTTTACGGGTTTAAGCGGATTCGGGCGGATTTAGCTCAGACTCAAGCCCTAAATGTATGTGAGGATACAAGCTTTATGCTTGGGTGATGCAAAGCTTGGAAATTTATCTTGCAGATTCTCGTCGGTAATTATATATAACACATTACTTCTTGACGTGTGTACTGATCTCTAAGCCTTGTAGCTCGTGCTTCTATCTTCGTCGCCAGGAACATCTCCTAACCGCATACCCCACGACTTCGTATAGCCTGCTACTGATGCCGGCTCGACCAGGCCAAGTACTTTAATACTTTGCTTGATCTTTTCATGTCTGACCTCCCTCTGGTGCCTCCGCCAGGCGTCGCGCATATCCCGTGCTCTATCCATGAGACCACGACTTACAGTCTCTTCGGCTGGTAGTATACTGTTACATTTCTCTTCAGTCCACATTTCGCTAGCCTGCGATGCTGAACGAATTAGTCGAGACTCCGACATATTCACTAAATTGACCGGAAGCGGCGGTGGGATGTCGTAAGGGAAAGGAGAAGACGGTGGAGACGAATTGTAGAAAGATGACCTCCGCCACGGGTAATCAGACACTGCACTGGACTTCTGTCGGTGATCCTCATGCGTGGTAGTACCGTAGTCGTACGTTGCCTCAGAGTGTGATGTGGTAGCTCGAGACAGGCGCACCAAGGCAAATCCTCTCGGAAGTCGGATCAGAAGACTGCCATTTCCCTCTGAAGACGAACCCGAAGCCAGTCTTCGGGATGTTTGGGAAAGGTCTCTGCGCTCTGCCAGTTCCATAGACCCAGCACGTCGTTTGCTCCCTCTCAGAACTTTTGCATGAGATATTATGTCAGGAATGCGCTTTCGACGTCGATATGTCGATCCTTCTGTAGCGCGCGGCGGTAGGTTTTCGTCAACAGATCGTCGTCTACCCTCTCGATCACTTTGACGTAGTGATGTCCAGCGGTTTGATTGCTTGTGCTTTGATCGCCAGCCGGAGCCTTTTCCCCATGCTAAGGGCTCTGGTAACAGCTCATGTGTTCTCAATCGGAAGATTGGAATGGATATGCAGCCGCAGGTAAAGAACCCTGATGAAGTTGCACTCAACGAGCTGCTTCGAGGCCGAGGAGCCCTACACTCATGGTACTGATCCGCCAGCACGTCATGATAATCTTGCGAGAAGCTCAAAAGCTGCATTCTATCACTCAGCTCCTCATCTTCGCATTCATCGTCCATAAAGGGGCTTGTGCGATATAATGGTGGGATCGTCTTTCCTTGCAACGATCGGGATATTTCTGCAATATTGTCGACGTGCGGGGTGGAAGACCAGTATTGCCATCCAGTTCTAGTATCACTTGGCAGCATTATTCCCAGTGATACATATGCTTTCGCTCTTCTCGATACATCCGATAATTGATATATTGTATCTGCAGAAGGATTTTCGCAGGTCTGTAGTCCTGGCTTCAAAGGGGAGTGTGAAACCGGATGTGCAGCCTCAGTATTAGTTGAAGAACACACAAGTTGATTGTCTCTGATAGGCGAAAGAAGAATTTTTGAGTCTCCCTCAAGTGAGGGCGTCTGGACAGGCGGAGATGTTGTCGAGAGTGGTGGTGGTTCTGGTCTGCATTCGAGGATTGGATGTATTGGCTGCAGTCGCGGAGATTGAAAGGTTCTCGTCTCGAGTGGCCAGGATCCAGACTCTGCCCTTGAACTGCAGGTACTAGGAGAAGGCTCCGGGATCAATGGAGAGAATGTACGAGCCGTAGAGACTGGATTCTTCGGAGAGGGCTGACTAGGTGAGCTTAGGTTCCAATCAGTAGGCGCTCTCCAGGACGTGACATGAACAGCGCTATCTTTCGGCTTCGGATTCGGTGGCACAAACAATGGTGGTAATGTCTGGTCACTTGGAGACAACGGTGAAATGTCGCTCCATGTGTTTGGATTTGGTGGTACTGTTTGTATGAAGGATTTGAAGGATCCCACGGTTCTGTCCATGCTTTTGGGCAGTGGTGATTTCGAAACGCGATGACTGACAGGGAACGATAGATGCTCTCGCCTTTCCTCGGTCGTCGTGAGCAATTACAAATTAATAAAACACAGTACTCGATCTAAAAGCCTTCTAGAAGACTTCCAAACAAAGAAGAAGGTATGGAGCATCACGCGTGTTGATTTACAGAAGCGGATTCGCTTAGGGGTGCCCTATCGCAAAACAAAGGTCAATAGCAATTCCAATTTGGAGATTGCGGGACGAACGCAGCCACGCTTTGGCCCAAGCAAGACCTGTACACGGTCGCTCCGCTGCCAGTCCGTCGTAAATATCAACATTGCTTCTCAATCGGTGAAGCACCAAGGCGTCCGGAGCGCGGACTTGTGGTCCCCAAGCACATCTGGGCAGTCCCCTACTGGCTTCTTGTGGGTATATCTAGATTCAGCCATCGCCGAACGCTAGTTTCCAAAGGTGAGGATGCGTTGTTCAACACTAACTCGTGGTTGTAGGTGGTATACTGGCCAGTCTGACATGTTCACCGTTGTTGGCTGAAGTTGGTGGGACAAGTGCACACGTCACTTTGCTCATCTCAGCAATGCCAAGCCTATGCGCCGGATCTGTGACTAGCGCTCAACCAGGGCCGAGGACTGCCCTTCGACAACCATGATCTGCACTGCTCCTTGCGTACATCGATATGCTACACATCTTAGTTTGTTCATTTTCACAACGCCATGATTGATAAGATGGACATCTGTCTTCCCAGGCAACAACATTTTTGTGATTTGATCGGGGAGACTCGAAAGTCCGCCTGTTCAGGTTGGCCTAAGTCGGGTGAATAACTCCCCGCCTCAGCACTGGGTGTGGTTCGTCATTAGGCATCGCATGTGCGCTGCACGTCTTTGCGCCATAACGCCATATCGCATTTTGAGCCCGATACGAGCTATTCTGGACTGTTTGCTATTGGTTCGGACGACGAGTCTACAGATTCTGGCCGTGTCGTTGGGATGACTGTAAGCCAAAGTCTTGCTGCACTGTCCACCTCTTCGCTTATCGCGAGGTAATGAAGCAAAGGGGTTAGTGCGAAGACCTGAGGCTGAAGTAAGATGCCCGGTAGACAGATCCTACACTCAACGTTGTCCCGAGATGTGTGTGTGTATGGAATTTTAGCGCGCTGACTTTACGCCGACGAAGTGATTTCTTCGTCCGTCATGTCTCGCAGTCTTGATATGCCACAAGTATATCTAGACCGATAGTTGCGCCATGGAGAATAATCAGCTGAACAACCACAGCTTCAGCATTTGCATAGCAAGCCTCTTGACTTCAGCTGTGTGTCAGCCTCGTATCCACCTCACATACTTGAACTCGCCTTTTTCGCAACTTGTTCAGTAACCACCATACCATGGCCAACCCTTCTTCGCAGTCCATTGGGGACGACCTAAAGCCCGAGATACCTCAATCAGAGCCTTTGAGCGATTCAGCGTCTGGAGAATTGAGGGCGCCGGAGCCTGAGAAGTTTCAGCCTGGATGGCGTTTCCTGGCTGCTTTTGGTAGTCTCTGTATCATCACACTCATGGCCGCATTGGATGCAACTTCGATCTCAGTTGCGCTGCCAGTAAGTTGGTCAGACCGACTGTTCTTCACCGTGCTAAAGTTCTTAGATTATGGCTAAAGCATTGGGCGGGTCTGCTATTGAAGCCTTCTGGAGCGGAACTTCTTTCCTGTTGACATCGACTGTCTTCCAGCCTGTCCTCGGATCGTTCTCGCACATCTTTGGGCGCAAAGCACTTATTTATGTCAGTCTGGGCTTCTTCCTAGCTGGTTCGATCATCCCCGCCGTGGCCAATAACTTTACCGTCATCCTGGTTGGTCGATCGATTCAAGGAATTGGCGGTGGTGGCATTATCTGCTTGACCGAAATGGTCGTAGTTGACACCGTACCACTTCGAGAACGAGGAAAGTGGTTCAGCTTCTTCGGAGCTATGTGGTCGGTCGGCACAGTGGCAGGGCCTCTACTAGGTGAGTCACACATGCTATATCCCAATAGCTGTTCTAACATTACACAGGAGGTGGGTTTTCCCAAAACGTGTCTTGGCGCTGGATCTTCTGGATCAACCTGCCATTCCTCGGTCTCGGTGCTGCCTTGATCACTGTCTTCCTCAAGCTCAACCAGAAGCATGGCTCCTTCCTTGTCAAGCTTCGAGAAGTTGACTGGATTGGCATGGTGCTGTTTCTCGCCTCCACGACCGGCTTCTTAATTCCTGTCACCTGGGGTGGAGTACAGTATCCCTGGGACTCGTGGCGTACGCTTGTACCACTCATCGTTTGCGCCGCGGGTATGGTCGCATTCGTTGTGTATATCGAGTTCTTTGCCGTCAATCCCCTCATCCGCACTTCGGTGTTCAAGAACATGTCAGCCGCCATACTTTACGTCTCTACGGTTATTCATGGAATCATACTGTGGGCTATCCTCTACTACATGCCACTCTACTTCGAAGCAGTTAGAGGTTTTGGTCCGATACTTGCTGGAGTTGCAATGTTCCCTTGGACCTTCACCGTGGCCCCAGCGTCAGTCGCAACTGGTATCGCCATTGCAGTCACGGGACATTACCGATGGGCAAACCGCGCCGGATGGTTTCTCGCTACACTCGGTATGGGTCTCCTTATTATTCTCAAGCCGAACACGTCGACAGTCTCTTGGATCTTCCTAAACCTCGTTGGTGGTGTGGGGACGGGTATTCTGTTCCCTGCCATGGCTTTGGCCGTACAGGCTTCAGCAACTGCCAAAGACCAAGCCTATGCCGCGAACATGTTCTCCTTCTTCCGCGCTTTTGGACAAACGCTTGGCGTTGCCATTGGCGGTGTCATCTTCCAGAACCAGATGAAAAAGAAGATGCTCACGTACCCTCTTCTTGCTGACCTGGCAGTCGAGTACTCTCGAGACGCAGCAGGCCTGGTCCAAATCATCAAGGAAATGCCTGCCGGCGACATGAAGGAGCAGCTCAGGGAAAGTTACACGGATGCCCTAAAATACATCTGGATTGTCATGTTGGTGTTCAGTGCGGTGGCCTTCCTCGGCAGTTGGTTCATCAAAGCCTACGACATGAATGGTGCTATGGACACTGAGAGGGGATTTGTAGACAAGGACAAGGTTGGGGATGTCGAGAAGGAGCAGTCGATGATGTAAGAAGGCCGAGTGCCGACATGAAGCAGTTCTTGTTTTTATAAGCATCAGCGCGGCGTTTGGATTGTTCTAATAGACGGACACATGACGACAATATCTCTCAGTACAATAATGTATAGTTTGTCTTGCTACAAACGTTGTCATTGCCTCGTATCGAAACGCGTTCCATGGTCTAGGTCCAAGAAGGCCTTGGGTGTATTTTTGGTACGGACGGGTCGGACTTTGCTCGACCGGGTCAAGCATAACGGTTGGGTCTCAGGAGCGGCCGGGATATGTTGGTGAAACACGCCGTCGTGGCCGTTGACAGCGATACGGACCAGGGTAAAAGAGGTGGCCGTGCGTTACGATCAAGAAAATACATGGCGATCACATCATCAGCCTATCTTATCAAATAAGTTTGAGTGATGTGGCAAGAGTGATGCACGAGTACATGACAATGACCTTGTGCCATGATGGAATGTGAATTGCAAATGTCGCTGCATTCACGATGTTCAAAGTGGAGTTCTGGGCGCCTGAGGCATCAATGCCAAACGCCTAGGAGTCTCGGGTGTAAGAAGAAAAGGCGCCGAAGAGCAATGTTAGTGAACAAGGCGGTTGGTCGATGAAGGGTGAAAGCAGTGGAAGACATGTGCGACCATGGTCACACAAAGACGATTGATGATTTGGATACTGCACAAGAACATGGTACTACCCCAGCCACGATGACGGGATGGTGCGTCGTCAACTTGTTAGTCGCACCGCCCTGCAGCGGCTATATAGCGGGCATTACGAGGTACTCGTACTGGGATAAAGGGGCGAGTTGGATGACGACGGCGCAAGAATCGACGCGTCCTGGTCTGCTGCTCCCAACAACGGCCGTCGTCGAGGAGACTCGAGAAGACGTTACCGCGAGTACCCTGCATGCTTGAATTGAACGTGTCTGTTCTATCGAATCGATATTCAATCGTCGCAGTTCGCACATGCACGCTACTGCAAGCTCAATCTTAGGATCCACTAGCCCACTGTCTCCACCAATCACGTCAGCACTTGGCAGCTTCTCATCAGCGCACAGCTCCAGCCCCGGGCGCCCCTTCCCTTCGACGCGATTGACGGCTCTTCTGACAACCCTTCCCAAAAAGCAGTGCCACAGCGGGAAGCCGGCTCCCAGACACCCTCACGCACACGTATCCCTCACCTCAGTCATTCGTTTCAGAAAGAATCCAGCAAAGAAAGCAGCAATCCAGCAAACTGCACCTAATACAACCCCCCGGTACCATCACCGTCACCGTCACATTCACTTGCGCGCCAAGCAAAGCTCCTTCCGGCAGCTCCTCACCCGTGAACGCCTCCATCGCAGCAACGACCGACTCTCGCCATTCTCGCACCTGCCGTATATAATCGACTCGAGAGGCAATCGCGCGCCCTCCCCTAGGCTAATTGGCAGCGATACCGCGACCTGCAGATCCTCCAACCTGCCCGATCCAGCAATCGCGACGACCCTGAGCAAACCGCACCTGCCTCCCCACCCACCGACACCCGTTCCCATGCCTGCCGTGGCCACCTCTTCATAACAGTCGCCCTCGACACTCTCTTACCACACATTATTCTTCACAGCGACCTCGCTACCCATCGCTGCCATGAAGGAGTCATTCGCTGACCTTCTGCGCACGGCGGCCGGCAAGCTCACCCTTTCGCTGCTCGTGGCATCGCAAGCTACCGCATATAGTTTCAAGCCTGTCCCGAGCCCCAACCTCAACCTTGACGATCTAGGCCGGATAGCCTTCGCTGGAGACTTTGACTCAATATCACTATACCAATATGAAGGCCAAAATCAGAACACTCCTGGCCGCAAAGGAGCCCTCCTTACACGCTATCCCAATGGCGTATTCGCGACTATCAACAGCACAGACGGCGATATCAAGGCCATGTGCTCCCTTCAGGTAAATGGTGCAGAGCGGATCATGTTTGCAGGCAATTTCACCGGTGTCGACGACCTGAGTACCCCTGGAGGCATTGCGCTGCTCGACCCTGCCAACGGCAACATAGAGGCACTGGAAGGCCTCACCGGATCCGTCAACGCACTCTACTGCGATAGAGCTGGCAGTCAAGTCTATGTAGGAGGCAGTCTGGAAGGCGCAAACTCATCCAACGCACTCATCTGGAAGAACGGCTGGGAAGACCTGTCGTTCAACGGCTTCAACGGCCCCATCAACTCGATAATCCAGTCTAATGACAACATAATATTCGGAGGAGAGTTCAACGGCCTAGGCGGCATGAATGCATCGACTGTGACCAGCGACAACAACACCCAAATCATCCCCATTGGAAGCGCAGACATCTCCGCCCAGACGAGCTCTGGCCAGCCCGGATTCTCGGATCCCAAGAGCATCGCATGCAAAGCCGACTTCTCCACACAGGGCGCCGATTCGACGTGGCTGCTCTCCGACGGAGCACCCGGATTCTGGAAGGCCGACTTTGGCTTCGGTTTCGAGCCAACGAGCATGAAGCTCTACAACACGGACTATCAGGGCCGTGGTAGCAAGACTTTCCGCTTCACAGCTCTTCCAGACGGTGGAATCCTGAACCTGACTTACACCGACCCTGAGAGCGGACGACCGGCCTTTTGTGACGCTAGATGCCCCTTACCCGAGGGCAACACCACTGCGCAGGAGTTCACCTTTGTCAACGTCGTGGGCATGAATGCCTTCAGGATTGACATCTCGGACTGGTGGGGCCAAGGTGGCGGTCTAAACGGCATCCAGCTCTTCCAAGACGCCATGTACTCCTATGCAGTTAACGAGTTCAACGAGCCTGAAAACTGCGGTCCTACTACGTCCAGGTCGGAATCCACCACGACTGGATCATGGCAGATTTCCCCATCGCACGACAGTTCTTCCGAGTATCTCACCACAACTCTGCAGGGCTCACCTATCAACCCTGATGCTGCAAGCGTTACTTTCTTGCCCGATATCAAACAATCTGGCAACTACTCAGTGACCATTTACACGCCTGGATGCCAGGGCGACGGCACCTGTGGCACCCGTGGTCGAGTCAATGTTACGACAATAATGGACGGCCAGAGTGATCCCGGCCATGAGCTGTGGCAGACGAACAACTTCGACAAGTACGATGAAGTCTACAACGGATACATCGATGCCACCGATGGTACCCGTCCACAAGTGATTCTTCGGCCCGCAAGCAACCAAGGTCCTGGTCCCTTGACTGTTGTCGCACAGAGGGTGCGTTTCACGCTTTTGAAGGCCACATCCGGTAACTTAAACGGCCTTTTCGAATACAAACCTGGTCAGACTGTAGATGCAGATGACCTTGCGGATTCGGTCATCAACGCTGCCGGCGCCAGCCTTGCTCCACGTGAGAAGGCTCTTATTACCACTGTCACCACGGGTGGCCAGACCTTGTATGTCGGCGGATCGTTCAACAGCAGTGATGACCGCAACAACATCTTCGCAATTCCACAGGGATCAGCGCAACCCAAAGCACTTCCCGGTAAGGGACTCAACAACCAGGTCATGACAATGTTCCACAACGCTAGTACGCTTTACGTTGGTGGCAACTTCACCAACACTGCAGAGAACAACGTAGCAGGCCTGGGTGGAGTCGCTGCTTTGACCAACGATGAGTGGCAACCCCTTGGAGCCGGTGTTGACGGTGTCGTTCTGTACTTGGTACCATTCTCGCTCAACGTCACGGTTAACACTCCTGAGGAGGTCCTCGCTGTCAGCGGCTTCTTCAGCCAGGTCAACGGCTTTGGCGATAACCCCAGCACCAGTGTTAATGACTTCGCCATCTGGGTGCCTTCTCGTAGCAACTGGCTCCACAACCTCGATTTCCACTCTCTCGCCATGTCCGGCAGATTGATGACATTCGCTGATGTCCCCGGAAGCGAACGTTGGTTTGGCGGATCGGTATCATCTGGCGCCCTCCTTGCAAGTGGTACTGCTGAGCTAGAAACTGGAGATGACTTGTCTCTCCAGGCCTTCCCCGTCAAAATTCAAGCGCAACAGCAACAGCAGCAGACTACCTCTCGCAAGCGAGCCATTGTTCAGGGACAAAACCTGAACACGACCGGAGTTCGTACCGGTACTTTCTACAAGGAGAACGGCATGAACAAGACTATCCTTGCTGGTCACTTTGCAACCACGGGCGCAGATGATCGTAACATCACTAATCTCATCATCATCGATGGCAACGACTCCGACAAGGTGACCGGCTTTGACAACGAGCTCGATGCTAATTCTACCTTTGCAGCTGTCGCTGTACTCGACAATGTCTTGTACGCCGGCGGTATGATCAGCGGTCAGCTTGACAACGATCGCATTGCTGGAATTGTCGCCTACGACCTCAGTAGCAACGCATTCGCCAGCATCCAGCCGCCACCGCTGCAGGGTGTCAATGTCACCGTAAACGCCATTGCCCCACGACCAAAGTCCCAAGACATCTTTGTCGCAGGTCAATTCCAGTCCGCTGGAGCCTTGAGCTGTGCTGCTGTGTGTATTTGGAACACCGAGCGCAGCCAATGGACCGCACCCGGCAACGGTCTTTCTGGCGACGTCTCAACTCTCACTTGGGTTGGCGACAACAGCCTCCTCATCGCTGGTAACCTCACCTCAGGCACCAACGAGACCAAGATCCTCACCTACGACTCATCAAGCAGGCAATTTGCTGTTGTCCCTGGTGCCAATGACCTCCCTGGTCCGGTCACTGCGCTTACCATCGCCAATAGTGGCGGAGACCAATTCTGGGCCGCTGGTACCGGAAGCGACGGCACTGCTTACTTGCAGCGATTTGATGGTACCAAGTGGGTGCCTGCTGATGGGTCCATGTTCGGCGAAACGACAGACATCCGCGGCATTCAGGTTCTCACTTTGTCTGAAGATCATGGCAACTCCGATATTATCGACCGCAATCAAGATCTCCTCCTTATGGGTCGGATCAATGTTACTACATTCGGAACAGCATCTGCTGTGCTCTTTAACGGCACTACGCTCACTCCTTTTCTTCTCGCTACTAAGGGCCAGGATGGTTCGACGGAGCCTGGAAGCCTATCCTCTGTGTTTGTGGAGAACCCCAACTCGTTCTTCAGACAATCCAGTGAGTCATTCAAGCCAATCCTGCGCATAGCTGGTATACTAACGAATTTTAGACAAGCACCTCGCACTATGGGCCATTGTCCTCATTGGCCTCGCCATCGCCCTAGTCCTTACCTTCCTTCTCGTGGTCATCGGCATAGTAATCGAATGGTTCCGCAAGAAGCGACTGGGTTATTCCCCGGCCCCGACATCATACCCAGACCGGCTAGGCAACGTAGGAAGGCTACCGCCGGAGCAACTGTTCGGAACCCTGTCAGGACCCAAGGCTCCAGCAATTTAAACGCCTCTAGACCTCCTGATATATCGAGGAATACTGATGGAGAGGCACAAGGCACATCCAGTGGCCCTGTGGTTGCTAAAGCTGATGTTTCGGCACCTCAGGACACGGACAATGGCTATGCGGTCGCTACGACTGATAGTAGACCTGTACAATCTGTTGAGACTCGCGTGAGTCAGTCACTACTGCTGAGGCCGGATCCTACGGAGGAAATGGTTTTCCAAGATTATCTCCATGAGGTTGATCGCCTCCACCCCAACTGGCTACCCCGTGTTTACTTTACAGGTGTTCCCATCCGCTGAGGTTGTTAATTCGACTCCTGCCTGCATCGCTTTCGTTCGGTCGGTTGCGATGGACTAGATGGATGGACTCGCGCCTACTGTTTGCGATCATCGATGGGTATTTGGTTGTTTTTTGACTCTATGTCGACCGCTACACGGTCGCTGCATCTTTTCTCTTCCAGTGTGTTTGATACCACGCGGCTAGCGCTTTACGCAGCCCACCATTATTTCATTGCCTTTTTCCTGTCTCCACTTTCCCTTGCATCGGTGTTTGCTCTGAGTATCTGCAGATGACACTGAGAGCATCCATTTTCTTTACGTGTCAGTGAGCTTGTGCGTGCGTTGAAGATATACGGTCCAGTAATGTGTACTTCGTCAGTGGGTCGAATCGTAATTAGAAGGGAAATGATGGTGGACGGAAGATGTTGGATGCGTGCTAATTCACGCTTGGAGTGAGTTGAGGGTGAGAGGACCGGAGGATGAGGCAGAGGTGGAGAAGTCTACTGAGGTGCATGTACTCTAGTGTCCATAATAAACTCTAGAAGTACTTACTGGGTTTTGTGCTTTTGGTGCAAAAACATGGAATGCAATGAATAGCTTCACGAGTACGTTTTGTGGGATATCGAACCTTCAAATCTATTTTCTGCATACGATGGCACATGGATAACAAGCATACATTATGGTACGCAGTCTTGTGCCTTGATCACAGCATACTCAAAGCAAAGGTATACACAGTCTTCCATCATCTTAGCCTACCAACAGGAGACATAGCAGGTACCTTTAAGATGTGTTTTACTCTAGACCTCAACAGTCATGCGCCACTGACTCTTGCCATTGAGATGGAAGACCTACAATATAGAGAATACGACGAACTTCAAAGACGATAAGAGCTCTTTTGAAGCTCAACACGGCGTCCGAGAGCTTGAGTTGTGTGTCTAGATAGGTACAATGAGGCTAGCATGAATGCGGGAGCATAGAACCTGAGGATGTTTGACGTAACATATGTGACAAATCTCATTTTTTGTTCTATAGCTGCCCGAGAATTACCTCTTTCTGTCTCGTTGTGAACAATGGCCAGGCGGATGACCCGAGCCCAGTTCAACAGAGCACCAGATTCCTTTGTTTACTACTTGTATAAAGTATCTCGAGTCTTTAAGATAACTTCCATCTCGCGACCAAATAGCTGGAATAATTCCCGTTTTATTCTGACAATGTTCACTGCATCACCTTGCAGGTTTACATTATTTTGACCTGCAGCAGCCACCAGTGTAATCCGCTCCAGTCCACCGAACGTGTCAACGATGATCATCTCACTGCCCTTGAAGTGTCTGAAGCAACATATCGTAACACTGATGTTACGTACTGCGTTGCGCTGGCTCGGCGAGAACAATTCGCATCTCTGAACTTCGAACCTAGACCAAAAGTAGCCAAAGAATTCGTTGAGACTAAAGAGCAAGATTGCAGACTCCGAGTGGGTCTGTCGGCAAGTGTAGCCAAGTGCGAAGAGGTCACCCTTGGATGTTTGTTTCCCATCAACACCTCGGATAATAAGCCTTTTGAAACTGGGCTGGTGCTCGTTCAGATAGATGTGATGACCGCCAAGAGCGTATTGGTAGATCTTGTTGCGGATTTCTCCAGGTAGTTGCAGCAGTGGTGAAGCTTCTTGGTTCTGTAGGAATCTAGGCTGGTGAGTCAAGGGCCCGATGGGAAGGGCAGAATCGTCATGACCAACACTTACATGGCATCTGCCTCCTCCTGCGAATTTCGTGAAACATGATCCCCTGCGCGAAGCGTCTTGCTATTTGGAAGTTCCATGTTTTATGTCGAGAGGGTGTTAGAGATAAACTGCAGTAAATTGTTGCTCACGGGAAATAGAATAGGGGAATGCAGCCCTAGTGCCCTTTTTATACTGGAGTTTGTGCGATAATGATGAAGAAATATGGTTACCTGGGTCAGGTGAATAGGCGAGTGTTTCCTACGTCACGCGGTAGAACGAGATATACTCTCTATGTAAGTAAGCTTTGACCCCAATACACAGGAGTGAACTAGTCATGATGAGATCAGAAAAATGCTGCTCATACTCAAATGCATTTTCATCATAGCTTTGAATCGCCAGAGGAACTAAGGTACTGTTCCTCTTCTTCCTGACGCACACTTTGCCACATGTCTGCAACACGCCATAACTTTTGCATCCCAATACTCTCCAGTAATGCTCCTCTTCCACTGCGATACATCTCGTCGTATCTATCGTCGTCTACTTCAACTGAACCGTCTTTGTCGAATACTACCATTTTACCATCCTCAACCCACCCTTCACCGTGAACATATTTAATGAACTGGTCTTGCATGGCTCGTGCTATTTTTCGATCTTTATCACTGAAGTGAGGGTCAAAGTTCTGCAGGAGATAAGCGACGTCGAGCTCGTGAGCTGCAAGGCCTTTGTGGGGGCCATCTATTGGGTTAGGGACGTGGAAGTGGTATCGTGAAGCAGGTCTTGGTGGTGAGCAAGCTTTCCATCCTCGGTACGCAGCCAACGCAGGCAGATAGAAGCGTAATTCAGATCCAAGTATTAACATGCGGTCCTCTTTATCTTTCTTGGGAGACTCGCCATCGAGACGATATGCCTTCAGCAGTTCGTGCGTCTCAGCCGGTGACAGATGAGTTTGACATGCCTTCCTAAGGCGCCCATGGCTATCAGGTTGAGCAAGGAGTCGCCCGATGACGATGAGCCCATCGTGCTCTGTGTCTCCTATCACGAATTCTTTGCACCAGGCTGGCTTATGTATAGCGCTTGATCCATCCATTATCGTCTCGATCGTGACTTCACGCGTTATGAATTGGCCGTCAACTGTCGCAGCGAAATGCTGAGCTAAGGGTAGCTTCTGAGCCAACTGTTCCGCATCGGTGTTCAACAGGATCTTTTGTCTGCTCTCGGTGTCCTTGACATCCAATTTAAGATAGGTAGACTGGTCCTCGTACATCTTCTGTTGCCACCATCTGTTCCTCCATTTACGCAATGTTGCTTCCCCACTCATGACGATAACCCGGTCGAAGAGTCCCTCTTGCCCGACATTGGCGCAGAGTAGAGTCGATAGTGATATCGCTCCCGCCGACTCGCCTGCAGCAGTGATGTTGTTCGGATCCCCTCCGAACCCAGCAATGTGCTTTTTTACCCATCTGAAAGCTAGTACCTGATCTTTGTAGCCCATATTGCCGGCTGCGCCAATCTCGTCACTAGCGAGGAAGCCGAAGATGTTCAGTCGATAGTCCATCGCGACACCAATGAAGGGTTTGTCGGTTTCTGCACCTCGCTCGACCAAACGGCGTAGATCATACTGTGGCCAGCTGTTCGATCCGATGCTGAGACCACCTCCATGTACCCACACAAATACTGGTAACCCTCGTCTTCTGCTCTTTTCATTGCTCTGAATACCCTTTGGAACTGTGACAATCACATTCAAGCAATCAAACTCGTTCATGTTTTCTGTTTTCCCTTGACCATGGCCGCAAGGTAAGACAGCGTCTCCGATCAAGGTCAAATCCCATGCTTGAGCTCCATGCAATTGTGGACATGATGGACCGAACTGGGTAGCATCGTAGACTCCGTCCTTCCCAACTTCTAGTATATCATCAGGAATCGGTTCTTGATATCGTGCGGGTATTGATGCGTATCTGAGGTTGCGGAATTGGATTGTCGATGCTGAAGGTTCACCACGCAGGGTCCGCCTTAATGTAGGATGGTGCAGGTTATTCTCGTCGGCTGACATTGCTCTTTGTTACTCCGCGTCGTCTTCTGAGACTGCTGATCAAGATCTTGGGAGGTACGCCAATTTACATACCACCCAACATCTGCCGTCGTTGGCCACCCCGCGTCATTCCCCAGAGAGATGGCATGGATGTGGGGAGATGTGGGGCTGGACCTCGGCAACGGGACGGAGGCATCTTACGGACGCAAACTCGATGCTGTTGAGCAGGAGGTATTACTGCATGGACTGAATTGTGGCGTTGAGGTTGAGGGAGGATGGAAGAGGCACGTAGTCATCCGTAGACGCACTCGTTGCAGTCTGACGCGCTAGGCATGTGGATGTCGGGCATCTTCGGCCCAGTCGCGTTCCCATCAGGCCAAATTCTTGTGCCAACATCTGCTGATTCGGTCGATGGTCCTTTGTCCCAACCATTCCATTTCCCACGAAGAAAGTGACTCAAAAATGTTAGCAGGAGCGATAGTGCTAGCTAAGTAGCAGACAACAGCAGCAACTGATGAGAGTAATAACCATTTACACAAGCATAGCTGGAGACTACTACGATACAACAATGACTTTACTCTCTGAAGAGGTTCAGTGCAGAATGATTGTCTCTGCATGTACCTGTGTACACCCGTGAACCGATCAAAGCCTTATGACGACCTTCGTCTCCTCACGCCTGCTGAACCGCGCGTAGTATTCTGGCGCATCTTCAATGTCAATGATACTGCTGACAATAAACGAAGGATGAGCCCGACCAGAAGTAATGAGAGGTACCAGTTCCGATGCAACACCCTGTAGGGGAAGCACAATACCGCCGTTGATAGCAATTTGCTTCGTATAAGCCGTGCCAATACTGAAGTCATTCAATGTGTCGTTGAACAGACCGACGATACCCATACCACCTCCGGGTGCCGTTACCTGAACCATTTCGCGTAGGGTGATGGACGAGTCAACCGTGCCGTCTGCGGTCTCAGCTTCGAAGCCTACACACTCAACGCTTCTCCGGACACCTCCAGGTTCCCTCTGCATGATCTGATCGACTGCAGATGAGTTGCGGTAGTTAATTGGTATAGCACCGATGGATGCAGCAAGGTCCAAGCGGTCTTGCACGTGGTCGACACTGTAGACGCGCGAAGCACCACGAATAACTGCCGAATACGCGGCCAGGAGACCGACTGGCCCGGCTCCAAAGACGGCAACGGAGTCTCCCGGTGTGAAGCCGGACCAAGTGACACCAGACCAAGCAGTGGAAAAGATATCGGAAACGAACAGATAATCGATGAGTGTCGATTCACTTGTGGATGCGTTGACAGGGACTGGGATCAACGAGTTGTCGGCGAACGGGATTCTGGCATACTCCGCTGTTGTTCGAGTCAGCATATTGTTCTGAAGATTAACAAGAGAGGTTTGAGGGAGACTCACTTTGCACACCAGGAAGTACCTCCCCCACTAGGCCGCCAAAGCCCAGCGGCGGATCATATACATCAGGCTCCTGAGTCCAGTGTCCGTTGTCTAGGTTGTCTGGAATGACTACGTAGTCACCCACGCTCAGAAATTGGACGGCATCCCCTATCTCTGTGATGTAGCCGATAGCTTCGTGACCGTAAAAGTATGGCTGCTCAGGCGAGCCTGATTCCACGTGATAGGTGTGCATATCGCTCCCGCAGATGGCGGTCATGTTTATTTTGACGATGACATCCGTGGCATTGAGGATGGTCGGAACGGGTACGTCGACGACAGAGACATTGAGGGCTTGACCGAACTGTGCGACTGCGCGCATCATAGCTGTAATATTCGAAGCCATGTTGCCGACAGAGTTGTGATGAAAATCGAGGATGGAGTGAGTGATAGTGTTGTGGCAGACACATTACAGCCATCTCTCTTATACACATCTCTTCTGTCATGACGAAATCAATCAGGACATCATCGTCAAGCCAAGATCCCATGAGTTCGGATGTTATCTGGGAATTGTGGTCCTCAGCTAGTGTGCCAACGGTCGGAGATAATGGAAGGATGACTAGGCTGTGCTACATACCTCTCTTCCCTATCAAGGTTGAAGTTGAGGTTGCGTTCCACTTAGTACCCTTACTTGCTATTGATTCGTAGATCGCGATGTCTAATGTTGGGCGCTCACTGTCTACTCTTTTGGCAGACGGGACGTAACATAGGGTCTCGCATGGTGATAAAACTGGTGTCTTCTTGTCCCTGATTCCTTCAGATCTGACTGCTCGATCAAACCATGTTGATTGGCAACACCAAGTGCTTCCTGTACTATGTCCGTTCGAGATCCAGTACACAGAAGGATCCATCGGGCAGTGCATGCCGCGCGGCACTCCCGAAACCAGTACACAACCTAGGTACCCGTGGCGATCGTTATCCCGATGGCAGTATGTCATCGTGCTTGCTCAGCTGCGCTAGTTGTGCGAAAGCGTGAATGAAATGGACATGGCTATTTCATTCTGCCGCCTGAGCGTGTTAATTACATCAGACAACTACCTTTC
>Ga0268250_10000309_pt1 | contig 23827 bp, 18 predicted proteins | sample AgamicAsSfe_FD_200448 | JGI IMG/M metagenome (GOLD analysis project Ga0268250, IMG submission 200448) | Agave microbial communities from Guanajuato, Mexico - As.Sf.e (v2) (version 2) | ecosystem: Host-associated > Plants > Phyllosphere > Phylloplane/Leaf | place: Guanajuato, Mexico | collected...
CAAAAAGGTGGATATCGAAATTTCGGCAAGAGCTACCCCAAGCCGTCTGCCAAGGACCGCCTCCACGTCGTTGAGGTCGGACACCTGGAGTTGGACGACTTGGCTCTCCCATCTCCCGTCAAAGAGGTCCAATCTCATCTCAGGGTTCGGTAGCGATCAAGTTCTGCCACCAAACGAACGGGTTTCCAGGCCACCGATTGCGAACCCTCGAAGGATTGATTAAATGTAGGTCTATCATGGTTGCATCCTGATTCCCGATATCTTCACAAGCGGGAAGGAGAGCGTCCGCATGTGCATTATTTCGATTCGGACAAGTCCGTCAATGACGCGCGCGCGGTTGGCACCAGTGAGGCTGTGTAAAAATCTCATCGAACAAAAAACCTCCCAAAGTCGTTGAAACCGATCAGAGGGCGGACCTCCGACCCGCCGTGTTGGTCGCGGAGGACTTCCCACCTCCGTCACCGAGGCGGCCCTGCCACTTCTTGCCGGCGTGAGAGTTTTCGTTATCAGATTTTGCCAAGTCCCGCGCGAAAGGAGACCCCTTCAGCTCAGGAGACTCTTCGCACCGAGATTGTTGTCGTTGCTGCTTCATCTTTCCAACGTTTCGCTTTCGCGACTGTTTCTGTTTGCGTCGAAGGCCGACCTCCTGCAGGCGGCGAGGTCTCGAAAGTGGTGATGGTCCAGAAGCCGGTGCGTTAGGGGCGCGGCGGGCGCATTGTTGTAACTTGTCGCTGCTGTTGCGGTCCTTTTTCTCCTCAAAAAAGAATCGATTCCAGAAGCAGCAAAGAATCCGAGGTCCAAAACAAGTTCCTGGGGAAGCGTCCGTCCAGTTTCGATTTCGCTGGGCGTGGGCATACGGAGTTCAGCGTATTAATTTTCGACATCAAAAAGGCTTGGGGGTTCTCAGGCATATGAGTGGAGAGTTGTTTAAGCTGCTGCCTTCAAACTTGAGGCTAGGTCTCGTATCCACAAACTTTCGAATCCTCCAGCGCGAGCGGACGCCGACTTTTGCTTGAGAATTTCAACCACTGGAGATGTTGTGCTAGAGTCCTTGTGCTTTGCTGTTGATGAGGTCTGGAAACCCGTCGATGGGCTTCTGATGATCTTATATGGTTTCGACGTTCTTCACCATTCGCAAAAAGATCCTCTTTGGTGCGAGCCACACTCCCAAATCCCACACACGAGACATTTTACGGTCGCCGCGGACTCCAACGTTAAAAGATCAATCATTGCACATTGTATACTGTTAAAATATTCACTGGACTTTAATGCTCAGTCACATTGACCGCTCGAGTCATCATCACGCCCTTGCCCGAATACGGCGGCACCCAGGTCCTCGCAGTCTCGTACATATGCTGCTCGACCAGCGAGCCTTGACTGCTTGCCCTGTGCAAGGTACGGCTATCATCACTGCCGAACTCGTCCATCTCAATCCTCGGACTCGTGGCAATGACAGTGTGCGTTCTCGAAGCCGCATTGTCAAACACCTGGAAACCTTTCTGATCTTCGAAGCTCGTGCGCGGTCGTGTGGCGCGCTGAGATCGACTGGTGTGTCTTTTACTGTTGCTCGCTATGCTGTGTTTGCTCCTCCCGTAGCCTGTGTGAAAAAAAGACGGCAGTGTCTTCTCCACCATACTCTTGAATAAAGGTCGCAGAGCTGAGAGTGACGCTGCGGTGATCGCTAGACCGGGTTCAACGACAGAAAGTAGACCGGCGTCAATCGCATGCTTGAAGAACCCGCTGCCGACTGAAAGTCCACCAAGATAGGCAATGCGGATGATGGAAGCGATGCTGCCGAGACAGCCCATGCTCAATAGGACGCCGGCCGATATCTTTGCCCGACGTGGCATGTGGCTGTTCCAGAGAATGATGACGGGAAGGGTTGCAAAGACCACATCGGACGCAGCATTGAAGACACCAGATATGTAGACCAACGGCATGATCCCTTCGTTGGAAATACATTTTCCTTTGAATGCATTCATGAGCAGATCGCGTGGACTTCCACATCGAAAGGTGACGAGAAAAATGAAGACGATGCTGTAAAGTGTGTAGATTCCGGTCGAGATGTAGATGAGGCGTCGTTGCCATTGCACGACCACGATCCGGAGGAAGAAGATTGCCAGACTAATCTTGAAGAGAATGGTGGTGAGGATGTAGAGAGCGTTGTATATAACGACATACTATAACAAGTTAGTATGAAGGGTACTAGTCAGGGTTTGGTATAAACATACCTCCAATGCCTTCGTCAACACTACCCATATCTCTTCCAGATTTGCCGTCATGTAGGCTGCTTCTACCTCAGGACTGCGGCAGTACCTAGCAACGACCAACAAGCAGGCGCAAAACGAAGAGAATGTGATCTGCATATCGTCAGCTCAGGTTCTGACGTGATGCCTTCGAAACCTACCGATGCCATGAGGAGTATCATATCATCCCAGCCGAATGCCCTGATCATAAAGCAACGAACATACACACGGGTAGCAACTGATACCCAGACCAGTACAAGGAAGGTGACGCCAAATCCAGTCATGAGGTGTGCCTTTGGCTGTAGCTCCAGCACATTGGGCAGGAGTGATACATCGAAAGTGTCTGCCATGACACTATACACATCCAGCGACAGGCGCAGGACAGAGGTTGGAGAGATGGTGTAGTGACGGGATCGAGCAGGTATATACTTACCAGATTCCAGGTCTATGGGTCCGCCATGCCGAAGCCACTCGCAATATTGTATGAGGGACACTAGCGAATACTGGCGGACATGAGCGAATGAGATGGTGAACCCTCACGATGGCGAGGACCGAGCGGCAGCTAAGGTGCATCACGAGCATCGCTACCATGCAATGGTGATTGTTCAGCTACCGGGGTTCTCTTCCTGAGTGTGGAGAAGACGAGGCTCGTATGTATCGCACCGGTGCTCGGTTCGCAGCCTGGACTTTCTGCGTTGCGTAAGGCACAAGATATATTATGCTACAGTATCGATCGCAATGCCGAAGCAGATCTGAACCACGATAGAGCATGGCGGCTCAAAAAGGCAGGAAATCTATGGAGAGATGAAACAGACCAGATCAGACGGCAGTGGATTTCATGTGCCGAGAGGATGGATCCGGAGGTGTGAAGTTCCTGGTGTCCGAAAAGGCTCGTCCTCTGACAGCGGTTCGCACAGGTGTTCAACGGCTCGCTGAACTAAGGTTTGATAGAAGTCGTGGAAGACGCCACCAGAACGATCAGACGAGCACATATGACCTTTGCACAGCAGAGTATGTAATGGTGGTAGTTAGCACTTTGCTTGTTCAGCTGAATTCAAATACTATCTCAGCTGTTCGGGAAAGCCCTGCTGCTTAGATTAGATGAGGGGACGGCAAGAAGTTTGTGATAAGCGAAGGCGAGGCAGAGCTGCATGGCGAAGTCTGGTACAGGCTATTTGTGCCGCACTGGCGTACTCGTAGTATGCATAGCAGTCGAAGATTACGGTGAACGAGTTCGTGGACGATGGACATGAATAAGGGCATAGAATTGTGATGGAGCGGTGTAATGTAGTGTGACCGATCAAGGCGTGGTGGTATTGGGATGAAACCCAGACGAAGAGGACGACGGACCGGCAGGTGATCAGTCCTTGTCTACTTCAAGTAAGATGTTGAACATGGGTAAAAATCTTGTCTCTTCCTTTTCTTTGTCAATCGAAGAGATCTTGGTTAACACCCATGGGACGGCAATCTCCCAGCAAGCCTCTTCGACGGCAGAAGCAGTACGGAGCAGAGCATAAGGGATCAGGGCAGGGCAAGCTCGACACGCGAGCAGTGGAAGAATTGGTGGAAGGCGTTCTCGAGCACTTGGCGTTTGTGTTTCAGAAGCGACGCCGATCTTGAGCCTCGGCATTGACGGCATCTTCGCAAACGTCTGAGAGAAAGCGAAAGCGAGCGATCATGTATTTGAAGACACAGCACCCTTGGAAATTGACTACATGGCCTGCTCTGCAAGACACTGTGTTTCGAGTGCGATGAGATGAACTCTCTCACCGACCTATGCGGACTGTGCATGAGTCAGTTGAGTCACACATGGGTCCAATGCTATGATATGGAAAGCTCCTTCGGCTGCGATCAATCTCTATTCTTGTCGCTCAGTCGACTAGCCATGCATCGCATGCATGAACCATCACAGATGACGAGTTCTGGAGAGAATAAATATGACAGGTAAGGTGATGAAGTGATGAGTTTGCAGGCAGCTACTGCAATGCAAACGAGCAACCAACTGCGAGTTGCCGCTATGTGCGGACGATTCAAGAAAATGTCAAACGAAAAACCACCAACACTCGACGACGGTGCTGCAAGTTTTGCGTCGCCTGTCAACTGAGCTGTTTCCGTTGCATCGAGAACAGACGGAGCCTCGAAAAGTCACTCCATCGCAACAGCAGCAAGCTCTCACAACTCGGAGTGTACACGGTCTTTGTTTACGTACTCGCATGCACCATGCCTACTAAATACGACACGACGCCGCCCTGGGGCAAGAAACGCAAACGTGAGCCCTCAATCTCTGACAGCTCGACGAACCGATCAACTTCGCCTCCACCAGTGGACGAAGAAGACACCAAGTGCCTTCAGGCCGCGAGGCATGATGCTCGCCGACGACCAACTCCTTGGGCAAAGTACAGTGATCCTCTTAGTCCGACTTCACTGGCTCCCCCGTCGGAAATGGACCCAGCTGGCGACGACGATGACCTGCAACAAGCTGCCAAAGACATGTTTGACTGGACTCAGTCAGACCGCCCCGCCGAAGAGTCACTCGCTCATATGGAACGCATCGTCAACCTCTGCCAGGACGAAGCATCATGGTCCGGTGACAAGAGGTGGAACAAAGTTGTAGCAGCATACAAATCTTGCGGGGCTACACCAGACGCCGTTCATGATCTGAAAGATGCCCGCGAACCCTTTTGGTCCCAGTCTCGTGTCAGGCATGCCTCCGCCAGTCTTGCCACGCCCAAAGCTTTGGCTGACTCAATCCGCACGATGCTCGCTGAGAGCCAGAGACTACACGGGCATTACCTCGACAGAGAGGCCAAGCATCAATTGATCAAGGCTGTCGAGAAGGTGTTTCCTCGCACTCGACCCAAGATTCTGGTTCTGGAAGACAGCCCGAAGCAACATATTTCCAAATCTGCAAGACAGAATCAAGTATCCGTTGCGCCGGTCGCCCAGATGACCAAGATTTATCACCCTTCGCCTCAACAAGCCGTCCCAACTGCTCCCAAACAAGCTCCGTCGGCACCATCAGACTCCTCACGACCCCCAGATTGGGCACTGGGCTCAAAGAACGATCCGAAGCCACGAGCTGACAGTCTCGCCGGTTCACTGAACTCTAGAAAGTCCTCTGCCGCTGCCTTGATAATATCGAGTCCGCCGCAATCTTCTCTCGAGTCGCCAGCACTGATTACCGACTCTTCCGAAGTCGTCAGACCCAAACGTCCGAGTCGTTTCGCCCCTGCAGCTACTGAGTCCTTCAGCAATCGCGCCCAGCACACCGTTCCGCCGGCTTCTCTGAAACCGGCCGTACTCCCAATTCAGTTCAAGATCGCCACTGGCTCGAATGAGGCATCTCTGAAACGTCCTCGAATAGAAACCGATGTTGACTCCCCTCGTAAACACCCCGAAGACGTCTTTTCCACCCCGTCATCACCTGAACGCCGCAGATCATCAGCTCTCGCTACCAAGATTCAGCCCCCAACCGGTCCGCGTAGTCTGCCCCGGTTCCTGGCCAAAATCATCCCTAAGGAGCCTCTCGAAAACAGAGCAAAGCAAAAACAAGAGATCCTCCAAGCTTGTGATTATAACAAGATCCCTGCTCAAGATGCCACTTCCTGCCCTGCCGATCATCGCACATGGATACTGCATTTCAAAGATTCGATAGACTTGCAATCTTCTCTTGGAAAGATGGTCTGCTTGCGCGACATCAGCACGCCCGTGCTCACATATGCGCCCAATCAGTTTTTCCAGGTCTTTGGCATTGCTGAAAGCCCCTCCTTTCTTACGTCGCAAGTTGAAACAGACATCATCAAGACGATTGCTCGCACACTGCACCCTGTAAAGTTCATCATGCACAGGCAGAAGAGTCAGCAAAGAAAAGCCATATGCACTCAGAAATGGATAGTAGTTTTTGAGGAGCCCATGAACCGTGAAAACTTCACTCTGGACATGAAGGTGGGTGGGCGCCACGAGATGTTCGAGTTCTTCGGACTGGACTGCTCGGAAGAGGTCAGGCAATGTTGGGTCTGCTCAGGGAGTGGCCATGTCGCTCCCTCTTGTGTACATCACACAGAGTGGGTCAAGCCTGCGTACAGCGATAACCATTACCTTTGGAGGATGCCGCAGCTAAAGTGAGCTGCTTTTGACAGCACAAGATAGTCCTTCTGGCCATAGCTATGCATAACACAACAACACAAAAAAGAACCATTCGACTCTGGATTTGCCAAAGTCTATACACTCAAGTCTCCCATTACAATAGTGTAAACAAGTGTTTATCTCACAACGGCGTGATTATTTTCTAGATTGCATCCTGCAGCTTAGTAAAGGGTTTGAGATGTGCCTCACCAATCTAGATCGGTATCCTTCCGACACCGTGATTGTATCTCTCATGGTGTCGTAAATGTTTTCGTCTTCTGGCACGGTCCGAAAGGCAAACTCATCCTTACCTTCTGGGAATTTTGCAGACGCCGGCAAATACATTTGGTGGATGGAGCCCATGATGTGATCTAAGTAGGAGCAGTACATGATTGGAACATAAGAATGAGACCTTGGCTGTGGTCATGGCAATGCTCTATATGTTCACAATGTCTGTGGTGCCACGCAACAAAGAAAAGAACTGGAAGAAGAATGTCATACAATGGTATGCCATTTTGCTGACGAAGATGAGGAAGCATGACACAAGAAAAGTGTGTTCATAGAGGCTCGTGGAGAGAGCCACCCACCGTCCTTTGTGCTCCCAAAGCAGTATATAAGCGATAAGTTGCACTTGAATCCCGCACTCAAAGCTGGCTATCCCCAGGAGCTTGGTACTCCCCAGGGTCATGCAATAATCTATCGTCGGATATCTGTATTGGGAAGCTGAGGTATAGAGTCCCGTCCATCCAAGTCGAGCATGGGACTGACGACTGATCTGAGAGTTTTTCGAGTAATAACAAAGTCTCACATGTGGCATGCTCTGCCGAATCGTTACAGAAATGCAATGCCATGAAAGCATTTCTGTAATATACTGATGGTATGTTGACGTTCGCGCCATATTCAAGCAGAAGCTTGACGATGTTTGTCATGCCGCGGGACAGAGCTGTATGCAGAGGCAGGTCACGTTGTAGTGAATATTGATTGGGATCAGCACCATGTTGGAGAAGTAGCAGCATGATGGCCTCACAGGTAGAATGTGATCTCTCGAGAGCGGCTTGGAGGGGAGTCCCCTCATTGGCATCTGCACCGTGCTCAAGCAGTATCCGCACCACGGCCTCATGCCCATTGCATGAAGCTAGCCAGAGTGGGCCTGGCTGAATTCCACTAAGTAGATTATCACTCGCATGGTGTAAGGGCAATGGTTGGACCACGAGATCGTGTCCGCGACGAGAAGCCTGCTCGGGTGCATTCCCATTCAAGTCCGACGCGTTGACATCTGCGCCGTTCCCAATCAGCCACCGTACAATGGTCTCATGACCAAACTGTGAAGCCATACAAAGCGCAAGTGACTGACTTGCATTAAATGTATGTTTACTCGCATCGTGTCCGAGCAACAGCCGCACGACAGCCTCGTGTCCTTCAAAGAGTGCGGTTTGGAGCACTGTAGCACCATTATTGTCCGCAGCATCAATGTTTGCGCCATTCTCGAGTAGTATACGGACAACCGTCTCGTAACCGCGACCAGAAGCAATATGAAGTCCAGTACGACGAGTAGAGTCTGACGTGTTAACGTTTGCGCCATTCTCGAGTAGCAGTCGGACAATCGTCTCGTAGCCGCGACCAGAAGCAATGTAGAGCCCAGTACGACCAGCGGAGTCTGACATGTTGACATCTGCGCCTCTGTCCAGTAGCATTCGGACAATCGTCTCGTTGCCGTTGTCAGAAGCAGCGTGAAGTACAGTATAACCATCACTGTCTGACATGTTGACATCTGCGCCCCTATCTAGCAGCATTCGGATGGTGTTCTCTTGGCCGAATCGTATAGCTTTGAAAAGCAAAGATTTACAGGCGCCACCAAGCACAGTAAGATCTGCAATGCCGTCAAGCATTATACATACGAGATCGCCCTTGCTCTCACTTATAGCTAGCTCCAATGCGAGATTAAGACCACGCTCATGGCCAAGACCAATGGCCCTGAACTTGATCAACAACTTGAAGATTTCGTTGTCTGTACGCCTGACAGCAAAATTGACGATGTCCGAATTCAACCCCGTAATGGGAATGTTTGCTGCCAGAGCCTCGCGATTAAGCAAAAGTAGCTTGACTATTGAAGTCTGCCCTTTCATTACAGCCTTTCTAAGCAGAGCTCCAAAAATTCTGAAACTCGAGTCATCGGTCGTTGAAGACATCGCACCATTCTCTAACAGCATTTCGATGGCAGGTACGTTGGAATTATCAACAGCTGCGAAGAGAGCGTGCCTGTACTTCTTGCCAGCCTTGTTAGGGTCGGCTTTGTGCTCAAGAAGTAGTCTCAGCATCTCGTTGTTGTCTACAACTGCGGCTGCCATGATTGGGAAATCGTACCGTCCACCCTGGGCATTGACTGACCGACTTTGGCGAACTTCGACTCGAAAGAGATGCAAGAAGTTCATCTCCGTGAGAATGTACAGCAGACTTGTTTCAGTACCGTAGTGACGTATCTTGTGCTTCTCGGCATGGTCGTGCAAGATTGTCCATCTTCCAAGTGGAAAGTCCTTCAAGAACAGTTCTTGCGGTATGCCATGGCTAGCAGCAAGCTCGGCATGCTTGAAGACGTAACGGATCGAGTAATCGAAGAATGGAAACAATTTCGCGACCTCGTCAGAAGATCCCAAAGGGTAGTTTGTTGTGACGGCGGAAAAATAGCGCTGACATTGTTCTTTAGAGGAGTCATGTATGAGTCCAGCCGAAGTACAGTCTATGCCCAGTTGAAGCATTGCCAATCCATTTTCCTCTAGAAGGAAATCTCTCACAGATTCGTGAATGAATTGAACAGTCGGCGTTTTACTTCTCGTTGGTTCAGCAAGTCCCTTGGACGAGCTTAAGATGAATCTGCTGATGTCTCCTGGTGCAATATCGTCAGAGTTCCACGCTGTTACTGGATCTGTTTCTGAAGCAGACAATATCGCAGAGTATAGTTCCACAGGACTCAGTGGGCGTTCCGCGTATAGGATCCATCTTAAGCAGAGCATCAGATACTCCATGTTTTGAGAGTCCCTGCCCAGAATATCGCGGAACAATTCATTGAGGTCTTCGGGGGTGTCTTTCAGACATTTGCCGAGAGCGTGCACCTGGCCATGATCGTATGCTTTCTGGAGTATCGGGATAACAAGTACAACCCACAAGAAGATGCCTTGTGACTTCTTCTGAACATCGATCTTTATCTGTTCGACGCGTTTGTTGCGCCCGACCTTGAGCTTCGAATTCACGTATTTTGTGATGTCATCAGAATGACCTTGTTGGACTTCAAGAGTCAGCTCGACACCTTTGTCAATTGTGACATGCGGATAATGTCGGCTGGAGAAGCACACGAGCAATCGAATTTTGTTCTCGACTGCACGCTCTCCTAGCTCCTCAAAAAAATTGACCATTTCTCGCACGTGATCCTCGTTGTTCTCACACTCATCAAGCGCATCAACAAAACAAGTTAAAGGTTGGTCCTCGAGTTTCTCAATAGCTTGACGGAATAGTGACTGGAGGATCTCAGTGGTCCTGGAGTCGGGAGAGAGTTCTTGCAAATAAGAAGCTTCAGTTGTGTCAAGAACTGTCTGGAGTCTCGGGATTTTGGTGAGCAACTGAAACAAGAGAGAGCGGTACAGCCCACGTGTAGACTTCTCCAAATGCTCGCCCCTAGCATTGAAGAAATAGGAGATGGCTATTGGACCTTTTACATCATTCTTGGCTTTCGTGTATGCAAACTTCATGATTGTCGATTTACCAGCCCCAGGCTTTCCTTTGATCCACAAGAAACCATGATGATCCAGAAGCTTTTCCTCGTCTTGCCAGTCCCTATACTCAAGTTTGCTCAACAACCACTCGCACGTGGCAGCATGGGCGGTCTTGATCGTTGCGTGACGAGTATCGAGCTGCTCGAAATTCAAGGCATCTAACAGGACCTGCCGTGAACCTGGGCCAATAAGTCCTGAATCAAGTGGTGAGTTAGAGCTCGTTTCGTCTGTCCTGGGCAGGACACATACTGGACTTTGCCTTCCCGAAAGCGATTGTCGACGAACTCTGCTCGATGGCCCGGCATAATCTTGGTCATCGAACGAAAGCGGCCTTTTCCTTGATGGACCCACTGTCATAGTCGAGTCGTGCAATTGCGAAGTCCAATGACCAAGAAATGCTTTTGCAGCGGAGGCCGCTGTTGCTGCAGCATAATCTTGCCATCTTTTATTCTTATGGCTGTCAGCGTAGTCGCAAACGCCTTTGATGATGACACATGGCAGGTCTTCCCATATACCGGCTCCTTCCATCTCAAACCCGATCACGCCGTTCTCACGAGCGATAATGTCGCGATGTTCGCCAGACTTCATAACAGTGGTTGCGCCAATTGTGCCTATATGTAGAAGAGGCGTAGGAACACTTGAAGCGAGGCGCGTGCGACGACTTGGATTTTCCGGCGAGTCAGCATCACAACCAAGCACCTCACAGCTCGACTCCAGTGCCTCCCTACACACAGGGTCGGTATTTGATCGAGACAAGACACAAGGGCATTCTCGTGTTGGAGTGCCTTTTCGATGCATGTGCCGGTATGAAGCTGCAAACAGTCTATCATGCTCGACCCCTGGATAACGCGCCGTGTCACTCTTCTTACTTAGCTCTGCCAGATTTTGCTGTATCTCGTCTTCCAGTTCTTGCCGGATCATCGGGATCTCAAGCTTGCTGAGGAGTCCTCTGATTTCGGGGCTTGGTCTTCCGAGCATGTGCTTGACGCCCTTTCTTGCTTGAACACCGTCTGAATACTGTCTTCCAGTGTAGAACTCGACAATCGAGTCAGAAATGATGACATCCCCGAGGACGATGGGTCTTTCAAGAGGAGCACCACCACACACGCCGACGACGAGAGCCAGTCTGATCTCCTTGAAGCTCAGCCGCACATTGGATGCGACCCTGGTTGCGCTGTACACGCCCATGCCAGGCATATGGACTAGAACGATATCGTGTCGGCCAATGCGCCCGGTCGAGTAGGCGTTGATATCCCCCTCTTGCTTGCCATATCTGCTGCCATCCTTGTCGTAGCGTTGGTCGAACAGGCTCAGGACAGCGGCGGCCTCCAGGGGCAGAGCACAGATGATAGCGACCCGAAAGTCATCTCGCGATCCAGGACCCATTGAGACTCGAAGCATCAGATGGAAAGTTGATGGCGACTCTGTCGTCAAGTTAGAGTGGTGCGCAATACTGGAAGACACGAGTCTTCACCCTTGATCGTGCTCAAGGCGCAGCCGGGTCAGCACTCTGCATCAGCCTCGACAAACAATCACGCGCCATCCTATGAGGCTTGCATACTGCATGATTGCCGATGCATGATGACTGATCAACGAGCATGGAGTCTTCCAACAAATGTTGAGGTCACAGCGATGCAAATGTTGTATTTATTGAAGCCTGACCGAACTTCAGAACATGCTTTCTCGCGTCTCTGGTGTCAGTCAACAAACAGGCATGTCTGGCGTGACGACGATTGTCTGATGCATGTCACTGCCCCTCTCCGCGGAATTGCGACCGATCTGGGCTCCGAAGATCAACCATACGTAGGATCTCCAATCGCTCCTGCCTTGCTCAGGCAATGCAATGCACCGGGCAGTCATCTAACCCTTATTCATGTAGAATCTTTACACGTCACTGGCGATGATAGCACGAATTTTCACGCTGGCAAGGGGTTGTGCGTGTCTCTACCTCGTTGAGAGCCGCGCAAGCCAAGTCTCAACCACCTCCGTACACGCACGTCCAATAGACGTCAATCTTTGAAAGAGCTGAAAAGGCAATTCAACATTTACAAATATTGAAGCGCCAATACGAAAGCAAGCTAGATATAACAAGCAACACGTGCGAGAAAAGCGCCAGATTCAGTCAGCGATTAAGCTACGGACAACCTGCGGGCTCCGCGGGCGCGTTCTCATCGTGTGTCGACTTATTACATCCCGACTCCCAATCTGCAATCAAAATATATATTCTGACTCCGTACTGCCCGGAAAGAGGCTGTTGACCCCAATCATGAGGTACACCATTCTCTTCCAAGCAATATTCGCCACAGCCGCCCAATCTGCTGCAACCTCAGGATGTCGCAAGCCTCTTCCTGGCTCAATAGAGCGTGGAGGTGCTCGCAACACCAATTCGCTAGAATTCGTCACTTCAAATGGAACCGTCCGTGAATACGGTTTGCACATCCCGACATCCTACGACGACAACACACCAAATCCTCTTGCTTTTTCATTTCACGGCCGAACACGAACTTGGCAGGAACAAGAAGAAATATCTGGAATGTCTAACGAAACCATGAATCCGAATTATCTGGTGGTTTACCCGCAGGGTATCAATGAGCAATGGCAAGGCGATCCGGAAGCCATGGGCTACGACGATGTCGACTTTACTCTCGAACTTCTGGCCAATCTTTCTAGCGTCTACTGCTTGGACACCAACAAAATCTACGCCGCGGGCAAGTCGAATGGCGGTGCGTTTGCTGCAAATGTTCTGGCCTGTCATTCCAAAGCTTCTGGTGTCTTTGCGGCCTTCGGAGGCATCTCTGGAGCGTATTATCAGGGTGATAGCGAGGATGATTGCAATGCTGCGACAGTACCTATCCCTTGCAACGCCAGCAGATCTCCCATACCGGTATTCACGACCCACGGCGATGCCGATGAAACCATTCCTTACGATGGTGGACCTCGCCGCGACCGTTGTCTCCCTAATCTGCCTCATTTCATGACCGAGTGGTCTGAACGCAACGGACTTGGTGCTTCAAACGCGACGTCTTCGCTCTACCACAAAGATGTGGTTCGATACTACTACGGCAACAACAAATATTCAGACGTCAACGTGCACTACAGAGTACATGGTCTCGGTCACTATTGGCCTTCTCTTGCCAATGGGAGCTCCGTTGATGCGACACCCCTTCTTCTGAACTTCTGGGACAAGTGGACTCTAGATGCAGTGAATGCGACTCCTTCAGCGACGAGTTCTTCATCAACAACGTCGCCAGCGTCTACCACATCTTCCATCAGTTCCGCTTCGGCATCAAGTGCTGGAAATATCATGCAAGTCAGTGCCCAACAGTGGGCTATTGGTGGTCTTGGAGTTTTTAGCTGGCTACTGTTTGCTTAGTCGTTTCATTATGGCGATAGAGTATGTTATTCTTTCTGATAGAGGCCTTCTTCTAAAGACGCTCAAGTTGATTTTAGCCTGCTCTGCCTACATGCCGATATGTGTTTTGATGTACATATAGATGGAAAATCTCGAACACTGCAACCAAAACTTATACCCGCGCAACAAACTGATTGTCTCTGAGATCTAGTATCGCGTGATGTTGATAGTGGAAGAGGACAAAAAGCAAAACATACAGCAGCAGGGATTCCCACGTGGTCACCCACCGTAGTACTAATCTGCCGTTCAACTGCTTATGTATGGCAGAGCGGACGGGATGCCCAGTTTTCAGCTGACTGTGGCCGTATGTGCTTGGATGTCAATTATATAGTAATATATACAGCATGAGGTAAGCTCATCACTAGCCTGCATGACTTGCGAAACACAAACCGTCCTGCTAGGGCGATACTCGTACATCCAACGCATTTGCAAGCAAGCTCTACGATCATGGCCATTGGGTCCATTTTCATACACCGAGAATCGGGCGGAAGACCGGAGCAGCATGGAGACTAGAGAGACCGATGACGGTGGAGGCCATCAGAGTGGAGTTTGAAGTCTCCTCAGGGAAATGCCAGTCAGATCGTGTGCCGCATTCTCTTGCTTCCTGAATCGGGGTTCCAGGGTCGAGTAGAGTCATGTAAAATCGTATATGTACAAAACGGACCCTTGACAACGAGGGTATGGAGACTTTGATTCAAAATCATATTTCCAAGCCGTCTGATGGAGAGGTGTTCCGATTTTGGCTGAAGCTCAGGGTGTCGACAGGCTCGAGCATATGATAGAGATGGCGTGAACGATCTGCACGGTCCGGCGCCGCGGCGATGGTATACCTGGTGTTCCAAGATCCGGCAAATAGCACTGGAGATAGAACAGCTCATTGACTCGTGGGAAAGACGTAGTTTCGGCACATGCAGTCTGTTATTCGCGATTCAAACGGACGCGTCCCAGCCACCCTAAATCTCAAGAGGCACGCTTGACAAATGATCTACTCAGAAGCCAGCCCTCGTAGTCCGACTATGGGGGACCCACAACCAGCCAGATGAAGTTGACCATTTGTGCAAAGGTCGTTCTGGTTCCGTCCAGTACCCAGATTTGGCAGGTCTCGGTCTCGCGTTGGAGATGTTCGAGGGAGTTAGCTGAGCGTCCTTAGACGAACTAACACTTAGAATCAAGATGAACTTGTTCTTGCCGGGATTAGTGCAATGCGATGTCTTGGTGAAGATTCATGTCTGGACGACATCGTTTGCCATCGTCATTGTTGTGGCAGCGGCAAAAGGAAGAATCCAATTTTCCAGTGAACAGTTGGATAAATATGCCGGGTTGCCGAGAAAAGGCAAGTACGAGCAGAAAGCGCCAACATGCAGTCTCGTTGCTTCCGGGACTGCTTCCGAGACCAACGGCTACCACGAGTCGTGAAATCCAAGCACCAGGTCGCCGGATTTCGATATATTGTCCAGTCTGGTTAGCAATCGATTCCAAAACTTTCTCGCCGCCCACAATTGGAATCTTGTTGTACCAAGAATGATCTCAGACGTCAGGGTACAACTTCAGGGCAAGGTACCCAGTCTTCAGAGTAGACAACGGGTGCCAATGCCGAAATTTTACCTAGCTCTGTGCGAACATTTCAACCCTGCGTCGTTCATAACAGAGTTAGGTTGCGGTACGCTCAGCCAGGCGCGAGCAACGGCCGCCCTCGTTTCATCCACAGACTCAATTTTGTGTTACTTGCGCCTCATGGCACGCCATCCGTTCCAGAGGTTGGCGGAAAAGTTCGGCCACCAATGATGCGACAGAAGCCACCATCTCAACATGCCTCCCAACGAGCTGGAAAGTGTGCATTGCATCTTTCGAAATATCCAAGGTTGGAGATTAAGTGACCAACTTGCTTACCTGTGATCGATATAGAGAGCACCGAGATGAAGGAATCTTCGCTTCGAGGTCGAAATCGTATTCGCGCAAAATGATGATTAAACGAAGTGCACCCCAGATCTTTCTAGCATACCGAGGCATGCAGGGCCACGTGAAAGCTCGAGCCTGGTCGACGGCAAGGCCCTTGCAACTAACTGCAAATTCAGTTAGGGGATTAGCGACAAGACACCCGAGTCTCGCTTCCTACCGTCTGCTCACCAATCTTCCTCATGGCCGGTGGCCATGGCTCCATTCGACAATTGCCATTCAGGCGAAGTGATGCGTACGCCCTACAAAGAGCGGGACCCTTCCAAGTCTTTGAGGACCATGTGGTCATGACTAGCCAAGTGTGAACGAAGACCTAAGTACGGCAGTGCTCCACGGATAGATTGGGTTTTCTTTATTGGACCTGCTCTCGATTCACGTACATAGGCACACGGGTGTGCCGCTGCCGCATATCAGCCTGTTCCAACCTTGCATCTATACTGTGCATGTTCCTTTGTTCTGTCTTGGGTTCCTGATACTCACCCTTCCCATCGCAAATCACGTTCCTTACGCGTCTTGATGCCTACCTCATCAGGAGACCTGCAGCTTGCTGCTGCAGCAGCGGGCTTCACCTTGGGGTAAGTCTCAAGCTTGTGACTTGACCATTCCAAGCTGACAGTATTCAAGCTTCGGAACTCTCACAACATGGAGGGCTGTTAAACAAACGCAGCAAAACAAGTCACCTCACCGAAGTGCCTTCATCTATATGATATGGGGAGAGATCCTGGCGAATCTTCTGATTGGTATCTTGGGATGGCTGTTCTTGAACGATGTCCTACAGGCCGAGTACGTTGACCATGATCTTGCGACATGCGAACAGACAGCTAACATGGATTTGATAGCCCTATCGTGCTGTTCTTCATTCTGTTCTGTTATGTGTTTGAAGTCCAACTACTGCTTCAGATCATCATCAACCGTATTGCCATCATTGTCGAGAGAAGGACTATGGCGGCCAAGCTGAAATGGGCCACTGCCATCTTCATCTCGTTGGTTAACATTTGTGTTATGTGCATCGTACGCCCCTCTACACTCCCGCATCAAGTTCGAGCTCTAACAACCTTACAGTGGATTCCCGCCCACATGGCCAAACCTCCGAGTCAAACCTACGTCGCTATTAATAAGTACTGGGATCGTGTTTCGAAAATTCTCATCTGCCTTGTCGACGCAGGCCTTAACTGGTACTTTGACAATTCCTACAAGCCTCAGCTATTTTCATACTAACAACTCTAGGTACTTCATCCACGTCGTCGATGCCCGCCTTGTTAAGCAACACGGTCTACGCAAGTACAAGCCATTGATTGGCTACTACACTCGTCTTGGAATACTATCCATCTGCATGGACGTCATGCTTCTTGGCCTTATGGCGCTACCCAACCAGGTGGTTTACATCCAATTCCACCCTGTCGCATATGTAAGTCTCGCCCTTGTCTTGTGCTGTCTAGTCTGAAGCATGCTAACATCAATGCTAGATGGTCAAGCTTTACATCGAGATGAGCATGGCAGACCTTATTGTCAAGGTTGCAACCACCTCTGAGATTGATGTCCGCCCCAATCACACATCATCTGGAACGCCATTCCCCGAGAGCAGAACACACCCTCAGCGTACATTCAACGATCGCGATACGGTCAACGGAGCAAAGAACACTGCGCACATCGGTCATACAGGCGCTAGCACGAACAGAGAAGATGTCAAGGGAATTCAGAGACAGACAGAGGTTCAGATTTTCGTCGGAGACTCTGACAGCGAGAACCACAACGACGACCTGGGCAAGATATCATCAAGGAACTCGGCCGAGGACAGCTACAACAATCATGGCGCACCGCGTTACAACTCGAACAACCCCTTCAGCACGGTACGCGACCAACATCGTCTCTCTGACGAGTCACAGATCCCTCTGAAGGACCTGCCCAGAGCTGGCGAAGCAGTATAAGCTCGTCAAAGTCTCGACATCATTCACTTCTTCTACACACTTTCAATACTCAGTCTGAACCAGACAGATCTTTTTCTTATGCATTCATGAATAATCCAATTCCTTTGTTACCACCCATTCAAACGAGTCCTCCCTCAGTCTTCCGTGCTTCAAATAGATGACATGACATATCCACCGCAAAAATGATCAATTCTAGCTCTCGCTTGTTTTCCACGCGAAGGATCAATAAACACTTTCCACGTTGTATGGAGACATGCTCTAGAGTGGATATTCATCATCCACATAATTTGACAGCACTTGACTCGGTGGTCTGTTACGTGCGAGAAAAGCACGGCCCGTGTCTAAGATTTAGCCATCGATCAGCGGGTTCGCTCTCGGTGGCCCGCAGGGCGGTAGGGTCCGGCATTAGAGATCGACCTGGAGACGGTGTGCATCTTTGGTTCCCTGTGGTCCCATTGGTTCCAGAGCATGGGTACCACAGTCTGGTCCGAGGGAAATTGTGACTCGTGAATGGGCAAGAGCTATACCGTGACATATTCAATAGTGAGTGGAGTCGAAAGTGAGGCGCAAGTAAGCTTAATACCGAGGCGTCTCGTATTGTGAGATTCACTTCGCGAGCCCTGAGTTCTGAGCGCTTTCTACATTTGAAGTATTCAAGACCCTCATACGGCAGACAGCAAGAACATCTTTGATCAGTCATTACTTCCAACATGAGTTCTTCACAAGGCGACCAAGCATCCACCAACAGAATTGGCAGCACGCCAGCACAGGTCAGCGCAGAATACCATTTCAGCCGTTCCTCTCGTCTACAGTGCTGACCATATATCAACGTATAGCGTCATGTCATCTCCGCTGCTCAAGCACATGGTGTCTTGAATGCTGCTGCAAAGCACGCCGAGACCGTCACCCCGCAGTGCATTGCCATCTGCGACCCCACTGGTCTCCTGGTCGCTTTCTTGCGCATGGACAATGCATACCCCGGTAGCATTGATTTGGCCATCAAGAAAGCCCGTACCACGGTGCTGTTCAATGGATTACCCAGCGGTGTTGTCTATGATCTCGCACAGCCTGGTGCTCCATTCTACGGTAAGTCTACGTAGATCCCATACACTGTTGCACATGCTCACAACTTGGCAGGGATCCAGGAGACCAATGGCGGTCTGGTGATCTTCGGTGGCAGTTTGCCTCTCTACAAGAACGACTTCCTTCTGGGCTCGATCGGCGTCAGTGGAGGCTCTCCCGACCAGGATCTCGAGGTCGCACAGGCTGGTGTCGACTGGTTGACAAAGACCGAGTAGATCTTCTGGTCCCTGAGATCAGCGTGTAGATCTTAAGCAAGAGCATGTTATAGCACCGGCGTTCTGGGAAAGCATTCATTTGATCAGCAATCAATTTCCTTCTGTCCGATCAGCAACCCGGGAACCAGGATGGGCTGCAGTCACAGGACCTATAGAACGAAAGCACAGACAGTGTCCAAGAGTCTTGGATACGAACAATTCATCAACAAGCGTCATTTCTGTAACCTCCTTTTCTTTTGACTTGATCGACAAACCACGGCCAGTCTTTGACCTCACCACTTTGACTCAAAGCCATACTATCTCGCAGCTCTCGCTCAGTAAGCTTGGTCAATCTTGCAGCGCTACCTTGATAAGCGCTGAGCACTGTCAGACTATTGCTGGCTATGTTCGCTGCGTCTTGCGCGGACCAAGCAGCCCAAACTGCATGTTCGATGCTCTTCGCTGCAGCTGAAAGTCCATGCGCTCTCTGCAACACGACCGGATAATCCGGTAGATCGTTCTGCTTGGTTGCATTGTTCTCAGACGTAGAGAATGTATTTGCCAGTGCTGCACCCAAGTGTGGTAGGTTGACGAGAAAGTTATGTGACTCATCGGGAGCGTAGTAGTCGGCAATATCAAAGATTGGGACTTGTTGACCAAGCACGGCTTCAAGGTTGAACTGAGGCACAAGAGGGTTGTTGGTATCCGCGAATGGCAAAACTGCTCGAGAGTGTGGCTGTGGACAACGCTGTTGATGCTTGAATATCTCTTGTAGATGGCTTGGTGGATCCATATCTCTGAGCTGGGCGACAAAGAAACAGATCTTTTGCCGATGTAAGCTCCGTTGGAGATATTCCATTCGAGATAGCCAGCGCCGGAGGTGACGAGCGATGGCGGATCGACAGGATCGAAGAAGAATGTGGTGTTGGTCAGGGGGTTGCGAGAAGAGATGTGCCCATATCCAGTCACGAGCGAGAAGTAGTCTAGAATGTGGTTTGCTGTGACAAGAGTGCACCAAAGTTGGTCGAGGTTGGACGGCATGATGAGGTGATAATATTCCAGTGGAATCCGTCAATAGCTGTGGTTGAATTCGACTGTATTATTAGTATGGAAATGCTCTTGACATGTAAACCACTCGGCCGACCATTCGGTCCCGAGCTGTGTGACTGGTGTTACCAATCACGTAAGATCGAGCACATCCTAGCTCGTGTGAGTACATAGTCGCGTGAAGCTCCAGCACATCATGCAGCGGTGTTGCCTTGTTCAAGCCAATATGCACGCAGGCTGTCGTCACCAAGATGCACAGCAAGCAGTAGCGGGATTGAACACTTATCACTGCGCCTGTGACGATAAGTTTGAGGACGCAAAGCTCTCTGTCTCGAGTTGAGAAAAGTGCGGAGCTGCGGAGCCGCGGCTTGGCGACAAGGAAGCTTGTAGTGACTGAGACCTTCTGTCCTTCACAACTGCCAACAATCAAATCAAAATCTCTGGTATCCAGGCCAACAAACTTTCGCAATGGTATCAGACATATCGTCGTGCCCACCGGAGGTCCTTGAGATGATTGTTGCTGCCGCTGACCCGAAAGACCTGGCCAGTCTTCGTCTTGCCAGCAAACTGTGGTGCGACCTGTCGAGCAAGCGCTTCGGATCGACACGACTTCGACACCTTCGATGTGTGTATTCGCCGTACAGTCTACAGAGTCTAGTAGATCTTACAGCTCACCCGCTCTTTGGTCCTTGTATACAGTCATTCGTGATCGGCACCTATCGTATGAGGAAACATCTCGTGAATACTCATCCACACATGCAAGCAAGTCCTGCAAATGTCGCAGCCCTCATACAATTCCCGTTTCAGCAAAGTGGTCTATCCTTAGTCCTACTTACCAAGGCGCTCGAGAATCTGAATAGACACGGTGTCGTGCCCAGGATAGGGCTGTACGAGGATGTGATTTGCGATGTGTCAGGAGTAGGATACTACCGCCGTGGATATGGCTACGATAAACTCTACGGTTCAGTCGATCTTGCTCGCTGTGGCCGCTCGCTGGTGGCACAAACTCTTCAGGATCTGATCACTGTGGGCCAGGGGCCGCCCTGTCTGATAAGCGGAGTCTCTCTCGATCTTCAATGGAACTCGTCCGAGTCATCGGTGATAAACAGACATATTGGATTGCACCGATTGCTCAGGGAGCTGGCCCTCTATGATACGGACGAATCTTTGGCGCTCAATGACACGGTTGGATACATACCTAGATGGGATATAACTGTGAAGCTCACGGATCCATGTGACGAGGTTGGACCGCATGTCATTCAAGTGTGTAATAAGGGCAGGTGGTTACGTCTGAGATCCATATCAATAGAGTCATTCGAAATTACTGACCTGCCACAACTCGATTCTGCGAGTTTTAGCGATCTCGCTCATGCTGTAAACTCCGAGTACCGGTTACAGCGCGTATCACTCGAACATTGTTTTGTTGATAGGTCCATCTTTGAGATGTTATGGAGCAACTCAAGGACCTTGCGACATCTGAGTGTATCCAACACAACTCTATATGTTGACAACACCGAAGATGGAATCGAACTGCTTGAAATCTTCAAGACTGGCCTGGCTTTGGAGACACTGAGCTTGTGCATGCTTAGCTACGAAAGGGACAGTCGAATTTTGGTAGTTGAAGAGAAAGTGGAAAGTAGAGGATTGGAACAAATTGCTAACATGATTGATGAACTTGTCAAGACTGTTGAGCAACTGAACACAACGATGGAACTGAACGAGAGCAATGACAACGAGGCAGTGCACTGTTGTGTCTCTTGATTGCTTGCTTGATTGCTTGCTTGCTTGCTTGCTTGCTTGCTTGCTTGCTTGGCGGACGTCGAGAGTGGCCGCGACCTCCACCCGCGAGTTTCCCGCTTGGATATTGACTTGCGCCCATGGGCTGTTGTTACTTCCAGAGGCTCATCCGTTCTGCTGTGTAGGCGCAAAACCCACCATCTCTCTACCCAGCCAACCACACCTCATCTCAGGTCTGTTCGCGCAGAACACAGTCGAGGACGTTCGGTCACGTCCACACCTTACTAGCTGTGAGTCTTTTTGACTTCTTACAATGTCACTACTATTGTTGTACAACTGTCTCGCCTTGTAACCGATAATAGGCATCATTCGGCATCAATAGCGTTACTCTGAACTTCACAGCAACAATGTCTAATCCATACTACTGATCAGCTGACAATGTGTCATAGGTGTTTTCACAATTAGTAATCCGAGCCGGGTCAAGATCATGTTTGTTCCTGTAACTCCTATGATCCTTTCCTGAGCAGTATACCGTTATCGATCATGCCGACTTCAACCACAAGGATCAAACGCGCCCGCAACATGGCCGAAGCCCCTACAAGCAACAAGCGTCAAAAGCAGCGACAAAACTCCCCTGTTTCCGACGGGGACGATCTCGAAGGCATTGATGTCACAGGCAAGAGACTGGGCATAAAGGTTAGATTTCTGCCAGAGTTGACTTCATCCCATCCTGACCGCGCAATCTGAACAGTTCTGGAACATCGTTGCCGACTTCCTAAATCAAACATCGACCGCCGAAGAAGCTACCGAGAAATGGCAGTACATCGTGAAGAATGTCTTTCTGCTCGGAGAATCCAAGAAGAAAGAGCAAGGAAGTGTCAATGGATCAATCTCGTACTCGGCTTTGAAGCTGGTACTTTCAGCCAGCGTGGCTCCGCCTCACCAAGCCTCGCAAAAGACGACAAAACCCGCCAAAACCACGACAGTCTCGGAGCCCGAGAATCCAGGTTCAGACGAAGACGAGGACGAGGACTTCGGCCAGACAGCACTCGCTACACCCCCACGAATGCCCGCTGCTCAATCACGACCTTCAGGCCCCTCGCGCCACAAAAAGAAGGACGTTACAATCCCCCGCGGTATGGAAAAGTGGCACGCATCGTGGAGCATTTGCATCAAGCCCCATGAGAATGCAGGGTGGGCTGCTGGTATGACTGGTATACTGGAGCATATGTTCTCGTACGAAAGCGTTGATGATCTTGTCAGACTGGCTAACGAGCTGTACCGAACCAAAGACACCATCGCTGTCAATCGGGCAGCCAAGACTCTAGCCGACGTCAGAAAGATCAAAAGCCCCGTTCGAATTGTCGCACAGCGCTTCAAGGCACTGTGGAGCGCTATCGAATCATCCACCATGTCGCAGTGCAGAGAGATTTCCGCCTACTACGATCTGGGTTTGTCTCTTCAGGAGCTGGAGGCTCAGCTCGATCAAGTGGACAAGGTACCGCATGATCAGTTGGAGGGGCTTGCCCGTGAGTACCTGGACACCCGAGGTGGACGTGCAAGGGATACCGCTGTCACAAGGATGACATTCCTTGCTCGTCACCTACTCGATGTTCTGGGATATGGCGCGTCCAGCGGCCATTCTGAGGAGGACATCAAGGAGAAAACCAGGCTGCTCAAGGCACAGAAGATGACCGCAAAGAATATGTGCTTGTTTGTTACCGTCTTCGGCGAGGGATCGCTGCTCCTAATGCGCAAGTCTGTGTGGCAGTCCACTTTGGACCAGGTTTCGGACAAAACAATCAAGCCATTGCTTGAGAAGCTTGTCGACCGCGAGCCGGAGCTCCAAAAAGTGGTGGGTTTGGCAGGAAGAATCGTGAAGTACACGAAGAGCGGTGTTTTGGAGGAGGTGCCCAAGACCATCATCAGAGCACAGGAGTTGGATCCAGGTGCGAGACGCAAGCTATCGCTGGTCGAATTGTTGGGCCATGCGAAAGAAAAGACGACTGCTTTGTCGATGTTCAGCGGCCACGAGTCTGATGACCACGAGCATGGAGACTGATGACAGGGAGGAGATGTGATGCCGGGACCATTATTTCTTTCTTTCCTAATCAGGGCGACCAGGGAATGAACAATCCTACCAGCGAGTTTGCCAGCGATCGATCTACCGACACATGGTACGAGTACAAAAGATTTAGTCGAGAGGTCGAGTCGAGAGAACAAGGGGTGGAAACAAGAGGTGGAAACAACAAGAAGTCAAATCACAAGAGGCCACGCTTAGACAAGTATTGATAATTTGTACTTGTCTAACCCTCCTTAGACATCGCTGATT
>Ga0268250_10000310_pt1 | contig 23812 bp, 38 predicted proteins | sample AgamicAsSfe_FD_200448 | JGI IMG/M metagenome (GOLD analysis project Ga0268250, IMG submission 200448) | Agave microbial communities from Guanajuato, Mexico - As.Sf.e (v2) (version 2) | ecosystem: Host-associated > Plants > Phyllosphere > Phylloplane/Leaf | place: Guanajuato, Mexico | collected...
GTAATCTAAGACAGCATTTTCGGACAGGGGGTCGGGTCTTGGTTGGCCATTTTGGCGATGCGGATACACAAGCCGTATCCATAGTTTAGAATTGGAGATACCCAAGCACATCATTGAACGAGCATGGCGTCCAAATTTCTCGATTAGTGAATTTGGTGAAGCCGGCGTTTTGTGTCTGAATATTCTTCGCCACCGGTGACTCGGAGGGAGTATTGGTACTGTAAGCAATTACTTTACTTGCATTGCATTGCATAGCCTAACATGACGCCACGGTGGAATCCTTCAGTGTACGTCCTTCCTTCCTCGAATCTGCTTACCGCATGAAAAGCGGCACAAGATGCATCCTACGTGCTGCTGGTCTTGTCTGGACTGATTAACCGGTAGTCTCTAGTCTCTGCAATCAGCACTCCGCATGCCTCGACGACATCCAAGCGCTGTCCCAAGTGCCAATACCTCTCCCACCCGTGGACATGTCCATCAAGTCGTCCGCATCACGCGGCACGCTCCTCTCCACGTGTGCACAAGCTCTTGATGCTACACCGCTCGAGGCTACACTCTTCCGCCGTTGACGCTGACGACGATGTGCTCGAGCGCAACAACAAGCGAGCACAACGAGTGCAATCGTAACGCGCTTAAACTCTTAATTTGAGTACGGCATAGCTGGCGGACTCTCTCGAGCGAATGCTATACATCGTAGCAGTATCTGTCACACAGGCCAGGCTCGGCCAGGACCAGGCTCGACGGGCGTATGGCAAAGTACTGCTATACCTGCGATCTTCTCCATCGAAAGTATCGAAAGTAGACGCGGACGGACCAATGGCTCAAGCGGTCCCACGCCGTCTGGTGGAAGGGCCAATGGCCACCATTGCTATTGCTATTGGCGCAGCGGCCGCATTCAAGTGGTAAATTGCTTAGCCTGAAGTGCGCTGTGCAATCCTCTATAGCTAAAGATCAACATAGGATAAGGCAAGTTTCTCTGTCCAAGCTACAGAATCTATCCTGCATCCCTCTGGGTGCTCTGCCATGCTCTGGTGTTCTGTCTGGCTCCGGCTTTGGTCACCTGTTCTGACCTTGCCCTTTCTGTCCTGCTTTTGGTCCTCTGCTTGGCTTCGAGGTGCCCTGCCCGGCGCTTGTAAATAAGGAGTCGACATTCCCTTCCGTTCGAATAAGACTTCTCACAGCATCATGTCCTTTCAGACACCTGACACATACAAAGCACCTAGGAAGGTTACCAAGTTCCAGAAAAAGCAATACCGAATCCTACTCAACGCAGACTTCACATATCTCGACTGGACAGGTAAGGAAACACTCGTCTCGGAGAAGATTATCTGTTGCTGGAATTATGACAGGTGCTGGTCAACCACTGGCGACTGCTTTGAAGCTGTCTCATCGCGTCACAGAAAGACTTGTATTCGGAAACACACATTCAATTAATCAAGCCGCCACTAATACTGAGCACTACGAGCGTAAGGCTCGAACTGCCGCGCTTGCTTTCCTGGACACCGACTCTACGCTGCACACCAATGTATTTACGGCTGGGGCCAGCGCCTCTCTCAATCTGATTCGACATCATTACTTCAGTGCTCAAAGAATGGCACTAGTTGCTAGTAAAGGTGGCAAAGTTCATCTACTCCTGAGCGAAGATATGCACAACTCTCTCAATGGGATGCGAACAGTACCCGGCGTCGAAGTGCAGCTGTTACCTGTTCACCCCCTCACATTGCGGGTGGATGAAAGCCAATTCCACGCAGCTTTGAAAAGACTAGGATCGCAAGACGAAGGTCTTGTGATGCTGACAGGTCAATCGAACTTGTCGGGCGTCCGTAACGATCCTGTGCTGCTCCAGTTGGCAAAAGATGCAGGCTGGGATACCTTCTTCGACATCGCCGCATGGATTCCAACCACTCGATTCAGTCTACGAGCGCATCCTTACATTGACTTTGTGCCCGTCTCTTGGTACAAAGTAGTTGGCGACCCCACAGGCCTTGGCAGTTCGATTGTCAACAAGACCGCCTGGGCCAAGCTGCACAAGGACTATTTTTCTGGCGGCACTGTTTCATTCGTAGCCAATACGAGTCCTCAGGCCTTTGCCTTGCGTGACGATCATTCCAAGTTTGAAGACGGGACCGGACACTTGCGAGGTTGGATCGCTCTGTATCATGGCCTTGATGTCTTGATGGGATCAAACCTTCGCCCTGCGCTGGAGCAACACGTTGCGGAGCTTACTGTCTATCTGCTTGAGAGCTTGGGTACGATTCATTGGGCCTCTACGGGACATCCTCTGCTCTGAATTATAGGCTTTCCAACCGGTGCCGAAGTCCGCAGCAAAAGACAAGGTAACCAACTATTTTCAATGACTGCAGTAATAGCTAAGTCTGAAGGCTAGGCGGCAACTTGTCATCTGTGTTCTACCGCGCTAATGGAGGGAAAATCGCTTACAAGGAAGCGGTCAAGAAGCTCACCTCTGGAACTTTGCCGTACGAGGCGGTTGCATGTGCAATACTGTTGTTTTATCTGCAGACTGCGGACCTCAAGTTGATCGATGGTATGCTCACTCGCAAGTGATGAACCAACAGTCTCGAGCGGTCTCCGGGATGAGCAACTATGAACATTACGTTCAAACATACCAGGGCAAGGATTGGGCATTCGATCTTGAATTGCACCAATGGTTCCTGCGCGATGCGCCGGCTTCGTGTGCGATCGACGAGGTGGAGCGTCCCGGCGTGGTGCGTATATCAATCGGGATAGGCACGACAACAGAACATGTGAGGAAGTTGTACAGGTTTCTGTTGTCGTGGGTCCAGGAAGAGAGTGTCTCCGAACACCAATTCATCTCCGACCTACAGAGATATTGGCCGAGCAGCTTCTCCCGACGTTGTCAAAGGTGGACAACGAGGTTCGCCATCACCAAAAGCCGCGGATGTTCATGGACCGCGCCATTGAACGAGGATGATGTCAAAAATGTTCACTAGATACTCGAATGAGCAAGCTCAAAAGTGTGCAGAATCCCTGCAGTATCAATCACTCCCGCTGGCGCAACCCGTGCTGGCTGCCATTACTCATTCTGTTCCAGCCCAAGCTCCCACTTTTCGATCTCGCTTTAGGCGAGGCCAGGATACCGTACCGTGCGCCGCCGGACGTCAACCGTCGCCTGTTCGTCACCTTCGCCGCCCCTACTGCTACATCCTCCCCGTCCTCCTCCTCCTCCTTTTGTCCCTCAACCTGCCCCTCCCATGTCCAGCCTTCCCAGTCTTTCGCCCAGCTGACACGTCTCTGCCTCCCTTCCCTTCGAAGCCAGATCCACAAGCTCCCTACCAACATTTCTGCTCTCCTCACTTCCTCAACGACAGTCTCCGCGGCTGTCACAGCCCCAACGATCAACCACCCCAGACTCCTCACAAGCACCCACAGCCACCCCTCAACTCCCATACTCATACCCATCCTCACCATCCTCCCCAGCTGCACCTTTCAAACTCGCCTCGACATTGCAACGCCGTATTGCCAGAGTCCAATACAAGCGAGCACGCTCAAGCCGATGGGGAGGGGTTTCTGGCTCTTGAGGGCGCGAGGGATGCTGGAGCCTGCGAGGACGATGGAGGCGAGGAGGGCGAGCTCGATGCCGTAGGGTTGGCGGTTGCGGATGCGGAGGCCACCGAGGCCGTACTTTGATGGGTGGGTCAGTGACTTTGCGTGTGTACTTTGTGTGTGCGTGTGTGTGTGTGTGTGTGTGTGTGTGTGTGTGTGGAGGCGAACCGGGGTGAGATGGAGGAGAGAGGAGAGAGAGGAGAGGGGTGAGGTGGTGACGTACCAGGGCACCAACTGTGCAACCTGCAGCGATGGAAGGGATGGAGCCGGTGCGCACGTAGCCAGTGATGCCGCCGCCGGCGGTGAGGGTGGCGAGGATGAAGGCGATGTTGTCGAGAGACTGGGAGGAAGGCTGTTAGCAGGGGTTGCGATCGAGAGATGCTGGAAGCTTGGGAGAAGGCCGTAAGGGATTGGTCCTGGGATCATGGCGTACCATTGTGAAGATTTACAGGAGTATGGAGATGTTTAGGTGAAAATGGTGTATGAGAGTGTGACTAGTTTTTGCTGTTGATGAGGATGCACTTGTTCGAATCCTGGTCCTGACGCTCACTCCTAGGGCAACTTTAAGCTTTCTCCACAAGACAGCATTGGCAGTCCGTGCTTTCAGGGACCGGACGTGACAGGGTGACAGCTGGACAATATGAAACACATCGACTTCCAGTAAATCTACTATCAGCCTGCAGCGAACTATACAACGCCACATTATCTCAGCGGCGTATCCCCACAAGCCCTCCATATAGCTACACCGTGTTACAACAATCTTGACCTCCACGCGACCGACGACGACATAAAAGGTCTAGTCTCATCTCAACCAAACCACCACACCCACCACCACAATGCCCTCCAAGCGCAACTCCGTCGCCCCCTCCTCCACCCCTCCCTCCGTCATCGCCAAAACCAAGCAGCCCTCCTCCGCCGCCTCTTCCACCGGCCACACCGACTCTCCCCTAAAGTCCTACTCCTCCACAACCTCCAGCAGCACGCCAAAAGCCGGCGGCATCACCTTTAGCCGCTCCGCACCACCACCACCTGCGCCCGCAGATGCAGCGCCGAAGCCCACCTCTTCTTCCTCCTCCAACAGCACAACAGGCTCAGCCCCGACCAAGCGAGTATCGGGCTCAGGATCTAGTGCTGGCAAGGGCGTTATAGCAGAGGCGCAGGATATCGTGGCCAATATCTGGAACAGATACGTGGAGGATACGCCACAGCGGGTTAAGGTGGTGGATGTGTTCATGGCGTTTTTGGTGACGCTGGGGGTGGTGCAATTCGCGTACTGTGTCATTGCTGGAAACTATGTAAGTCTTTCCTCCTCTTTCCTCCCACCTTTGCCCTTCCGCCTTGCTCGCATACACGTCCAAACGTCCCTCTCGAGCCACTGGCACTCTTTTCCCCTCGCCGATCTACGAGACGCCAGCTAATATCACATTCCTATCCAGCCATTCAACGCCTTCCTCTCCGGCTTCTCCGCTACGGTCGGCCAGTTCGTGCTCACAGCCTCTCTTCGCATCCAGACGAACCCGGCCAACAAGGCGGAGTTCAGCAAGGCCTTCAGCGACGAGAGGGCGTTTGCGGACTATGTGTTTGGAAGTCTGATTCTGCATTTCTTCTGTGTCAACTTTATCAACTAGAATGACTTGGTGAGAGGGTTGCGATGAGGTGTCGTGGTATTGGAATTTAGCTGAGGAAATGAGTGAATGTGGGAAATGGTCAAAAAGCATACTGCGCTTAACGAATGTGGGCTCAAGCGCATTGGGTTGAAAATTCATCACATCTCGTCAGTTTTAAGTCCTGGCTCGAGATCGAGACAGCAGAACGCATAAAAAGCCTGGTCGAGATTCTTGAGGAAGATGCATATCTACGAGCGCAAATGAAGACACCGCTTTTCCCATTTCTTGCCTACCTAATCGCCATCCCTATAGCGCACACTCTTGAAGTTTGTGTACAAATGTGCTAGCTTTCGAAGAAGACGTTTTCGCTGCTTTCACTCCTCTGAGGACTACCTTTGTCCAATCGTCGTACTCATCACTGCCGTCCATCGCACATTTACTCGTCGTTCTTATATGAAGCGAAAGACGGAGCTTTCCTGCCTCGCCATACGCAGAACCCATGCCGCCTGCTCCTGTTCCACTGCCTCCGCCACCAGATCTCGTGACCCTCGGTCAAGTATCGCAATCCTCACACCACTAGTCCTCTCTCGCTTCGCTCCTGCTCTCCCTGTCCTTCGACTTTCCCTCAGATCAGGTTGTTCGCAGCCGTAACGTCTGCAGTGGAAACCTCATTTGTCTCCTTCTCAGCCGCCGGCGCGTCAGTAGCAGCAGGAACCTCAGTCTTTGTCTCTTCCGTCAGTGGACCGCTCTCTTCCTCTGCCTCGATCTCCTTGACAGTCTCAGCAGGTGGCTCGTAAGCTGCCTCGGGCTCATCCGCAGCAGGCTCATCCTTGGTTGCCTCTGCAGGCTCATCTTTCGCTTCCGTGACTTCCTCCTCCTTGGCTACATCCTCCATTTCGACATCTTCCTTCTTGTCCTCTGCTGCAACGACTTCTGTCTTGTCGCCGTCCTCCGCACCAGCTTCACCACCATCAGCGAGAACCTTCTGCCACTTCGCCAATAGCGCCACACTGCGAGCCTTGAAGTTGTGCTCCTCATCCTTTGGGATATTGGCCAACTTGTTGATCGCCTTCAACACCTTATGTATCTTTGTCGTCCTTATGACGCTCTGCTCTAAATCGTCCAACTGCTCCAATGAGCTGAAGTACTCGGCCATCGTGTCCATCTCGCTCTCCTTGGGCGGGTCGTTGCTGGAGAGGAAACCCTTTTGGAGCTTGTGTCGAAAGTAGAGGACTGTTGAATGGGTATTAGTGGTCGGAGCTTCGTCGAGTTGTGCAGTGGTGAACGTGCCTTCCTTTTCCCGCTTCTGCTTCAGTTCGGCTTCGGTGGGCTCGGGTTTGGGTGTTTCCTTGGGCTCTTTGGACTTGGTCGTCTTCGCTTTGGACTTTTTGCCGGTCGTGGGGGTGTCGCCGTTGGAGGTCTTGCCGTTGTTGAGCTTTAGGGTCTTTGTTTTGGGAGTTTTTGCTGGCTATAAAATAGTCAGTATGTGGAATTCTGTATTCTTGATGCTAGCACCTACCTTGGCACCCTCGCCTTCGCTCTCAGCATCCTTCTTCCTCTTCTTAGATGCCTTTGCTTTCTTGCCTCCCTCCTCTTCCTCTTCATCAACTGCAGCCTCATCGTCTTCCATGACAGTGTCCTCATCTGCTGACGCCTTGCTCTTCTTCCCTGACTTCTTCGCCGCTGCTTTCGCAGCCTTCTCCTCGGCAGCAGCCTCAGCAGCAGCGGCATCCTCGCGTAGTTCCTCCTCGTGTGTAGCTAGAAGATCCTTGAAGTATTGGAGATCATGACCTTCGGCTGCCACCTGGTATGCACCCCACAGCTGTTTGCCTTTCTTCCCTTGAGTCTCGTTCTTGACATCATCGACGTGTAGTGGCCTGAGATCGACGTTTGGCGTCCAAGAGCTGCAGAAGAGTCGTGTCAGTGCGGAAGTCGAAACTACTTTCTCTCAGTTGTGCAAACTCACAATTCGTTGGTGTGGAGGTACATGACTGGGTATGTACGATCCTTCACGCTCTTGCCACCTTCCTCGAAGTCTGGACGATAGCTGCCGTCTGGCCTCTTCGCTGTCACCGGTCGGTTTTGATGCAAGCTCTCTGGCAGCATATCGTCGTCGCAAATGATCGCAGGCCATGGCGGGTATCCCTTGAGTCTAGCCCAGAAGTAATCGCCTGGCTTCGCATCAAGCTGAAGCGTGACCATTGACTTTTTCTTGCTGAGCTTCTGCTTGGCGGGTGTGCCGGTTGATGCCCTTCTCTTCGAATCCTTCTTGGCCGTGGATGGAGCCTCGTCGCCAGTAGGAGCGACAACGGTGGTCGCAGAGCTTGCTGCCTCTGCGGTATCGGCAGCTTTCTCGTCTAGATCCACCTCCTTGCCCGTATCTTCCTTGTCATTCTCGTCTGTGGGTGGGAGAGCTGGGACCTCGGGGTCGGCGGCAGCTGCATTTGCTGCACAGGACAAGGTTGTCAGCGCATTGTACGACTAGATCTAAGACACGTCTAAGTCACACCATTTGAAGTAGATTCGACGGCAGCGACATCACTGGACTCGTTGTGGCCATTGGTGGCTTCGACTGCGGGAGTTATAGTGGGTTCTTCGGCGGACATGATGAAGGGTAAAGCGACGAGGCGAGGAGAATGGGGGTGTGTGCGAGAATCGCGCGACGGCAAGGCTCCAAAGGTGGGTACGAGAACGCGTCGTTGGTGACGATGGGATGTAGAAGCGCGACTTTGGAGGGCACCGTGTGTCTTAGTGATGCGTCGATGATGGCGACGCGATGGTGTTGGTACGAAAGATGTATGTAATGGATAATGTCAAGTGAAGAGGAAGGTCAAAAGTGAGGTGAGGAGAAGGATGAGAAGAGGACCGCTAGCTCCGTACACGACCCAATCACGAGCTCAGGCTCAAAATTGACCAAACAGCATTCAACGTCAGCCTGTGGCCAGCAAATTCCATATGGATTTTATTTCTATGCTCTAGAGATCGTCTGCGCTCCCACTGCTTGCTCGTAATATTGATTTCATCGTTTGATTCCTGATATTTCCTCATATTGGGCTGTTTTGATGACTTCGATCTCGCGATTTTCCGACGGCTGATGTGTGGATCCTTGGCAAGCGCCGTGGGGTTTGGATGATGCGCATCATACTGCTGAACACTTTGAGAGACCAATCCTGACCTGATGGGTCGATCGTTCCGTAGACGCCTCTGGGGACTTACATAGTCAACACGCCAGCACGTTTCACCTCGAGTGTCAGTTCCCTGCAGTCGCATGCCCTGCTCGGGTCTCTGCGCCTCCTTCACCTACAGTTCATGAGCTCGGAGCCCGCCGATCAGATCGCTTGGCAAGCGTGTCTAGTTGTCAGTGGTCACAATGATTCACCAGCAGGATAAGAAACTATGCCGCGTTACCTAGTCCCAGTGGTCTGGTGGAATGCTTCAGCAATAGATTGGTGACAGCAATCTGTACTGCTATCTTGGTGCCGCACCGTAATTGTCAAACGATGTTGAATGTGACAAGAAGGGAGAGCTTGATTTTGTTCTGCTCCGCTTTGCTCTGCTTCGCAAGCTTTGTCATCGCTATCAGATTGTTTTGGTTCGCCGAGCTCGATCAGCTTCCTCTTTCTTGTCTGTCGCACCTGCTACGCGCAAGCGGGACTCATTCATAACGTCACCAGCACAATAGCTGAGCGCAACGGAGCGTCTTCAGCAGACTACCTTTGTACGCACAATGAGTGTGCTCTAACCAGGAACTAATCAGTCGCTATGTTGACAGGTATAATTTCCTTCTTTGTGTAACATCTTGCATGTCTTCCCTGTCAAGTCCTATGAAGCACGCATTCGAATTTTGTGTTTCAGTAAGCCAGCTACCAAGCACTTCGTGGAGATGTCCACGAAATGCTCGAGGCTTCCTCTGGTATTACAGTGACAAGCCTTCTATCTTGTATCTCCTGTGGAGTTCGCCGTAGCCAAGAATAAGCGGATATTTTTTTATGGCAGACATCAAGCGACGGATTCGGCAGAATATTCGGTCTGGCTGTAGGTCGTGAAGTCCTAGCTTGATGTCGAGCTTGCACGATTTCAATATCCATGCTGCGGCGCTCGTTGCGTCCTCAGGGAAACCATAGGTAGTCGGAATCACGAGGTCAGCCATCGAATATCCGGAGCGGCCTCAGCTTGGTGCTGGAGTGTGCACATATGAGCATATATTGTGTGTGTGGAGGGATGCTCGGCCTCACCGCACGATTCGTGCTCGATGATTGAACACGCACGACACGCTAGCGAAAATAAGCTTACCCTCATGAGTACCCTGTTGTGACGACGGCGATGATGACCACTGCGAGCGCCCGAACGCCCTCAAGAGTCACAATCACATCAATACCACGATACCATGACCTATTCGCGACTCACACAAACCTACTTGTGTGACAATGACAAGGCGGACTCTGCGGATACCTCATAGTAGAACGGAACTGAGTGCGAATGTGTGAAATGTCCATTTCTTGTCGAATCATGTAAAGTCTTTACAGAATGACACCTCTTAGCTTCTCCATCGGTCCAGTTCTCGCCATCGTCCACGTAGCCCATCCTATACCCGCCAGTGCAATTACTGCAGCACCGCTCGCCGCCGTCTCCAGCATCTGACCTTGCCAAGCCACATCTTTCACGACCTCACTGTACCGCTGATTGCTAAAGCTGACTCTTGCATACTGCGTCACAAAGCCACTACTGGGCACCCAATTGTTCAGCGCCTCCTCCACTCGCTTTCGAAGCAGGTAGAGCGGACTCCGTACCGAGCTCCGCATCTCGGTGTAGTTCTGCATGGCGAGGTCGTTGATGCTGTGCGCATCGGGAGTTCGCTGCGCTGTGTAGGCATCTAGGGCCTCCGCTCGCGAGGAATGTGTAGACAGCAGGGAGAAGAGGACGCGAACATCTTCGAGCCCTGCATTCATGCCTTGTCCATAGAAGGGAACCATCGCATGAGCAGCATCGCCAAGAATGACGACAGATGAGGAGTAGTGGTATGGCGTGCACTTGATAGAGATCAGCGGTAGATGAGGATTCGACTTGTACTGAGAGAGTAGGTCAGATGGTGTGATGAGAGACGAGACAACACCAGGGAAGTTCGTCTCGAAGAATGTCGTAAGGTGGCCTTGCGAAGATTTGGCCGTGGAGCTGGTTTTGTCTGATAGCTGTTCATCGAGTTGCGTAAAGTATATAGCTGGCATGAAAAGCGTGCAGGTAAAGGATTTATCCGCCGACGGTATGGCAATGAACATCGGACCATCCATGGCCATTGACGGCCAGATGTGGAGGTGATTCGGGCTCAACCGAAAGCCGTCTTTCGCACTTTCTGACAGAGATGTCGTAGAGGCTGGATCTGCAGGCTGAATGGTGAACTCGCACCACAGTGTGTCTATGTAGTCCTGTTGATAGTTCATGCGTGCGTATTTCATCAGGTGATATCGCACGGAAGAGTGTGCACCATCTGCTCCAATCATGAAATCGAACGACACTTCGACTTCTTCCGGGTGCTCACGATGATGAGCTTCTCGTGCTTGCTTGGATGAGTCGGCGTCTTTACTGCTATCGCCACCTGAGCTGTACGGGTCAATCTTGCCTTGATTTGAGCTAGCTGCGGAAGGCTTCTTCTCAAACCAGGCGACGTTACGCTTGAAGTCAGCTCCAACCAGCTTGTGATTGAAGTGCAGCTGCACGTTTGGCATACACTCCAATTCATCCAGGAGATGCTTGTTTAGTGCCGCACGATCGGCTGCGCGTAAGAACTGAGTAAGCAGTCAGCGACGATCGGTAGTGGTAATGCTCGAGACAAGCAGCATTGGAGGACATACTCGGCCATGAACATCGTACTGCTGGCTGTCCTCGAAAATCTCGTTTGTGACTTTTCGGCGGCCGTGAATCATGCGACTGTGCATGGGGATCGTGTCCGCCAAGATAGTCTCCAGTAGACCGGGACATTGCGCATCCCTTAGAGAATTGATACCACGTTCGGACAGGGCAAGATTTATAGACTTGGTGAAGTTGAGTGGCGTCGTTGTGGGATCACGCAGATCTGATATGCAGTTGAGCAAAATCACGTAGTGTTTCAAGAGTAATCATTGCCATCTTTCTTCACTTACCACCGCGCAGCTCGTACACTTCCACATCGTCACCAGCCCGAGCAGCATATAAAGCGGCTAGTGCCCCGGCAGGCCCAGCCCCAACAACAACAACCTTCTCTTGTTTCGCGCCCACCGACATTCCAGTGCGAGGAGTTTTACTTCGGATGCCTGGAAAGTAGAGGATACACCGAGGATAGGTGGTGCGGTATGCAATGCCTAATGTGAGGGCTCCACGACTGGGATATTTCGTTCAGGAAGCACTGCTCGGGCGTATGTGATGGACGCTGCAGCCGGTTCGCTTTTGTAGTCAGCCTGGCTCTCTGCTGCGATCGTCAGGTGCACTGCGAGAAGACGTAATACTTGTTCAGAGAAATCATACAGAGTTCGTATTATCAGAAGAGATGGGATATCCAAATGTAGTTGATTTGTCATTTGGCCACCAGAAAAGGAGGTAGAGTGCTTATTATGTACGCCGTGTCTACAAATGCATCTACATGCCCAACCACGCTATGCAAACAGAAGAGTCTACCCATATGCTGTCTATATCTCATCCCTATGTCGTAAGAGGTCATTCGCTCGCTGCGTGGCCTGGGCCAAACCAGGCGCATACTGCACATCCCACACCTGTCTTAATCCCGTGATGATGGTTGTACCACGTCCAAGCCAGAAGTCCCACACTCCGCTGATAGAGATGACAATGATCTTGAAGCTGCGAAGGAGGTCAGTGTTTGTTTCCAACGAAGGGGGTTCACATGACTCACATCGTGGTTGGCAGATTTACCCACTGTGCCATAACCCACTTTGTCGTGTTCCAAATGAGCATCAACTCCTGCATTGTTGTATCTTCTTCCTTGGCAACAGTCTCGTCATTGTCCGAGAAACCGTCATCAATGACCTCGGCCGTCCGCGCCTTGATGCTCCCAGCTGTAACCCCAGCAGCTCGCCCGCCAGCACCATGCAGCATTTGCTCGAAGCTGCCGATTGCGCTCAAAGAATGTGATATCCTGTCCAACGTATTCACGAGTGCAACCAGCTCCGTACGTCTTAGTGGTGGGTTCTGATCGGCTCCTGCATTCTCGTCGAACTCAAACAGGATCTTCAGCGCGGTGCCATAGCCCGCGGTCTGCAGCTTTCCCCAAAGGCGGCACTTGTCACATCCCACACAGTCCATGGTACGACTAACATTGCGGAAACGATTGCGGAAGTCGTCCTTCAAGCCGACAATCGAAGAGTCACGGAACATCATGCTCTCGTCGTAGATCTTCGGTCCGGAAATAATCGCATCTGATAGTGAAAGGACTCTCGACTTTGTTACGCGGTCCTGATCTGGGTCTCCAGAGCAGAAAGTATAGGAGGAGAGCGCATTGCGGACCTTCGCAATGGCGCGAAGGACGAGCGCGTAGTTAAAGTAGAGGTTACTTATACGATCTGGGTGTGCGTGGAGACGCTCGACATAACAGGCGATGTTCGGTCCCCATTCGCCAGTCGTCTGATTTAGGTAGTCGTAACACAGATGCGTCGAGATCGATGCGTGCATGCCGGAGATGACGCGGTAGAATGTGCGCTTCTCAAGACACTGCGAATTTGAATCGGTGAGCACGGTTTCACCGGAAGGATCATGTGCTAGAACACTGCGGAGCTCAGATGCTGCTTGCGGCTCCTCGGAAGACGAAACATTCGTGAAGCAGTTCTGATCGTAAATAGCCTCCCACACTTGGTGAGCACTGGGGCCGCCGTAGCCTGTAAATCTTTCTGGGTTGTCGAGTAGACTGACGTAGTCACCTTTACTTGCCGCACTCTCATCTTCCGGAACACAGTAGTCCCGCTCATCGCAGTCGTCGTCGTATTCCACAACACAGCTCTCTCCCACGTCCGCCCCAAGCTCACCCATCAAGGGCCTCTCTTTCTTCTGCTCAACTCGTGCCGGATGATGTGCCTTCGGCCCCTCTAATTTTCCAAGCTCATCTGCTCGCCATATTAAAGGTACATCTTCTTCATTATCTATCGTGTATACCGCGCATGCTATGTTACCACACATTCCAGACTCATCATCCCAGAAAGGACAAACTTTGTCGTATAGATTTAACCGGTAATATGAGAAGAAGTCGGAGTCGTGTGTTAGGGAGTGGAGGATTGGTTGGAGGTCTCTATTAAGGTCGTCGAGGGTGGAGTAGGATGCGCAGGCGTCTGAAACAATGGCATTGGGATCGACCTGGAGATGGTTAGGACAATCGTAAGCAGGCTAGTTGCGTACAACTCACTGCACACGTCTCTGGCGGTGACTGCGCATGTACGGCGCCAAATAATGCGAAGATCGCCAGATAGAAACGCCGTGCTGCTCTCCCCATGTTTGTGGTTGTGTGTGGATGTTTTGTCTGCAAGTATCAATGGTTCCGGATGCACCCCCGTTTATAATAGTCGCAAAGGTACAATACTGCAAGGAGATCGTGGCGTAAAGCAAACGAAGGTGTATGAAGAACGATTGACCTATAAGAGAAGGGAATCTTGCTAAAGCTGGGGTAGTGTAAACGTATGTCATTGAATGTGAATGAGGCTCTGAGGCTGAGCGGAGTTAAGACGAGATGGCGGAGGTGGCCAATTATTATACAGTATTGACGTTAATTCCAGGTTTATTATACTCCTCCACCTGTTCTATTACAATCCCAAATATGTCGGTGACTTGATTCATTCTTGATCCTTCTTCTTGCGAATACTCATTCGCTTTTTTAAGGATCCGATAGTGTTACCAAGCGAGCCCTTACGCCCACTCTGCTGCTCACGTTCCCAATCGCCATACGCTTGCTGATCTCTGGCGTATGCGCCGGACGCACGAGCATGGGGCTCAACCTCTGGGGCTGGCTTGACTCGCTCCATCAACTCGATGTGGTCACCATCAACATTGGAGCGATTCGAGCCTCGCATGCGAAGCTCCTGCTCGGTGGAAAATGCAGGCTCGCCAACCCCCTCGGAATCATCATCCTTGTAGTCCTGACAGATATTAGCAAGCAGAACGACAGCTTACGGCAAGATAATTCTTACCACGCCCTCGTATCGTGTAAGGTGGTCGGTCATGTTCTCGCCATCCTGGTATTCATATCGGCGACCGAATTTATCCTTCGTGCCAGGTGCGATCACAGCAGTGTTGTCCAAAGGCCGATGTTTGTCCAGAGAGTCCTTGACAGCCTCGGACGGGGTGGCTCTGAGAGCTTCCTCGTTCGTGGTCTTCAAAGCAGCGACTGGACTGCTCGTGAATGATGTGTTCCTTGCGAGCAATGTAGCATCGTAAGGCCCTTCGTGATGATACTTGTTTCCAATAGTCTCATCCAATTGGTCAACGGTGTCTGCTCCAGGGATGTGACGCTTTTTCAAGTGAGGTGCGCGACTAGCTTTCCTCTCTTCTTCGCGGAGAACGTCAAGAGGGCGTACACTCTTGTCGCCTGGGAAGCGTTCCTTCAGTGAGCTATTGCGACGAAGGCCAGATGATCCACCTTGTTGGTTGAGATCAGCGCGGAAGCCCTTGTCAATACTTCTCCGACGGCTGGGGTCATCTGAGAAGGGATCCATGTCTGGAAAGCGTTCCCGACGTGGACTTCCATTACTTATATGACGGACGTGAGATGAGGCACCTTTCTCGGGTGTACCATTACTGATCTGCCGAACATGCGAAGATGCGCCCTTCTCATATGTCCTCCCCGGACTGCCAACACTGATCCCTCGTGTGTGCGTGTAAGGGTTCTTCGAGGATTCCGAAGCTGATGCTCGACGGAACGGGTTATTGGAGTCTGATGTCGCGCCGGTATTTTGCTGCGATTCCGAGCTGTAGGGACTCTGATTTGCTTGCAGAGGCAGATTTGTAGGGGCGAAGGAAGAGTTCAGACCAGTCTCCTGCTCTGGCGTAGGTCCAGTAAGAGGATCAAGGATTGAGGCTTGCGCCTGTTTCTGCATGATCATCAACAAAGTTCAGAAGCGGTTGTTCGAGCTTAACTAACCCAATTGTCGGATGTTGACATGGTTATGCGACTGTGAAGATGAACTAAGGTCAATCGAAATCAAGATGAAGGTTACAGTGAAGCAAATTGCGAGGACGAGAGCACGAGGTGAAAAAGAAATGGCAGGTCGATTCCGGAACCGAACGAGGTGACGTACGTGCACAGGCAAATGATCTGCAACGTGCCTGCCGCCAACCGCGATAGTGGAGATGCGTGCGTCTGAAACAGTACCTTAGTCTGAACACCTCAGCACTTCAGCCTCAAGTTGGCAAGATGCGCTATGACACTTGTCGAGTATTCTTCGTCCGATGACAGCGAGAACGAAGATGTAGACTCACCGGCACACGGTGCCATCATCGCCGTGAGAAGTGACCTTCCATCACTGCCAACGACTTTCCATGATCTGTATGCAACATCCGTGCGCACCAGCACAAGTGATGATCCAGCTTTACACGGTGGACGCAAACGAGCAACGCCACACGTAACAGGAAATTGGCCTTCGCATATCTACCTCGAATGTTGGTCTCACCATAGTCCGGAGAACACAATCCGCAACATGGATATGGCTGATTGAAATGAGGGTATCCTGCGACCACGGCAACCACGTCTCTGAATGCTGTCCTGCTTGCGATCGAGGCTCGAAGCAAAAGTAAGGCTCAATTGCATAGCCTGATCACCAGCGAACTCGGGGTGTCCTTGCCACTGCATATCAGTCTCTCAGCTGCCCTGAGTCTGACCACCGAGAGCAAGGATGTCTTCCTTGATGTGTTGACGAATGCGCTGGGCAAAGTACAAGGCGTATGCTACTTGTCTGGAATACGTCCATGCCGGTACCCTTTCTAATCGTTTGCAGCTCGGTACATTTGAGGTCAGCCTTGACCAGCTGCTATGGGCACCCAACCACGATCGGAGTCGTTGGTTCCTCGTCGTAGGTATAACAAAGCCCGGAGGTAATCAACTCAATAACATCCTTCATTGCTGCAACAGTCACTGTAAACAATACAAACTGGCCACGCTGTACGGACCAATTGAGACGGAACGAATCGAAAAGACAGCCAGCGCGGCTCCGATACGTGGTCGGAAAACTATACAGACAATGAAACGAGACGATTATTCAGACTTCTTCCACTTCAGCATTGGGTGGATGCTCGAGGAGCCTGGAGAATCGCAAAAGGACTTCGGCATCATAGACAGGGAACTACTGGACGAAGTCAGCAGTATCATAGTGCGCTTCGACTCTGTGAAAGTGAAGATAGGAAACACGATATCTTCCATATCTCTTCAGAAGGACGCGAAAAGGAAATGGGGAATCTTAGGCTAGATATCGTGACTGCTTTCATTCATGCAGTTCCAATAACAAAACTCTGCAACATCAATGTACAAGAAAATACAGTGCCTCTTCCTCGTCGTCATCCACCAGACATACCGCTCGACGGATCTTCTTACTCCTGCTGTTGTTCTGCAACGCCTTTTTATACGCCTGCTATGCATGGGGTCATCCAGATCATGATTTCGCGTCATGAAACTGCTCGTACAACTGTCTCATAATCTTGCTCATCTCGCACACCTACGACATGACCTTCTTTCTTGTCGCGCTGCGTGCTTTGCCCGTGGTGCTGTTGTCGAGGCCATCTTGTGCATATCTTGCTGATGTGAGATGTGTCTGTCTAAGCAGGGGCCTGGAAGTTTCGTAGACGCCTAGTCAAATATCAGTCTCGTCCCGTGCGCTGATTCTCCATGATTGACGTACTTGAACAGTAGGATATGTGGTTCCGGCTCATGCACTTCATAGTGTTCCCAGCCCAAACTCTGCCCATATGCTCAGTCTCTTTTCCCGCTCGGATCCATCGTCGTCATTCTTACCTGTGTAATGCCCAGTGCCCGCCACTCATCCTCCCACAATAGCTTCAGTGTTCCTCGTGGCTGATCAAAGTAATCCCGGGGGATCGCTTTGAGCATATTCTTCGGCAGTTGCACATGGCGGTACTCGTATTCGTCGTCGCTGTATCTGCAGAATTTTCCGTATTAACACCTTTCTGATCTGGCATATGCCCCTGCAGAATGCCATCAAGCTTTTGCTTCGGCCAAAAGGTGATCTTGCAGTGGCTATGTAGTGCCTACCTTGCAGAGTAGTGAATGTGGTCGATGAATTCTTCCAGCTTGGCCTTTTCACTGTCTGATAGCGGACGCGCACGGCTGTTCCGACGTGTCATATCGACGTCTGAGCCCGAAGAGGTCGACATGTTGACGTTTTGAGGATTTGTTTACTAGGAACGACACGCGTGCAGTGCTCTGTGGTTTCGTGCTGTTAGACTCGATATATAGTTGCAGAGAAGACAAGAATGAAAGAGCAGGTCCCTTGACTCTATGTGATAGTATACGCGGGTCGAGTGAAAGTTAGTGCATCGAGTATGGACGGACGGCGCTGCTTGATGGAATCAATTGATCGACAATCTCGAATGGAATGGTCACGTGATCAAATACCTGAAACACATAACAACATTCGAGCGCTTGGTTGATGATAACGGATAGAACTACTCTAATAGAGGAACTATATCTCGTCATACAGCTCCTCAAACTGAGCAGAGATGTTGACCTGGAATGCTCGATCCGAGTGCTGGACAGGTTTCATCATTGATATCATCAGATTACGCTCTTACAGTTTCAGATACTGCTATATGTTTCACACCTTGACGCCGTTAATCGCCGCTTCCTTTCCCAACCTCTTTCTCCATGTCTTCTTCTATCGTGATCTTTACATCACAAAGTCGTAACCCTTTGCTCCGGTACTCTTTACATCGCCTTGTCCCCTTCCGATCGCCTCCGTCTTACAGTTCTCATCCTTCACCTTCACCTTCACACTGCAACCCTTTCGTTAATATGCCTGCGCCGAACTTCAGCAAGCCCTTTAGAGTACCGCAGTCACTCAGTGACGCTGAGACTCGACCCACGCTCCTCAAAATCCGCCACCTTTACATCACAAAAGACTACAAGATGTGTTCGGCAGAGTGTGCCACCCTGCTAGCTCGTGGTGAGCTTTTCGACCCAACCCTTCATATCATCCAAGCTTCATTACTTCACTTCTACGCTGCAATCTGCCGCGAATCGCTTGCACAGCCAATGCAAAATCTTTCGCCATCGAAACTCGCGAATCTCTATGATGCGAAATATCATTTCGAAATGGCTCTCTCGAAGCTTGACGAGCTGAGACCGCACAGTCGAGTGTCGTCCAGATCACAACCACCTTCTTTGCGAGGCTCGAGTGGCGAAACTGCGTCGTCGGAGCCGAGTTCGAGCTCACCGCAGACGCCTGATGATTCGCCCAAAAATGCTCGCTGGGACGCATCGAGTCCAGTAAGAGCGACCAGAATCTCAATTGCCGATGACACAGATGCACAAAACCTTGACTCACCTCTAAATCGGCAGTCGGACACCAACGATGAAGAGACCATGATGGTCTCGCCTGCACAATGGCTCGGTCGTCAGAACAGCAAATCCAGCATGAACTTGCTACAGGAGAACAGGATGCTCAAGAAAGAGAGTCCTAGACACAAGCACACCTTCAAGACTGTTGCTCCGACAATGCGTTGCAGTCGTTTGGCCTCGGACCTGTTCGAGCTCGTCGAACATCACGTTGCCTGGATTAATCGGATGGTTGAAGACGTCTCTTTGGCACATCAGCGTCGCGTCACGGTACAAGTGTCCGTACCCGATGTCAGCAAAGATGGGGCAAAGACATCACAGAAAGAAAGGAATGCCAAAAGAAAAGCGGAGGGCTGGACACGACAACGATTTGATCCTCGTAGGACGCAGGAGTTGTGCAAGTTGGCATTGGAGGAGTTGTGATATTGTGATGACAGAGGACGATTCAGTCGGTACTCAGAACATCGTGTCGCAGGCTGGTATCGTGTTCGATCTCATTGTGTTCCTTAAGACAGCATGGACAGCATGGATAGCTTGATATGTCTTGGTGTGATTGGAAGTGCAAGATAACAATGAAAATTCTCGACACCACCGCTCCGTGTTCTGCCTAGCGGATGTCGTGCTCCTGCTGCGATGTTACGTCTCTGTTGCCTATCCCAGGCCAAAAATGGCCAAAAGGATGGACATACAACAGCTGAAATTCGCTGGTGGTCACCCACCCAACTACTACGCAGCCGGTCGAGTGCTTAAGTACGCCAGAGCGGACGGGATGGCCTGTTCTCACTCGCCTGTGGTCGTATGTGCTTGATTGTGCTTTCATAAAACTTATATTCAAAGACACATCTTCGAATGTCAGATTGAGGCGAGGTGTTTGAACACCACATCGCTGTCATTCGAATCGATTGCAGTATCCAAGGTTTCTGCACTCACGAGCGAGAGGACATCTATCGTGCTGTCGGAATAGCACAGCATCCTGCAGCTCTTCATCATCACGACAGGAACTTTTCACAGTCTTCCCAAACCGGCGTCCGGCGCGCGCCACTCCAGCTGCATTGCATCTATCACTGGACGACCTTCCTAGCAAGGATTTAGGAATAGATCCGCAGTCTCACATACTTTTGACGTCTAGCTATTGGACGCCTCAGCCCGGCGTACGTGGGGGCGAGCAGCCCACCAGCCTCTAAAGCATGGCACACCGATGCCGAAGCCCCAACTGTGGTTCACCCGCATCTCGACCATACCATTTGCAGATTTCCCCAGCTCTCGACACGCGCGGACAAAGTGGTCGCTCGCTGGCACGCCCGCGCTGGTCCGCCCGTTGAGTTGGGACGGGTGTGAGTCCTTTACACGATCGTCGATATTCGATATGAGTACTCCTACTCCGAGCGCTGTTGTATGTGCAGAACTTGCCGGTCGTTGTTCTATTCCTATAAGACGAAAAGAATCTGTTCGAGGACGCAGTATACAAGAATAGTGTAGTGTCGTGTGTTCACAGTGGAAAAGAACAAGATCACTCACGCGAACATGGTGGACGCCGACGATAAGAAACTGGAAGCGTCCGTGACGGCAAAGTCCTCCTCCTCCAACAGCAATTCTTCCATCGACCACTCTGAGCCCGACGCATACATCACGCACGATGGCCAAGAAGCAGCAGAGGCACACGAGCACGAGCAGCAGCCGGACATCAATGCTCTCCGGCTCACGATATCCCGGACAAGAAGTGTACGCAGCTATGCGTCAGGAGCAGAGGGGTATACCGACATCACGAGCACACTACAACGACAAAAGACGGGAACCTCGTTGAACAGGATACAGACGACGGACCCGGATTATGAGATTGATTTCGAGGATGATGACAAGGGGAATCCGAAAAATTGGACGTTGTTGTATAAGAGTGGGATTTTGGCCATAATGAGCTTTGCTACGTCAACTGTGTAGGTTCTTTTTGTGTTGGTGTCGAGGATCATACTGGAAGACATCAAGCTCGGGCATGAAGTGCTGTCAGAAATGCAGCGTTGCGGAGTTCTGCGACGGGTTGCGTTTGGGTCGAACGGCAGATCAGGACAATAGTAGCATGATGTTGCAAGCAAGAACCAATACTAATACTTCTTCAGCGTGCTATACAGTACCTCATACACCTCCTCGATACCTGGACTAGTGAAGCAATTCCACATCTCCGACACGACTGGTAACCTTGGTCTCACCACATATCTGTTAGGGTAAGGGGGTCCGCCTACACGCTTGGATGATGTGCTGAAAACCTATCAGTATGGCAGTAGGGTCGATCATTCTAGCTCCATTATCAGAGGTTAGTCCAAATTACAACCATCATTCTGATACCTGTCAATTGACAACACTAGATGTACGGCCGAAGACCTATCTACATAATAGCCCTCGGCATGTTCGTCCTGCTCGTGCTGCCTTGCGCTCTGGCGCCAAACATCGGTGCAATCCGTACGTACTCCCCGGCCACCATCCTCCTCGATTCAATCTACTAACCGCCCTCGAGTTGCCACACGTTTCTTCGGTAAGTGCCGTGAAACTCCACCCTCCATCTACCCATCATCTCCATCCACCATCTGCGCACTTCCCTTCCCTCTTCAAACCCCAACTAATCCCCCACAGGAGCCTTCTGCGCCTCCGCCCTTATCTCCAACGCCCCGGGCACAATCAACGACATCGTCGACGAAAAATACCGTGCCCTCGCCTTCTCCATCTGGTCCATCGGCCCCATGAACGGTCCTGTTATCGGCCCCGTCATTGGGGGCTTTGTATACCAATACCTCGGTAAGAGAGGTCGTAGCTCGTCACTCGGAGTAGTTGAGCTTATTTATTTGTAGGCTGGCATTGGGATAATTGGGTTGTTATGATCGTGTCCGGGGTGGCCTTTTTCCTCGTTGCCTTGATCTCAGAAACCTATGCACCTTCATTACTGAGGAAGCGAGCCGCTGCGAAGAGAAAGGAGACCAGTGATGATCGCTGGTGGAGCGCCTACGACGAGCGCAAGACATTCTGGCCGCTGCTCAAGGTCAATCTGAGTCGCCCCTTCGTGCTGATGGTCACGGAGCCGATCTGTATCTTTTGGGTATATTAACAAAATCCTGTATGCCTCCGGCGCTGTTAACTTACGTATCATTAGGACATCTACGTAGCGCTGGTCTATGGCGTGCTATACCTGTGCTTCGTGGCATACCCGATTGTCTTTGAGGATATCAGAGGCTGGTCAAGTGGTATCTCAGGACTGGCGTTCTGTGGAATTGGGACGGGGACACTTGTGACGATTGCGTGTGAGCCGCTGATCCGGTGGTGGATCAACAGTCACAAGAAGGATCCCGAGACAGGCGAGCCACCGCCGGAAGCCATGGTCTCTGTCATCACGCTTGGCGCGGTCCTGCTAGCCGTAGGCGAGTAAGTGAACCCCACTGCCAGCGCGTTCAAAGCGAGAACTCTTGCTAACATCAATGCCCTTTCCAGGATCTGGTTCGCATGGTTCGTGTCCTCCGTATTGCCACTCCTCTAAAGTAATGCTAACACGAAGACCTAGGACATGCACCCCCAACATCCACTGGATCGTTCCCATCCTCGCCGGGATCCCCTTTGGCGCCGGCAACGCCGCCGTCTTCATCTACGCCTCAAACTACCTCGTAAACTCCTACTCCATCTACGCGGCGTCCGCGCTCGCCGGCAACGCCGTCCTTCGCTCCATCCTCGGCGCGACCCTCCCCCTCGCCGGCCCCGCAATGTACGCTCGCCTCGGGCCCAACTGGGCGGGCACCCTCCTCGGCCTGTTGGAGGCGATCTGTATACCAATACCGCTTGTGTTCTATTTGTACGGAGGAAAGATTAGGGCGCGGAGTAAGCTGATTCAGGCGATGCAGGAGGATAAGAGGAGGCATGATGAGAAGAAGGAGAGGGCGAGGGTGAGGAGGGAGAGTGTCGAGGTGGCGGATGTGGAGAAGACGGCTGTGGAGAGGGGAGAGGCCGAAGCGGCTGCGGGGAGTGGCATGAGGACGGGGGCGGCGATTGGTGAGGTTGAGACGGAGAAGAGGGCGGCTGAGTTGAAGGAGGAGGCCCAGGTGAAGGAGAAGGAGAGGAGGGACTGATCGGAAGGTTATGGTAATGGGAAGAGGAAAAGGGTTACGCGTTATGAATTATGTCTGCACATGTCATGAATCAGAGCTTTGGATGTGAAGTATATACCAGTCATTATTGCGTTTTGAAAGGGTCAGCAAGAGCTTCGCCAGAAGGATGATAGAAAAGAGCATGAAATTAACCTAATATTGTAACGTGATCTCCTGCCCCTTGACCCTTCCTATCACAATTTGCGCCGCATATTTCGGAATCACTTCATCATCATGCAGCATTTCGAATTCTTCGCTGCAGTCGCGGCCCTGGAGACCAAGAGTCAGCCGATTGCGCGAATAAAATCAAGACTTGCAGCTTACCATATGGGAGTAAAGCGCTTGCGGACCGCCTGGGTGTTCCGCAGTCCAGTCAGTAACGTTAAGCACAAGGCCCTTGACAGCCAACCTGATTGTAGTCAGTAAGTGCCACAAAAGTCACGCGCCCAAAAGGGCAAGCTCAAACAACGTACCAAAGATCATCCCTCTGATTATGCTTCGCCACCTCCTCAAGCGTATACTCCTGTTCCGGAACCTTGAACTCCTTCACCTCATTCGGCTTGGTCACCTTACCCGGGTCATCACTATCCGACTTACTCATCACCGGCGCCGCGGACTGCTGCGTATGCCGTGCCGGTGCGTCTGTCGAGTCGCGCTCACCATTCTGGCTGCCATTCGCCCACTCCACGCTGATTTTGCCAGGGTTGCTCGGGTCAATGTGTAGGCTGATTTGGCCAAGACGCTGCGCTGCTGTGCTGATGCCTCCGTTGAGTACCTCCTGGAAGAGGTACTTGCTGGCACTCTCTCCAGCCACACGACCGTAGACGACGCAGCCAAGAAGAGAGGATCCACCGAGTCTGTTCGCGCCGTGGACACCGCCGGCTAGTTCACCGCAGACGAAGAGACCTTCGAATGGCTGACCATTGGATTTGTCGAGGACCTGAGCTTTGTCGTTGATTTCGATACCA
>Ga0268250_10000312_pt1 | contig 23734 bp, 22 predicted proteins | sample AgamicAsSfe_FD_200448 | JGI IMG/M metagenome (GOLD analysis project Ga0268250, IMG submission 200448) | Agave microbial communities from Guanajuato, Mexico - As.Sf.e (v2) (version 2) | ecosystem: Host-associated > Plants > Phyllosphere > Phylloplane/Leaf | place: Guanajuato, Mexico | collected...
TTTTTATTATCTTCTGTTGGACGAATGATTTGGGCGGCGGTTTGTGGGCGGTTTGTACAGGAACGTGCAACCATGATTGATCTAGGGGGCATCTCTTTGTTTGATGAAGAAGCGGCATCATCGGCGTATTTTTCGGCGTCTCGTTTTCTTCTTCGATATAGCGCATCGCTACTCGCAATTTCAACACCGAAACCAATACCAAAGCAGTATGCAAATCTCGGGCCCGGGCATGGAAATATACCGAAATCGATTTTCCTTGTCGATACTAACATTCAGCATATCGTTATACAGGCAACTACTGCAAATAATGTAAATACAGTAAGTCTGAATCAAAGAAGGTAAGAAAGAATGGAAATGTAGGTAGTACAGCCACCCGGAACAAGTATACAGTCTGTACGGGTTCTTTTTTTTTCTGTTGTGTTGCATACATACTGACCACCCACCTGCCATTTGATTATACGAAGTGTTCCAAATACCATTTCACGGCATGTACCTCCACTACCTTTCTCAGGCTGCAACTGCAACAACGGTCCCCGTTCTCACCCTAGCATCACGATGCGCATTCCGCCTCAAGGGCTCAATCTTGGCGCAAAGTTATGGTCCGTCGACTTCTCCTCCTTCTCCTCCTTCTCCTCCTTCTCCTCCTTCTCCTCCTTCTCCTCCTTCTCCTCCTTCTCCTCCTTCTCCTCCTTCTCCTCCTCCTCCTCCTCCTCTATTATATCCCTTGCGATTGGCATTCCTATTGCGGTTTGATGTGTGTTTCGCTGCGTTGATTTTCGTGGAGCTATTTCTTGAAGAGTCGGAGAAGGAGGTGATAGTGGCATGCTTGGAGGATGCGAGACCGGACTGAGGTTTGGTTAGGGTAGTAGGTGTGGTAGTAAGGCGCTTTTTGTTGTCGTTTGTGCTGCGGGGATGCGGTTCATGTCGTTCTTGGGTTAGGCGAGGGAGCTTGACCTTGAAATTCGGAATGGTGGATGTGGAGATGGGGGCGTCGTCTTCGGTGTTGGAAGTCCATGAGTGTTCGGAGTGGCGCCGGGTGCTTGATTCGCTATCTGGTGTGTCGATTGAGGTGGTCTTGGAGGGAGCTTTGCAAGCGGTCAGTAGCGAAGGGTTGCGATCAAGGATAGGCAACGATAGTGGCGAGGCAGAGGGGTTACTGGAAGATATTTGGGCCTTACTTAGTCCTACGCTGGCTGCTGATGTACAGGATGACTGGGGGCTAGGTGATGGGGTGGGAGCATCATCGAGGTCGATGAGCAGATCTGGCATGTGGCTCGCACACCGAGTCGGTTGCTTGACTATCGCTGCTGGGGGAGTCAGGCGACCTGCTGTGGTTTGCTTGGGAGAGAGGTCTCTCTTGAGAATACTACGCGGCTGCTGTACTTCCTCACTAAATAACTCGCGTACCTCAGTGGTCCTCAATTTGAGTGTAGAAGGGTCAGGGAATTCCCTTGGTTCTGGTACTTCCCCTGCATACTCCGCATCTTCATTCCCAGCCAGCCGTCGCTGCATCCATGTGGGCGGCCTAGGAACGATAGCAGTTTTCTCCTTCCACCATCTCGGTATGCCTCGAACGAAGCCTAGCTCACGCAGCTTCTCGATACCAGGCATCTCGTGTTTGAACTTGCAGCCGATAGCCGCGAAGCTACAATCGCCAGTTTGGATCCAGTGCGTGCAGTATTCTTTCTTGGATGGATCGGGCTCGATGCCTGATGGATGGGGGAGGCGGTAACCAAGGCGTTTTCCATCTTTCGGATAGATGGATGCGAAGGTGTCGGTTAGTGATGAAGGACTTTCAAGGGTAATGCTAGGCGTCGGACGATGTTGATCTGGCGAATTCACGAGAGCTGAAGATTGAGCTGAATTTGCGACGGTTGGAGATTGATGAAATAATCGAGTAGGCCGATAGTAGTCAACAGATGTCATCTGCTGTTCAGCACGTACATGGTGATCTGGTGCCAAGTATCGGGGGCTCGTAGTCGGACTGGGTTGGGTTAGATAGCTGGTCATTATAGGCGCTTGGATCGCGAGTGCTGATGACACCTCGTTAGTCTCTGAACAGAGCCTCCAGCCTTCGTCTGAGATTTGGCGATGGGTCAGCCGGCGCGGAATTCCTTGAAGTTGAAACGGTAGTTGGTCTACCGGTACCAGCGGGACCATTACACTACCCCCTATAGCATCACTGCGAAGAAGATAGTATCGGAGCCCACCTAGAAGTGCGCCACTATTAGAAGGTTGAGTGGCCATGGCAATGAGTTCCAATACTGCAAGCAGAAAGGATGGATTTACAACTTGTTAGCCGTAAGTGATTTCGACGGTGTACCTACTATACAGAGAAGTAATGACCGAGGAAGACAACTTATGGAAGTTGGATACTGAGACTTGTAAGATAGTGTGAGTTATATCCCCAGGTGTGCGACTGTGCTTGAGACAGCAAACTGTTTCCCCCCGCAAGCTGTTGGTGCGAAATATGATCTTAAGCATTAGACGACCGGAAACATGAAAACCACGATTTGATTGTGTTACCTGCGACTCGACCAAAAAGAATAACATGACAATTGAGTATAATCAATGAGCCTTGGAAGCTTGCGACGCGATCGTTCATAGCAAACTAACGGCTGTGGGCAGTCAGTTGTTTTTGCAGTGGCTGAAACAAGCTGTGAGACGAATGAATTGAAAAACAATCAGACACAATGACAGAAGCTTCTCGATCGTGTCTCCAAGAATATAAACATAATGCGAAAGCGATAGCGTAGCAGTCGTTAGGGGAAATGGGGATAATTTGCAATTTACGCGTTCCGAGGAGCGTCACGAAACCGTGACAGAGCATAACGCGTTAAGCTGACGGGTCGTAGGCTGCACGGGTACGTTTCCCGGTTCTACCTACTCAGGGCACTGCAGCAGCCATTCTTCGTAGCGCAAAGTATCGCGGTTGTGATGCAGTTAAGATGGTGCTTATGACGAGTGGATTACTAGATCGGAGAGACATTTTCTGGGACTGCCAGAAGTCCAGGCCTGCCAAGCTATAACCCTTTTCGCTCAACGGCTATCCCTGTGGAGATCACAACCGCGGCACGGCATCCTCCGTTTCGCCAAGATTAGCCTAGCCCCAACTTCAAAACACCAGACTGCTTCCACCAACGCTACTTCGTCGCGGCTTTTGCACTCGGCTTATCACCTTGGCAGTGACAGCGCGCGCTTTGTGTCATCTTTCATAGACTCGAGCCGTGGTCGGGAGATGACGATCCCCACACTTCAACGGTTGACCTTGCGATGGGAATGGTAGAAGTTTGCACAAAGCTAACCATCAGAACCTATGCCTAGTGTTCCGGCAGTTGACATCTGGACCATACATGTCAAAACTTACTTGCATGATATTAGCCGTGTGGCGTTTTCATGGAGTTATCTCCGTGCTGTGGCTGGCAGCAAGATCACAGACTAGGAGCCCGCTATTGAAGGTACCACGATTCGTCAACGAATGAAGCTCACAGGATGTCGGCACTGACTCGAGGACGAACGCGATCTCCAATAGTGGGTCGATGGCTTCGCATTGGTAACTTGCGGCAATACGCCTGGCCAGTTCGGAGAGTAAGCAGCTGGGACGACTATCAACGGTCCCTAGGCTTCAGGGTTCGTTAATACCGGAGCTTCTCTCGTTCCCCCGCTGATTACTCAAACAATACTCCATTGCACGAAGATTGGCAAGCAACGTATCGAATGGATGTGCGAAACCGGAACCGCTGAGCAGAGCCTGAAATATGAGCAAGGACGATCGCAGTCGCGAAGTATTCGCTGTGGCTGCACTGTTCTTCGTGCTCACATGGACGACGGTCTGCCTACGAGTTTATGTGCGAGCGATATTGATGAAGACATGGGGAAAAGACGACTCGTTCATGGTTGCGTCGCTAGTAAGTTGTCACACTTCAGATACATGCGGTTGGCCGTGCTTATCAAACTCTGTAGGCGGTCTTCACAGTGTACCTGCCATGTCAGATCATTGCCGCGATACATGGTACTGGAAGGCATCGATGGGATTTGAGCGATCATGATCGAAAGACTGCACTCATGGTCAGTTCAACGTCATTGCTTAGCATTCTCGCGTCTAACTCAACACAGTTCTGGTACTTGTGTGAAATCTTCTACGTCATAGCAAACTGCCTGCTCAAGTTTGCTATTGGCTATTTCTACCTTAGGGTCGCCATTGAACGCTGGCACATCTGGTGCATCAGATTGCTAATGCTAGGCACGGTACTATGTGGTCTGATTTACCTCTTTCTAGTCATGCTTCAGTGTCTACCCAGTAAGACCTTTTCCGACGCTCACCTTCCGCACTTGCTAATGAATACAGTCTCTGCATTTTGGCTGGAGCACCCAGCTTCAAGCAAGTGCATACCAAGAGGGCCCACCTTAGGCATTACCTATGCGCTTGCCGCAGTCAACGCACTCGCTGATTGGGGATTTGGGCTGCTTCCGTTTTTTATTGTTTGGGGCCTAGAGATGAGGCCGAAGACAAAGGTGTTGGTTGCATCGATACTTGCATTTGCGGCAATCGGAAGCACCGGTACAGTCATTCGCATGGCTTACATCCACACACTTGTAGAAGGCCCCGACTTCTTATATGCTACTACCGATGTTGCTCTATGGAGCACCATTGAACCAGGAATCGGGATAACAGCGGGGAGTATCGCCACATTTCGTCCGCTCGTCCGTCACTGTCTTTGGAAGCTGGGTCTCGGCGAAGCACCTAGGCACGAACGAGGTCGTAGTTACTACCCTTCTGTCATCGGCCAGAAGCGAAAGAATCGTCGCGGATACCGACGTAGCTTAAGTCCGTCTGACCTAGTGCCTACCGAGCATGGAGGCATGACTTCTATACAGATCCATGGACCTGAAGATATAGACCTGGAGAACAATATCCCGCCGCCAAAGATCGTTGTCACAGACGCGGATCTGCCGCAACCCCCGGAAGGGCAAATCGTACATACCGTCTCGGTTCAGCAAGAGTACGAGGGTCCGCCAAAGCTTCACCTCCGTGACAGCCTCAGGAACAGCTTCACTCGCGGGAGTATTCTAAGCCTTGGAAAATTCCGCATACCCGATTGAGCTGTTCGAACGTGTTCTGTAATATTGTCGGTATCCGAAGTCGAGCAAACGCGAGATACAACCTTTCAAACGCACGAACGTTTGACGATAAAACGTCGAGGTATCGTGAAAGACACGTTCTCTCAAGCATACAGCATGGCCTTCACTAGTACGGCTAGTCGCCATACACGCAGGTTAGCGTCACCAGACCGGTGTCCAGAAGAAAGTGAGAGAGACGACGGAGCGTGGCGTCATCTGGATGAAACACATTCACCGACGCTGATTGTGATTCACGTCATTCACCAGATGTGTCTATACTAATCATTTCCTGGTTCCTGGTCTCGCTCCTGCAGCTTTTGTCTTACCACCTTAATCTTAACGAACGTCGTCTAGCCAGCCGATCGTACTCTTCCATCACCTGGCGTGTTCATACGAGTTGGTCGTACAATCCTCGCAACCCAAAGATCAATCTACTCCAAAGACAGTTTCCAGCTACTTTTGTAGACAACTTCCGATGAATGAGAACGACATAGCAGCGTTGCAACTCAACAAAGACGTTATCGCGGATGCCATCGCCATGACCAACATCGAGCGTTTCCTACATTTTTTACAGCACGCCAAGTCGTTGGTAGGGCTATATGGACCTTATAGCAAGCAACCCAATACAACGGTTTTCGCGCGCGATGTGAGGCCGCCTCAGCATCCGAAGCCTCAAGACCCGTCGCTCAACACTCTCGCCCTCTCCTTCGCAGCAGCACAAGATTGCACATATAGCGCCCAACCCGCTGGGTCAGGGAAGGAAGACCTAGACCTCTTCACACTTCTGTGGGACTGCGCAGTTGTGGTCCTTGAGGAGATACTCGCTAGAGGCTCCCTTCCACAAGAGTCTTTCGGCTGGGGTATCTTTGGTCTTTCCGCTGGCTACATGCATCCGCCTGCCCGCGATCTCACCGCACAAAAAGTCTTTCTGAGCAATAAGCGCCGACTTCATGACGCGCTGAATGTGTTGCCTTCTTTAAATCGAGAGACGAGCAGCGAGTATGTGGTAGGCGAGAAGAAGACTACGGCTTTGCTCACACGGGCTCGAAGGGATATACACACACTAGGGCATATCTTGTTACACGAGTACAAGCTCAGTAGCTGGAGGCGAGTGAGGTGGCTACATACGATCGCAGTTGCGGAGAGGTGGGTTGGCGCTTTCGGACTGAAACCGAAGAGAGAGCTAGGCGTGTTGACAAAGAGGACGAAAGAGGTGGTTTGTGAGGCAACGAAACCGCCAGGGAAGAGAGTAGTAAATAATAACGTAAGGTTCGAATTTCCTGATGTTAGCGCCCAGGATTCAAAGGGCGTCATGGATGAAAGGCCAGAGCGAGAGAGGTGTAATGAGAGGACCACTTCACATACAGAAAGACGATGTCAAATTACCTATGGTTAAGTAGATTAACCCATCTATACTGATATCCGACAATGACTTTCTACTGATAGCAGTATCCTTCCACTCTCTATCAGCGTAGTGTGCGTTCCACCTATCTTAGCACCCCATTCATCTTGATGCGGAAACGCTAATCCATGTGTAAGGCGGTCTCCACCACCAAATCAGAAGCGCAAATGTCTATATAGATAAGTAAACAGCTTGAGAAGGCTAAGACTTTGCTTACTCGCTCAAGATGTCTTACGTGTGGTCTTCAGCGAATGGCAACGCGGTTCTTCCGGACCTATACCAGAGGCGGCTAGTAGCAGCGATCTACAATCACGACATACCACCCCTCGATTTCGTGTACAACCAGACCTCATAAGCCCTTGCAACATTCCGCCATGTTATGCAACGATGCCGAGGAAAGCTGGACCTGTCAACATGCATCAGACCTCGCATCGAACGCGACATGCCATGCGCTCCAATGACAGCCCACAATCATGCCTGGGTATGTGCATGAGCCCATGGTCATGACGCTGCGGCGGCTTGAGCTGCTCAACCCACGTTCTTGCATCATCCCAAGCTATGGAGAATTCGAGAATAGCGAGTTGATAAGTAGGCGTTAGTGCCCGGCTGTCACAAAATGGAAAAAATCATCTCAACATCTCTGGTCCATTTCCAGTGCGACCGTTATCATGGCATCGGAGAAGCACAACGCGCCTGTCGCGTCCGACTCATCTGACAGCGATGTAGAGGTTGTTCAGGGTACCATCAACGAGAAGAAATTGCTAAGAACACTGGATCTGAGGTTACTTCCCGCGGTTTCAGTGTTATATCTGTTGAGTTTTCTTGATCGCAGCAATGGTGCTACACGCCCTACCCACAACGAAAGCACCGTATACTGACCTATCTCTCCAGTCGCCAACGCCCGTATTGAAGGCCTCACGGACGACCTACATATGACTGGAAACCAATATCTCACTGGTCTTACACTGTATTTCATCGGTTACGTACTATTCGAGATTCCATGCAACATCATTCTCAAGCGAACTACGCCGAAATTTTGGCTACCGACACTCACGCTGGTCTGGGGGGTTGTCGCAACATTGATGGGTGTCACACAGAATCGAGAGGGCTTCTTTGCCGTGCGTTTCTTGTGAGTAGCTGTTGGGAAGTACTTGGCGTACAAGCAATGCACCAGAACAAATGGGCTGACTTGAGAACAGTTTGGGTGTCGCTGAGTCCGGACTCTTTCCAGGGGTTGTATACTACCTTTCAATGTGGTACAAAAGAAACGAACGCCAGTACCGTATCTCTTTGTTCTTCAGCTGCGCTTCACTTGCGGGAGCTTTTGGTGGAGTATGTTGTGCCCGCATCGCAAGTTTGATCGCTTGTACTGACCGCTTCAGATCCTAGCCTGGGGCATTGCGCATATGCGCAACGTTGGCGGATATGCTGGTTGGAGATGGATTTTCATTCTGGAAAGTATGCTTATCCGAAGGTCGTTCCTATACTAACAAAATATATAGGAGGGCCTTCTCACGATTTTGATCGCGATCGTCGCATATTGGTTCATTTCCAACTATCCCGGCACAGTCAGCTGGCTCAGTAAAGAAGAGCGAGCCTTTGTACAAGCGCGTCTTAAGGCTGATAGTGACGCGACAAACGACGAGAAGTTTTCGTGGGCCGAAGTGCGGGTTGCAGCCAAGGACATCAAGATCTGGTTGTATGCCTTAGCCTTTCATACTATGAGTCTACCTTTGTATACTCTATCACTTTTCTTGGTAAGCCAGCCGCTTTGCACTACTGAATGCGTCAAATATCCCTGTCTAACAGTTAGAAAGCCAACCATTATTCGGGATATGGGTTACTCGTCAGCCCAGTCTCAACTTCTTACCATCCCACCTTATGCGGTCGCGACAATCTTCACGATTTTCTGGGCGATACTTTCTGAGCGCTATGCACGTCGTGCACTCTTCATCCTCACGACTTCCACCGTTGCGATCATCGGATACATTATCCTGCTCGCGAACACCGATCCCAAGGCACGGCCAGGTGTTTCCTACGTTGGAACCTTCTTTGCCGCTATCGGAATATACCCGTCCGTCGCGTTGATTCTCTGCTGGCCTGCAATCAACGTAAGTGGACAGACAAAGAGAGCGACCGCGAATGCCATGCAGATCAGCATCGGCAACTTGGGAGCAGTGCTGGGTACGCAGCTGTACCGCGCAAATTCCGGGCCGCGATACGTTCTTGGGCATAGCTTTGCACTTGGGTATTCATGTCTGAATCTGGTCGTTGTCGGAGCATTATTGGTGGTTTTGAAGAAGGAGAACAAGGAGAAAGAGAGGATATTGTTGGAGAAACCAGATACTCGCGGTTTCCACGACACAGTGGAGGATCTGGCCCTGGGTGATCGCCATCCGAGATGGAAGTTTCAGGCTTGATGGAGTAAATAGGTGGCGGCGATGTTGAAGAGTGGGGGCGATAAACACTGATGGGAATTGTACGTTACGTTCTGTGCATATGACACCACAGTGGACACGACTCGGAGATGGCTACGGTGGAGCTATCCAGATGAGAATGATCTCTTTTTCACTTGTCACAGATGGTGTCAGTTGCGTTCCTCGAGAGCGCAACGATTGCGAAATTGTAGCAGTTTGTGATGCAATTACACTCCGAGCACACGATGACAGGGAAGTAGATACGAGTGTTTCGACGACCCGATGATAATACTGCAGTCCGTGAATGTACCTTCCTGATTGAGACTAGTATATACGTACTACTCCGAGGTCGGTTATCCCCGCGTAATGTCCATAACCAGCGCTCCGAGCTCCAAGCTTCCAAGCCTTCGACCTTCAATACTCATCACAATGGCGGTCAATAACAAGGAAAAGCAGACATCAGCTGCAACTCCTCCAAAGTCGTACAGACCATCGTACAATCGTCAATTCATCGGCAGCGCTGTCTTTTGCTTGGGAATTTTGGCTTTCCTACGTCATACAACCACCCCCATCTCGTCGTCATGGCACCTTCCTTCAGACTTAAGCAACGCCAAGTCTGGAGCGCAATGCCCACAAGTCGAACCCTTGTTCCCGACAAAGAGGACGAAAGAGTTGGATGAAATGGAGAGCTACCTGACATCGGACGCTTTTCGTGATGTTGCCATTGAGCGTCTATCGGGTGCTGTCAAGATCCCCACGCAAAGCTACGATGACATGGGCGAGATCGGATCTGATCCGCGATGGGATATCATGTACTCTTTCGCAGACTATCTTGGAAAAACTTTTCCGCTCACGCACGCGACATTGCAATTGGAGAAGGTCAATACGCATGGGCTGCTGTATACGTGGGCTGGCACGGATGCAAGCTTGAAGCCTAACTTGCTCATGGCGCATCAGGATGTTGTGCCGGTTCCGGATTCTACAGTCAAGCAGTGGACCTACCCGCCTTTCTCAGGTCACTATGACGGGAAGTTTGTTTGGGGTAGGGGTGCGAGCGATTGCAAGAATCAGTTGATGGCTATTTTGAATAGCGTAGAGGCGTTGATTTCTGCTGGCTTTACTCCTCAGAGAACATTAATATTGTCGTTTGGATTCGATGAAGAGATCTCTGGTCGGGAAGGTGCGCAACACCTTGCGGACTACCTGGTCAAGAAACTTGGACACAACTCCATCGCTGCCATCGTCGATGAAGGCGCAGTAAACGTTGAGAGCTGGGGAGCAAATTTCGCAATCCCTGGTGTCGCCGAGAAAGGCTACGTCGACGTTGACATTGTCGTGCGCATGCCTGGCGGCCACAGCAGCATCCCTCCACCGCACAACGGCATCGGCGTCGCCAGCGAGCTCATCACTTTGATAGAAGCCAACCCTTACGAGCCTCATCTTTTTGACGAAAACCCTTACTTAGGTCTCCTCCAATGCGGTGCCGAGCATGCCTCGGACTTTCCCCGCCATCTAGGGAAACTGCTCGACAAGCGCTCTAAACGAAGTGCAACATGTTCGAAGAAACCAACAAAAGACGCTCTTGCACTTGAAGCAGCAAAAGCGGGACCAGGCATAAAATATCTCTTCACGACCTCCGTGGCAGTCGACATAATCCACGGTGGCGTGAAAACAAACGCACTTCCTGAGCGCACGCAGATAACCGTAAATCACCGCATAAACGTTGGTTCGAGCTCCTCGGATGTTAAAGCACACATCTCGTCCCTTGCAGCTCAGGTAGCGCACAAGTACAACCTCACACTGCATGCATTCAACGGCACAGAAACCCCCTCTAGCATCACTCTCTCCCACGGACCCACAATGCTAGAACCAGCACCCGTTACACCCACTTCTCTCCACACCTCTGCCTCTAACAAGACCGTGACGCCCTACCAAATTCTCTCGGGAACTACCCGCGCCCTCTACGGTAGAGAACTCCTTGTGAGCCCTGGTATCATGACCGGTAACACGGATACGCGTTATTACTGGGACTTGAGCGAAAACATCTTCAGGTATGGGCCAGGTTGGGATAAGGAGCAAATTGGTCTAGGAAATATTCACACTGTCGACGAGAGAGTTGGAGTGCAAGCGCATTTGGATACCGTGAAGTGGATGTGGGGCTGGATTAGAAACATGGATGAGGCGGCTTTGTAGACATCGTCGATGAGGGTTACTTAGACGAGAATTCTGCATGTGAGGGAAGTGGGGCTGCGACAATTCGCAGTTAGTAATTACTGATAGAAGCCAAAAGGGATTGCTTACTCACTTAGGTAGCTAACGATAGGTGGTACCTAAGCTCGAGTGAACCCAGAAGCGGCAAGCTATTCTTTTCTGCTTGTTAGTAAAAGGAGATATCTTTTGTGATTGCTAAGTTACTGTTGTGGTCGAGTTGGAATTAGTTTTGCTTTCATTGAAGTTACTTCGGTACTGTGATGACTTGACCAATATCGGAGAGCCACTGATAGTTACAATCCCACAGTCGTTATTATCCTAAACAAAATTTACATATATCAATAACTATATTGGCGTCAGAGTTACTCAAATATTGTATGAATCACAAACACTATACGTAATACAGAGCAGAATGTACATATAACATATTTGCGATATTCCATGTGCACGAGTTGAAGCAACACATCATAATGTATACCATCGGATTGGATTTGCCATTCAAAAGACGAGTCTCTCCAAGGATGCTGCCTCTGCACGATTGAATATGTCGTATTCGAATGCGATAGCAACCCATCCCATTGTACCGGTCAGACTGTTCGTATCTGTACATCTTGTGACTCGATCTTCATCTTCATCTTCATTTATCACTTATATGCAATTGATACGTTGGCCGATGCTGGCGAGTGTGCGATAGCTCTGGGTTCTAAATCGACTGTATTACACTAAGTGCTCACGTCCGGAACGGTACGAGAAGAAAGAATGTCGAAGGACTTTGTGAGTGCACAATTGGTGAATCGCGGCATGGATACTGGATAAGGAAATTGTCAATCTGCATCGGTCGAAAGTTGGAGCGAGGGCCAAGTGACTGCGTTGACAAGCACCGCTTGGCTCCTCTTGCCTGACGCATCGATGAATCGCAGTATTGCCCCTTGCACGAAGCAACTCTAGGACCTTGCCCAACAGCGCGCAGGTACTGCAATGTGCAGTATTAGATCCTTTACTCAACTAGAAGAAGAGATGTAGGGAAAACATTATCGAAAAGTCGAGCTTGCGCACACATTTGCTTCTGGAGCGACTGCGCTGCTTTATCCAAACGCCCACGCACCAGCAACTCTCCGCTCCCCGCGGGCACCTAGCGCTTCCGCGGGGAGATCGCGTGCGTGCCAGATCGTGCATCGATCAAAGAGGCGTCAAATCACTTCTCGGTTTGGATACGAGGCTAGATTCCGATTTACCGATCTTGAGTCTAACATCAACATGACATCATCACTTCGCCCCGAACTCTCGACGCGTCGCAAACATGGAGGCCGCAATAAGCGTGCGCACGCAGCAAGGCGTAATTACCTGGCACGGTGACTATGTTATAGTCTTGTGCCCTTCGTCTGGAATCCCAGCAAAGTCAGTAAATTTCGCGGATAGTCCCTTGAGACCGTCGCAAACGGCCGCTTCTAGCCATCTTTGTTTATTGTCGATCATTGTATGGTGGATGTCCTCAGAATAGCCTCACGACGAATACTGCTATCAATTAGCTTCCCCTAAATTCGGAACCATTCGCGATGGCGTCTGGCAACGACACTACCGATAATTCTCTGGGATCCAACCAACAGCGCTCACATAACGATTTGGAACGGCAATCCAATCTCTATTCAAATGTGTCTGACGACAACGACAACGCAAACACGCACAACACTTTCATTTCCAATGCTTTACATACCAGCAGTCGGAGCTATTACGGTGCAGATGGCACGCAGTTGTCTACAGCTTCAACCAATTCCACAGTGGTAGCATCCCCAGAAGTGCGGTCAATCCAGGATGTCACAAATGAACAACAAGCCAAAGAAACCATGTCTGGAAACGCGGTTATCACACCATCTACCCCTGGCAATGACTACCTTCAAAAGACGACATCGGGAGACCCAGTTGAGGAACATGTAGTTCTTCAAGACGACTCATCCGATTCGGAACATGAAGCTGGCGAGCCATCCACCAAGCCTGCCGCTGTCGCGAAACGGCCTGGTCTGCAGTCAAAGAACTCCAGACCCATGACAGAAGACGATCTGTTCCGCGCCTTGTCCCGACGAATGACGAGTCAGAATAACGGCCTCAGCAAGTCTAACACTAATGCTTCGGGGCGAAGTCAGGAGGAAGAAGATGAGATCAACAAACTCATGTCGAAGATGTTCGGGCGTACTAGACAGGAGGCATCAGAAGAAGAGAAGACCCGGCATCAGGGTGTTATATTTAAACACTTGACAGTCAAGGGCATGGGCATTGGAGCAGCTTTGCAGCCAAGTGTTGGAGATATCTTCCTGAACCCAGTTCGGCTCATCAAGAACCTTATAACCAAGGGGCCGCGTCAGGCAGCCGGAAAGCCCCCCGTTCGTAAGTGATATCTTTGTACAAACTGTATGTGAGACAATTACTGACTTCTTACACCAATATCTAGGAACTCTTCTCGATGACTTCTCTGGATGCATAAGACCTGGTGAGATGGTTCTAGTCCTCGGAAGACCGGGAGCTGGTTGCTCCACATTTCTCAAGATGATCGGTAATCAACGGTACGGATTCGAAGAGATCACAGGCGATGTCTCGTACGGTGGCACAGATGCCGACGAGATGGGCAAGAAATATCGTTCAGAAGTGCTTTACAATCCCGAGGAAGACCTCCATTACGCGACACTAAAGGTCAAAGACACATTGCGATTTGCCCTGAAGACAAGAACACCCGGCAAAGAGTCACGAAAAGAAGGCGAGTCTCGCAAGGACTATGTAAACGAGTTTCTTCGTGTGGTTACCAAACTCTTCTGGATTGAACACACCCTGGGTACAAAGGTCGGTAACGAAATGATCCGTGGTGTGTCAGGTGGTGAGAAAAAGCGTGTTTCAATTGCAGAGGCCATGGTCACAAAGGCTTCAGTACAGTCTTGGGACAATTCGACGAAAGGCCTCGACGCGAGTACTGCTCTCGAATACGTCCAAAGTCTGCGTTCCCTTACGAACATGGCTCAAATCTCTACTGCCGTAGCGCTCTACCAAGCAGGCGAGTCTTTGTATGACCTTTTCGACAAAGTTCTTCTTATCCACGAGGGACGATGCTGCTACTTTGGACCTACCGAGAAGGCTGCAGACTACTTCAAGAACCTAGGCTTTGTTCAACCCGAGCGTTGGACTACCAGTGACTTCTTGACATCCGTCACAGATGACCACGAGCGACAAATCAAGGAAGGCTGGGAGGACCGCATTCCCCGCACTGGTGCGGCTTTTGGAGAAGCATTCCACAACAGCGAACAAGCCAATGATAACCTTGCCGAGATTGAAGAGTTTGAGAAGGAGACCAAGCGACAGGCCGAAGAACGTCACGAGGCCCGCACCAAGGCTACGAAGAAGAAGAACTTTACCATCTCGTTTCCAGCTCAAGTCGTTGCCTGCACCGATCGCCAATTCCGTGTAATGGTGGGAGATCCGCAATCTCTCATTGGAAAATGGGGAGGTATTTTTTTCCAGGCTCTCATCGTCGGATCGCTCTTTTACAATCTTCCAAACACCGCACAAGGCGTGTTTCCACGTGGTGGTGTCATCTTTTTCATGCAAGTCATATCCTGCTAAGCACTACATGAGACGAGTACTAACTTCACGACCAACCTTTAGGCTTCTTTTCAATGCCCTTCTCGCCCTCGCTGAACTTACGTCTGCTTTCGAGTCCCGGCCTATTCTATTGAAACACAAGACGTTCTCTTTCTATCGACCAGCAGCCTACGCGATTGCGCAAACCCTGATCGACATGCCCCTGGTGCTAGTTCAGGTTTTCATCTTCGATATCGTGGTATACTTCATGGCGAACCTGCAACGAACAGCATCTCAGTTCTTCATCAGCTTACTCTTCCTCTGGATCATCACAATGACCATGTATGCTTTCTTCCGAGCTATTGGTGCCTTGGTAGGATCCTTGGACGTTGCAACTCGAATTACCGGTGTTGCCATACAAGCGCTCGTCGTATATACTGGTTATCTGATTCCTCCGGCGAAGATGCATCCGTGGTTTTCATGGCTGAGATGGATTAACCCTATCCAATACGGCTTCGAAGGTCTCCTAGCAAACGAGTTTTACAACTTGGAGATTCAATGTGTGCCTCCATTCATCGCGCCGCAGATTCCAGGCGCGCAGGAGCAGTATCAGTCCTGCGCAATTCAAGGTAACACGCCTGGATCTCTTACGGTCTCTGGTCCAGACTACATCTCGGCAGCCTTTGGCTACAGTAGGTCGCACCTGTGGCGCAACTTTGGTTTCATCTGCGCCTTCTTCCTCTTCTTTGTCGCACTCACCGCGTTTGGTATGGAGATCCAGAAACCAAATAAAGGTGGAGGTGCTGTAACAATCTACAAGCGTGGCCAGGTGCCGAAGACTGTTGAGAAGGAGATGGAGACTAAGACTTTGCCCAAGGATGAAGAGGCTGGCAACAGTGAGCCTGTTAGCGAGAAATACTCCTCCAGCGACAACGACGACTCCGACAAGACAGCCGAAGGGGTAGCGAAGAACGAGACTATCTTTACATTCCAAGACATCACCTATACCATTCCATACGAGAAGGGCGAACGGACGTTGTTGAAGGGTGTACAAGGTTTTGTCAGGCCTGGCAAGCTTACTGCCTTGATGGGTGCTTCAGGTGCCGGCAAGACGACACTGTTGAACACCCTCGCTCAGCGCATCGACTTTGGCGTCGTTCGTGGAGACTTCTTGGTCGATGGGAAGCCATTGCCCCATAGTTTCCAACGCAGCACCGGTTTTGCAGAGCAAATGGATGTACACGAATCAACGGCGACAGTACGCGAAGCACTTCAATTCTCAGCACGGTTGAGACAACCCAAAGAGGTACCTATCCAGGAAAAGTACGATTACGTTGAGAAGATCATCGACTTGCTGGAGATGCGCGATATCGCTGGAGCAGCTATTGGTACCGCTGGAAATGGACTCAATCAAGAGCAGAGGAAGCGTCTGACCATCGGTGTGGAGCTTGCAAGCAAACCCGAACTGCTAATGTTCCTTGATGAGCCTACATCTGGCTTGGACTCTGGTGCTGCTTTTAACATTGTCCGATTCTTGCGCAAGGTAAGTTTAACAAATCTGTACCGTATATGGCCGCTAACTGACTTGGATTCAGCTTGCGGATGCTGGACAAGCGATTCTTTGCACGATTCATCAGCCCAGTGCTGTTCTATTTGAGCACTTTGACCAGCTTCTGCTTCTCAAATCTGGAGGTAGAACGGTTTATTTTGGTGATCTAGGCCACGACTCTCAGAACCTCATCGAGTATCTTCAGAACAATGGCGCCGAGAAGATTGGCTCCAAGACTAACCCTGCCGAATACATGCTGGAGGCTATAGGTGCTGGTAATCCCGACTATAAGGGCCAGGACTGGGGTGATGTCTGGGAGAAGAGCCCGGAAAACGAAAAGCTGGGCAAGGAGATACAGGAGATCATCGCCAGCAGACGTGACGCATCGAAGAATGATGAAGCTCGTGACGACCGAGAATATGCGATGCCATACATTCAACAATGGCTTACAGTTGTCAAGCGAAGTTTCGTGGCGATTTGGCGAGACCCTCCATACGTAAGTCATCTCCATGTACGAACTGCATATGAGACATTTACTGACTTCTTACACCTATGTTTAGGTATCAGGTATGGTCATGTTGCACATCATCACTGGACTGTTCAACGGCTTCACTTTCTGGAATCTCGGACAAAGTCAGATCGATATGCAATCACGACTCTTCTCCATCTTCATGACCCTCACTATTGCGCCTCCTCTGATTCAGCAACTACAACCCCGCTTCATCAGCGTGCGTGGCATCTATGAGTCCCGTGAAGGCAGCGCTAAGATCTACTCCTGGACGGCGATGGTCTGGGGTACCATACTTAGCGAGTTACCATACCGTATCGTCGCTGGAACCATTTACTGGTGCTGCTGGTACTTCCCACCTGGCTTTCCTCGCGATACATACACCGCGGCGAGTGTTTGGCTCTTCGTCATGCTCTTCGAGATCTTCTATCTAGGCTTTGGACAGGCCATCGCCTCTTTTGCTCCTAACGAGCTACTCGCGTCACTACTTGTGCCGCTGTTCTTTACTTTCATCGTCTCCTTCTGTGGTGTAGTTGTGCCATACAACGGACTACCCACATTCTGGTAAGAAATTCCATCCACGAACTGCTTATAACAGGTAGACTGACTGCAGACCTAGGCAATCCTGGATGTACCATTTGACGCCTTTCCGGTACCTACTGGAAGGGTTCCTCGCGCTACTTGTTCAAGGACAAGAAATCAGATGCGAGACTAACGAGTTGGCGATCTTTCCACCCCCACCTGGCCAAGACTGTCAGACGTATGCCGGTCAATTCGCGCAGCAAGCGGGGGGTTATGTCGAAGCCCAGCCAGACGGTACTTGTGGATTCTGTCAGTACGCAACGGGCGACGCCTTCGCAGCTTCGTTCAACGTCTTCCCAAAGTCCATCTGGCGCGATTTTGGCATTATGTGGGCCTACATCTTCTTCAATTTTGCAGTAGTCTTCTTCTGCACTTGGCTTTACTTGGGCGGCCTGCGCCAGATCAAGTCATTCTTCAGCCCAGCGGCGCGCAAACAAAAGAAGGAGACGGCGAAGAAGCAGAAGACACAGAGCGGCGACGCAGCTTGAGGCAGAAAAAAAAGAGAATTCGGCACAGTGTGCAGCGACATGGCTTGCTTGTCGCTGTGAAGATGCGGGTTCCGGAAAACTCCTAGCTTGCCCGCGGCCGGAACGCGCAAGGCTGGGTTAGCACGCAGCTTTGGAACGGCCCATCCCAGCGCAGGGTGGGGCTCATTTCCGCCTCGTGCATTCCCCGCGAAATGCCTCTTGGGGATCTAGAGCATGTGCTAGAGGTTTGGTGTACGTACAGGCTGGACTCTAGCGTTCACCATAGTGCCATTCGTATAGAGATTTTCAAGCGGTGTAGCAATTAATAGTAATTTTTGACAGCGCAGCTGTCATGTGTACAGACACGCAGTAGCTTCCACTGTACTTGGCTTCTGAGGACGCAATGAATGTGATGTTCTCTACCGTGGCTGTCGAAGGACATGCGGGATTAACCCACCGCGCATTCGAGATGCTCGGCACTTGACACATGCAAACTCAATCTCGCAAGAAGTCGGGTTAACAAGGCATCGTGAGATGCATCGAAATGCCTCAGCTTTTCCGATTATCAGTGCCATCCGTCCGAGGCGCTTGATTTGTGCATTGTGAAATCGAGAGCTAAGCCGAACAGCGTTCCATCATCGTGCAGGGGTTTGTGTGGATCGCAAACCACACACGAGCTGGAACCGGAACTGTGGTATCTTGCACCGCCTCGCTGTGGCCAGGCTACGCTATCTGCTATTGATTATCGTGATGCGCGCAGTACTGACGCAAAGTTGCTGTGTTGGAGGTATGCGGCATTTGCTGCAGGTACCTCGTACTTGTTCCAGTAGACCTCGGAAAAGCATCACACGGTCTACGATTCAATCGCATGCCGGCGAAAAATAGGCCAAGACGTGGCTATAGCCGAAATGTGGCCAATGAAACAATGACGAAAGGTCGTTGAGCCTTTACCGCATCCAGCGAGCGTGAATGTGGGGTAAGTGCGATCAGCCCCTCCAGCCAATGCCAGCCCGCGCATTGCAGTTCACGCAGTCGTTACAATCGTCACGAGGGCTCCGTTGCAGCGAAAATGTCATCGACCATGACACAACAGTGACCGCAAACCTCCCCTTAGTTTTAGTTTTAGTTTTGGAAAATAGGAGATCCATGCGCATCGGCTTAAGATTCATCGGCCATAAAGCTGGTGGTTGTGGTTACACTTGCCGGGCGCTCCTTCCGAAGTCACCCAGCTCTCGTGCCCAGCTCCGCGTTATTTTCGTCCCTCGTGAGCCGACCGGCACTCCCACTACCCAAACACGCACCATTACCCAATCAGCTCCAGTAGCGCTAGCTTGTCCCCGGCCCAGCATTGCCAGACTGAGCGCAGACGACGTCGTCAGAATGGCTTCGAATGGTATTAAAGCTACCGAGGACCCCGTCATTCGAACAGCAAGCCCAGCTCCTTTGGCCCAAGACTTTGCCCGTCAACAGGTGTCAAAACAACAGCGTTCCAATTTCCACTCGTCTTCCATCTCTCCACTCATATCCAACACCATGGTTTCTCAAAGCGTCAACAAGACCAACCTCCATCCTTCCGGCGTTGCGTGCGTGACCCTGCCTTTCCAAGGTCAATTGACCTGAAATAGGTGAACAAAGACTGACATGCTCCTCACAGGCCGAACAAGGAACACACGGAGATTGAAGAAGCTCTCCACGACAAGGCACACATCGACTATGACCGTGTAGCCATTGTAAGCTTGCCCCATGCATCAACCTCGATTCCAACACTAACAAGTCCACTAGATCGCCAACCCTTCAGTCGCTGCCCTCTACGAAGATGCGCTCGTATATGAGACTGGTTCAGCCATCACAGCTTCAGGTGCCCTCTCAGCATACTCAGGAGCGAAGACTGGCCGCTCACCCTCGGATAAGCGCATCGTCGAGGAAGACACGTCAAAAGACGATGTCTGGTGGGGCCCAGTCAACAAGCCGATGAAGACCGACGTAAGTGCTTCTCCGCATTCCCTAATCCCTTTAAACTTCTGCCTTACGTCAAACCGCGGTTTGGCTTGTGAAATTTTGGCGGCAGACGTCATGTACGCTAGCCACATACCCGATGTAGCTCGCATCCCTGCACTTGGCGGTTATGGGGCTCGGCTGCCCCGCATCTTTGCGCCTGCATGACGGATCAAGTTCCATCGATCCATGCGGAAGACCATCACGTGCGCATCTTGTTTCATTTGCTAACCTTGTCGTCTAGGTCTGGCGTATCAACCGTGAGCGTGCTATCGACTACCTCAACACCAGGAACCGCATCTACGTCGTCGATGGCTTTGCCGGCTGGGATGAGCGCTACAGGATACGCGTACGAGTCGTCTGCGCTCGTGCCTACCATGCTCTCTTCATGCGCAACATGTTGATCCGTCCTTCAAGAGAAGAACTGGAACACTTCGAGCCTGACTACACTATCTACAATGCTGGTGCTTTCCCTGCCAACAGGTACACGAGTGGTATGACCTCGTCAACGTCCGTTGCCCTTAACTTTGCCGACAAGGAGATGGTTATCCTCGGTACCGAATACGCTGGTGAGATGTAAGCAACGCCCCTACATGAGCTTTCTGAGGCATGCACTGACATTATATGCCATCATTTAGGAAGAAGGGCATTTTCACTGTGCTCTACTACGAGATGCCCGTCAAGCACAACGTCCTCACTCTGCATTCGTCAGCGAACGAGGGTATCGAGAACAAGGATGTTACTGTTTTCTTCGGTCTTTCCGGAACCGGCAAGACCACTTTGTCTGCCGACCCCAAGCGTGCCTTGATCGGTGACGACGAGCATTGCTGGAGTGACACTGGTGTCTTCAACATTGAGGGTGGCTGCTATGCCAAGTGCATTGGTCTCTCTGCTGAGAAGGAGCCAGACATTTACGGCGCCATCCGCTTCGGATCCATCCTCGAGAACGTCGTTTTTGACCCTACAACCCGTGTTGTTGATTACGACGATGACACCCTGACCGAGAACACTCGCTGCGCCTACCCCATCGAGTACATTGAGAACACCAAGATCCCCTGCATCTCAGACGGCCACCCCAAGAACATTGTCCTCCTTACCTGCGACGCTCGCGGTGTCCTTCCTCCTATCTCCAAGCTCAGCCCCGAGCAAACCATGTACCACTTTATCTCTGGTTACACCTCCAAGATGGCCGGTACCGAGCAGGGTATCACCGAGCCCCAAGCTACCTTCTCCTCTTGCTTCGCTCAACCCTTCCTCGCCCTGCACCCAATGCGCTACGCCAAGATGCTTGCGGAGAAGATTCAGCAACACGGCGCCAACGCCTGGCTCCTCAACACCGGCTGGGTCGGTGCCGGTGCCACCACAGGCGGCAAGGTAAGCCAAGACTCTCTAACGGATACATGCGAACACATGCTAATATTTCCCCTAGCGTTGCCCTCTCAAGTACACCCGTGCTATCCTCGACGCCATTCACTCCGGCGAGCTCGCCAACGTCGAATACGAAACCTACGAAACCTTCGGTCTCTCCGTCCCCAAGACCTGCCCCAACGTCCCTGACGAGCTGCTCAACCCCGCCAAGTCATGGAACGGTACCGCCGACTTCAAGGGCGAAGTCGAGAAGCTCGGCAAGCTCTTCATGGAGAACTTCAAGAAGTACGAAGACCAGGCCACCAAGGAGGTTATCGAGAGTGGTCCACACGTATGCTGCTGCCCCAAGCACTAGATGGTTGATTTCAGTTCCGACATATCTTTCTTACTTTTTTGACAGACTGACTAGCGGTTTTCCTTTACTATCTCGCGGTCGAGCGATCACTCCAATCGACGTCAGCGGCTATTCCTTTCACCACTTGGTTATGGGCAAAAAAGCCCATGGATGGATGCAGGATATGATATCACGGTTTCCCTATCTTAATTGTTTGCTTGATGGACGTTCTGTTATATGTATATACACTTTTGGCGTTATTGTCCCAATTGTGTAGCATTGCATGGCTGGTGACGAGAAGAGAAGATAGCGTATTGGCTTCTAGATGGAGCGAGCGTGAGAGAGATACAAAATTTCATAATGTTCATTTTGACTTGCGATGTTGCATAGTGAGCCACGATACCGACCATTATCAGTAGAAGGATGTTCATCGTCAACATACGTCATTGTGTCTCTTAAAAATATAGTCCATCTAAGATTTCCTTGTGCTATGAATATATGCATCCAAGAATACCTTTCAAGTAGATTTCGTCAAGGATAACTCAGGTGGAATGAGTTTCGCCAATAAGATTAGAGTCGGCTATCCTGAACGAAATCATGGGCCAGAAACTTGTCTCTCTTCACGTTCTGTGGCGAGCCGTCAGATCCGGGGTTTCGGTGCAGATGATTGCCCGTTCTGGAACCCTGCGGGAATGAAGTAACGAGGCTGCGCCCCGTCAGGCAACCAACACTATTGTCAGCCGACGGATAGTCATCGAAAGGAGCCCTGTAGTGGGCTGCAACATCATAAAAATCCTTTGCCTTGTCCTTTATGCACGTCGCATCAACGGTATAATATTCTCAAGTCGGATAGTTTACCCAGGCACGGCAAAGTAGCGCTCCCTAATCGACAATGTCGCAGCAGGGTGGCACCTATCGCGCCCCGGGGTCTCTGTTGTCATATCAGATTCGCCTAGGTAATAGGACATTGGGCTCAAAGCCCACGAGCAAAGAAGGTAACGCAGTTGTCCAGTCACGCATCAAATCGTCTTACTCGACTGACTTTTGGTGGAAGCACACGATACCAACGTTTCGGAACCCAAGACCGACGACCAACGTTTCGATAACGAAAAGGAACTCGGCGAAGAATGGGAGGTCGTTGAGTGGCCTGTTGTAGACGACAAGGAAGAGCATGGCCCTTGTGACGGCTGCAGGACATATAGGAGTCAGTTCAAGCTGGAATTGGGCACTGGTAGTTGGAAGACAACGGTTTGCGACTGGGAGGCGAATGTCAGGGTTGCCTCGTGAGTTCTGACTGCGTGCATTGTCTTGATGAGATGGATGGGTTGTAAATGAACCATGGTACACACAACCATGACCATACTCAACCAACAATTTCCTGAGATCTAGTGCACAATGTGATAAGCGATCATTTTTTCAACACCTACTAAATGCTCACAAGGGTTATTTCCATCCCAACCATTTCTTCATCCCATAAGAGTCTATCACGACGCTCTCAAGTGCAGCAACAACAATACCCTCCTCTCTACCATCCCAACTGCTACAAAAAAGATCGGTCAGTTCCGCGAAATCCCCTATACTAAAAGGCGATCATGTACATTCCGGCCCAACCCCACCAAGCAACCCAGTTCAACGTCTTCCTCCAAAACTTCTACTCGGACAAGACGATGAAAAGAGTATCTCGGCACAACTCCGCCTTGTCAATCTCGTTACCAACAGATCCAACGATCACCTCATCATCGTCAGCAACAAACCGATTCACATCAACTACACCCTCAACAGCGCTGGAGCTTTCTGACCAGGTCGCACACATTAAGAAGCTCGAGACCCTGACGAGGGAGCAGAATACCGAGCTTAAGCAGTATCGGAAACAACACAAGGCGATTGAGGTAGTCGAGGAGGAGAAGAGGTCGCTACAGGCGAAGCTGCGCAAGATGGATGACTTGGAACGTCGACTGGGTGAGGCTGAGTTGAGAATGCAGGTTCTAGAAGAAGAGCGCCATTCGTGGACGTCCATCGAGCCCACTGAATTCTTCTTCTTCCCCTTCTTCCCCTTCTTCCCCTTCTTCCTCTTCCTCCTCTTCCTCCTCTTCTTCACCACCAGCCCTGACTCTTGACTTGGAACCAATAGTACTATCCGAGAGATACGCACAGTCCCGAGCTTTCACAAGCTTGACTCCACCTACTTCGAATGCAAACAGATTAATGGCCAGCAT
>Ga0268250_10000313_pt1 | contig 23729 bp, 24 predicted proteins | sample AgamicAsSfe_FD_200448 | JGI IMG/M metagenome (GOLD analysis project Ga0268250, IMG submission 200448) | Agave microbial communities from Guanajuato, Mexico - As.Sf.e (v2) (version 2) | ecosystem: Host-associated > Plants > Phyllosphere > Phylloplane/Leaf | place: Guanajuato, Mexico | collected...
GGCCGAGAGAGCTCATTCGTGTAGTAAGATCGCTAGCAACATTAGCATATGTTTTGGAACTGACCATGACATTCACGTACCCCTCCAGGTGTGACGCCTCTGACTTGCGGTTGTAAGCAAAAGTCCGCGCTTCATCTCTAAATCGGTTCACGATCTTAGCGAGGTCATTGTAGAACTTTCGTCCAACGTCGAGATTGGAGATGATCTCCTTGTACTTGAAATATGCATTCTCCAGGTTCTGTAACGCTTGCTCACGCTTCTTCGTTGATTGGTCGCCGCGACGAGCGATTAAGAATGCTGCGTTTGCATCTTGCAGTCGCTTGATGGCCTCTGTTTGCTCATTCTCTTCGTCTTTGATCATGTCTTGGTCGGCATCGTACATCTGGAGACGCTTGTCGAAAAGCCCTTCGAACTGCACAGCCTCGATTGTCTGCATAGGGTACTCCCGCTCTAAGCGAGCAGCTTCACGCAGCAATTCCGGATCTAGCTCACTGTTAGGATATGGCATGTGTGAAGATGCGTGACACTTACTTATGTCATCCTGCTTTGCCTTTGTTCGCAATGCCTCGATCTTTCGTCTTCGCCTGCTTTCGAGCCTACTGACCTCGTTGAAGCTACCACGAAGCTTGCCAGCTTCGCGTTCGACATCTCCAGTGATTGCGGGTCTCCTACCGCTTGGTACATAGTTTTCAAGCTCGTGATCCGGTCCGCTGAGTAGGCGTATGAAGTGCTCATTCTCCTTCAACTTTGTCTTCACAATATTATCGCTGTTAGTGGCGGCCTTGAAGTAGCCATCAATTTCGTTGATCTGGGCATAGAGCTTGGGTGCGGCTTGTTCTGCGGGGGGTCGGGTCCAACGTTCTGTGCCAAACTTGCGTCGTGCGCCTTCGTCCTCTGCGGCTTCCGACCTGAGTATGTCGACGCCTTCTTGATAGATAGCCTGATCCGTGTACATGAGCTTCTTCGTATCCTCCATCGAGCGTAAAAGACGATTGATGCCATCTTGCTGGCGAATTTCTTCGGCGTGTGCTACAAGACCTGGCGGTAGTCCTAGTGGCTTCTCAAGAGCCTGCAAGGAGCCAGGTAGATTCAGGCTGCGGAGTACCTCATGGATCTTGTTGGTCAATGCCTCTAGCTCTTCAACAATGGTACCATTGACCAATCGATCACGGCGGTCCACATAGATACTAGCTGCCAGGTGCACGGAATAAGGTACCAACTTGGAGAAAAGCGCAGGGCCAAGCTCACCGCGCTCTCCTAACATGGAGTTGGACTCAGCTATCTCCTTTGGAACTCTTGACACAACCATGTTGGCTCGATCGAGGATTTTGAGCTCTGCTTTTGGCGGTACAGGTAGCAGGTAGATCATATCGTTGTCCTTCTCGGCCCGCTTCAGGTCTTCCGTGATGCGGTTCTTCAAGCCGTTCAGGTCTGCAAGTACGACCTTGTTGATGTAGCGCTGCTCCTTGAGGGCCTCGTTCACGCAAGTCAGACTATCACGTAGTCGTGCCACTTCCTCGCCGTACTTGCGCTTTTCGAGGGAATCGCAGGCTGCACGGTATTGAGCAGCAGCAGCAAAGTGGTGGTGCTTTGCCGTCATGTGGTGTATCCACTCGCTGCTTATAGCGTCCGATTGTATCCCAGCGTCTCCCGCCTCGTTGTAAAGATCAGATACACGAGCGGCTAGTTTGGCGATAGTCGCGTCTTTCATTCCATCCTTGACAGCCTTCTGCCAGAAACATTCTTGCCCTTGTGCCAACATCAGCTTTTCCAAACACTCGAGTGTCATCAAATCCATATCCTCTGGCGGCTCTGTCCGTATCTCGGGCAAGATGGTATTCCTCAAATGCGACAAGACTCCAGCGGCGAGGCAGAAGTTGTTGGCTGCCATCTTCAGTCCGTCGGGCGTGCTTCGGTTCGACGACATGGCTAGCTGCGAGTACATGGCCGCGAGGTTGAACATGATGTTGGCGAGTTCGAAGCGGAGGTTGTTGCGCGATGTCGGCCGGCTCGTATTGTATCCCAGCGCAGGATACCATGGGAACTCTACGCCAATGTCGATGGGAAACTTCCCACTCAGCCATATCAGCTGCGCCGCGTATTGTTGAAGCTTCGGGATGTTGCTGGGGTGCGGTTCTTGGGCGTGTGTTGCAACCGAACGTAGCTTCTCGATCGTCTCCAGGTCTTTGGTGAACATGTCTGGATGTTGGTCATATTTGGAGGATATGTACTGCTTGATCGCGTCGGTGAGATTTACCGAGTGTGACCGTCGGAACGGGAGGAACAGGATGTTGCTGGCCATTTTGTAAATTTTATCGTGTTCTGCCTGGCTGTTTTTACTCACGAGGCCATAGGAAAGAGATGTTCGGCGTTGTTTACACAAGTCCAGTGGGAAGACGTCACCGCCCGCAGCAAGGTCCAAGCTGTTGGGCATAGGTGAGCGATGCAGCTTGAGCCCCGCGCTAGCTAACGTGGGGCGGGCGCCTTCTCAGGGTTCATTCACCTGCAGGAACAGGGCCCAGCACATGCGACATTTCCTATACCGGCATCGATATTGTATGAATCTGATGCGTGTTCTGCCATCTTAGGCGGCGCGTTCGTCTTAGAGAACGTGCGCTGATACGACACCCGGGGCGGAGACGAGTTCGGTTTTTCCCGCCGTGGAAACCGAACCATTCGAAGCCTCGCACCAGCCAAGTATTGAACACTCAGCGCGTTGAAGTATGCGCGACTTGTAAAACCGAACGCGGCAATTTACGAGTCACAGGATCAAGGACACAGTGTCCTGACGCGATGGCATCAGCGATCAAACCAAATCGTCCGCTCCCGGACCCTCAATGAGCATGTTTCATGCCACCAAATTGTCGGCACGTCAAACGAGATGCGGTCAGTGTACATGGCTGAGGCGCGTCGGGTTCCACAACCCGGAATGTCGTGATGGAAGCTCGATATGTCAGCGGGGCGCGACCACAATCTATAACAATCTAGCCGAATTACAACACCATCTTGAAACCTGCGCTTCCGTTGTTCGTCAGGTCCATCCGCTAGTGAGTCCTATATATACCAGTCACAACTGCTCTTCACAGTTATCGACTAAATCCAACTACTACGCCACATAAAAGCCCCACGACCCGCACTACGCTTCGGACATACTGCTAGCAACATCATTCTATAACTTCGCACCACATTTACAACCTACAAAATGACGCACACCTACAAGTTCAACGTTGCCATGAGCTGTGGCGGCTGCTCCGGCGCCATCGAGCGCGTGCTCAAGAAGCTCGATGGTCAGTCTTCCTTGCATTAGCTGTGCGCTGCGATATGCAGCATGTGCCAAAACCCATGCGAAATTTGCTCTAATCATGTCGCAGGTGTTGAGTCCTACAATGTATCGCTCGAGACTCAGACCGCCGAGATTCAGGCAGCCGACTCGCTATCCTACGACACCGTCCTCGAGAAGATCAAGAAGACTGGCAAGACCATCAAGTCTGGCGAGGCTGATGGTGAGGCCAAGGACATCTAGGCAGCGCAACGTACCGATCCACGTACGACGACTTTCTGATACAATTCTTTTTGGGGGAACGAGCGATGGACATCACGGTCGTGTTTACGAGCAAGCTCTGTGCTGCCGCCACGGCCCTCTACATCTGGAGCGATTTTACAAATACCGCGATTGAATGAAGGATACCCTTACCACATACATCTGCCTTGCTATGTGACGTGAACTGAGCTTGCTTTCTGGCTCGATTAGACCTGTTGCATCATTGTTGCAAGACTGTTTGATCTAACTAGGAGATAATACCAACCTCTCAACAGTGATGCACATGCGCCATCATAGTCCTACAGCGTCGCGGCATCTCGGTGTTCCACCAGATTGCTACTGCCACAAGCGGTGCGCAGACGTCACATGCCACGAGTTGAAGCCGGGTCGCCGCTCCCTTGTCGAGAAGCCACCGTGTCCAAGCTCACCCATCGCTATTCCATTTGCTATCTTTGTCGCAGTCAAATTTCCGGCACTGATGTAATCCCACGACATCTGACCAGCAGAGTCCAGTTCCTTAGCTCTAAGGCGCTTCGCCGAACCTCTTAGCCTCAAGCTCCCTCCAAACATCTCCGACATTTCCCTTTAACTCCGCTCACAGCCACCGTCTAATCATCTTTGAGATGATTGAATGCGTTCAAGTGCTTACCCACATCTCGGCGCACCCGTTGCTCGTGCCGTCTACCGAATGCGTTCATCCGCTGGCATGGAAGCGAGTTGCGATGCCTGGCAGCCTCTGCACGCCAGTATACGCAATGGCAACAGACAACCACATTTCAAGTTGAGCAACTATCATCACCCAAAGACATGTTCAACTCATCTTGAATGAAAAGCGATGCATCGAAACCGTCATACGCCCACGTGACGCCTTGTTATACGAGAGCATGGGTGTGGTCGGGAACAGTCGGTTCGCGAGCGGCTTCTAACCGGACTAAGTCAGCAAGCCTCCAAGGGGCTGAGCTCCGGGCCTCACCAATGCAGATCGGCAGTACAGCGAAGATGTTCCAAGTAAGCGCGGGATGCGTATCCGTATGACGCTTGAGTATAGCATCCACTACCCTTGTCACTGCTACCTTGGATTCAGTCATGCAGAAGGGCCTACAGGAAAGGTCATATAAAAGCCGTCCTGAGGCCACATGGTGAGAACATCGCACACTGCCAGCTCGCCCGATCAGGAACAAATCTATCTGTTTATTTCTAATCTCCACTCATTCATACTATCTGTTATATATCCTCATGCCGTCTCCACCTAGAAGCTCAATATCGTTTCCGAGTTCGGCGGATCTGTTCTACTTCTGCACGACATCGTCGACCTCTGAAGAAGACCTCAACATCCACTACGCACCTCCGTCAAGCTCCTCGTTACGCATTGGTGTCATTGTTCTCGGTAACGATCAAGTCCAACTAGCCGATCTAGCCGCTCTCGACCTGCTCGCCATGGTCGGAAGGAACAGAATCTGCAGAACGAACGCCACAGCAGTAGCCATGGAAAACGCCGTGGACGAAGTCGACATTCGATATGTCAGTGTGACCGGAGAGGGGAGTTTTCCTGTCACGGCTGGCACGCGAATGCCGGTGACGGTGAGCTAAGCTTCGAATTGCTCCACATCGAAACACGAACAACACGACACCCATACATCCCCCCGTACAGCCAACTCCTTTGGCCAAGAAGAGCCAACTTTTTGGTCGTGCTGGATTCGCCTGGTCTTGGCTGCCTTTCACAAGTAGTCATCTCTGACAGTCTGGCAGGGAGGTAAAGGTTAACACACGCCCCTGTTCCTACCCATCATTCGCACTAACATCCTCTCGGGTACTGTGACTGACGTCTACCCAGAACTCATTTGCAAACGCGCCTCAATTCGACATTCTCTTCATCCCTGGATCCTTCTCGTCAAGCGAGTTGCCGGTGGAGGCGACCTCATTTCTCACCTCACAATGTCTGAATCCCAACCTCATTGCCATCATGAGCATTGCTTCAGGCATATGTCACCTCGTACAATCGGGTATCTTACGTGGAACACGAGCTGCAGCACCTAAGCCTTTGCTTCCCGTTCTCCAGCAGCAATATCCCGAAACGCTCTGGCAGCGCTCAGCCTGGGCTCGACACGAGAAAGTGTGGACAAGTAATTCGTCTGTCTCAGCGCTTGATATGGTTTCGACATGGATGCGCGAGTACTTTTGGGATAGAAGCCAGGCTGTTGAGTATGTTCTTACAGCCGCGGGCATGGGATCGCTCTACGATTATGATCATTGCGACTACTGATGATTTCATGACATGGTATGGGCATTACAAGGCGTTTTGTGTGGTACGATCTCAACTCTGTATAACAAAGTCCTTTGTTTGGCGTATATGAGGTACTTCCGGATTTTATACAGATATATGAGAAATTTTGACTTCAGATGGAACTCGTATGTTCATGGCCCAGCTCACATGTAAGCTTTCTGATAGCCATCTAGAGCCAGATTCGACTGGCCTTCCCCTTGCGCATAGCCCTCGCTACATTTGAAAAACTCAATTTTACTCCATCTTTCTCCTACACAAGATGCACATCCCTGTAGACCCCAAGTATCCCTACCCAATAGAATGCATAGCCATCGCCATCGCCCTAGCCTGGTCTTCATTCCGCCATATATTCTTCTTAGCTTTCATCTTCAGCCTAAGCTCAATAGTAGAGTCAGTACTGAAACTAGATCGAACATTGGCTTCGTACAAGTGGGGTCTAATATCGTCCTCGCTAATGCCGTTGGCTGGCGTAATGGCCACGTCGGTGATTTGATCGATGTTGAGATGTGTAGTCGACACAAGCAAGGCGTCTATGTTCGAGCCATCGATCGTGTCGTTGTCACTGTTTAAACTCATTGCCTCTGAGGTTAGGGAGAGATAATGCGATGATAGACTGCTTGCTTCTCCCATCGTAAATAGAACGTTACCCCCTCTCATATTGACGACAGGCTCGGCAATTACTTCAGTCTGTGCGTGTATTCCTTCTAGCCATTTCAGCGTCGCAGCATCTGCGTTATCGAATTCGTAGCATGTGTTCAGTCTATCGTGATATGGGGATCCGGGCGTAGGGCTTAGTGGGAGTACCTCTCCGTCGTCGCGGCGGACGAAGCATCTGCCTTCACTGTCTGGCAGATCAAACCGTGTTTGCGGCGTGCCTACTGCACCACTGGTCTAAATGCAAACGCGCGAGATTAGTATATGTCTCACATGCAGTTTATAGAGGTATGCTTACAATGGCGAAAGTATGTTCAAGTTGTTGGCTCACGGGAAGGAGAACTGTTGACGCTTTAGGTGACAACGAACGTGCACGAGGTCCGCTTCTAGCGAACCCCGGATGTTGAAGCCGTGTCGCACCTCTTGACCGAGTAGGGCGACGGTTCGTGTCTGCAGTTGGTGTAGCGGAGGATCCACCTCCGCGCAGGCCTGTAGGTGCGATGTCTCCCGGAATTGCAATTTCTTTCAACCTTCTTCCCCACCTTCCACCCCATTGCTTGTGCTTCGATTCCTTGACTTTGTTTACTCTTCTGCCTCTCGGGTGCTCCCAGCCCCTGTTATCACGCTGTGTCTGACCACCTCTGCTACTCGGTGGCTGAATGCCAGCAAAAGTCGTCTCCGAGCTGGGTACTTGAGTCGATATGAGCATCCCTTTTGCCGCTGTAGAGAACGATTTACCATTTCTGGGCCATCCAGTAGCATCTGCTCCCAATCCTGGTGGTTTCTTCTCTTGGTACTCCATCAGAGGATGCCGTTTCGAATACGTCTTGTATCTCGAGCCTGAAGGCGCAGCGAGAATCGAACGACTGATTTCCCCTGCTTTCGAAAGAACTGTCTGCAAAGGGCTCTGACCTATGACAGGAGCTGATTCAGCAACTCCTGGTGTAGATACGATAGAAGGGTAGCCGATGGTAAGGTACTGCGCGTTCCGCTGTTGGGGTACAACCTGAGCTTTAGCTGTGATATGGCCATAGCGAGGGAGATATCGCGATGGCGTAGGTGATCCAGAAGGGCGACGCTCACCCGAGACTGCCATACGCTCTAGGTCGTGCCGTCTGTCGGTTGATTCGCGTCTCATGACCGCAGTGAAGCTATCGTCCAGCACTGTTGTGCTCAGATCAGGCTCTCGCCGTCGCAGTTCCTCTTGTAGTCTTACGTTCACATCACATATACAATCTGCCTCTTCGTATCTTTGTCTCTCTTCTTGTATACGTTGAATAGCACGCTCATGCTTGACTCTTCTGTACACATCAGTTTTCTCCAAACCTAGCACGTCCATCAAGTTATCATCCAAAGTACTGGCGGATAGCAATGATGATGCTCGACAACTGTCATCGTCAGAACTTTCGAACACGTCGGCTTCGGATGAATCGGCTCGCTGGCATCTGGGTGGGTTTGGCATTGGGAGTATAGGCGGCGGAGGAGGACGTTTTCTGGCCCACCTCTTGTTGTCCCTTGGGTTTACCACATGACTTCGCAATGTAGCATCAGTACCTTGATGTTCTTTTGACTCCACGTTGTTCCATAAAGCGAATTTTCTACTCGCAACTGGATACGAAGGGCTCATGGAGTGACACGTCTCATTCTCGCCTGTCGGCGCACTTTGAATATTCGGTGGTGCCAAGGTTTTGTCGATTCGAGGTGACCGCGGTCCATCTCTTATTGGTAGAGACATTTGAGGTCCAAAATACTGATTAAAGACTGCCTCGGTACAAGCCCTACGAATAGAGCTATCGTTCGTATCTTCAGAGTCCGGAGTATCCGAGCCTTGCCTTGTGCCTATCTCTCTGAAGAGTTGGCCATCTCGCCTTGTGTCGACGGTACATGGTCTCCCTGGCGTCTCTTCTGTTATCTTGTCAATCTTGCCAGCACGAATGATCGGGAACTGCGATCGCACACTTTGCGGTGCTCGACTTTCCGGACGTTCAATATAGTGGATCGGAGAAACAACTCGAAGAATACCCTCCTTGTCGACAGATTCTTGTAAAGAAGTAGAACCAAAGGGTTGACCAATCTCATTGGTGTCAGTTGTCTTCCAGAACGATTTGAAGTCGTTCCAGCCTCCACCACGAAGATGTACGATAGGTGACGAGATATCCGGTTCAGAGTGTTCCTGACTGTCTGATACGACCCGTTTAATAGGCGATGTTGGTGGGGAATGTGTCGTCAAATAGTCCCGCTTGTTCGAAGCTATGTAATTGCCATAAGCATCTCTCCCATTGCTCAACGGAGACATTGGACATATAGGCCGAGAGAAAGGGCTGCCTGGTGGTGTGTATTCTCTATTTCCAGTCGACGGAGACATTGGTGGAAAGAGCGAGAGATTGACATGTCTCGAAGGGAAGGGGCGATCAGAATTGCTGGTGGCCTGCCTAGGGGAGCCTGGCTCATCAGAACGAGGGCTGAGAAGCCCTTGTGCGAGGCAACCCGGCGCATTTGTATCCATCTTCTCGGCACTGTAGTCGGAGGGTGGTAATGTGTTGTTGGAGCAGATGGCGTGGTTCGTGCGGGTCGCAGAAGTTGTGCCGTCGTAACTTCCTCGTAGAGAAGGCACGCATTCCCGCACCCCAATTTGCCCGAAAAGACCCTCACTTGGATCTCCCGTAGCGTTTCGACTATAATTAGTTGAAGCTGTCGAGGATATCTTTAATGGATCTGATCGTAATATCTTTGGGTAACCATCGCAGTAGCTCACTTTGGACTCAACTTCACTGGAGCACATGTCTCCCAGAGTATTACCTGTTTGCCTTCTCTCGGTCGTCGTATCGGTCTCTTTCCCACTATCCCAGCATGAAGATTCTTTCTTGCCATTCATGTTCTTGCCGTCCAGAACTGCACTGACTAAACTCTGTGTTTCCGTCAACTCATGATCAAACTCTTCGAGGAGATTCAGAGAAAATGGAAACGATGGGGCGCCCTTAGAGTTTGTGGATATAGAACGAATAGCGTGCAACCTTTTCTGATATGCTGATCCATTTCGTAGGTGGCTGCGGATGGGAATAGGTGGGGGCATTATATGTGGCTCTGCGGGAGCTGTACAATGGGCCATGACGGTGGGATGTCGACAAAAACGCCAGGATCGTCAATGCGAGTCACATAAAAAGGATATAGCCTGGCAAAGGGTGTGAAGTTTAGGACGTGAAGCATGGACAATTCAGAGAGGGATGACCTGCATGACTGTGGCAAGCACGGTTTGTGGCGTGGGCGTTTGTCAATTCAACATATGTGAATCCGGCCTCGCTGATCTGCGTGTAGACACGTCGACTCACCGTCATTGGTGGTGATCAAGACTCGAATGTATGCGGTGCTGCGTTTGCGACGTTGACCGCCATGTTGACATGCTTTGCGCAAGGGTCTGATAAAAGTATACATGTTAGGGGCGTTCTCATAGGTAGTGGTATATTTACACAGTCATATAGTTGGTTACCTCGATCAAGTGTTAAATGAGCTTGTACTTGCGAGAACCTATAGAAAATCAACCGTATTGTCCTACAAACGCCAAAGCTTTAATGCTGACAATGCCCGAAGATGCTGTCGTGTATGTACAGACGTATAAACAAGCAGAACAGGAGTGCTCACTAGGATATCTCCACTCCTAACCCACGACTAAACGCCACGTAATATGCCCATCGGTTCATGTGAAGTGGAAGCCGAGACCCAGCTGTCCGCCATCACTCGACTTCATGTTCTAGTTTCTTACCCTCGTTCTTGAGTTTCTGGTGTACGGCCTTGAGCGACTCGAATGTTAACATGGTCGTGACCGCCGCAGGTACAGCGCGGACCATGTTAGTGCCCATTCCGTTGTAAAAGGCTCTCCATCCCTCTTCTTGGAGGATGACGGTGCATGTTCGCAAGATACCGCGATACCTCGGTAAGTTTATCATACCATCCGACGAAGCTGTGCCTGGTGGGCGAGTGTGAAATCGGTCGTGTTGGCCTCCCCGGAACGATACATGGTTGTCCGAGTGCGAGGGTAGCGACCGTTGCTGTGTCTGCAGCCGAGTGCGTAAGACCTCGTGTGGGTACGTCGCAGAAGTCGCAGTCATTTTGCTCAAGACTGTTGCCAATGCAATAGCAAACCAGTGCACGTCTTCTGTCTTGGCGTCTGTCTGGCCCATCTCCAGACCGGTAAACTTCATCTTGAGAAACTCATATAGCGGGAATTGAATAGCGACGTGGGTGAGGCCAAGCAGTGCAGGTGTAAGGCCTGAGTAGAAGGACATGATGCCTTCCTTGAGGTACATCTTGCGAAAGGCATCAAAGGTGCTTGTGTAGTGCCACGGCGGCCGGTGTTCGGGCGAGGCGCGGGCGCTGACTTGGGACATGAGCCTTGTCTTGACGACCCATATGGGATTTGTGACTAGCGTCGAGCAACCACCAGCGAACAAAGAGGCGATGGTCCTGGCCAACCATTTATTTTCTGTAGGTTGAATCTTGTCAGCAACTGGAACTCGGATGCCGAGTGCACTACTAACCCATCTGAGGATAGAGGACGTTTTTGGTAGATTCATAAGTGCTCATGTAGACAGCCCAGGTTGGAATGTATCCGAGCAGCATGGGGCCGAGTCCTCGGTACAGGCCGCGCATGCCATCCTCGATCCATATGACTCGTGCGGTGCCGGTCAGGCCTTTATAAACTGCGCGCGTTGGGCCAGTATACGTCCTGGGGCGAAAAGAGCCCTGCGCCTGCAGGCGGGTCTTGATGACATCGAGCGGGCACGTTACAATGCCCGAGGCAACTCCAGCAGAAGCTCCGCACAGTGCATTGACGGAGCTATCGGGGAGTTTGGAGACCCTGACGGCGAGAGCGGTAACGGGCGAACTCCACGTACTGTGCGTGTTTGAGGATGACATATCTCGCGGTTCAACTGTCGCGGCGGATGGCGCATACCGATCGGGAACTTTAGTCGGGGACGGCGGCTCGGAATCAGTGGTGGACATTAGGGATACTGCAGTCGTCGACTTGTTAGGGCCATTCGCGCCGAGTGCGGAGACAGAGGGTGCATGCATACAGGCCGTCGTCCCCTTTGCGGTGCCTCAGTGTTGCGGAAACCCCGCAGCACTTGAGTAACACGATGACTAGCGATTGTTCGGCTCCATTGACAGGCGGACGGAGTGTGAGGAAGTCGCGGAGGGGATGGTCGTCGGCCAGCCTTTGCCCGGTGCGTGTGTGTGTGTGTGTGCGAGGAAGGCTGAGGGGTTGCGTTGCGGTGCAGAGCTGGGTTCGTGGATCAGACGTCAGAGCTAGCGTGGAGCACGAGTGAAGTTGCTTTGGTGGGTGGAGACCAGGCGCTGATTAAGGCGAAGGCCTTCTGCGGGCCAAGCGCTGCCCGCCGGCCTATTGGCTTTCGCTTCTTTCGCATTACGACCTCACCACCTCCGACCGTCAAAACTGCAATTGACGACAGCACCCGCCTGCGACTACTCGGATCCGCCGTCGAACAACCGCAACCATGTCTGCCCCGTCTCTCGCCCCCTACATCATGAAGCGGCCGTGGCTGCAGAAGTGGATGAAGCCGCTGGCCAACTGGTACTGCAACGCCGCCGGCTACAGGCAGCTCGGTCTGAGGTACGGAGCCCCCGATACGCATACGGCGTATAGAGCAGGACATACGGATGCTATGGAGAGAACAGCGGGCTGCGAACCGATGGGCTGACGGGATCCATGATGCAGGGCCGATGACTTGCTCCCCGAGGAGAACGATGTCGTGCAGACTGCCCTGAAGCGTCTCCGACCACAGGAAGCCTACGACCGTGTCTTCCGTCTGCGCCGAGCTTTCCAGGTACGGCCGAACCAGACATTCAGGACACGGCAAGCGTCGCTAATCTACGGCAGCTCTCCATGTCCCACCAGCTCCTGCCCAAGGAGGAGTGGACCAAGGCTGAGGATGTACGAGTACCGCCACTACCATCAACACCAGACGCTGACAATGCACAAGGACACACCATACCTTTCCGAGCTCATCACCGACATCGAGGCTGAGATGCACGAGCGCGAGGACCTCGAGGCTATGGTTATCCAGAAGAGGCAGAAGAACGCCGCCGCCAGCAGTGGACACTAGATTGTACATATCGAGTCTGGCATGATCAATTTGAAGCTTGGTGGATCGAGTCTGAGGGCTGCGCGATAGAGTGTACCATACCAACTTTTTTTGTACAGGACTCATCTCCATCAGAGTGTGCTTGTTCGTTTTCTCTCTATGCGCTTTCATGCGCTTCTACAAGCCTTGGCACACTCGCAAGTTGGTTTGTCTTATTATGTGCTAACAATGACTTCTTTTGGACGGTAACGGCATGACTCCAGTGTATGCGCCTGGCAAGCGTTGGCAAAGCGCAACAAGCTCGGCATATGTGGTGTTTCTTCATCTATCCATTGTAGCAAGAGAAATGAAAGGCCAAGTCTGTACACGTTACAGCGACATGTGTTCATGCGTCCCTTTCTTATGTCATGCAATTTCTCGATACCCAATTATCAGGGACAGGAGGTACCAAGTGCGCGGCCAAAAAGAACAGAGATGGAATGTGTGTAACATGCAGTGCACATCATACGAAACGGATTTACTACAGGTCGTTATGAGAAGCGGACCGTGTGTCGATCGCTTCAAACGAGAATGCCGAGTGTCAGGGTTCCGGATATGTCAGCGCCACGCTATCATGTGCTCAGGCGTCAGATCAAGCGCATCGCGTCAGTCTCTCAACCCACGCAACTAACAACACTCTACATGATTCACCAAATTGTATCAACAGCAAGAGTATTAAAGCAGACGGTACGTTGTCGCAACCTTGTTCCCATCATATATCCTAACCAAATGACGTCAGACCTCCCTATTCACGAGAACGACTAACATTCTGTACAAACCTCAAAACATGTCTCTGAGACGCTCAGCTCGCGTTGCAAGTAATATCACGCCAGTACCATTGGATGTCAAAACCCAGGATAGTGTTGCGAAATACGAGAAAGTCAGCAAAGCGAGTGTACCTGCGAAGAAGCGCAAAACCACAAAGGCGCCTGCCAAAACATTACCCGATGCAACCAAGAGCGAAAGTACTACCAACGGAGCAGAAAGCTCGGATTCAGTGAATCCAGCTTCATTCCTCCCAGCAACGCCCCTACCCAAGAAGCGCAAAGCGGTATCGAAGTCAACGTCAGAACCAGAATCGCCACTAAAACCACCATCATTCACACCAACACCTGCTGGTGCCAGCATCTACTCCTCTACGTCTTTGTTCTCTCCCCCTAATCCCACCACTCGACCAGCAGCTCCTCACACCACAAACGCCAATTTGGCCACTCCAAATGGCTCGCACGTGGTGCAAGCCTACGCTTCGTCTCCTGCAAAATCCGCTGACCCTTCGCCTGCCAAGAGGCGAAAAGCAAAAGAGATTGTCCCGCCGGATGTTGGTGCCATCCCCCCCGCGAGCACGGACATCGATAATCTGTTGAAAGACGCAGAGGAGTTTCTTATAAAGACAGATTCTAAATTAGAAAGAGTTGTAAGAGGACACAAGTGTGAGATTTTTAGTCCAGATGGATTGAGAGAAGTAGTGAGGCCGTTCGAGTCGCTGGGAAAGGGGATTATTGGACAGCAAGTAAGTATGGCTTGGTAATACTGTTTGTCATCAGGAAAATAGAGGAGAAATATGCAGAACGAATCGCTGCAGACCATTGTAGAGGAGAAGAGTTTGGACGTATGTGTATGACTAACAATCTACCTATAGGTATCAGGCCAAGCAGCCGCATCAATTCGTGCAAAGTTTACTGCTCTCTTCCCTGAGACACACCCTTCTTTTCCTTCTCCCGCCCAGGTTCTCACCAAAGATATCCCTACATTGCGTACAGCAGGTCTCTCCCAACGCAAAGCAGAATATATCTATGGAATCGCCGAGAAATTCTCTTCCGGTGAGCTCTCCGCTGAGATGCTGGTTAGTGCTAGCGATGAAGAGCTCATCGAGAAGCTAGTAGCGGTGAGAGGATTGGGACGATGGAGTGTAGAGATGTTTGCTTGTTTTGGGTTGAAGAGGATGGATGTTTTCTCGACTGGAGATCTTGGTGTACAGTGAGTTATTCCCTGTTTTGGAGAATTCCTTGAACAAGATGATTGACGTGTTTGCAGACGAGGCATGGCCGTATACGCAGGCCGTGATGTAAACAAGCTCAAGAACAAGGGTGGGAAGTGGAAGTATGTACTCTTCATGTAGTTTCATGTATCGGGCAGTCCACTAAACGCAAAGCAGATATATGACCGAGCAAGAGATGCTCGACATGGCTTCCAAGTTCAAGCCATACAGGTGCGTTTATCTCTACCGCAAACTCTTCTTTACACACACGTTAACCCATCTCCTTGCTGCTAGGTCGCTCTTCATGTGGTACATGTGGCGGATTGCCGATGTGGATCTTACTGTTCTGCAGAAGACTTGATCAACAGGAAGTGACCATTGTGTTGGGTCACATTGGCCCTTGCGGTAGGACAAGCATGTACATCATGTGGTCTATGTGTGGTGGTGGGGTGATGTACTGCTGGGTAGAGGTGGGGCGTGGGTCGCGGGCGGTACAGGCCGTTTCCCCGCTGGGCATAGAACACTTGGTTTATGGATCAAACATCTCGTAGAGTGCCCGTCAACACTTGTGGTTTATTCGATGCACAAGGGTTTGTTGCTCAAATAAAATACCCAGGCAGGAGGTTGTTCTTGCTCGTAGGCGCATGGAAATTGTCATCCGACATCTTTCTGGTTGAATATCGATAACATGCCATACCATTCTGGTATGCTTGGCCTCGAATATCCACAGCAAGTTGGCTTCAAAAGCAGACAATGCCAAATGCATGCTGCCATTGTGTTCCTCTGTTTGGTTGTTTCCATTCGTAAGGGAAATTCATGCTTGCACCCAGCCGAGCGGGACGGCGTTTGCATGACAGCAGCCATCGCTGGCAGCCTGCAACGATCTTAGTGCACCATAATAGTGGTAAGACGACCACATGCGCTAAATAGTTCGTCTTCGGTCTGGATTGTGTTACTCTCTTGCCATTGAGAAGCGCTTTGCCTGATGCTGTGTACAAAGTACTTGTATGTTGGTTTGCATACGACAAGAGAAGAGAACACTCAACGACAGAGGGGTATACAGGTCAGGGGGCGAACGGTGGTTAGATATGAGTTGTGACTGTACGAAATATACGTGGGACATGTGCTGACTTCTTATCCCCACCTCTGCAGTGATACAGAGCACAGGATTGCAAAGCTAAAGTACTCTTCTCGGCAACATCGGATCAGTTTTGATATGTACGAGATGCATACAGCACCCATGTGCACTTCATGGTCTATAGCTTGGCTCATCGCGCTATGGGTGAAGTTTATAGTGAAGCGACTTCGTTAGGTAGTAGGTCAGTTGTTGACCACTAGAGTTTGCGGCTGAACTTACTCAGTTTTCTAAATTCTCCCGGTTGCGGATCTACGACGCTGGAATTCCCGATATTCTTCCAGCCGTCATCTGTGGAGGCACATGAAACGGACCCACCAATCGGCCGGATAGTTTTGTACCAGTGACGCCGCGCAATGAGATGAACAACAGAACGACACGGATCAGGGAAGGTTGCAGCGAATATCCTCTCATTTTGGAAGAAGTAACCTGACAAGCGATGTCGACCACACTGACGTTGAAATGATAATAAGTTGGATTGGTCTACAGAGTTGCTCGATTTGAGCGTCGCGCCTGGGTAGCTGCAAGCATTAGAAGAATGGCAATGTCGATAAGCAATGGGTAGTTCTGGAAAAACACGGGCACTGAAACAGTAGCAAATGCCGACGTCATATTAGCTGATGGCAGCGACACATGAAGCTGGGTGCGTGCCGCGTGGGTGGAGAACAGAAGCCTGAGGCTGGAAATGAGAGACTAATCAATGCGCGTCAAGCAAATAGCTTGGCCGGATGGATCAATGGTGAGGCTGTTCCTCGGGGGGACGGTCGATAAGCGAGCCGGTTCATCGCAGGAGGATGCGGAGAGCTGGAATAGCGAAATGAGTCAACAATGCAGGTCTGCTGGGCGATATGGACATAAAGGGGAGACGGGTAGACGAGGCTCAAAGCAGTCAGCAAGCTCGACTAGGCAAGCTCGAGAGGTAAATATAACAGTTGCTTTTATTGTTCGGCGTTGGGGTTGGGGCTCGAGAGATTGCAACGGCTGCGCTTTGCCTAAAGCGGATCGGATGTAACCGCATTGAAACCATTGGGTAGGAGCTCGTGCCAGGGTGAGCAGGGGTGGGGGACATGGTCAGAGGCCGCGCAATTCACGGTTGCTTGTTGTGTTTCGAGTCGGCCAGACGGTGGCAAAAGAAGAGCTTTGGATGCGCGGACATGGAGCGAAGGTGCCGCATTGCCGTTTGGTGAGCGGTTACCAGCAAACACTAAAAGGTCCGTCGACAATGGACAGAGACGTTGACGAGCAACGGATTGCTGCGGGCAGTCTAGCGGATGGTCGTCTCCTAGGGTGACGGAGCGGCGATCCAAACGCCATAGGCTGTTTGCATGTGGTGCATGTGCTGTGCATGGAGCTTATCAGGGCAGGCAGCGCGTTCAGAGCTTGAAATTGGGAGCAGCGCGCTCGGCATGTGAAGCTAAGATTTACAAGCAGCGGGAGAGAAGGGATCATGGATGGGGGAGCATGGCGAAGAAATGGTAGCCCTCGCCTGTCAAACCACACTGTGGCACTCCGCACGCGCGGGACAGGCCCTGGGTGGTGCAGTCATGGCGACACATTATGCGGGTAGCCACGAGCGTGAGCGCGACCGCGAGCACGAACAAGTGCGCTCGTCGACGACTTGCCCAGCTGTCCGTTGGCGGCAGGACAATCAGCAGCCAGGGCAGGGCAGCAGCTTTCACTGAGCGAGCTTGCTTGCTTGCTTGCTTGATCGATGATGGTGGGCACGCTCTGGCCGCCTATGATCTCCACCCGGCCCTACTAGCGTAATTAGCGCCTGCCTGGCCTGGCACCACCGCGCTCCCCTTTTCTCGCGCCGCACCCCATTTGAATGCCTTTCTGCCCTTCCTCCCTCAGTCTTCACCCACATTCGCTCGCTACAGACGAACGCGCCTTCTCCATTGCGCCTCTGGGACTACTCCGTTTAATACTGCCTGCTTTACTTGTTAATTCTTCCTCTCGCTCCAGCATCTTTCCACCACGACCAAACAGCCCGCCGAACCCACGCAACTGAAACCGAGCGAGTAGTCTTAATATCCCAGGTCCGTGTTGCCCAGTCCACATTTCTCAATCGCCTCTCTCGACGCGTCCGCTGACTTTTCCTCCCAGTTACCAACCCACGCCAACTACACAAAATGCCTTCCATGATGAAGATCGCCCTCCCTGCCCTGGCTGCTGCCAGCGGTGCCTACGGTACGCTCTACGAGACTCCATTGACTGCCTCGTTGCTTGCTAACAAGTCCGCCAGCTGCTTGCAGTACGTCTGCCACCATGACCATCCAGAACGCCGGTGACGCCAGCGCCATCGCCTCGTGCTCCACCTTCTCTGGTAACATCGCTATCGCGACTGGCACCACCGACGACATCTCCCTCAACGGCGTCAAGAAGATCGACGGCAACCTCGTTGCCACCGACAACTCCGACATGAAGCAGATCAGCGCCAGCGACCTCGAGGAGCTCGACGGAGAGATGCAGCTCGATGGCCTCACCCGTCTCTACGCTGTCAACTTCCCCAAGCTCAAGAGCGTCGACTCCATCAAGTGGAACGCTCTGCCCAACCTCCAGGAGATCGGCTTCACCGCCGAGGTCACCAAGGCCAACAAGGTCGACATCCAGAACACCGCTCTTCGCTCGCTCAAGGGCATCAACATCGAGGAGGTCGACACTGTTTTCATCGCCAACAACGGTTACATTGATGAGATCTCTATGCAGCTTGGCAACGTCTCGACCTCGCTGACTCTTGCCGACAACAACGAGGCCGTCAAGGTCGACCTACCCAACCTCATCTGGGCTAGCAACCTGACCTTCCGATTCTGTGCTTCAGTTTCAGTCCCCTCCCTCGAGCGCTTGAACGGCTCTCTCGGTCTCTACAACAACGGTTTCGAGTCATTCGCTGCTCCTAACCTTACTTCCGTCGGCGAGGCTGTTGCCCTTGTCGCCAACGAGAACCTGTCCAACGTCTCTTTCCCCATGCTCGGCAAGATCTCTGGCAACCTCCAGATCGCCAACAACTCCAAGCTCATCGAGGTGGATGGCTTCCCCGCTCTTAAGAGCATCGGCGGAGCTTTCGACATGAGCGGTAACTTCACTGAGTAAGTCTTGTTTGAATCGACTGTGTCGTGCAATTTACTGACCCTTTGTAGCGTCTCTACCCCCAAGCTCAACAGCGTTTCGGGTGCCTTCAACCTCCAGTCCACCGACAACGTCACTGAGACTTGCGCTACCTACAAGCCCCTGAAGGAGAAGAAGCTCATTGAGGGTGGCTACAAGTGCGAGGGCAAGCTCATCGACCCCGCTGGTGAGGGCCACAAGGGCACCAAGCAGGGTGGCTCCGACGACTCCACTGGCGCCGCCTCGACTCTCAGCGCCGCCACTGGTGCTCTCAGCCTTGCTGCCATGGCCGCTGTTCTCCTTTTCTAAAAAGCTCATGACGCTGGCGTTCCTTAATTGCATAGACTACCCCTACCATCTGACTTTCTTTGATAGCGTATAGCATCAAGCGAACAAGCGCTGACGTTGGAGTTCAGCATCTGAGGACTGAAGGGCTTCTGGGGACGGTTTCATGGTTCAGCATGTAACAATTGTATGTATCACTTGGCTACGAGGGTCGAGCAGACTGTTAATCCGCAGTACACTTAAGTCTGCTCCGCGACATGGAGTGCAGAATTGCAGAAGGAGTTGCTTTATTTGGGATAGTGGCATGCAGTCTTTCTCTTGAACCTTGCTCGTATTCTTTGTGATGTGTGTCCAAGTTTTGGTGCTTCGATGTTTGCCAGTTATTGTAAACTTTTGTCTACTAAAAAAAAGACTTCCTTCAACCCTCACAACAGATCAGTAGCACTGAAACATGGCCATGTCTCATATGTGACCGAGATGTTATCTTGAACGTTGTAGTCTTTTCGCCGTGATCGCCGTCTAAATATGAGTGTTTGATAGGAACACTCTAGACTCCCGGACACTCCATACAGACCTCACATCAGTTTCACCTTTGTCGAGGTCTCGACGAACCCGCAATGGCTGGCGGCTCTGCTCTGGCGGTCAAAGTCACGCATGCGAGAAGGACAGTCCCATAAAGGCTCAAATCAAGGCTTGTCATGGCGAGTAGCTGCTTTCCAGGCGTCCCGAGGCGTATCACATGCGTGGTAAGACGGAAAGCGGGCTCTAACGTGCGGGCCGCAGTGGCTAAGTTCGTATAACAGATGACGTGGGTAAACAAATGGGCCTCTTTTGTAAATATCACAGACTGCCCAAGGCCAATCACGCTGCAATGATCCCATGTACCGGCGGCCTGTATAATGCAGCCTCGCTCTTGACAACCGCGGCGCAATAGATGTTGATGTTACCGATCCATGTTTTCACGTGCGCATTTTAGGATGCAGGTGGTGTCGCGCATTGGACGCAAGACAACTTGCCAGAGTACACCAAGCAGTAATAGTGGCCAGAGAAGCATTGTTGCCGGCTCACCAAGTCTTTCGGCGAATTATGAAAGAATCACAGACTACTTTATTTCCGAAGCGTCGTCATCAGCGGCACTATCGCGATTGATCTGCACTTAGCGTCATTTGCATGCTCGTCGCGCTCAACGGTAATCTGTACTGAACGAGTTGCTCCTGTAACGCAATTGCGCCTCTCCTTCACCCCATCGCTGCTTTCCTGCTCTGTACCACCGTGCAGCCAGTCAGGACCCTGCTTTCACTAGTCATTACTGTCTGTCGCTTCCGCTCTTGCTAGCCCGCCTTCGCTGCGACGTCACCCGCAACATTTAGTTCCCACCCTAAACGTCGCGCGCCCCGGCGCTCCCAACCGCCAAACTGGAGAGGCCACAGTCGCAATCGCCGCCGCTTCATTCACAGAGGGAAACCAGTAATACGGACAGCGTCCGAGCGCGTAGCTCATCGATACGCATATCTCAGGCTAGAGGGGAAGAGGTGGAGAAAGAACACGCGGGACCATTCCGACTCAACATGCTTGCAGGAAAAGGATACTCGTGGAAGGCCGCTAAAGCACGGCTGCCACCATCACGGCAGGTCATACACACAGTGCGGAACCCAAGGTTTCTGGTGTCAGTCGGTCTGGTTGCCGCGATTTTGCTGCTATGGCGGTCAATGGGGTCCGCAGCACAAGAGGTGCAGAGGTATGTCACACGATTCGTATTTACAGAGCTCCAGCAGAGGCCTCGTCATGATTCGCATCGTGCTGATGCTAATCTTCTCATACCAGATTCTACTGCTTCGGCCCCTCAAAACCTCCAATGCACATGACAGCGAACGAGAACGAAGACTGGCATGCGCATCTAAACACACCTGTGATATTCAACCACCACAAGCCAGTAGAGGTCAATTCCACCGATATTGAGCATGTAGACCTAAACAAGATCACATCGACCGTTGATGCAGCGAAGAACAAGGAGCGCGTCCTGATCCTTACTCCGCTTCGCGATGCCTCATACTACCTTGCGAAACACTTCGACCTCCTCACCTCGCTCACTTATCCCCACGAGCTGATCGATTTGGCTTTTTTGGTCGGCGATTCGACCGACGATACTATGGCTGCGTTGGCAAAGGAGCTGGAGAGAGTGCAAAACAACCCTGAAGTTGCTTTCAGGTCGACGATGATCATTGAGAAGGACTTTGGTGTCACACTCTCGCAAAGTGTCGAGGACAGACATAGCTTCGAAGCACAAGGCCCGCGGAGAAAGGCACTAGGTAAAGCCAGGAACTACCTGCTATACACTGCGTTGAAACCAGAGCACAGCTGGGTTTACTGGAGGGATGTGGACATTGTCGATAGTCCGTCCAAGATCATCGAGGACTTCGTGGCACATGACCGGGATGTCCTTGTCCCTAGTATGTGTTGCAATACCATCTTGGGGCGCTAGCGCTAACAATACACAGATATCTGGTTCCACCGCTACAAGGAGGAGAACGGCAAGATGGTCGATATCGAAGGGCGCTGTAGGTTTTCCATAACTTAGCACTACGGTCTTCACTAACGGGATTCAGTCGATTACAATTCCTGGCAGGAATCTCCCGAAGGTCTCAAACTCGCTTCCACCCTCAACAAAGATGTAGTCCTTGCAGAAGGTATCACTCTCTTCATCTCCCTCCCCACTATTTCTATTCGTTAATTCATCTTTATAGGCTATAAACAATACCCCACGAACCGCAAGTACATGGCCAAGATGGGCGATTGGCGCGCCGACAAGGATGAAGAAATACCCCTAGACGGCATCGGTGGCGTTAACATCATTGTAAAAGCAGACGTGCACCGTTCTGGCATAAACTTCCCAAGCTACGCATTTGAAAACCAGGCCGAGACAGAAGGGTTTGCGAAGATGGCTAAGAGAGCAGGCTATGGCGTTTATGGGTTACCGAATTATGTCGTATGGCATATCGATACCGATGAAAAACCTGGCAATGCTTAGTTGGGAGAGGAGAGTGAGGTAGGACAAGTGAAGGAGAGTATATACCTTGGAGTCGGGCGCACCTCGCATTAGAAACATGGTTTAGTTGCAGGCGAATCTTGGAGTCTCTTTTAGATGGGTGGATATGTAATACTTTGTACGAGTATGAGTATAGAGACCGCGGCGCAGCTGCCCTTAGACGATACGATAACGATCTCCTGTTTGCAACCATACAAGGTTCCATCCCCTGACATTGTCGTATAAACAAGCCAGCGTGTAGGTCGCGTTAAAGACAAGATACATTGATGTGATGGAATCATGGTGGACGCACAGTATTACGTGGGCTCCGTATCTTATGGTGGTTGATTTCAGGTGCATAGTATAGGCTTCTAGTATATCACCCTCCTTGAACCATACCGTTGTACACGTCTTCCCCCTCAAGCATATCTGAATCGTGACAGACGTGCCACTTCCTTCAACTTCTCGTCCCTTGCCATATTCTATGTCTCCAAGCACACCAATCATAAAGTCGAACACCCCGATAGTTCTTCAAACGCTAATAACCAAAGCACGCGCACTCAACCGAACGACAACAGTAGGAGTGGATCCTAGTGATCGTAAATGCCAGAGTGAAACTTGCGCTCGTCGTAGAACTTGGCAGTGATCTTCCTGCCTCTGAATTCCCATCCTTCATCGAAGCGGTTGACGGCGTTGAGGGCACTGAGAACTGACTGGAAGTGGATATAAACTACGCCGTCCTGGTTGTTCTCGTCTAATTGAACATGCTCAACTGGACCAAACTGGTTCTGTTAGCATGTGTACCTTCGTAACTTTGGAATGGAATTTACCTTGTTGCTGAACGCTTCACCCATGTCTTGTCGGATACCACCGTCGTTGCGTTCGGCATTGGCATCCCAGTCGACACCGTCCACACAGCCCCAAGTGACCACAACAGCGGACTCCGCACCAAACTTGCCAGGCTCGTCTTTCTGAGTGCGCATACCACCACTGACATCCCAGACCTGTTGTGACTTGACCTTGCCGTTTTCGTCGTCGAGAGTGCTTGCACCCTGTGGAACCTTGCGTTTTTTCACTTCTAGATGGGTAATAACACCATCGTTGTTCTTTCCGAGACCTTGGCCCTTCTTATAACCCATTTTGGCCATCATTGCTTCCGCCTTGCTAATCTTAGCGCGCTTGGCAGGGCGTTCTTCGCGGGATGGCTCGTTGTCTGCATCTTCCATTTGAACGTCGGAGCGCTCGAACCGGACTGGTGGTGCAGATATAGTCGCATTTGCATAGCGTACCGGTGGTGCAGAGATAGTCGCACCTTGATAGCTCGGCGGAGGTGGGGGCGGAGGGTTATCGTCGGTGACTGATGGAGGCGGAGGCGGTACGACATCAGGCTGTTGCTGGGATAGGCGCATGCGACGGGCATAAGCGTCTTCTCCCAACAGGTCAGACGAGGGAATTGCAGAGCTATCTTCGTAAGATGCAGGCGGGGCGAAAGACGGTTTGGTAAACGTAGCAGGTATTGGGCTCGAAGAAGACGCTGAATGGGAACCGTTGGTCTCCTCACTGTCGTCACGAGACTTGT
>Ga0268250_10000317_pt1 | contig 23540 bp, 21 predicted proteins | sample AgamicAsSfe_FD_200448 | JGI IMG/M metagenome (GOLD analysis project Ga0268250, IMG submission 200448) | Agave microbial communities from Guanajuato, Mexico - As.Sf.e (v2) (version 2) | ecosystem: Host-associated > Plants > Phyllosphere > Phylloplane/Leaf | place: Guanajuato, Mexico | collected...
CGCAGTTAAGGTTGTGGATTCAAGACGGCTTCTGTCCGCTTGTCGAACTGGTATTGGAATGTCTGCGGTGCGAGCAGAGCAATATCCAAACCACTGAACTGACCTCATGGCAAGAGATGGCGCTGGGTAGGTTGGGACGAGCAAGAGTCGACAACTTGTTCGATTTTGTCATCAACTGGGACAAGAGTCTGGGTGCCATTCTGGACATCAAAGAGTATCTACGAGTTTCGAACGCAAAGCAGCATCTTACTTCAAGCTTTTCCCAGCAAGTATCGAGACGACTATTACATCCTGGGGCTACGACCACTTACATACTGAACGTCTACATATTCATCATTCGATCGTTCCACGAGCTAGAACCTAAGGGCGTACTCTTAGAGCGCGTAGCTAGACCGATCAGGCGGTACCTAAAAGAGCGTGAAGATACAGCACGAATCATCATATCAAGTCTACTTACTGATCTCAGCGATGAGACGGGCAGTAAGTTCTCATCGAACAGCGAGCTCTCATATGAGATTGCTAGTGAGATGGGAAAGCCGTTCGCAAACTACGGACAGGATACTGATGAGGAGCTCAACTGGAATGACATGAACTGGCAGCCGCTTCCACAAGACGCATCACCAGACTATAAAAAGTCAAAGGTCGAGGATGTGATATGGTTTTTGCTAACACTCTGGGAGCGAGAGGATTTTATCAATGAGCTGAAGAACATATATGGAGACCACTTGCTTAGATGTCAAGACCCTGAGTATGAGAAAGAAATCCGACTTTTGGAGCTCATCAAAGTGCGGCTAGGCGACGACAAGCTGCAGGCTTGCGAAGTCATGCTGCGAGATGTTTTAGAATCAAAGCGTATCAACGGTACCATCCGCACGACAATCAATGTACCAACTGCAGCATCACTTGTCACGCCAGATCACCGTAGCATAGAGCCTCGAACGCCAGATGGCCAACACCCGCGGACACCTCAGCCCCGAAGGCCAACACGGTTAACTCGAAACATCACTCCCTCTACCTCCAGTGCCGCAACACCCCCTGGTCCCACGCTCAACGCACAGATTTTATCATCATTCTTCTGGCCCCAGCTTCGCGACGACACATTCCGCGTACCTGCGCAGATTGATGCATTACAGAAGGAATACGAGTCACGTTTCGAGCGTATCAAAGGAATGCGCAAACTGCGGTGGATGAATGCCTTGGGCGACGGCTCCATAACCCTCACATTTGACGACCGCACTGAGGACTTTGATCATCTCACACCCTGGCAAGTTAGTGTAATTTATGCCTTCCAACCTCAGCCCGACGAGGAAACAAAGCATGCAGACAAAGGCGGCGAGGGTATAACACGCAGCGTGTCTCAGCTAGAAGAGATGCTGGAGATGGACGAAAGCCTCGTACACCAAGCCCTCTCCTTCTGGGTGGGCAAATCCGTCCTCCGCTTCCACGTCCCATCCACATATTCTATTATCGAGTCCCTCCCTAAACCCACATCTAAGACTGGTGCGCATGATGCCGACGCTGCAGCCGCAGCAGAAGAACTAGCTACAATCCAAGCCAACGCTACAAACAACACCGTGAAGTCGCAAAGCGAGATGCTAGAGGAGAAGAAGGATGTCTATACGGCTTTCATATTGGGGATGCTAACAAATCAGGGTAATATGAATGTGGGCCGCATAGCTATGATGATGCGGATGATGGTTCAAGGCGGATTCCCGTTTGGACCTGAAGAGGTGAAGAAGTTGTTGGGCGAATTAGAAGTCGATGGCAAGGTTGTTAGCATGGGTGGCGATGTCTGGAGCGTCAGGAAATGAGAGATTCTTTGTAGGTATGCTAGTGCCCCTGTTCATCGCGAGGCGCACATCAATGCATATGTCATGTCATTCCACTATCCTCTCTCAGTACAAAACTCTAAATGAGTGTACAACGTACATATCATCAATAACGCACGCCTCACCACCTCAGATACGAACGGATTAACCACGGCTCGAAGATGTCGCTACCAAAGAACTCAAGCTACAATAGTCAACGCTGCCAAAATTCGCGCGCCTCATGCACTTCAACACTTCTTCTTCATCACAACTTGCCCGACAGCTGTGTTTAGCCCCGCTGCAATAACATCGTACGACACAACGGATCTTTTTCGAATTCGGCGACTGCACCTCTGCAGAACGAGCGCATTCTACCCTCATCATTGCCAGTTGCGAGCATCGTGATGCCGCTCTCTGTAATCACTTGTCACACGATTCACGTGCACGCCTCGCAAATGTTTCCGCGTTACGAGATACCAACAAAGACTCGCTTCGCGGTCTACTGCTTGTTATCCCTACAATCGGTATCCCTCTTCCAGATGCGACCTCTACGTGACGCCGACATCGACGTACGATTACTCTGGATAGCGCTTCCCGCACAATTAATCTGGATGGCACTTCCCTTGGTCTTCGTCCTGAGGTTCTATAGTATAAACGACCACTCTAGCAACGATGCCAACGATCAACGTCCAACATACGTAGACCCGAGTCCTCCCACATCATACACAATACTACTTTCGATGACGCCTTTCCACCTCGGTCAGATCGCAATCTGGACACGAACCTACCTTGGCTCCCCACCTACCTTCGCCAAAGACATTACCTTCGCCAAAGACATTAGCGCAATCATTCAAGAATGCACTCTCCACTTCGCAATGTCCTTTTGGGTACTCTCCGAGTGCGAGTTCGTACGCGCGTACTGGCATTCTCATCTCCAAGAGTGGCCCGTCACTCTCATCACACTTCCTTTCTCCATCCCTTCAGCCAATTTCGATCATGACTTCCTCGTATCTCGAGATTGTTTTAGCTAGCGGTGGCCGTGCGAATATTACATGCCACCCCGGGACGGATGGTGGTCCCTAGAGGCTCTCTTGGGAGTTCCACTCGATATCTTCTACATGATAAGTTTCACGTGGGTGGGGATGGTCTGCTTCCTCTATCCAGTCAAGCGCTTCGCGAATCCGGATCCGAATGGCGACAGCTTTACCGTGAAAAACGAGTTCATGGGAGTGTTCTTTACGCCAAGGTCGTACTGGTTCATATACCTTGACTTTGCGCTCCAGCGTCCAGTCCGATTAGTCAACAGGATGCTGTTTGAATTGGTTGCGGAGGGTATTAAGAGAGCTTTGGATCAGTGGAGGCAGCGAGATCTGCATGGGAAGGCTGATGGAAGTGACCTCGGGAGTACGAGCGACATATCCGCGTCGCGCACCCTTCGCACCGGCTCACCTCAATCCTGTTTGAACAGCGAAAACATTGCCTACACACGGTGGCCGGTAGCTGAAGAACTCTACGAGAATCCATGGAACGACTGGGATACTTCGAATCGCGATGATATTTCACCCGAACGATATATCTCTCAACCTCGCGAAAACTCTTCATCGCTTTGGTCGCATGTCTAGGCATGTCCGCCACGTCACGTCGAATCGCACTCCTCGTTAAGCACGAAGACCATTCGAACCTCCTGTACATGGTCAAGCCTTCAGTATGGGCAGCTGCGAATAGCGGTAGAGGAACACGAGCCGAATGGTCAATATACAAAGTGCCTGGCATTCATCCTTCGGTATCACACAAGGAGCAGACTGAGCTTTGGGTGGAGATATCGAGCAGGATTAGGTCGAGAGGAAGGCGAACTGGAGGATACGGTGGACTGCGGCGGCTCGGGAGAACTCAAGGATCTATTCGACTGCGACAGTCGTGTTGAGCAACACAGAGGAGATGGTTCTGTGTCGTCTTCAGCCATGTTGAAGGCCAGCACTTTGTTGGAGAGCACAACGGTGCTATCGGCTGCTCAGATGGCGGGCGTCGGCGGCATGCGACTTTTGAAGCTGGACTCAAGGGAGGCGATGGTCGGACCCAGGATACCGCAGGTTCTTACTCAATGTTTCGACCAGACTGCGCTAACCAAGCTCAGACGATTTGACTCTACAAGGTAGTGTAGCTCCGGTCGCAAATAATCTCACACGCATGAGCCTGGTTTCTGGCTTGGCCATGAAAGAACCACTGACGTCTTGCCTAGGTCGAATTCGAGCGCCCGCGGCAAATTAGCCCTTGGATCTCACGTCTAATCATCCGCCGCATCACACGTCAGAAGACTCGGCACGAGTTTTGCTCCCAGACTCAGCTCCAAACACGAACCTGAATCGATGGCGAACCTGGGGTTCGGTATATTGGCGGAGAACCTTGGCGGCTTCTTCGGATTGGCAGCGAGCAGGAAACGTACGGGTTACAGTAGATGGGAAATACTACGTGCGTGTATTAGTTGTTGTGTTTTGGGGTAAAGCCATTGCAGAGCATTGTTGGCGGCTGTTCGTTGGGGTTGAGAATGATGTTGGACGGCCAATCTGACAGAGGATGGCTCAGGGTCAGTCTGATACTGCTGCTCGACGTACCAACGAATCAATATGTCCTTGGTCTCATTCAGATCTACACATACTGCCCATGCAATTGAATGTGAGCACTCCAGTCTTCTAAAGTTGTCTACAAACACCGCAGCTGCGCCATTAGACACGCCACAGGCAGCTAGAATCCTCGGACACACGATGGCGGATTCGTAATGATATGTTTTAGCCAACAGAAATCAGTCACTGTAGATTAGGCATTCACAAACGGCTTTGCATAAGGGCATGTTTATAAGTTTCGGGATCTTTCATATCCGAATAAAGAATTTGTCTGCCGCGCCGCATACATGCTTGCAGGCGCGGACGCGGATATGGGGCGCAGTGCAGTTGAAGCTGCAGTAGCGTGTATACACGGGATCGATAAGCGAGGAACTTATCCATCTCCCGGTGCTTTTCGTATCGGATGCATTAAGGCGCCCTTGCATAATCTATATGCAAGTCGGATCACATTTCTTGGAAAACGTATTGGTGTGGATACATGTGGGAAAGAAAGAAAGAAAGACGACAGATGGCCCGCTAGTGAGCGTGGGGGCGATATTCATGTGTAATTCGATTTAGGTCTGTGGGAGGAAGAACAAAGTCACGTATGGGTGACACGGGCCCTTTTCTCCTTACTCAATGACGAGCAACTTCTCTGTAACATCCAGAGCGCCCTCAAAATTACCGCTGATGGCATAGATGCTCTGCATTGCAAACGCCGCATCCGTGCTGAAATCCTCGTACCCCCAATTGCCGTCCTGGCACCGATCTCCTGCCTCCTGTTTAACGTCATCACTAAGCGCACAGCACCTTTCATACGCTGGAAGCGCTAGCGCGACAAGACCCAGCCCATGCCACATCCTTCCCACGTTGTACTCCGCTTCTTGCCGATGGATTGCATGCGGGCTCTTGCTGCGGAGATCATAGTATCTGTACACAAACGACAGACCCTGTTGAATCTGGTATTGCCGGTTTTCGGAGAGCCGTTTCATGGCGTGTTGAACGTAAGCAACACCAATACTTAGATTCAATACTGGATCTTCAGGCGAGATGGTAAAGGCACGGAAGTAATAGTTCAGCGCCGCCACATAACTACCACCGCACATCAAAACATGTCCATACAACGCGAAGAGTGCGGGATCGTGGTCTTTGGCTCTGTCGACATCTTCGACGTTGATGTTGTTTCTGAAACCTCCTTTGCTGTTCTTTGTATCGCGGAAATTATACGCGGCGCGCTGTGCTGGGGTCAGGAGCGCGTAGTCGATAGTCTTGATGTAGCGCATAAGCACTTTGTACGCAGGGCCAGTCGCGAATCCTTCGGGGAAGGAACATAGACGGTTAACGGCACCATAAAGACGGAAGAGGCCTGTCCCGAAAGGGTACTCTTTTAGGAGCCAGCGCGTCGCTACAGATGCCTGACGTGAATTGTCTGCTGCTAGAGCGCAAGTAAGGCGACACAATTGTAGTTGTTGGTGGTAGGTTCGGGAGCGATGGAAGACGTTGGCTTGAGTGGCAATATCGAGTGTAGCGAAACACTGTTCTTCATCTCCTTCGCTGGCGAGCAGGATAGCATAGCGACCGAACGCATCACACCATTTGTCGAAGTGTATGCCCCAGAAATCAACCGGAGCTGAATCTGGTCGCTCTCTCAGCTCAGGATCTGTTTCACCGTCTTCGACATTGTTCGCTACTACAGCAAGTACCATTAGCGAAGACTCTTTCCATAGATCGCCACCCGTAACTCGTCGGAAGTAAGTCATTAGGTCTTCCTTTCGGTTCGAGTAGAACAAGTCGAACGTAGAGAATTCTTCGATGAGCTCCCGAGTGATGGACAACACCTCGTGTACGGCAACCTCGTCTCTTTCCTCTGCCGCTTCCCAAATTTCGTCTAGTCGCTTGAAACTCGAGACGATCTCCCGATGCTGAGCTCGAGCGGCTTTGAGGTCGTCGGCAAAATCTGTTGCCAGTCTCTGAAGCTTGTTACGAAACAGTCTGTTGTTGATCGCTCGATACGGCACGTCGGTACCTTCAAGTGTAGTTCGTCTCGGTTCGATATCGGGAAGCTGCTCAGCATCTTCATCACGAACAGCTAAGAAAGCCTGAACTTTTGGCGCCTTCGCTCTTTTCGTGCGGAAGAAACCCTTCTTAGGACGTTCGGTCGGGGCGACAAGTGGAGGGAGTTCCTTGTTGCCGTTCTCATCTACAGAATCTTCGTCTTCACCGGTCTGCCCGGTAGCTGTTTGCATCCTCTTCCTATTCCTCCGAACCGTACTCTTTCGAACGCCATATCTACCACGAGCTTGCCTTCGCTGGTTATAGTAGTATACTCTGAGCTCATCATATGCCTGGAAACCCAGGTTTTTGAGCTTGTGGCCGTACTTGTCGCGGTAGATAGTCTCAGCACGCTGACCAGCTTCCTGCCACATGCCCTGATCTTCGAAGAACTTTGCAAGGACAGCGAGGTCATCATAGTTCTCTGCCGGCCACTTCTTCAAGATCGGAATGACCTCTGCCGCCCTCTCAGCCCTCCCTAGATTCTTGAAGCATGTGTGCAGGCCAATGTAGCTTTGCAGGTTGAATTCGTTAGAGTTCTTGTCGAATAAAGGCTCGTAGAAACGCAGCGCATGGTCATCGTTGCCTGTAGCGTGAAGAGCATCGCCAATTATACGGAATAGATCTTCGTAGTCCCAAATCAGAGCCTCAGGACCATGGTTGTCCGGCTCCAACATTTCAAGGTGGCGCTAGATGTTCGTCAGTAACGTCCAGAATGTAGCACGAGTTCGAGGCTTACCATAGCTTCTTCAAAGTCGTCCTTGCTCCTGCGCAACCGGAACAAGCCTAATTTCACTCTGATCTCCAATGGCAGAGTTGAGCCGTATGTAGCATCCTGCGATTTTCGAACAAACGGAGGCACAGTAACGCGTCTCGGCTCATCTTCGATGTCGAATTCACAGTCGTCTTCGAGTTTGTCCCAGAATGTCTCAGAACGCCTACCCTGCTTCCACCGGGCAAGCTCCTTCAGTCGTACAACACCTGCTTCGTAGCTACCCGCTCGATCCAAAAGGTCGAGATAGATATTGATTAGTTCCCAATCAAGTTCATTGTTGACCGGATCCCGGTCAGGCTGTGTGAACACATCAATAGCCTCTTCGAAGCTGTTCAGCAGCTTGTTGAGATGTATTCTAGTCTGTTTCGGAGAGGCAGTACCCATCATTGCCATAATCTTCAGTACACTCGTATCAGGGTCTTCTCCTTGCTCCTTGCGTGTTTTGAGCATCTTCAGACCGAGCGCTACGCATTTGGACGAACGACCTAGTTGTGCCTCGATCTCGAGCTTGTGACTACGAGCTTCATAATCGTTGTTGAGCAAGATAATCTCGTTCAAACACGGAAGAATGGCAGCCGACTTGTTCTCATCTGTAAATTGTGGATGCTTTTCAGGATCGAGCTGTTGTATGCGCTCAATGATATACTGCCAGAGACCAGGATCACGCTTGGTTGGCGCACCAGCCAGTAGTACAGCCAGTGAGTCCTCCTCCCGACCCATCTCGGTATAGATCTCCGATGCGATGTTGTAAGCATCAAAGATTTCTGGGTTCAACTGAATAGCCTGCTGAGCGAACACAAGGGCAGCTTCATAGTCTCTTGCGATGAACTTTGCGTTAGCCTGTTGCTGCAACGACTTCCATTCTGCGCCTGGGTCGGCAACAGGTCGAGGTCCTCTAGGACCTTTTTCCCTTCCAGGCTTGCCTCGCTTCTTTTTAGGCGTTGGTCTAGCACCATTGTTGCCACCTCGACCACCACGGCCTCGAGTCGAAGGCCGACCTCGTTTCCCACCACGTCGCCCTCTGGCAGGTATGATACTAGGGGTTACTGCAGCCTGGAGTGCACCTCTGCTTCTGCTCTTCCCTCTCTTGTATTTCGTTCGCTCTTCGACATCCTCGAATTCGACACCTAGCTCCATCTCATCTGGGTCACCTTCGTCTTCTTGTGCATCTTCTGATTCGTAGTCTGCATCGATCTCTGAATCATCCTTGTTCTCGTATCGAGCGAGCTCTTCGTCTTCCTCCATGGCACGTCGCCAATCATCCTGCTCGGAATCCGAACTATCGAAGTCGCGGTCGTAGCGCGAATCTCGGAATCCGGTCGCATTGGTAAACTCATCATCATCCTCTTGTCCGGGATTTGCTGGAATGAACCCTTCGAAGACCGCGGGTCCGCTAGTAGCATAGGCTCTATTGAACGGGTCCTGGAATCCACCACTGGTGAAAGGAGGAGGCTCTTCCTCTTCCAGATCCTCTACAGCGCTGAGCGGAATAAGAGGTATGAAAGGACTCCGGGCTGGCGGTTGATGGTGAAGCGGATGCTGGAATGGAGGTGGGTGTTGGTATATTTCCTGAGGAGGAAATACTGCATTTGGCGGGAATTGTACAGGGTATTGTTGCCTGCCATGTTGTACATGTGGTTGCATCAAGGTTGGTGCAGCAGCTCCGAATGTACCTGCAACGGGTAAGAAACGTCTATTGCTCGACGGCTGCACCAGAGGCCACTGCTGCCCATAGTATCCATTATTGGGGTTCATTATGAGCTTGATTGTGTTGCACTTGCGTTAGTTCAGGCTTGTTAGTGATCAATCATTGTGGTATATAGTACCGAGAAAATGGCGATGGTGATGGAAGCTTGGTGGCAGGGATTGTAGCCGTTGCAAAGCCTGGCGCACGTGCCTTGCGCTAGCACATAGCGTGCATCTCGCCAATATCCAGTACGTCCCTGACACATGAGACCCTTTAGCAATTAGGCTTTCCTTAGATCCCGTCTTTTAGAATCCGATGTGACCCTTGCAGTAAAGTCTTTTTTGTCATACCCTACCAACTTCTTCTTTATACCCAGCATAGAGAGGTTGGAAGGTGTACCAACGGACTAAGAAGAGAAAAGGTCACCACGAAGAAGAACGAAGCAGTCGGAACCTCTGGCCTGCTGCTCGGGCAGGCCCAACCGCTTTCCCGACCACTAGTTTAGCAACCCTTGTAAGCGTTTCAGGTAAGATGCCGACTGTATATAGAATAGATGCCAACCCTGAATCTTGGAAGGGTCTATTATTGTCTTGTTAGGATTCGCCGTCGTGACTGCACTCTTGGATAGTCATTGCGCCCGCATCAGCCCATTTTGAAGCATATACCTTATCACCTCATATGTCTTGCGATTGTTGTTTCTATCTTCATCACGACCATGTTATCCGGACATTTCCTCATCATGCTGTCGATATGTTTCACCGCATCCGCTCTCAACATACCGAAACATGACACACAGTTGCCTCTCCTTCCAGAACACGAGGGCCATCGAACGCAATCGCAAAACACCCGCGTCCTGTTGGCGTTAAGAGAAAGCGAAAGCGATGTGGAGCATCATGTTGAGATACCTTTACATACGCCTGTCTTTTCGGGTAGGCTGCATCAAATAGGCTCCATTTTGGCCTGCTTTAACAAAAATCGCCAGGCGTAAACTTTCCGAGTCAGCTGAGCACTATAGAGATCACAACAGCCACCGAACAGGGCCAATCGATATCACAGACAAGGCTTGACAGGGTTATATGCAGAATCATACCAAAAATTAGCGCGGAGGAGCAAGAAGCAGTGGACTTGGGAATGGAGCTTAAGGTGTTGCCGTGGTTTGCAATAAGAGATGGAACCGTCCAAGTCGATGATAGTAATTCCAGATGGTTTCTCGGAGGTAGAAGAGTAGAGAGTTACGAGTGTCGATGACAGGGTAACGGAGACCAGAGATGGGAGAGAAGTAGAAGGCAAATGTTAATGTATAATGACGCATGCTTTGTCAGGGTATAGTACAATGGCCCTCAATGGCCTCGTGAAGCAAAACGCCGTTTATGCAGGTCTGACATGTGGTCAGACGTTGTTGTCCCCCTCGCCCATACCAACCATCTCGTATTCACCAGCGCCGTCTCTGCCTCTGCCCCTGCCTCTTCCCCTAGACTCTCCACCCTCGTCCTCTGCGGCTGGTTGTGATGGCGAAGGCTTCTTGCTGCCAAAGTTGATTGGCCTCAGTTCCCGCCACTGGCATGCCCATACGCCTAGCGAAGTCATGATGGTGGCGCTACATATCTGCAGCGCCCACCAGAACAAGTTGGCGGGTATGGCGTGGGTGTACAAGGAGGTGACAATCAAGTGGATAAAGTGTACAGTCAGGGCGAAGTCAAGAACGAGTTTGGAGCGGGCGATGAGAAGTAGTATGAAGATGGCACTGCAGCGTGTTAGATGGTGGCATGACTGGGACCAGCGCGTCGCAGCACTTACCAGGCGAGGCTGTTCAGCACCCAGACCAGACCCAGAGTCCATCCGATTGTGGTATCGCCGCGTAGACTTTGCCAGCCGAACAAGAGATCGGTGCTGACCTCCTTGCCCGCTACCAGCGCGGTAAAGACAATAAGGATGCCGGCGCATGCATAGTAGGCAAGTTGCAGCAGTAGGATCTGGGAGAGTATGCGGGTCGGGGACAGATCCGCAAGTGCGCCAGGTCGTGGAGGGCGGCGTCGGCGTGGCATCAATACGCAGGCGGTGCGCTATGACATGAGCACAAGGGGAGGCGGAGGGTTGATTGATCGTAGGTGCAAGGTTGCCTGTTGATTCACGGGTTCCCGTAACCGTTCGGCGAAACGTGGGCAGTCAGCGCCGATGTCATAGCTTTTGGGCCCGCCAAGCACGGATTCGAGATGATTGCGCTGTTGGACGTGTATTGTCAACAATTCTACCAAGCCTACATAGTCTGGCCTCGAGCATCCCCTCCCGACGTACGCAGCCACCCCGAACAGCCTCCTGTGACACTCGCCTCCCGTGCCACTGACTCCCGCGCCAGCTGCGACAGTCGCCTCCACCTCCGCATCTTCTCCGCAACCTTCGAAAATCACAGCCATGGGTTGGTTCGGCTCAAGCTCCAAGGACGACGGCGGTGTCAAGAAGACAGACGGCGGCGCATTCGAGTCACCGTCACGATCCAACCGGAAGCAATGCTATGCAGCACGCGACGCCTTTTTCGAATGTCTCGACAAGAACAACATCTTGGATAGCATAAACTCAAAATCCGGCAGGGACAAGGCCGCAAGCTTCTGCGCGTCTTTTGACCAGGAGTTCGAGAAGAATTGCGCACACAGCTGGGTACGTAGAATTTTCTGCACGGCAACCACATTACACTAACAGTCTGCTGCAGGTCGAATACTTCAAGAAGCAACGAGTTGTAAACTACCAAAGAGAACAGACAATCAAAAAGATTGAGATGCAAGGCGGAGAAATTACAGCGCCGCAACTACCACTGCCGGGCCAGAACAAGTAGATGAAGCATGGCCCGACAGTCTTAATAACGCCGCTCATGACCAATGTACAACATGTATACTACTCTCAAAGCGCTCGGAAAAAAGCGTTTGCAGCTGCCACACAGAATGGTTTCCCCTGCAATTCTAGACTTTCTACACTAAAGCGAATATGTCACTCATACACTATCTCGTCGAATCCCATGCAAGACATCGCCTCTACCTCAGACCTCCAGAACAAATGATCGTGCATGAACCTCACACCCTCCGCGCGGAGCTGTAACCCGAACCAAAGGTCTAGCACACTACATTACTCAAGTTGTGACTAGGCTCGCATAATGTCGTCACTGCGTCTTGGGAACGCTGACCGATGTAGCTTAGGTATTCGAAGCGTCGAGCCGCACCTGTCAAGTTTACTCCTTGCATGAAGGGGGGTTCGTCGCATAGACCCAAGGACGAATCGGGGAGTGGCGGGGCCTAGCTTGTCCGTGCAAGCCTACGCGCGGGAGTTGTTTCGACTTGCAGAATCGTAGCCCGAGTGTGTAGGTCAGGCCGCGTCTTGGCTTGCTGTGAACTTCTGTCGGCCACCATACCTCGAAACGCATGTGGACATTTGTCGGCAGTTTCCTTTTGCCCGAGCCTTGTTGCTGACAGCAGAAACTCTGCTGTTGAGGGGGGGGGGACGTGCAAGTCTTCAACTCTGTTCCGTACAACCCCTCATCAGCACAAAAGCCTAATCATCGAGAGCATCAGCATCGACCCGTCAAGTCCAAAATCCTACACGCACAAAACTAGCAAAGTGCAAGAACATGACAAATATCTGACCACAAGACAACATGTTACCCAATATTGTTCATTAATACTGATTGGCTACTAGAACGTGCAGGTTTTAGCCGCAGAATCGAGCGGCAGTAGCAGCAGTGCGCCGCCTGGTTCGAGTCCTCGGGTCGGCGAGATCTGAGCTTTTTCTCGGTTATCTGTGCATACTGAGAACCCCCACCCCACCATCCCAAGACTTCATCCGAGTCAAGTGGCTTGTTTTACCCCTCTATTGGGTTGGTGTGTCTCTGAAGGATCCTGCCCTCGTGTGTATGTGTGTATGTGTGTGCGTGTCGGTTCGTGTGCTTCGGTTTCGTATGCTTCGTGACCATATCCCATGCTATCCATACCAAGTTTGCGTTGCTGTTAGTCGATTACTTTTACTGTCGGCGTCGTCGCCGAGGACGTCTGTCACCACTTGGTCGGCCAAATAGTCGCAGGATCGAACTCGCGCCTAAAAATCTCCACATCGGACGCGCACCCTTTGCTCGGCGACCCAACCATACTACTGTCAATAGCAAACACGACATCCTGGAATGCGCCATGGAACTCCTCCTCTTCGAAGAGTAGTTTTCTCCACATTCGCGCTACCTCCTGTGCTGGGTTGCGGAATATAGGCCCTAAGCCGAAAGCGCCCAGCACCAAGTTCCTGTGCCCGCAGTAGGATGCGATTCGCAATACTGCCCGCATTTTCTCCTTCATGAGCTCCTTTTCTTGTGCAAACGAGTATTTGCATCCGCTCTCGTCGAGCTTGGGACGTCGCACGGGTGCAACCGATATTACGGGTAGAGAGGCTATGTCTGTAAAGGTTGCATAGTCTTGATCTGGGCCTGCTCGGAACACAACTGCGGCCCGTTAGTGACTTGTGACTCGAGACGAGCGTTGCTGTTATCTCAACGTACAGACTTCAGGGGAATAGATGCCGCCTGTCTGTGGTATTGGGTAGTAGTTTTCTTCTCGGCCCAATTGCGCGTTCCATGGCATTGTTAGAGCATGTACGAGATTGCTTCTCCTCGCGAAACATTCTTCTGGTGCCATAAGCCCGGATTCCCAGTCACCTCCAGCGCGTTTCTCGTTCGCTACGTTGATCACTGGAATTCGCTTGCAGTCTGAATCTGCGTTGACCGCGCTTTGATACCAGCCCAAAGCGTAGTTCACTGGGTCACCTTCCATGACTGCTACTCTTGTGCGTTGTGATGATCGTTTGTCCACGTTGATTCTTATTTGTGCTGAGTCGGGATATAGGTATGAGGTCTTGGAGTCTCGAATGTAGTGTTTCCAGATATGTGGCATCCATATCCGTTTTGCTTCGGCTGCTATCTCTGACGGCTTGGGTCTTGAAGGCGGCATGATAATGAAATACTATGAGCAGCTTTGATACGAATTCTTGTATAACTGTACGTAGATTGGAAGGATGTATAGTTGCAGCGTGAGATGGCCTGAAAGTAGGGAGGGGCGGGGTGAAACGGCGAGGAGTCTATGACCCTACCGACAAGAGGGTAGTATATCACTTGAGCAACTACTCAGGAGCGTGTGATAACGCAGCTAAATAATGGCTCCAGATCCAGCCGGAGACTAAGCTGGCGCATTTCCGCTGCGCCAGTTACCAAAACGGTAGTCGTCTGCGGGAATCGAGCCCTCCCCTGTTGGATGCAGTCATCGCGGGTGGCATCTACACCAGCAGTAGCGCAAACCTGCAGGAGGATGGGACATGAGTCGTATGCCCAAGCAATTTAGGGTAGGCACAGTGGTCGATGCCCGGTAGCAGCCGCGCCGTGTGATTGAAAAATCCATCCTGGTCCTGGGGGCGACGCTGTGCACCCACATAGCTGCCAGGTACCTTGAAGCCACTAAGTGCCGTGTCGGGTTTCTGGGAGTTGTTGGAACAGGGATGTGTGGCTGGATCGATCGTCCAGACCTTGAAGCGATCTGCATAGAGTTAAAAGCGGTTTAGAAAGATCTGGCGGCGTTGAGCAAGCCGATGATGACAGCTGCTAACCAAGATCCTGCACGATATAGCGTCGCAGTGATAGCGTCGGCACTAAGATCCCGGATGCAGGGTAAATGTACTTTACTGGAGTGTTGGCGTTCTACGAGGCGTCTTTCTCACCGCCAGCGGATGTTACACGAAAACGTCCAGTAACGAACAAGTCCGCCGCCCTTATGACGGGTGCATGCTTCCAGCATCTCGGCACACGATGGGAGTTGTACAAACAGCCGTCTCGCTTGGTGGGGCGTGTCTTGGTGTGCTGACTGGGGGTGGAGTAGAAGAGGAAGCTGGCCCGTCCAATGATGGTAAAGAGGGCCACCAAGAAGGACACCACGACACCAGGCTCCGAAGTCCATCGGCGCTATGTTCATGGGTCACAAATCTCGTGCACTTTCATGGTCGGTCCTTGGAGCACATAGTGTTTCAGCCATGGCTGAAGTGTTACAGTCACGATTAACGAGCCACAAGAACGGTACGGGCGAGGCCCGCCAGATCCTAGCGCATGGTCAAAGCGTCTGTACTTTTTTTCTTAGGTTTCATAGACAGCATACCGATAGAGGCAGCTGTTGCTACGCTACAGAGCACACCGCACATTTCCTACTGGCTGATCGAAATTTGCCGACGCGTAAATGAGTTGGCTCCTGCCCGTTCGAAGGAGTGTTGTCCGCCCCCAGTACTTACTTCGAAACCGGGGAACCGCTTTGCCTTGCGCACATGCGCTATCACTATGTCGTCCTCGCTGCAGTTCAACCTTCTGCCCAAGCAATATTGCTGAGCTGCTGAGGCCATCTCCACAATCAATCTCCGCTCAGCGGACTCCACGGGACAATGAGGCGCTGACGATAAACGGCTATGTGCGGACAGTGCGCAAGCAAAAGCGTATTGCATTTGCTGCCATAGGAGATGGCTCGACCCTGCAGACAGTACAGGCAGTGCTGCCTCCCCAACTAGCGGAAGGGTCAGTAGTCTACTTCCATATGATCTGTAAGTACTGACATGCTGTGCTATCAGTCTCTCCACTGGTGTTGCAGTGACGGTCACAGGAAAGTGGACACCCTCGCCAGGTCAAGGCCAATCCCATGAACTTCAAGTAAACCAAGTGCAAATACTGGGAGAGAACGATGCTACAGTAAGTTGGTTCGAGTGAGCATTGAAGTAGTCTCTGGGTTCTGATCTGTGTTCCAATTGCAGGCCTACCCAATCCAGAAGAAATACCAATCGCCTGAATTTCTGCGCACTCTCCCGCATCTTCGAAGTCGACTACCAATCAACTCTCTTATATTGCGGCTGAGGTCTTTAGTCACTGCGCAAGTGACCAACTACTTTGCAGAACATGACTTCGTTCAGTGTCATCCACCTATCATCACATCTTCCGACTGCGAGGGTGCAGGAGAGGTATTTACTGTTGCGCCTGAGGTACCATCGTCATCAGACAAATCCTCTTCAAACCAGATCAAGAAGCATGAAGACATGTTTTTCGGCTCTCCCAAATACCTCACCGTTTCTAGCCAGCTTCACCTAGAAGCTTTGGCTCAATCAGTGAACAAGGTCTGGACGCTGTCTCCAACATTTCGAGCCGAAAAGAGTGATACGGCTCGTCATCTTAGCGAATTCTACATGCTGGAAGCAGAACTAGCTTTCGTCGACGACGCCAATGTCGTCATGGACGTTGTGGAAGAGATGTTGCGTTCTGTTGCGTTGAAGTTACAAGAGTCAGTTGTAGGTCAAGAGCTCCTTGAGGCGCGAGCACGAGACCAGGATCAAGAAAGCACATCCGTGTCGCACGCTACCCTCGCACAACGGTGGCAAGGGCTGGCAGAAGGTCCATGGCCTCGAATCTCATACGCGGTTGCGATACGGCACCTCAAGGACGCGGTGGCTCAAGGCAAGGTGGAATTCGAGTATGCACCTGGTCATGAAGACGGCCTACAAACCGAGCACGAACGATTTCTGGCTGAGAGCTTGGGACGCGGTGGACCCATATTCGTCACTGACTATCCACGCAACATCAAGCCCTTCTACATGGCGCCGTCAAATGATCTGACTGTTGATGAATCGGCTGCACCGACAGTCGCATGCTTCGACCTACTTGTACCTGAGATTTGTGAACTGGTGGGAGGTTCTATGCGTGAACACCGACTGGAACAACTTCTGAAATCCATGGAGGAACAGGGCCTCCAACAAGCGTCGGACGACTCTACCGACGCATCAGACGGCTCTTTGCAGTGGTACGTGGACCTCCGACGATACGGCAGTGTACCGCATGGAGGCTTTGGTCTTGGATTCGATCGACTCCTGTGCTACCTCGCTGGTGTGCCTAACATCAGGGACGTAGTCAGCTTCCCCCGGTGGCACAAGCGGTGCGACTGCTGATGCGCAAACAAAATGTAAGGAGCTCCGGTGTCCCGGACCACGGCATCGCCAGCTGTTGGCGGACATGTTGCTTCGTAACGTGCCATGGCAGATAGACTGGATAGCATTGCTGGTTGCAGGTTATGAAAACCGCGCGTTCATTGTACTTGTACGATGGGCAAACTGCTGGATCATGGTGGTTGATGATAGTTGCAAATGAGTATAATAACCTCGGACCATCCACAACCGATTATGTTGGAGGCACCCACAGATGTCTATAGTAATGCGTGCAGGCTTGCTCTGTTGTTTATTCAGCGCAGACTGGAGATATAAGCTTGTCGTTTACTCATTTACTAGACGCTGTGCTAGGAGCACTTAGCGAGCAGGAGCTCGGCACCGAGCTTGAGTTGACATCCACTATGCAAACTATTCCAAGATCGGACATTATTCAGCATGCGGTTCTGGATGCGCTAACTCAAACCCGGCGTCTTTGCGGGGTATCGTGAGTGAAGTCAGGCTTTGCGTACAAGCATGTAGGGGACAGGACGCAGACGTGTGGCGGACGGTGTATGCGGGCGGAGATGATCTGATAAGATATAGTTGAGTCCAACTATTTCCCCTCCCGCATCCGAGGCACCTTGGCTGAGTCTAGCTATCGCGTTGATGATGTACTTGATCTCCGCGGCACCTGTCAACCATCGTTGCGCATTTGAGGGGTCATGGCAAGTGGCCAGCTGTGGCCAGATTGCAGGGGGCATCACGATGCAGAATTTGCCAGTATATGGGCTGGCATGCGCATGCGTAGGTTTGCCGTGCAAGCTCCGGCATCGCTGTTGATGGCATGGGTACGATGAGAGTAGATACTAGAGAGAGTACCTAGTCGCCGGATTTTAGGTCTGACGTCTCGGCGTTCGGCTGAAGTCATCTCGCGCTTCCGTTAGTTGCAAACAAAAGTAACAACTTCAATTTCGAACCATTGCCCACTCACCTCACCTGGCCCTCTCGCAACGACGCCCGAAGCTGCCATATCTTGCCCAAAAACAAATACCACCATAGTCGCAAACCTGGAATCCGCGGCGCCAGTAACAGGCCGACTTATGGCCCCCAATGATCGGCCATCAGTTCCTATCGAAGAAGAACACGAGTACAGCTCCATTGCACCACCACACATAGGATACACCCGTCGCTGACCTTCGCGCCAGTTATGAAGCGCTCCCGCCAAACTTCTCCCTCACCGCGAATATGCTTGCGGGCGCATTTGCGGGCATCGCCGTACGTCCCCGACGTCGCCGCCGTGAGCACATGTCAACTGACTTGGCGATAGGAACACTCGGTGATGTACCCAGTCGATCTACTCAAGGTGCGCAGCTTTCTATCAAGCTTTTCGTCCACTGCCAACAGTGCGCTGACTTCCGGTAGACCAGGATGCAGATCGTCAACCCGTCGCCGAGCGCCATGTATAGCGGCATCTCCAACGCCATGGTCACTATATCGCGAGCAGAGGGCTTTTGGTCATTGTGGAGGGGGCTTTCGAGTGTGGTGATGGGTGCAGGTAGGCAACGCTGGGTGAAAAGTCGGGGGTAGACGGAACTGACAGCGTGCAGGTCCCGCCCATGCTGTCTATTTTGCATCGTACGAAGCCACCAAGCACGCCCTCGGTGGCAACGAAGGAGAGAGCCACGAGCATCATCCTCTTGCAGCAGGTGCGCACAACCAATACGACGTAAAACAAGGGGCAGCTACTGACTACCAACAGCTGCCAGCGGTGCTGCGGCCACCATCTCCAGCGATGCGCTGATGAATCCTTTTGACGGTAAGATGCGCATTACGACTTCGCTCCGCGCCTACTGAACCTCGCAGTCATAAAGCAACGCATGCAAATGCATGGTTCCGTCTACAAATCTGTCCCTCAATGCGCCCGAGAGGTTCTCCGTACCGAGGGAGTCGGCGCATTCTACGTCTCATACCCCACTACACTGTGTATGACGGTACCATTCACCGCGCTGCAATTCATGGCCTACGAATCCATGTCGAAGGTCATGAACCCGACCGGCCGTTACGATCCCTACACGCACTGCTTCGCCGGAGGTATCGCCGGTGGATTTGCGGCGGGGCTCACCACTCCGCTCGATGTCATCAAGACGCTATTACAAACACGCGGAAATGCCAGAGACGCAGAGTTGAAGAACGTCTCCGGCCTCTTCCAGGCGGCCAAGATAATCCATCAAAGGGAGGGCTATAGAGGATACTTCCGTGGTCTGAAGCCCCGTATTATCACCACCATGCCAAGCACTGCGATTTGCTGGTGAGTCCCCACCTGCACAAAACCAACTTGTAACCATCTGACAACATCTAGGTCTGCATACGAAATGGCAAAGGCTTTCTTCATTCGGAGGAGCACTAACTCGTCCACTGCCATATAGGGAGACGACGATTTGACTGATCCTTTTTTTTGAAACCGTTACGAGAGCCCTCCAATACTACGATACGCGCATAACCAACGGAACGATATACACGCGGTGTCGCGGAGAGCAGCGACCATAGCAGTACTGGGCATTCAAGGCTAGGTCTAGCATTTTGTGTTGCGCGGGTAGAGGAGAAGGTTGTGTCGCGACGCTTCTTCATTGCCATTGTATAGTCATAGAGGCTTTTCTGGAAGCTCATCTGGTGGCGTACTGGATGCTTGGTTGTGCGAGCACATGATGGCATGCGCGTACTTGTATCATAGAGAAAATTCAGTATTGGCGTCGCTCAAGACCCGTCAGCATTTTCGCTATCCGGTCTAATCCAGGTGCGTAATCGATAACAGCGATCCAAATAGCGGCCCCACCCATTGCACATGCATCTTCCTCGTGCGTGATTGCGAAGATGCGAATGTTGAAGTGACGATACTGCCCTGTGATCTGATGTGTTAGCGTGAGGTGTGGCTAGCTGCGTGGATAATGCTGGGAGAGAGTGTCTTCCATGGTCGCCGCTGCTCAGCCTTCGGGGTTGCGAAACACCTGGGCAGCTCCCTCCAGGGCTACGTCACACACCCGCGCGAACTAAGGCCGGCGCATGCAGCAGACGAATCTACAAACACGAGCCCAAGGCTTGACGCGAGACTCCTATTTCCGTCTTCACAGCGCGAATTGGGCGCACGGTATACATGTTTTCTGCTATGCGCGCCAACACGACGCAGAAGGCCTACGATGAGGCTTTTCTAGCCTGCTCGACTGCAGTATACTTTGAGGGCCAGGTCAGTGCCCAACCACCCGCCAAGTGTTGCACATGCTTGACCATACTGACAAAACGGCGTGTAGAACAATGAGAAAGAGGCGTTACGATCGTGGAAAACCGCCCTCGACCATATCTACTACCATAACGCTCGTCGCAACCCCTCAACCTACCGTCCTGCGTCCGAAACAGAGAGGGCCCTGATCGAATCGCTGCGCCAGTTGGAGCTACAGTGCAAAGAGCGCGTGGATCTGCTGGAAGCCCTGAAGAATAGTAGGAAGGAGTCAAAGGAGAGTCTTGCCTCGCAGTCTTCAGACAACGATGCCCCAACACCACCTCCCCATGACGTGCCCCTTTCGCAAACCGATACAAGCCGAACTTCTTCATGGCTCGGAGGCGGATCTATACCGCCCATAGAGTATACGGATCTTTCGCGACCGCCACCGTTACCGTACCGTCCTGCAATGGCGCCACGAAAGAGCTCTGGTACTGGATCTATAGCAGACAACAGCTTGAAGCAGACTCGGAGCGCATCGATATTATCTCCGGGGACGGCGGGAGAGAAGAAGACGCGTACACCGTCGCCAGAGAAGAGCGGTAGAATGCTACGGACATTGAGACCCGGAAGGGAAAGCAAACCATCTTCGGCCAAGTTACCTAACTCGTTAAGAAGTCGCCCAGATGCTTCAAAGGCGGCGACTCAAGCATGGAGCGTCAAAGCTACAGGGGCCTCGAGTCGACCAGCATTGGGAACTAATCCATCGACCAATTCCCTCACGCCCTCAGCTCGCTCGTCCATCGACAAGCCGTCTGCTGGGAGGCCGAGTGCAAATTGTTTTAAACCAGAAGTACAGCAACCGCCCACACAAGCACCGTTCTATTTTAGAGCTGGCGAAGGTTCAGCATCGACTGCGTATGCGGTACCACCACCCAGCGGCGAAATCGATCCAGAACCTGTTAAAACCCCTGCGCTCGAGCGAACAACTCCAACAATACCTCGCAAATCGGTCGGTTCGACTCAGATGCTTAGTGCGCAAGGGACCGCCACGGCTCTGCCCTCGTATCGGAAGGAATATCCAAAGCCCGCCCCAGACCCTCGATCCCTCGCTGCGTCTGCAGCAGCGCATTCGTACAGCGACAACGGTGCTGAACGAGGTGGAGTCATGTGGGATCCTACGACACGGAGACTAGTGCCCAAATCTACGAGTAGTTACACTAAAGCGCGAAGCAGTTCGGAGCAAGAAGACTTGCCTGAATCTATACCGCTAGAAGAGAATGGAGAGTTGCTTAACCAAAGGCCATCACCGGTGCGGAAGGGCAGGGCTAGAGGAAACTCGATGCGTGCAGAGTTACCAGATACCCCAAGTACGGACAGTACTGAAGCAGACCAAGAATCCGAAGAAACGGATGAATGGAAGCGACGGACGGATGAGATCATGAAGAATCTACCACGAGGTGTTGATAAGCAAGCAGCGCAGCAGATTTTGAACGAAATTGTCATACAGGGAGATGAGGTACACTGGGACGACGTGTCTGGACTCGAAGTTGCGAAATCAGCATTAAAAGAGACAGTGGTTTACCCGTTCTTGAGACCTGACTTGTTCATGGGCTTGCGAGAACCTGCACGCGGTATGCTGCTGTTTGGACCCCCAGGTACTGGAAAGACGATGTTGGCGAGGGCTGTGGCTACAGAGTCAAAGTCTACCTTTTTCGCGATTTCTGCAAGCAGTTTGACGTCGAAGTTTCTCGGCGAGTCCGAAAAGCTTGTTCGTGCGCTGTTCCAGCTTGCGAAGATGCTTGCACCATCGATCATCTTCGTCGATGAGATTGATTCGCTCCTTTCGTCGCGCTCGGGATCCGGTGAACACGAAGCATCTCGACGCATCAAAACCGAGTTTCTCATACAGTGGTCTGATCTGCAAAAGGCTGCTGCTGGGAGTGCAATCAACGACAAGGACAAAGAGAGAGGCGATGCCACTAGGGTGCTAGTACTTGCAGCGACGAACCTGCCATGGGCAATCGACGAAGCAGCAAGACGGCGATTCGTAAGAAGACAGTATATTCCTTTACCGGAAGATTGGGTCCGGAAGCAGCAAGTGAAGACGTTATTGAGCCATCAGAAACATGAACTGAGCGACCACGATTTGGACTGTCTGGTCAAGCTCACTGACGGTATGTGCTTGTGTTCTACACTCCACAACAGAAAGAACGACGAAGACAATATATATGATGCTAACTTTAATCTAGGCTTCTCTGGTTCTGATATCACTGCGCTTGCGAAAGACGCCGCTATGGGACCATTACGCTCACTGGGCGAGAAGTTGCTGTCCATGACAATGGATCAAATACGGCCGATACAGTTCCAGGACTTCATAGCGAGCCTGCAGACTATCAGACCCTCAGTGAGCAAGCAAGGGTTAAAGGAATTTGAGGATTGGGCTACACAATTTGGTGAGCGTGGAGGTTGAAGTACTAATTAGGGACTGGTAGTGCGCCTTTGTAACGAACAAATTATCACATAATTGTATTCAGAATACCGGTATATCTGGGTTGCTCAATTTCGCTCCCACGTAACTTGTTTACCCTACCTTCCTGGGTTGAGGGTGGCTCCTTCCATCGGAAGCATGCTCATAGCCTAGCGCCATCTTGTCAGAAGCTGAACGTCTCACACGGCATTTTCTCGCGATACCGTTACTTCTATCGTACTTGCACATCGATAGCATATAATGGCGCCACGCAAGAAGACAGAAGAGAAAGCAACAGCCAACGAAGCATCGGACCTGGTGTTGGAGTACCTGCGTAGGCCACTCACCTTGCCCTTCCATCCGAAAAGCTTTACGATTGAATTATAGCTCAGCTTCAACGACTAACCAGCCATAGGCAAGCAAAACCGCCCATACTCAGCTATCGATGTCTCGGCAAACTTGCACAATAAGGTCACCAAAGGTGCGTTTGTAGGCAACACGCTAACTCATAATGCAAGCACTGATCACGATACAGCTTCTGCCGCAAAGATTCTGAAAGACCTTCATGAGCAAAAAGCAATAGAGGGACGAGTTGCTGGTGAGTCTGACCAATCTAACTCCCGGCTCAATCAGGTTGACATCCTTAGGCAAACAGATCGTCTATCACGCTCTGCAGGTAGGTTTCGCTCCTGGATCCTCCAGTCCAAGTCTGATTTACACCCCTAGAACGCCGCTGAAGCATGCACGACTGAGCAACTCGCCGCCCTCGATGAAAGCGTTCTCAACGTGCGCACACGAACCATCTCTCTTCTCACCAGTGCAAAGAACCTCCGTAGCTCGCTCTCCAGCCTTAACTCCACGCTCAGCACTACGGATCTCATCGCTAGCATTCATGCCCTTGAGACGGAGAGGGCGGAAATCGTGACCAGACTCGATGGGCTGAAGAAGGGGAAGGCGAAGAAAGTAAGT
>Ga0268250_10000320_pt1 | contig 23392 bp, 17 predicted proteins | sample AgamicAsSfe_FD_200448 | JGI IMG/M metagenome (GOLD analysis project Ga0268250, IMG submission 200448) | Agave microbial communities from Guanajuato, Mexico - As.Sf.e (v2) (version 2) | ecosystem: Host-associated > Plants > Phyllosphere > Phylloplane/Leaf | place: Guanajuato, Mexico | collected...
GTCGGCACGTGCTTTGCGTAGCATGGGGATAGCTTCTATGGCGGAGAGATGGACGATGTGGAGTTGGAGCTCGGGGGCGAGATGTGCTAATGAGAGAATTTCGGCTACGGCGCAGGTCTCGAAGGATGGGGGACGCGATTGGAGGAATGTGTCGTAGGAGGTTAGAGGGCCTTTAGGGGCGAGAGGGGGGTTGGAACGTTGGATGTCGTCGCCTACAGAGTCGGAGATGGGTGGGATCATTTCGGCGTGGAACATTAGTGTTGTTGCTGAGTCTTTGAGTTCGAGGAGGGCCTTTTCGATGTCTACTGATGAAACAGCAGGGAACTCTTCGACCTAGACATGTGTTAGTGTCACGTGCTTTTGGAATGTTGAGGTATATGTACTTACGCCACTGTCGCACAAGAAGCCCTTGAAGCCACGAACACCCTCTTTGACTAGAGCTTTCAGATCACCTGAGTTACCAGGGATGACACCACCATAGAAGCCAACATCGACCCAGCATTTCCCTTGTGATGCCTCGCATTTGATCTTGAGGTTCTCAACGGTCGTCGTAGGAGGGATAGCGTTCAGAGGCATGTCAATGACAGTTGTGACACCACCGAATGCTGCAGCACGGGTACCAGTCCAGAAGCCTTCCCACTCCGTTCGACCAGGCTCGTTGAGGTGGACATGAGCATCAACAAGACCGGGTAGTAGGATATTTGGCGAGTAGTCTGTATACGATGTGCCTTCGGGGAAGTCTGTAGCGGGAAGTACTGAATGGAAGATGGATGTGATCTTCCCTGTATGGTTTGATACAACGATGGTAGCCTCAGTCAACCGACCAGCAACGACTGCTCTCGAGGAAGCAAGAACTGTGATAGCTTGAACGGGTTGCTCATGGGAAACAGGTGGAGGTGTGGTTGCGTGTGGAGCCATGATGACAAGTTGTATATGTTTTTGACTGCGAGAAGACGAGAAGGACGTAAAAGACCAGGTAAAGCAGTGCTCAAGTGCTCAAGTCCGTGCTAACAGCAAGAGCTATATACAGTAACAAGCCCCGAACTCGGCAAACGCGGGGAAGAGGGCGTGGGCGTTTCCGGGTGAGCTGCAGATAAGCGTTGATAAGGCACGTTTGGTGTTGCGCCTAACAGCTGTCAAAGAGGAATGTGGTTCGGCTCTCGTAGAGAATAAGGGAAGTGGTAATTTCAAACACTGAAGACGTGTAACGGAAGAAATTCTTTGGGTGACTGATTACCAAAAACGCCAAAACCTGGGGTACAGCCTCTTATCTACCCGTTGGTAGGGGCCAGGCCAAAGATACTCTCGGAGCATTGTAGCCAGAATCTGGGACTGGCTAACATGGCGTCAGGGGACTGTGGAGCATCGGCGAACCCTGAAATACACGTTGCTCGATTCTATCGAGTAACTAGTGTGGAGGTAGGCTATCGTGGCCGCCTTAGCCATGCATCTCGACCCTGTCTCCCGTTGGTCGATCTAGTGTAGATACGAGTCTGTTGGCCATGGTGCTGCGTTCTACTCTCATGATCGGTAACACACTATCTCTGCTGTGCAAACCGCACGTAATAAAAACTGCTTTGCTCAGCCATATATGCTTATGAAAAATTATCTTGAGAACCTGGTCAAATGTTGAAATCGGCAAACTTCCTCACCGTGTTGCTGCACGTCTTAGATGGTGTTGGGGGACCGTGCATATGTTACTGATAAGCAGCTGCAAGGATTTAGCTGCATGCGATAGGCGCACAGTAGATCGCGCGATTAGAGCCCCCGAACTAGCGCAGGGCCAACGGCTGAGCGTCATACCTCTGGGATCTCGAACGTCTACCATATATTATTCACTGCTTCCCTGGAGATTCCATTCTGAAGGTTAGGTAAGAAGGACTGTTGATGTCGTGATGCTCGTTGGTGGACAAGAGGTGCGAGTTCTGAGGATATCGGAGTAAGGCCCGGTTCTGTCCGGAGAAGCTAAACGTATGTCAGCCAGCGTACCTCCCAACACGATCTTCCCATTACTCGATTGAAATCGAGTAAGGGAAACACAATATGCCGGAACTGACACCAGCCAGGCTAGTCCAATATGGACGCCCTTACAATTCTCGGGGCTGGCCGATGGCCATATAATCAGCCGAGAACCCGAATGCGCCCGGGTCTTTTTTGCATCCGTTGTCCCGCCTACCTCTTTTATAGAAGGATGAACATACTCAGACACCGTATCGGAATCTCGAAAGACGCGAATATGTAGAAAAGTGAAGAGATGGCCAAAATGTGGTTTCGGAGTGTTCCGATATTCTGACATGTTGTGATCGTCGGTAGAAGTCGTCCACCGCAAGCGGCGAACTACGGCGGTCGAAGCCCTGTCCTCAAGGTAACTATCGAGTAACGGAAACTCGACGCCTCACGGTTTCTGGAATTTTCAGTAGCGCGCCAACACCACGTACGTCGCAGAACGACAACTACTCTCAACTGGCTCTGGCGGCCAGTAGACTTTGCAGACACGATGCGCCGAAATGCCTCTACATTGGCTGCATGCGCCTACGGGCTATTCAGTGTAGCGGTAAAGACCATGCAGCTGCGCTGCAACACCGGAGATGAATTTTGCTTACGTTTGCTTCGAGTGGTTGAAGGGTATATTGCTCAGCATGGTACGCAACGGTCTTAGTTGCAGTCTCGTTGGCATATCAAATGCGCTGTTGCTTCCGGGAGCGGCTCGGAGATCAGCGTCGACAGGTATAACCGCATGCCTGACGCGTACTTGTTTGTCTGTGAACAGCCTTTTTGAGACCGATCAGAGGACGTAGCCGCCACCAATCGCGGTGACGATGCTACGGGGGAGAACAGCGTGATGAGATTTATTACTGGATATTGTGCTGCAATTAACACACCTTAGAGTGAGTACGTAAAACTTGTATCTTCCTGAAAAATCCCTTGGTTGGTTATGGCTGTTGATCTCGTCCCCAAGTAGCACTATAGCCGTCAATGCCCACTTAAAGAAAACCGCTCAGGGTCGACTGCTTCTTCTGGGCCAGCGATGCTGACTTCGGCACCTTGTCAGACGCCAACAAAGACCGAGAGTTGTAAAGACTCGCTTGTAGGCCATATTCTACGGCTGTATCGCGGACAAGATTCAGATAAGTGTATGCATCTGGTTTGTAATAGATGGTTCTGCCGCCGTTCAGGAGACCCATGTTCTCAAGTTCATGGAGTACTCGCAATACGTCGTCAGCGTCCTGGAAGTCCTTTGTGTATACACAGACTGGTATTTCTGAGTCAGTACCTGTGCACTGCAGATTACAAATGGAACTCACTCAGTCGCTCCTCTTTGCCATCGTCGGTAGCGACCTTACAAGTACAACCAAGTCGATTGTCAATCACGTTTGCAACGACTTGCTTCCAAACCCGTGTAACGTCTACTGATTTCGGGAATAACATCCACTAGTCTGGGTCAGTCATACGGGTGGGCGGTTGCACGGATTGTCCAGCTGATTATACCTTTCCGGAAAGAACGTTTGTCTCGTTTGCGAGGCTTGAAATCCGTCCCTGTAGAGCCTTACTCTCTTGACTGAGCTGTTTAGTCATACCCCTCGGTCCTCTGGCCCCTTCCTTCTGGATATCGCGGCGAGTCTGAAGCGACTGCTCAAGTAAGTCCATGCCACGCGATGTGAAGTCTTCAACACGAGGCGAAGGTGACTTGTCGCGAGGATTGCGATGTGGATTAGCGGCCCAGATCCAAGGGAATGTAGTGATGGCTGTATTATATGGAGGAAGGCGTCTGACGAAGTCATCGACAGGCTCGCCCAGTTGCCATGCATCCTCCTGACCTTCTAGAGGATTGAACAGTTCGTGTGACGGTATGGGTGAGAGCTCTCGCTTCCGTTTGCCTGATCGCGCAAGTCGCTCCTGCTCCATAGCTTTGCGGTCGACACCCGACATGTTGAAGCTGGTGTCTTTCACTGCAGTCTCTGTACCTGAAGTCGCCTTATCAGATAGTGGTATTGGTGCTCTGGCTGCCATCGTGATCACATTAAGATCCTTCTGATGTGCATGCCAGAAAGGTTCGTGCTTGAAGTTTTCGCATAGCCTTAGTTGATGTTGTTGCTCAGCTTCATCACCTTGGTCCAATCATTAGTCAGGTGCGGCTGTGACATGTCCCAGTACGGAATATATCAAGTACTCACCATAGAAGCTGCTGTCATCCGATATCCACCCTTCCCCGGACACAGTGTCCTCCTCCTCCGCCATCAGTCGCGGAATAGTTCTTGTTGTCGGGGTTCATGCCCTGAGGTTTGAGCAAGGTGGAGAATGTTTGCTTGGAAGTTGACGCGATATGACGAGGGAGGGTGACCCAAATGAGGAAGCAATGGGGGACACTAGACAAGGGTACCCCTACACCCCAAACGCGCCCGCGACCACTATACGCGAACGCGTCGACCAACTCTTTCATCGCCAGCGTACGCGTCCTCACCACATATACCCCGAAATCTAATCGCATGACTTCCGAGATGCCACATTCAATTACGCCAGAGTCTACGCCTGCAGAGGAGTCCTCAGCGACGCCGTCCCAAGGCGACGCTATTAAAATAGAACCGGAGACGCAAGATGTCGCAATGGACGACGCACCCACGCCTGCCGCGGCAGACAAGTCCAAAGCAAGCCTCGAAGAGCTCTTCGACGATGAAGATTCAGACGAAGAATTTGCTTCGAGTGCGCCGGCACCTACGTCGCAAGAGGATGCCTCACAACCCGCACCAATGTACGCCCCACCTGTCGAGGTGTTACATTCATGGCAACCGCTGATATCGATATAGCAAGATCACATCCAAATCATCTTTCTCCGATCCAGACGTCATGCGTGCCTTCTACCAACGCCTGTTCCCTTTCCGCCCTCTCTTCCAATGGCTGAACCATTCCGCAACACCTACCAATGACTTTGCACACCGCGAATTCGCCTTCACCCTACCCAACGACGCATACCTACGATACCAATCGTTCCCAACAGCCGATCTACTACGGAAGCAATGCATAAACATGCTGCCCTCGCGTTTCGAAATCGGTCCCATGTATAGCACGAACCCGCGAGACAGGAAGACACTGCGGAAAGCGAGCTCATTCCGCCCGTTAATGAAAGAGTTGGTGTTCGATATCGATATGACGGATTACGATGATATCAGGACATGTTGCACGGGTGCGAACATCTGTCTGAAGTGCTGGGGCTTCATCACAATGGCCATCAAGACCATCGACGTTGCTCTACGGGAAGACTTTGGGTTCAAACACATTCTCTGGGTGTATTCCGGTCGTCGAGGAGCCCACGCCTGGGTCTGCGACAGGCGCGCACGAGAAATGGACGACCAGAAGCGCCGCTCAGTGGCCAGCTATCTCGAGTTGCTCAAGGGAGGAGATCAAGGCGGCAAAAGAGTACATGCATGGCGACCACTACACCCCCATCTTGAGCGTAGTCTGGACATCCTGAAAGAACACTTCCAAACCACCATTCTTGCTGAACAAGATCCGTGGGCAACAGAAGAAAAGGCCGCACACCTTCTCAACCTCATCCCAGACCCTACCCTGAAGGCTGCATTGCAGAAGAAGTGGGACTCTGCGCCCTCCCGCCCCAGCGCATCGAAATGGGCCGACATCGACGCGTTGGCAAAATCCGGTGCCTTGTCAAAGTCACCCAAGGACCTTCGCGAAGCCAAACAAGACATCATCTTAGAATACACATACCCCCGTCTCGATGCCGAAGTCTCCAAGAAGCTAAACCATTTGCTCAAATCCCCATTCGTAATCCATCCTGGAACAGGTCGTGTCTGTGTCCCGATCGACACGACGAAGGTGGAAGAATTCGATCCGTTGAGTGTACCTACAGTCACCCAATTGCTTCAGGAAATCGATGATTGGTCAGGCGAAGAAACGGATAAGAAGATGCAGGATTGGGAGAAGACAAGCCTGAAGCCATATGTAGATTACTTCCGGCGGTTCGTTGCTGGCTTGGTGGATGAGGAAAAACCAGCGCTCAAGAGGGAGAGGGAGGAGGGTGCTGATGCCATGGAATTCTGATAACGTACCCAGTATCATGGTTGTAAGGATTCTGAGGACGCTTGGCGTTGAGGAAATGCAGAGGGGAATATCTATGATGCATTCCGATGATTCAATTCGTTACCCACTGCGAGGGGGCTTGTTTATCCCAATGATGTCGCTGCTGGAGCAGATACCGTAAATATACATTTGTTTGTTGCATCTGCTTCAGTAGTGACATCAGGGGGACAGACAAGTTCCTGAGTACTATACTCTCCTCAATTTTCCACACTCCGCCTCACCCAGTAAACCCTAGTTGACAAACGTTCCCCTCCATAGTACAATATGGCATCTGGATCGGCTCAGCACCGATTCCCTTCGCCACCAGCCTCTCCCTCATCTCACTCAGCCTAGGCGCTGCATCAATCTGACTCCTATTCTGCCCCTGCCCGTCCTTGGCGCCCGACCAGAGCACCTCCGCAGCCGCAGCCGCACGAGGCCAAATCATGCGATCAACATTGACAGGGTCGGTTTGTTCAGCCCACATATGCGCTTCACCGCCTAATACGAGATGCTGGTTCTCAGCTGGAACGCCAGACAAAGGATCGTACGAGTAGATGAGACGCCAGTTATGGAAAGGAGCGCAGTAGTCCTGGTAAGGCCAGTAATTGGCGCTGACCGAAGGATCAAAATTGAGCCACTGGCCTTTGCCGCAGTCGAGGTACTTTTATCATCTATCAGTATGCGCTATCTATCATTTCTTGGAAGAGAAGAGAGTGGACAAGAAAATGTCGTTATCTGGAGTAGTTGCAAAAGAAGCTTCACTTACCCAATAATTGTAATTTCCAACCAAGGCTTTGTGTCCTGCTGCAGTGATTTGTGCAACTGCTTCGTCACTCTGCCACGACTGCACAATCACGTCGGAGCCGAGTGTCAAGTTCCACTCTAACAGCATTTCTTCCCATACAACAGGTGTGAGCCCTGCGGCGCGTACCTGGTCATGAGCTCGATCGACGAATATCTGCATAAGAGGTTGCAGGACGGCCGAGTCGTTGCTCCTGACAGTATCATCGAGTAAGTACGCATTTCGATTTACTTCGTCGCCGCCGGTGTGGTAGTACGTTGAGTACGGGAACACCCTTGGTAGTAAGTCATTGAATAATTTTTCGACGAAATCGTAGACGGCAGTGGAATTGAGCTTCAGTGTGCCGGTTGGCGGCTGGGCGGCGTAGGTGTTCCAATCCGGTTGTTGCTCAAATGCTGCTATCAGGTCTGGGAAGCTGCGGTGTATGCTTGAGGTGTGGCCTGGCATGTCAATTTCGGTGATCATCTGCACGCCTTGAATCGCTGCGTAGCGTTGGAAGTCCTTGAAGTCGTTTACTGTGTAGACCAAGTCCGGACGGTACGCTCCTTTCGCGGAGAGTTCGGGCATGGAAGGTATCTCCAAAGGCCAGGACTGACTATCCGTTACGTGGAGATGGAACCGATTCATCTTGTTGTAAGCAGCCGCCTCGATTTGTCGCTTGACGTCGGCCGTAGAGAAGTAGTTTCGTGAGGTGTCGAGATTAATGCCACGGTGCTGGAACTTCGGGCTGTCGAATATCTGCACAGGCGCCGAAAGTGTGTATACATCCTGCTTGTTCGAGTGTGCATAGAAGAGCTGTGTGAATGTCGTCAAGCCTCGTGCTATTCCGATGCTAGTGTTCGCGCTGATGCTTGCAACACCCTGCTCTGTTAAAGTCAAGCTGTACGATTCGTCGACGTCTCCAGCGAGAGACTTGGCGACATCCGGTTGATCAGCTTTGAGCAATTTGACATCGATGCGAGAGACGTATGTTGTGTTTGACGCGCTTGGGGATGGCTCATCCCAGTCCCGAGGGTGGAATTTCCATGGATAAAAGTTGTTCTTGAAAACTGTTTGCCACGTAGAACCGATAGCGTACTCAATTATATCGTCGCCTGTAACGCCTTCCTGGGTAGAGTTCTTGGATGCTTCGCTGAGTACTGGTTCCGTGTAACTCTTGCGCAAATTGAGCTGGCTGCTGTCCTGTACATTGAGACTGCTGTTAGAATTTGATGCGAAGAGAAAGGGAATCTGATGTATGTTCGAGCCTACATTTCTTGCGCCAGGTTCGTACCAGTAGAATGGTACATCTTCGGAGATGAAAAGAACAGTATCGCCCTGCTCGTGAGAGACGGGTATCGGCCAGATAGCCGCTACTGAAGAGACGAGAAGAGATTGTATGGTAAATATAAGGGGTTTCATATTGCAAACAGATCAGATAGAGATTGAGAGGGATAGAGAGCACCTCGAAAGATAGGAGTAACTGATGACGACGTGCAATTTATGTACAAGAACGAAGACTGGCGCAAGGAAATGTACCTGGGTAGGCCCGATCCGTAAGCTCCGAATGGCCTCACACAGCCACAGCTACCGCGATGTCCCCGGTAATCACAGAGGGTAATATACTAATGCCTGGTATACACTGTATAGCTTAAGACTGTCGAACTGCGAAGCTTAGGTGGTATCCTTAGCCGAGAGTTTATGGATGCGAGCTAGTGGGGCATGAGATCCTACGCAGAAGCACGATGACGTGCGGGCGCTCAAGTCCAGCCTCGTCTTCAGCGAAAGATAAGTTCAATCAGCTTCGAAGTAAGTTTCAGTACATTGCGATGTGCAACCCTGAGTCGCGTCCTTTGCATTTCTGCCAATCCTCTGGGGTCTCCGCGCGGCGCGGGTTTCTAGTGACGGCTTGATGCTGCCGCCGCCTCGGCAGTCCGGGCGATCCGCCATGTGCTGATGGAAGGTATCTGCAGCGCACGTCCTCGAGCAAGCAAACAGCTAAAGCCTCTCCAGACCACAAGCACGGGAGCTCCTGAGTTATGCGCCCTATATAAACATATCGCTTCATGAGCACGGATCTCGGATTCCCAAGTCTTCCAGACTTCGTCCGAGCGGCACCATGTCACCACCATCCCCACTTTGTCCAACTATCTCGATCGTCCTTCCCCGCTTTTACAGGGAATCGGGGATGGATGTGCATGAGCGCACCATGGCTACGCGAGCCTCTAGCATACAGTGTCTACGTCGAAAATAGCGAGTCTTGCGGGACGCGTGCTCCCAGATGTCATACCGAGGTGTCAATGGAGCACACGACGTTCTGATTGCACCAGGCATGGATGCAAGAGGCCATGGCAAGCTCATGTGCCACAAAAGAAGGATAACCCCATGGCACCAATTGGCTGTTGGTTCCTAACATGCTCAAGGCAGCTGTCAAAGCTCGGCTTCCTTGTCGTCCCGAGAGTCTAAAGTATGTCGTTTACCCGCCGGTAGTCCACTCGGCCTGGCACACCATCTTCATGTGAATGCTACCATATATGCGTGTGTGCTGACAACCTGTGAAGCGCTATAGGCTCTAGCAATCGTCTCTGCCTGTCATGGCCGAATTCAAGAGCACGAATTTCTCGACCTCCTACCTACTCGGCGCCGCCGTCGTCCTGCTCCTGGGCTACAGGATCGTACAAAGATTCTCCATCAATGCGCGAATCCGCAAGCTCGGCGCTCGAGCGCCAGTTCGAAAGACATATTTCCCCTATGGCCTGGACATGGCGTATGAAGTCATTACCTTTGCCCTGAAAGATGAGACATACGCAATGTGGGTTGGCATGTTCCAGAAATGGTGTGGACCAGGGCGATACACAATTGAGGCTGGCATCGGCGAGCGCGTGCTTCTGACCGCAGACCCAGAGAACATCAAAGCAATTCTTGCGACGCAATTCAAGGACTATGGCAAGGGAGAGCAGTTTAGGAAAGACTGGCATACCTTCTTGGGTAACGGTACGTGGATAAGAGGGCGGAAGTTTAGGCCCCCCACTGTGCGGGACAACTGAACAGTCTTGGACTCAATGGATGGATGGCTGACAACCTTTGAACAGGTATCTTCACCACCGATGGGCAACTATGGCACAACTCACGCCAGCTCATTCGTCCGCAATTTGTCAAGGATCGCCTAAGCGATATTGACATCTTCGAGCAACATACCCAGATCCTCATCTCTAAAATCGCTGAGAGCGGGGAGATTGACACTCTGGACATGATGTTCAGGTATACATTGGATGCAGCCACGCACTTTCTACTTGGTCAGAGTGTAGGAAGTTTGGATGAACCGAAAACAGTCTTCGCAGATGCATTCTATAACGCTCAGCGTGTACAGAGCTTCGTAGCTAAAGTCGGGTACGCAAACTTGCTCACGTGCCTGAAACCTATCACTAACACCAAGCAGACCTCTAAACTGGCTTATCCCGCGAAAGCGCATGGGATTCTACGACTCCATCAAGATTATCAACGATTTCGTATCCACTTTCATCGACACAGCCCTCGCACTGTCTCCAGAAGAGCTTGAAAAGAAGACAAACCATGATGAAGGCTACACATTTCTCCACGCCATCGCAGGCTACACGCGCGACCGAGACATGCTACGCGACCAACTTGTCTCTGTTCTCCTAGCAGGCCGCGACACAACAGCCTGCACACTGACATGGGTAATCTACCACCTATCCATAGACCCGACCATAACCGCCAAACTGCGTCAAGAAATCCTCCAAACAGTCGGCCCCGACCGCCAACCAACCTACGAGGACTTGAAAAACATGAAATATCTCCAACACATTCTGAACGAAACCCTTCGTCTGTACCCCGTCGTCCCATACAACGTACGCATGGCCCTCAAAGACACGACGCTCCCCACCGGCGGCGGTCCAGACGGCACGCAACCCATTGGTGTCCTCGCCGGTACACCGATCGGTTACTCGACCCTCGTTATGCAACGCCGCGCAGATTTGTATCCACCTACTTCCAGATCTTTCCCTCCTCCCGATGCTTTCGCGCCCGATCGATGGGATTCATGGACCCCGAAGAGCTGGACTTATGTCCCATTTAACGGGGGACCTAGAATCTGTATCGGTCAGCAGTTTGCGCTTACGGAGATGGGCTATACGCTTGTGAGACTGTTCCAGCGATTCGAGTCAGTGGAGAACAGGATGGGCGGTACGGAACCAGGAATGCATGCTGATATTGTACTGCAACCTGCAAAGGAGGTTAGGGTTGCTTTTAAGTAAGACAAGGTCGATTGAATGGATGGATGTCTGGTCCAGGCGTGTGTTTTGAACGTTGGTCCTATTGAATATGTATGAGCGAATACCACTTTGTTGTATCAAACATGCACCCGAACATTCCCCTATGCTGCGGGTTTCTCACAACGCACATTAATCTGTCACAAGGACTGCTTCCTGTTCTACAATCACAAGCAGATAAACACATTGAAACATATTCGGATATGTTGGTTGGTAACAGTCCTATTGTCTAACAACAAAAGCATCAAAAACGCCTGGGTATCTTATCATACACATTCCGAACATGAACGCTGACAACTAGGGAAGAAACTAGGCTTATCGTAACTCGTAACCAAGGGGAAACATGGTGGATCCCATGGCTCTCGCTCTACGTAGAAACAGGTGACGATGCAAGCGAGGCACGTAGCAAGAAAATGCGGCCGCGACGATCACATTCTATGGAACAAACAAATGCAAGGATTCTCTCAGGCCTTGACGCCTCGAGTTCGCGGTGCGGCACGCTTGGTGGTCGAATCTGTGCCTCGTGCTTTGGCGGTACCTGCGGCCTAGATAGTAGTGTTAGCTAACATGGCTTTCTGTTATTCTAGATGTGTAGGAATGACTTACCTTCTTTCCTGGCTTGCCTTCAACATCACCAACGATGTGCTCCGCCTTTCCAACAATCTTATCCACAACTTTCTCAGTCTTTGTCCTCGGCTTCTTGACAGTCTTCACGTTCGCACCGGTGGTCTTCTTTGGTGCTGCAGCAGGTTTCTTGGTCGTAGTAGTCTTCTTGGTAGTAGTTGTGCTGCTGGTAGCCTTGGGTTTAGTAACGCGGCCAGAAGCTACTTTGCTGGTGCGGGGCTTCGATGTGTTGGCCTTGGTGGTCGTGCTGCGTTTTGTAGGCGCGATTGCGTTCTCAATCTGCTGAACAAGACGGGGCTTAGAGTTGCCTTCGTGAACAAGTCAGTATGCTACTGCGTATGTTTGGGAATGGCAACCGAGGTATTGAGGCGTGGTGGGGGGCAGTACAAGGCAGTCTGTGAAGGGGGGAGGAAACTTACCAGTTCTCGCGCGCGTAGTTGCTGCCATCTTAATTGTTCTAGAGATTTCTAGATAGTGGATGGGTGTCTTTGAAGTGATTGTGTGGCGTGTGGAGTGATGAGTCGAAGCTGCGTGACGGAAGTTAGCACGCGTGCCGCATAGTGTGGAAGCAGTGCGCGAAAAGCGAAGCTTATCAACGAGCTATCTCTTTCAAAGACGAAATAGGGAGACAGGAAATGCAGGCGACCATTGCACACGTAGTAAGAAGACAGGAGAAGCGCGTTATGCAGAACGCGCGCGCAAAGCCGCTGGCATGACACCAACGTGCCTTTCAAAGTGCGCAAAAGCAGGCGAATACATGGGTATTTGCGCTGGGAATATGGAAAGGTGGCAGAGAAAGCCTAGGCGACTTACTTACAGCTATTGGCGACAGTGTTCCAGGGGCGGTTCGTGAATGCGACAAAGATTGTTGTTGCTGAAGGTGGGCGGTCGAGGTCAGAATGGGCGGGGGAAGCTCCCACTTTAAACTTCCAAGCGAGATGGAGGACGTGTCTCATCACAACAACACATGGCAAGGTCAGCTGAGCCAATGAGAGATCCGCTAGAACACATCATGTTATTTCGAGGATCAAGCTTCCCGATCGGGCTGTTTCGTTTTGGAATAGCCTACTCAGCTCTGCATCCTTTGCTACTCAAGTTGTGTGCCTCCTTCGCAATTCACCGCTCTCTGCGGCCCTACCACGTTATCGGGATCCTTTCTGACAACCACAAGAACTCAGCTAATCACAGGCGCGGATGAATGTTTGAGTATCCTCATAGCATAACCATGAATTGAATAAATCGTATTCATCTATCGTTCGTTGGTACAGCCAAAATAGCCGCCCGTCTCAGCACCCACACGATGGGATCCCCTAAGCGCCGTCCATGTCCATGGTCGGAGAATATCACTGACCCTCCTGAGGTAACTTTTGAATCCATTCCATAACGCCTTTTGAGCCTTGACGCTCATGCTTAATACTCATGAAAGCCTCCTAGTGCGCAGCTGATTTACTACCCTTCGCCATACGCTTGTTCATGAAGTCGAAGAAAGCGAATTGACTGGCCGATACACCGTATTCGTAAACGAAGCGACTGGCGAGGTAGCTTCCGAAGATGGCACGAAGATAGTTGTCCGGTACCTGCATATTGGTTAGTCCATGCTTCATTTGCTCGGTATTGATTATGACTTACCCTCTTAATGATCTTGTCTAGACCAATCTTCTCAAGCAAGATATTTGGCAGCGCCTCCTTGAGGATCGACTCCCTGAACTCAACATTGTGCCACAGCTCGGTGTTCTGAAGTTCCTCGTCCAGCTTCGTGATCGCGTTACTGAGTGTGTCACTGAGGACGCTGCGAGGCTGACCAGTGTTCTGGTGTTCCCTCCAGATGGCCTCAAACTCAAGACGTGCATTGTTCTGGATTGTCTTTTGCACTTGGCGAACGTAGTTGTTGTAGAACTCCGGAGCCTGGCCATCTTCACCAACACACATGTGCTTGAGGAAGCTCTCGTCGTCGAATGCCAGCGATGCGAGGACCTCAAGCGAGGAAGAAGTAACACCACCCTTGTTGGCTGAAGCATCCTTGTATAGAATGCAACCGGCCTTCTCGAGACGGAGCTTGGCGTCTTGGGTGATGAAGAGGTTAGCACCTTCCACAATGTATGGGATTACCGATTTGCCATCAACAATGAGCTTGTTGGCAGTTGACAGATCGATAGACTCAGGTCGACCACCACAAGGGACGAAGGAGTCGTAGTGCATGTCACTGCGGAGATGGAAAGTGTTTCGGAAGGTTGTACCGTTGTAGACAAGGTCTCCGTTTGGCAGTCGCTTGTTGGTGTCATCAACCAAAATACGGTAGCCTTCTGGTGAAAGCTTCGAAGCGTCAAAGTGGTTGATCATCTTACGCTCCTTGGCTAGGCGCACAAGCTCCTCGTGGTTGATACCATTGTTGTCGACCAAGACACCGGAACCATCAACGATTGCAACGTACTTCTCGTTGCTGAGCAGGATCTCGTTCGAACCAAGATCACCGTCAGGACCACCTGTCTGCAGCTTGCGAACCTTGCTGGGGTCGAGGTTAAGCTTGCGGTAGATACCCAAAACATACTCACGGACAGACAATGTCGTCATGCCGTATCGGTCGTGAGGGATACCACCCAACTTGGGGCTCTTTCCGGTGAAGAATGACTTCCACCATGGGGCGCCACGAGTGCGTGCATGCTCAGTGGCCCAGTCGACAAGATCAGCAGTGTTCTCATCAGGACCCATGAAGAGAATTTCTTCCTTGCCGTGGAGATCGACGATAGGATCCTTGATACCAGGACTGGTAGGGGGCAGGAGTAGATCGAGGATACTGTCAATGTACTTCTCAAAAGCGCCCCGGGCCTTATCCTGGTGTTTGAAGTCAAGGAGCACGACACCCTTGGAACCACCTTCCGGAATATCCTTGTTCTTACGTTGCTGTGTGTTTGCAAGGTTGTAGTTCTCATCAAACATGGAGCGCGCGTTGATAGAGTAGGCCTCCTGACTCCTAGATTTGACGATGCGGATACCTCCACGAGCAATGTCACGGAAGCGGAGATGGAAACCACGGAACTCAGAACCGATGACAAGGAACATTCCGTACAACGGCTGAGGGTACTCTGTGGATGGGAGGAAGGTGGGGTTCAGACGGAAGCTGATGGCGACCTTGGTAGGAGTATAGAAGTTCGTCTTCAGTACCGACTGATTGAAGACACGGAAGGCGGTCATGACCATCTCATGGTGATCGTTGGCAACAGCCTTGTTGATGGTATCGGTCAACTCCGCGTCTGTCTGAACCTTGTCAACCTGGAGACGGAGATAACTCAGTGTCGGCAGGAAGTCGTCCTCTTGGCCCCTGGTCTGGACGTAGTGTGTCTTCGCGAATGGAAGATACAAGGTGTGGACGAGTTCTGGGTAAGTCATGATGATCTCGTAGATGTAGTCAGCGGTAAAGGTCTCGGCACGAAGTCGGCGCTTCAGCTTGGAAAGCAGCTCGGCATGTACGCTGTTTTCTGGGTCCAGAATTGCCGATAAGGCAGTGTACTCGCTTCCCAGTCGGTTGAGGAAGTGAGTAATGAAGACCCACACGCAGTGTGCATAGATGGTCTCTTGTAAACTCAGTCTGCTCGTAGCGAAAAGCGTCTGGAACTTATTTTGTGGAAGACAGTAGAGCAGAGAAACCTCCTTGGTGATCTGGTGGATTGAGGCTTCGATTGGTGGGTGCTTGGCACCGGCAGCTCCTGGAAGCGGGCGCAAGTAGAGGGACATGACGGTGTAGCCGTTGGAGAACTGCTCGACGTACTTTCGCGAGGTGGTCAGACCATAGTAATGGTACAGATCGCTCAAGGCACTGAAAAGACCCAATGCACTTCCGCGCTTGAAACCGACGACGAGACGCTTGTCTCTTGAGCCTTCGATATCGAAATGGTCAATGACCGGGCCCGTCCGCTCTACAGCGACCTGGAGAATTTGTTGGTAAACCTCCTTGGTGTTCTTGGTCGCCTTCTGCAGGAAACGCTTGTCACCAATCTTCTCGATGTCGGTCTCCGTCTCGCTGGGGTTGGGGTCGACAAAGTCGCATTGGTAGACGAAATAGCATCGCAATTGCTGGTCTTCGCTTCCTGGCAGCGGGCTCTCGGAGCGGAAGCTCTCTACACGGTATGCCAGACCAGGCTTGGATACAGCCAGGTACTTCTTGCCCAAACGTTGCTCGTATTGAGGGCCGTCGATGACGCTCACACCGGGCCTGCTGGTATCGATGTAAACGGCGTGGTCGGCGGCTTCCTTGTCGAGCCTGATCTCAAGACGTTTGTCGTCTCTGGCATATGCGGCGACCTTTGCGGCGTAGAGCGAGTGGATGTGGCTGATGATTCTGTAACGTTTGTTAGCGCAGTCGCCGTAGGAATTGCAGCCGTGCTTACGCATCTACCGTCTCGGTAGCAAAGTACATGTCGTCAATGCCCAGCTCGTTGTAGAACCACTTGGTTTCTGATTCTACGAGCTCTGGGGGCATGAAACCCTTCTCCTCGACGCCGTCCATGACGGCCTCCATCTGCTGTGCCTTTCCCTCGAATACAGGAGCAACATAGCCGGAACCGCCCGATCCCTCCTGGGGGATCATTCGCGGCGTTGAGCTTCCTGAGCCTGGTGCGCTCAGATGTGTGGGAAGAGGTGAAGGGCGGCGGTCTGGGGTGTGAAGGAGCTGCTCGAGCTGCTTGTGCTGAGCTGGGTGGCCATTTGCGGCGTCAACTGGTGTGGAAGCCATGCTGGGCGTGTGCAATTGAACTGTGAGTCGTCCAAAAAGGTGCTGTATAGCGATTGAGACGAAGCCTGGTAGAAATGCGTGCTTAGTGAGACGCGTCAGGCGTGGTAAGAAAGCGCAACGAGTTTGGTCGATCGCGCGATAGTGGGGCGTTGAATAGAGGGGCAGTCGAAACCAAGCCTACAAACTTATAATTAGTCGGCCGTTCGATACAGATATACGAAGAATGTCAGATGCACCGCTATTTCGGGCCTCGTAAAATGCTATGATGCAGGAACGTTAGCTTACCTTCTAGTACAACCAACGAGCCGCAGCCGTCGATCACCGCTTCGGATAAGGATAGTAGAGGCAATTGGACAGATGATCCACCGCTCTTTGTTTGATGGGTCTGCGGAATCGGGAGAGCAAATTGTGTACAGGCAGATCTTGCAGTAGCCCGTATACCCGTTTAACACGTCCGATGCCAGTCAGGATGTGAGTGACAGCGAAGTATGTCGGTACAACGCTACAATCTTCCAGGTACCTGACGGTGAAACAGTAACCCTGGATGTGGATGATAACAAGATAAGATGATAGAGTACAGGAGAATGAGGCTTGCAGCCGATGAGAGTACCTTCCAACCCAGCAGCAAGAGCGGACCCCGTTACCTTTATAACCCTTCTCGTCTCGTCTCATGGTCGTTGGATGCTCGGCGGCGGCGTACCTGAACTGGCCCGCCGCAAGCCGAATTTGCGGAGGTGCATGGGTAAGCCCGCTAGCGCTGCACCGTACCACCCAGACTTCACGTAATTAGAACGGGGCCCCCAAGCCGGTGCTTCAGTACTCGAAAGAACATGACCTGCAAAAAAGCCGCATCAGAGTTTTCCCCAGTGATGCCGAGAAAGCCTAGCCTTGCCTGCATGAGCTGCAGCTGTTGCAGTAGTGTCTCAATACCATACTCCCCACTACGCGTCCTGCAGAACTCACGATCCTTGGCGGAGTCTCCAAACGGTTTCCATGACTGTACGTGGCCCCTTGGTACTGGATTGCGTGCTGCACGTGGTCCCCGTCCGGTCATTACAGGATCCATTGCACCATATTTGCTGCTGGTCGGTGATGAGGCGGGGAGTCATCCAGCCCGCCGCAGGTCACGATGCCCCGTCGCTTCCGAGCCATGGCCATTGCACGACCAGTGAAGCCGTCATTATACACCGCCCACCGTGTCACGATGCTTCCCCGTGTCAGCTGCTGTGCCACTGGCGATTACAAAGGCCTGGATTTCACGATCTTCGCCACTGTGCTGAACAACTAAGGTTCTATTCTCGTGCGAAGCTAGAATCTAGACTATGCCATCACGACTCTGTCGGAGAGCCGAAAGCACAAAGGCTGCCCCTTAATCATCCTCACTGTATTCCTTGCCATTGATCGTCAAAAGCACTTTGTATCCGTGTCCTCCTATCCAGTTCTTCTTCTTTCCCGCCTTTTCCACCTTTCTCAGTGCTGCATTGAGCCCTTCGTCAAGTTCATCCGGTTCCTTACTAAACTTGAAGTCTACGCACAACTTCTCGTTTCCTTTCTTTGTCGTCGTCCATTGAGAAGTCAGTTCCACTCTCTTCTCCCGAACCACACCCGCAGGATATATGCTGGCCAAAACTGCAGCAACGCGACCAGTATACATGCACCACCATTGCAAGTGTTCTGGCACGAGTTGCAGCATTCGGCGGTAGAAGTCCTGCTCCGTAGGACTTATTGAACTGTAACCGCCATAGCGCTCGCAGAGAAAGATGGCAAGTATCGCGCGGTCTTCGTGACTCAAACCATGTGCGGCGGAAAACAATCCGGTGGTAGTGCTTCGAAGCGCAGATCCAGCTCGCAGATCCTTGACTTGAGCCATGTGTGCAAACATAGTATAGGCGAATGCTCTCGTCATACCGATGCTGAACAATTCTTGGTGCGACGGTGTTGGCATAGACATACTGGCTCTTTGCAAAACTTCCACAAACTCATGGCTCGACGGCTTGGCATACGATCTTGTGGCAGCCACTAAGGGCCAGTCCGACCAGTTTGCTGGGTCCATCTCCGCGAAATACATGCCTTCTCTTACACCTCCTTGACAGAAGTATACGTCCTTGATACTCGGTAGTGCTTTAGACAAGCAATTCACCAGGAAAGCTACTGCTGGAACCTGACTTGCTCTGCGAGCCGATACACGGAAGATTTCAGGAGTATCCTCTTTTTGAACGGCAGCTTGTATAGCCAGCGTATCATGGAATGCATCCTTGGTGGTACGGAACCCGTTAATGATAGGTATGGGATATGGTTGAATTGCATGCTCCGACATGAGTACGAAGCCCCAGCCACGAAAGCCACCACCAGACAGATAGAGTGAAAGGCCTTCGGGTGAATGTGAACGATCAAGCAGATGCTGTGGTATCTTTATGTCTTGAACTGCAGCTTTGAGGTCCATGAGAACTTGACTTTCGAACGTCTTGAAAGCATCGCTGTCGGGAGAGCCTGCTTCTTCAAGCCTCTTGATGAGGGCAGCAGCACCGTACGGGAGGCTTGCACTTCCTTTCTCGCACATTTCAATTTCATCGTAACCGACCCGACTAGACATCCAGTTGATCTGCGTAGAGCCTCCACCTAGGTCCATCATGAGCCCCGTTGGCCTATGATATGAGCTTGCTACACCGAACGCTCCGACCTGGCCTTCCATCTCTTTCGACAAAAGTTGAACGGTCCAGCCAGTAGCATCCTTGATCGTATTTTGAAAGTCCTCAGAATTGCTAGCTTTTCTGGTAGCTTCCGTAGCTACAATGCGAATCTGCTTCTCAGGTACGCCGAAGTCTTCACACGTCGCTTTGAAACGCAACAGAGATTTGACCACTTGCTTGATCGTAGCGTCTGGAATCGGCACGACTTGGCCATTTTCGTATTGAGCGTCATACAATGAAATAGCTGCCCGATCCAGATACACAGTCGGCAAAATTCTTTGTGTCCCTGGCGTTAGTTCGGTGATTGAGAAGCGGATGCCATTACTGCCCATGTCAACCAACCCATGGAGGTGTCTTGACTCGTCTGTCGTGACCATTTTGGTAGCGCAGGTTCCCCAGATTTGCTATTGGTGCTCCAGATGTCAGCCAAGAAGTAAGCGGAAGAGACGGTGCGAGCCGTAGAATTTCGATGGCGTGATTGATGGGGTTCCAGTTCGAGGCTTAGTTTCTCTTACCCCCAGGAAACTCGTAGCGGCGTTTTTGGTGTTCCCGCTTTATGCAAGAGTGATATTGATTACCCCCAGGTTTCGGAACGTAGTTTCTATTACCCCCAGATTACTTGAGAGGTTGTAGCGACAGTGTCCGGTGATGCGCAGTGTTTTCTGGGGTAAACTTCCTGTGTTCGTGGTGACGTAGCGGGGTGTCCCACTGCTTGCACGAAGGAAAACTTCGGCACTAGCAGCCCGACCAATCATATAAGGTGATGACCATGAACCTGGGAAGGAACCTTCAACGCCCGCGGCCGTGACGAAGGCGGAAGTGTCTGTGAAGGAATAGATCGCGAGATCGGTCCTGCTCTGTAGTCGCTAAGCAACGTGGTGGAAGGTATCGCTGCTGTAGTGATTCGCGAATCGCGGTCAGTTTGGGGGAAGGGAAACTTGGTAGATATCGAGCGAACGCCAAAAAGGCTGTTGTCAGCAACAAACCTGATTGAACCAATCACAACTGAAAGTACAGATACAACACGGAGGAGATGGGATTGACTACCTGTTGTGCATGGCAGAAGGGCGTACGGCTAGCTGGGAAGGGCTGAAAGCCTGTAGTAGGTATCATTCAAACTAAAAGCGAGTGTTGCCCTTCTATGAGCCCTACAAAGCACTCGACTCTTAGCATGTTCGTTCAATTCGGTTTCTTCGATTGCTGAGCAGAACGCGATGGCCGAAGCATACCATAGCAGTCAACAAGAAACTGCCGCTCGAAGAAAAGAACATGCAGAACGTAGATACCGGCCACTGCACCCATGCTAATTAGGTCTCCAAGGACGCCGAACCTTCCAACAAATCCAATCGCAGGTTTTGTTCGCATCAATGTAGGTATGATGGCAGCGGGTGCCACTGCGGTAAGGGATGGCAGCGTCTCAAGTACATTGAACTCGGAGCCGTTTCTCGAAAAGAACCTCCTGATGAACCAGGTATTCCAGACGATACGCAGACCCATGTTGACTGTATTTGCAAGCACCACACCGTTGCCTCCCATCTCAAGCTTCCCGATAAAGAACCATGCACTGCCTGCGAAGAGTGCAAAGAAGATGCCCATGGAAACGGACTGTGCATATAGCTCTTTGTTGGTGGCCACCGCGGCTACAAAAGCCTCAGTCACTCCGTTGATAGCGAGGAAAGGTATGTAGTAGCAGTACGTTGACAGCACCTTTGAAGCCGAGGTCGCAGACCACTTTTGCCCTGCGACGATGGAAAGGAGCACAGGAGCCAGTTCAGGTCCCAGTGTGACTGCAAACAAGGAGATGATTCCATAAAGACGAAGTATGGTACTCAAGACTCTAGAAGCTTGCGCAAGGTTGTCCTTTTGTTCGTTTAACTTCTTCGGATCTTTCTTCTCTGTTCCAGGCGACGATCCTACATTGGCGCATAGTTTTGCAAACATGTTCCTGCTACTTTCTTCGATGGGCTGGAAAAGCATGCGTGCGATCAAACCTCCATAGTTCGAGGCAAGCGCATAGGCGCCTTGATCTGCGAGAGATGCCAATGTTGTTATAAGAAGAGAGTCCCCCTGGGTGAGAACATACTTCAGAGCCGATTGCAGACTAAGAGACGCAGTCAGTCGCAAAAGAGGAGCCGAGAAGTAGTTTATCAAAGTCGGACTCTCCTGAGTTGATGGAACTCTTTCCGGGAACAGCGAAAAGCCATCGTTCTTCGCAACAGGCCACGTTTTGTACGAATACATGATGAGCAAAGCCAAGGCGTACGCCAACTGTCCGATGGCGAATGGCAAGACTCCGATGTCTAGACCAGCTCGACTAGCCAAGATCGCTGAGCCACATGTACCGATGCAGCGCAGCAAAGTAGCAGAGCTCTCAGCCGATGCTCGAACCTTGTAGAGCAGCTTCTGCTGTACAGCCGAAAATGCCGGCTCGCTGAGCAATTCCAAGAAGGTGGCCAGACAATACACAAGCAACGCTTCCACAAAGTACGGAACATGCGGCGTATCGGATCGCAGCCATAGTAGCGCGAGAAGATACGCCAGAGGCGTGCCGAACAGGACAGCCAAATATGAAAGGTTGACGACTGCCTGCGTTCCTTGTGCCTGACGTTGTAAAGCCACACGCAGACTCTCGCGCGCAAAATACAACACGGAGATGGAAAAGAGCTCAAGTTGAGCTGAGACGCCCAATAACTCTGGTGATAGGAACCTCAACAGAACCTGGTTGACGGCAAACGTCAGCGCCCGAGAAGCCACCTGCAGTAGGATGAGAAAGGTGGCTCCCTTCGCGGAAGCGGAAAGTATTGAATTCGACATGGTAAAGCCTGGGTCTGACCGGAAATGACGAGGAAGCTTTGGAAATGATGTAAATTAAGTTCAGGACGGCATCTTGATTGGTTGTGACGTTGTGGATGCGGTGTGTTTGAACAGCTGTGGTCGTGGAACGGGAGCTGTCGGTGTCTGAGAACGGTTAAGCGTGTTTGTTCTCCTGCGAGGTACAGCTCAGGCCTTGCTCCAGCTTGATGACACACGACACGACACGATGTGAGTCTTAATCAGCGCACAACACACGACTAACAATGGCTCGAATTTCAATTCTCATTCCGCACGCTGGAGACGATGGTGGTGGTTGACCCGAATTTGTTTGCGAGGACCGAACGGCTGCTGTTGCGACCGTTGCGCCTCGAAGATGCAGAGGATATATTGTTGATGCGGAAGCATCCGGAGGTTATGATGCATACTTCTATTCTCCCTTCGGATGATCTTGAGGGTGCGAAAGCATGGATACAAGGTGTAAGCATATCGTCCCGTCAATTACAATTGTACATATACTAACCATCAGCAGTGCCACCAGGTTGAAGGGAACTGGAACTTCGCAATCGTCCTCCTAGCGCCACACGAAGGCCCCGATGTCATCGGACTGATCGGAGCAGTCCGCGCCCCAGAGATCGGCTACATGTTCAATGCCTCGTACTGGGGCCATGGGTATGCTACCGAAGCGTTGCGCGCATTTATGCCATTGTTCTTTGAGCATTACTCGGGACGCGACTTGGCAAATTACATGCCGGAAGTCCTCGGACGAGCCGCACACAATGGAAATACAAAGGATGAGCATGTAGAAGGCGATGACAGGATCATCAGGAACAGGCTTGCGCCGAGATACGACTATGCAGAGGCACATACCGATACCGAGCTGGCATCTAGTCAGAATGTCTTGGAGAAAGTTGGTTTCAAGCTACACGAGAAGAGGGAGAATGACTTTGACAATCCTGTCCTGGGATTGCGGTCGACTTATATTTACAGGATGTACAGAACTGCTGCTGAAGCAAAGCTTCCTAGGTAGTCTCGCATAGGAGCAGAGTATCTAGATAAGCCAGCTTCGCGCATACCATCAGTTCTTCTGTAACATATATGTAGTATCACCAAGTCACTTTGGCCATTGAATGGTCGATCCCGTCTCCTGTTTCACCTCGGAAACGTTCTGCAAGCTCGCAAGCTGTGGCCTCTGATTCTTTGATACCCTTCCTTTTCTTGTTTCTCTCCATGTCACTATCACTTGATTCATCCTCGCAGGGCGTGGTCACTATACCACCCAACATCTTTCGCAGCCTTGGGTCATCTTCAAGTTCTGGACCAGCATCGCTATGTTCTTCTGCAGCGATGTCACAGTTGTCAGTCTGATGGGTGATGTGCTTGTCGGTGT
>Ga0268250_10000321_pt1 | contig 23380 bp, 34 predicted proteins | sample AgamicAsSfe_FD_200448 | JGI IMG/M metagenome (GOLD analysis project Ga0268250, IMG submission 200448) | Agave microbial communities from Guanajuato, Mexico - As.Sf.e (v2) (version 2) | ecosystem: Host-associated > Plants > Phyllosphere > Phylloplane/Leaf | place: Guanajuato, Mexico | collected...
GACGAAACCCAACGGGAAAACAAGACAAGAAAAACATCTGCGAGTGCCCAAAATGTCGCAACGGCAATCGGCGAAAGTGCAATGAGGTTGGAAGTCTGAGTGGATGTTGCGAAGAAGAGAAAATTAGCAGTTGTCTGTGCTGCAGTCGTGAAGAAAGCGAAAAAAGCTGAGAATGACAGGAGCGTCTGCTCAAGCGCAGGCTGAAGTATGATAGGTTATGGCATTGAGTTGCAGCGTCAACCCGCCGCTCCACCAGCCAGCTAGAGCGTTGTATGAAGATAATTCGAAGAAGAGCGACTTGCGTGAGGTCTGAGTCGTCAGAAATGAAGGAGGCGAATTGAAAACAATTGGTGTGCCACTGGTAATGATGGAGTGGGTTCGACAAAACAAGATAGAAGTCGTAGCGCGCTGAACGGCCAAAAGAGACTGTGAATGGTACGCAATGGAAAAGGCACCGTAAGAAACAGGAGGAGACGATGCTGCTCGCACCCGGACAGCCGAAGATGCTGTATGAGAGGATGAGCGGGTCGTTGTGGCTGCAGCAAGTCTCGAGGAGAATTTTGCAGCAACGTCGTGAGAAGATGGGAGATGTCGAACAGCAGATGGCTTTGACGATGCAAAATTCTGCTCTTGGGATTGTATCGCTGACGTTTGGTGTCTGTTTCGGGCTGCTGACAGAGCGTTGTGGAGGCCTCTTTCTATACTCACATGCTCCAACAGTAGCGCATCTCGGGGTTGATTGGGAACCCAACAGAGCCACGAGAGGGACGAGCTACAATCTTGCCCTTGACCCAATCGCTGAGAAGTGCCACAGGGTTGATCTCGGTAGCCTCAGCAATCTCGACATACTCCAACTCTTGCTCTGGACTGCGTCTGATTTGGATTGTTCTTGTGTTCCAAGGGTTCAGACCGTCAACGAACCAGGCTCTAGGCTTGAGCTCAAACTCAGGATGGATACCCATCCTCTGCTCGGTCTCAGGCGAAGGATGATAGTTCTCCCTGCCTTGAACCAGGGTGTGGTAAGATTTGATGAGAGTGAAGATGTCGCCTGGGAATTCCACGGCTTCGTTGAGGTCCAGGACAGAGACACCGACCTCAGAAACGCACCTACCTGGTCTGGTCGGGTTGTTGGCTCGTTCACCGGAGGCACGTGTAAGCAGAGTGTCACCAGAGAGATGTCATAGACCTACAAGTCGACCGCTGCCAGGATTGGCATGTAGGGGTTAGCCTCGGGCTTGCGAACACCTGGGTACGCGAACATCATGGCTAAGACACTTGCTAGCGATTCTCTTGCATCCACTCCAGCATTGTGATGCCACTGCTCTTGTGTGGCGACTCCACATGCCTTGGCCAAGTTGTAGCAAGCTACAGGCAGCATTAGCATTGCGTCAGCGAAAGCGGAGTTTGAATACATACAGACGGTCATGTCCCAATCTCCTTTGGGATCCCTCTCGTGACGGTAATGAGCTCCGGGAGTGCCCTGAGCGCCATTGTCCCGAGCTGCTTTGTCGAGAGCGTCGGCTAGCTCCTTTGCCATGACCCCCACGTTGACATTGATATCAAAGTACGTGTACCTATAGATCATCAGACTAGCAAAATTGACCTAAGACAAGGAACTTACGGTAGAGCGATTTCCCTCATCGCTTTTCCATCCGCGTTCGAGGGACTAAAGTCTCCGTGCTGCAGGTACCATACCGCACGACCACGGCCGCGACGGTGTGGGCCCAGGTTCGTGCGTCCAGAGGGGAGCATTCCCGCGGTGCGTAGTAACTCCTTAAGAGGTTCATTGGGTCGTTTCATCTATCGGGTCAGTCAGAAAATGCTCAACGTCCAGGGGCTGCGTGGGAGAGAAGGAGTGGTAGGCGATCTCTGCAGAGCAACAAGAAGACACCAGGTATAGGCATATAGGACTCGCGCGCTATGACGGTGGCAAGGATAAGAGGACAGAAGTTACTCACGTTGAAGACCTGACACTGTTCCTGATGGCGTTGGTAGCCCGAGGTAGAAGCTGAAGGACTCAAGGTCTTGCGACCGTAGGTTTAGTTGTTCTGCTGATTACTGGGAGAACGTGGTGGGCATGAATTGTCCGCGATGTTGCGGAGAGATGATGAAGTGGTTGAAGAGATGGTTATTGGTGGGGGTGGTGATGGTGTGAATATCGCGAGCGAATGTTTTGATGGTGAAAGTCGACTCGCGCCGCGGTCGACTACCTGCGGCATCCGACCCGGACGGCGCCAAGATTCTCCGTCCTATTGACATCATCCGTACGCGAACATTGATATCAAGTGCCCAGTCATAATGGAAACAATAGTCATGTAGAGTTTATTGAGTCTATTGATAATACGCTACACCATTGGGCGTTCTTGTGCTTTAGCTAGGGGAGACTCATTGCTCCTGACTGGTAGTATATGGATGCTCTTTCCCAAGAAGAAGTTGAACGGTTGGATGACACAGCTCATTGTCCTATTCTTGGATCAGAACGAGCTGCTCATGGGAGATATGATCATCCAGCACTGTAGGTACGGATTGTTGCTACAGGCATTGGAAAAAGTCAATTCCGGGGCTACAACGACACCGAGGGGAAGGCATCGAGTCACCAATGGCTGATTGAGATTGAGTTATGAGCGCAATACTACCTCCCTCTTCGGCCAGTCCACCTTGTTTGCAAAGATGCCTACACTCTCCAGAGCCTTGTTCGTGATATGAGCTGCTCCTCCACCAGAGAATGTAGCATGTCCACATCTCGCCTGAACCCCACCAACCACCTCTCAACCACCAATACCATTTCTTCTCAGATCATCCACGTGTGCCTTGCCAGTAGCATGCTTCTTCGCCGCCTCGTGATTTGAACAACGAAACTTGCAGACAATGCATCGTGTGGTCTCAACATCAAGATGAACCGTCCAGTGAGCCCAAAGCTCGCGCCAATCCCTGTACGTGAAGTTGCAAGACGGCAGCTGAGTGTCAAGCCTTCTGCGTCGGGAGTGGCGCCGTAGGGGCGGTAGGTGTTGATAAAATGTTCAAGAGCAGCGAGGTCTTGCTTGATTTCTTGCTTGATGGCGGCGGTTTCGTCCTTGATCTCGGCGTCTTCGATCTTCATTTGGCGGTCTTCTTGCTTGATGGCTTGATTCTCGTGGCCGGGTTCGTGATTGAAGAAATTGAAGGCGGCAGTCTCGTCCTCGAGTTCCTGCTTGATGGCGACAGGGGTGAAGAATCCTGGTGGCATCTCAGGATACGCGAGAAGGTACTCCAACGACACCCTGTCGATATTGTCGGACATGCTGAGGTGAAGAGGCATGATCAGTACAAGTCTCAATTGCGGAGACGACGAGGAGACGAATGCATCGTTGGACAATCCAATGACTTACATGAGGAAGCAGGAATGTGCGGTGATGCAGCAAGCAACTTTGCAAAGAAGACTATTGCTGTAAATCCTGTGCCGAATTTCGTTCGCGAGCTTACTGAAAAGCACACTTAAGGCACGGCACCAACAGACTTCCGTGTTAGACCTAAATCATCGTCATGCGCACACTCTTATATTGCACCTGAGCATGCAACTCTTGACAGTCTGGATGTGTGTACTTTCTCAGGGTCTGCCAAGCTCCCGATCCGAACCTCTTCACAGATGTCAGTCCTGCTACTCAGGCTGCTCTTGTTGGTTGTAGAGCTTCATCAGACGGAACATGTATTCACTCCGACTCAAATGATAAGTATCTGTAATGCATGGAAGCCTCGATGATCCGATGCACGGACGAAAACGTCGTTGTATCTGTCACCCTGTCTCTTCGTCGACCCTCGCTCAAATGGTTATGTCAATCGCCCACGTCATGTCCTCTGAGTGGAAACCGTCATATTCATCTTCTGAAGAGCTTCGGATGATCACTGCGTAACTAAGTACGTTGGGCGCCGTGAGTGCCAATGTTTGCGGAGGATTCGAACTCACGACCTTATGTCCTGTGGGATTGGGCTCTGTATCCCTCATACCACCGGAACGAATTTGACATTAACGAAGGCTGCATTGGTTCTAGCCTAGAGCTGACGGTGATTACAGTGCGTCTAAACATTCTACCCTCGTACCCAACCATCCTTCTCCCGCTCATCCTCACACTCATACACCTTCAGCAGACGAAACCATTCATCTGAGAAGCCCACACCAACTGGCTCTCCTCTCAAAAACCTTCGGCTGTCCGATGGCTCATGTCCGTTACATCTTGGTATTTTCCGAAGCTCCAGCTCCTCACTTACTCGCCACCGATCCCAAAAGGTGAAACCTAGACGAGCGAACACGGAGGAGTCGTGTGTTTGCAATGGAGAGTCAGGGCGGTGGGTGCTTGCTCTGAGGAAGCGCATCATGTCATTTTCTCTGTAGAGGTATAAGCTGTCCTGTTGCCATGCTCTTGACGTTTCTGAAAAAGCGAATTTGAGAACCGGTGATCGGGAAAAGCAAGGTGAGGCTATCAATGACGCGGCTGTGTATTTGCGATATGGAGGATGAGGTATACGGTATGGTCGAAGAATGGTAGCGATATCGTGGGCTGTCAGCGCTGTGTCTCCGGACGGCCCAAGCGATAGCAACGTAGGCCCGTATCTCAAGCTCGCTTCGATCTCGGCCACATCATCGTTTATCCAGGACAGTTTGTCTTCCAAATCCACAGCTCTCGAACTTTGACATCTGATAGCTAACAGCCATAGTGCCCGCACAGCACGATTCTCTTCAATCCAGCTTGGATCCTTTAGTCGAGAGGGAATCTCCAGCGGTACACCCTGGGGTTTCTGCCTCGATGTGGGTATGTCTCGATCGTACCTGAAGCCTGTATCCGCAAGTCGAGCATAGCGCAGAGTGGTTAGATAGTCGAGCTTTGCTCGTAAGATAATATGTGCCAGATCGTAGATACGGACGGCTTGGGCAATGGTGCGGAACACGATAACAGTAGGCATATCTCTCAGTACTGCATCGAGTGTACTACCGCCGTCTGCGTCGAGTCGCAAGTCTTGCGTTTCGAATTCTCGAACAGACTCATCAGTGTGTATGCCAGTTTTCGCTTCGCATAAGCGCATATACAGCAGCATAGGCTTAGCCTCATCGTTAGGGAGAGTTCGTCGAAGGATCGTCTTGAACAAGAGACAAGCGTCCAGCCGGAACACAGCCAGCAAATGGGGCGACGCAAGTATAGCGGCATACAGGGCTTTCAGGTCAGGCAGTTCCAGGAGGATGTAGAGGGGCAGAGGTGCTGGCAAGGCGGAAAAGAGATCTCGAGACATGTCGGTCACGTTATAATCGAGTCGAGTAGCTATATAGATGGTTGACGACTGAAGGTGGGTTGTGAGCAACACGGCAAAGCGATTGACGTTCCCCGTAAAGCCGTTTTGCTGCCTAACTTCACGTGCGAATAGACTTTCTTGGCAACGATCCTGCAAACGACTACGAGAGAAAACAAAGACATCATAAAAACCACACAGTCACCAGTAAGAAACGGAACGAAAGATATCATCGAAGAAAAAAAATGTATATGTGTCAAGCAAACTAAGGGTAATGCGAATCGTCCCACTCCATATTCTCATCCTCCTCCTCGGCAAACTGTTCATCATCATCAAGCGCAGCCTCCATCTCATTATCAGGATTAAAAGCATCGTCAGGAAGGAAAAGAGTTGCAGGCGGCAAAGAATCAGAAGGACCATCAAGATCATCAGTTTCAAGACCAGCAGAAGCACCACGTCTCTCAGGCATAACAGGAGGCAAATCATTAGCAGCAGGTTGAGGAGGCGACAATTGACCAGCAAGGCGCCTAAAGTGGGTAATAAGATCAGTGTAGCGGCGGGACCAGATAGGAGCTGACTCGTAGAAAGCAAGAGAATTCGTGATGCCATCAACAATTGCTCGAATCTGGAAGCTAGCGTTCCCTGGGATGCCTGTCCCATTAGCAATCTCCCACTCAAAAGTCGTGACTCTGTCGATATAGATATTAGCAGCGGTAAGAATCGCCGTCATGTGCGTAGGAATCCATTCGACCACCAGCGCAAATTGTGGATTGAGAGGTGCGATTGTGTTCTCGAGGTCTGACAGAGTTGAAGCAAATTCAAGCATCATACTGTGGAGTTCATTACGGCGGTTTGTGGCGATGGTCATTGCGTGGGAGGGGTTGTTAGAGCTACTGGATGTCCAGGCGGCAGGGAGGGCGGCTCCTGGATCGACGATTGGGGCCGATCGAAGAAAAGGAGAAGGAAGAGGAGACTCATAAGGATCAACACCATCGAGTGCGTCAATATAAGTAGGAGCAGGGTGGGACTCACGGGTCATACCAAGGGCAACTTCGCGGGCAATTTGATCGATTTGAACGCAAGTAGGGTGGGGTCTGGAGGTGTTAGCAGAGGCCTCGAACACGAGATTGCACTCACCCAGAGGTTGTTCGAAGGGACATCCAAGATATTGAACCTCAGGAACACCAACACTTCCGCAGATAGGGCAGTTGGGCCACTGTTTCTCGAACCAGCACATCTTACCTGAAGTATATGCTGAGGCTTTGTGTTAGATTGGAGTGGTGTAGGTGTTTTCTGTGGATCAATGTCGAGTTGCTGAGTATCCATTCGTGTGGGAGGGTCAATGATTATATATGGAACCATCTGGGTGCCATCCAGAATATACTGCTGTATGGTGAACAATGTAATGTTGTCAACCACAAAGAGCAAGCACACGACGTGAAAAAACCACAAAAAGGCAAAAACAAGACAAAGAACAGAAAAAGGAGATTGTATTACAATGTCTCATTGGACAAAGAACGAAAGATCAATGCTTTGTGCATTGCGATTGTGCTGTTCAACGACGCACTTGCTCGCGAAGGTTGGCAAAGCCCTTCTTGCGAACGAGCTTGTGCTCGACAGGCGCGCACGAAGCAGAGGCAACGGCCTCTTGACGCGCTGAGAGAGTCAGTATACAGTAAGATCCGGGTCAATCTGTAGTAGCTTACAAGGCTTGACACCCAAGCGGATGCCGCCCGTGGGGGCCCGGCACAGCACCAGAGAGACTCCCGGTCCCACGCGGATCTTGCCCTTGTGGCCGTGCTTGGCCACGAGGTCATCGAAATTGACTCTCCTGTGCAAGAGTGAGATGGATAGCATACTCAGGGGCTATACTAGGGAGCTTACGGAGGCACAACAGGCATAGGGTTGCCCAAGGGGCAGTCTTTCTTCCTCTCGGGGAGGGCGGGGACGTCTTTCTCAAGCTGTGCTCTACATCCGTTGTCAGTGAATATCCTTTGCAATGAGAAGAATAACCGTACCTGTGAGCATCAGCGACCATGCAGTCGCGCTCGTAAGCCGAGCACTTCAAAGCAAGACAACCCCAGATGGGGTGTCCGCGCAAGGAGGCTGGCAGAGCACTGGGACCAACGCCAGCGAAAGTCGCCAACGTGGTCCCAGAGTGCTCGCAGAGCAGACAGAGGAGGGGCGACGAGTTGTGCTTGCACATGATGGCTGTGCTGGTGGTTGTTGTGGTTAAAGTCAGGAAGCTGACTGCGCTCACGCAAAATGAATATTGTGGTGCTGCGTCACCAACCTGTATGCTTGGTTTGCACATGCATGAAAGACAGGGTGTCTCCTGACAGCTGAAAGGGGATCATCACGATGCACATTCACAAAGCTTGCGTAGTACTACTGGTTCTTGCTCGATGGTGTCGTGCTGCTACTGTACAAGCGCTCTGCTGTGTGTTCTATTCAGCCAACTTAGTATAGCAATCCAGTAGGACCACTGTTGCTGACTTCTTGCTCGCGCCCTTGGCTCGCTCGACTTGCTCCACCATTTTCTGTCGTTGTAAACCTCCTCGTCGTGCCCCAGCTGCCCTTTTCTGACCCTTGCGACTGCTGCCGAACCCTCGATGTATCCTGAACAGGGTCGAGAAGCGGCTCGAGAACTTGCTTCCGCTCTTAGGCTTCTTCTTCTTGCTCACCGTGCCAAACATCTCACCATTCCTCTCAACCTCGCGCTGATGTTCATGCTTGGTGGTAGTGTCAGAAAAGCTCTTCTGGAGGCCATCTCCGAAGTTGATCTTTCTGGAGTAGTGATTGGGCTTCAGCTTCGATCGAGGCGACTCGAAACTCCTGGGCGGAGAGGTAGAGATACCACACTGTGCATCTGTGGAGCAAGACTCGAGCATTGTGCTGGCTTTTAGTTGACTGACGTGAACCAAACCGGAGCTCGAACGAGTATCAGACTTGTGAGGGGGGCGCTGCACAAGAGGTAGAGGTTGACGAGGCTGCTGGTATTGAGCAGCGCGACGGCGGCGAGGAAAGCGAGCAGCAGTCGAGATTGAACCACGACGGCCGTTGGGCATGATGGCAGAAGGCATAGCTGAGGTGAAGCGTGCTGGCTTCTCGCAGGGACCTTTGACGCATGACAAGGACTTGGGACTCTCCTTGTCTTCGTCGAGCTGTTCATATGTTTCGGACCTGACCTTGGTCGTGATTTTGAGACTGCAAAGCCCATGGCAACCTCCTTCGATGATCGCCTTCTTCTCCTCCTGGCCGAGGTGTGCCTCCTCGAAGGCGCTCAGCACTCCGATGCAGCAGGCGTGTGACTTGCGGAGCTCGTTGGTATGGTTGCTATGAACCACAGAGCGTCCTTCCTCGCTAAAGTTTGACTTGGAAACGATGTTGGGAGAGTCGTGAGCTGTGTCCATGTTCAATTCATGAGGTGAAGGTTTGTTTGCACTACTCTTCTTGCAGGCGTTGGCTGATATTTTGGAATTGACACCTGCATTGCTGAGACTGGTTGCTGCGGTACTGGGTGGCTGGGAGGTATTCTTGACCTCTTGTGTGGTGCACATCTGAGCAGCATTGTTGTGCTCGTTGGCACAGCCATCGCGAATGACAGCGAGCAGAGCAAGACGGAGTTCTTCTGCTCTGCCGCTCTGGATGCGCTTTACGGCTGAGTTGGAACTCTTCATACGTGGTGTCTGGTCGGGTACTTCGTCTTTGAACACAAGAGATGCATCATTGACTGCTCCATGGATTGGAGGAGCGCAGCTGGTCTGAGACATGATGGCGTTGGTGTCAAGAGAAGCATCGTAGCCCGAGTCTGTAGCCAGAACTGATTTGACGTCGTTGTAACCACGGCCAGGAGTGGGGGTGTCGGAGTTGACGTGCTCGGACTGTTGAGACGAGTGCGAAGAATCAGAGCTGAAGGCGATCAAGTCCGACAATGATCTGGCAGAGTCTAGTATAGAGCTTTTGCAATGCTCAGGAATGCTGACTCTATGTGCGACTGTGCTGGTATCGTTGTCGATGTCCGTTGCCGAGTCGTTGTCTCCCCGAGTTGCATAAGTAGACGTGGTGGGACAAGCGGAGAGTTGTGGTATATGGAGAGATGCAAAGTCGTAGGGATCCAGATAACCTAGAGAAGAGCTTGAGCTACTCGAAGAACTGATCGAAGACTCAGTGCTCGAGCTTGCGTAATTGACATAAATCGAGTCATTGTCGAGGTCGCTGCGGCGCGCCTTGCGCTTGGAGGTGAATGGCAGTGGTATGCAGAGACACATCTTGTGCGACTGCGTGATGGGGAGAGGCGGAGCGCAGTTTCGAGACGTCTTGATGTGGAGGTGCTTGAAGAGTACTGCTGTGGTGCGTGGCGGATGTGTGTATCAGAAGAATGGTTCGTGTTTTGATATATGAGGACGTGGCTTTCCTGCAAGTCTCGACCAGCCTCGGAGGCTCGGCCTCTTCAGCCACTCGAGAAAGCCTCAAGTCTTTCATCACGTCTCGGACCGTTCTCTGCTACGACCGCAGAGCTGATTGACCTTCTCTACCATACTTGGATGTGCTACAGACTATGGTTGATACAGCCCAGCAGGCAATTGGGGCTTTTGACTGCCTTCACCTATCTTTCTCGTTCGACGCAGCTTCTATATGCAACTAGTGACGCTACTACATAACCTCAGCAGCCTTGATGTGTCCGCTGCGCCACCGTCATAGTTTTCCGTCTGAACAGCTCTAGCTGTATACCACATGAATCAACAGAGAGGCAGAACAGTTGGCGGAAGAGATTTGATTGCTGTTCTTGAGCATATTATCGGATGCATAGGATTTGTTGCAGCAGTATCCCGTCTCATTGCTCAACGTCCATTCTGCTTGTGCGTTCTGCGAAAGCAAATCGGCTGTCCTGCTCCTCGTCTCCCCTCTCGAAAACATCTCCTTCACCCTATCCTGGAGCCGCTCGCCCACAAGGCCATGGCATCGTTTCTTCTTCTTACCGTCTTTGACCTTCTCCTCCGTGCTGCCCGTAAGAGGATGTCGTCTGACTGCGTACTGGAATGATCAATGTTCAGAATCTGAGTCGATCTCCGGCTCAGCGCTTGGGTCGTGCTCATTCTCAGGTTCCATGGCTTGCTCGTGCTCGGTCTCGGTGCTCTGATTGACATCAGGGGTGTTGTCGCTGTTGGTACGGTTGATGAGGCTGCCAATAGGCCTGTTCATTGTGGCCTCATCAGTTCCGAAAGCAGCAGCGAAATGGTCAAGAGACGCCTGCATCTCAGCAGAGTCAGAATCACTCTCCTCTGGAGCATCGAGTGTAGCGGCAAGATGAGGGGCATCGGCGGGGTCATGAGGAGTGTGAATGGAGTGGCCTTCGATGCCTCCGTCATTGTCGTCCTCCTCCGTGGCGTTGACGGCAGTGTTGTTGTCCTCCATGGTGTCGATAGCGTCGATAGCGTCGATAGCAGTGATAGGAGCAGTAGCAGCATCAGCAGTAGACGAAGAAACACTGGACAAATTGGCGATGATGTCGCGGATGTCGACCTCCTCCACGCCCAGCAGCTTCATCACAGCATCTCTACCATTGGCCAAAGCTTCGACAACGGCAGTCAGACAGTGTACAAGGTCCTCCGCGTCCTTGACGTCTTCCTTAGTGGTGAACAGGCCCGTACGGGGGTCACAAACCCGAGTCGGGACTGTAGCGACGAGGAGGTTCTGGGTGGTCATGAAGAAGTGCTCCAGAGCATCGATCATCGCATCCATGTGGCGCTTGAAGATAGGGTAGTCGGGCATCTCTTGAGGCAGGCTGTGATGTATCAGTGACCATGCGGATTGACGAAGGAGTGCCGATAGTGACTCACGGGGCAGTCCAATCACGAGCACAGATACTAAGGTCTTGTGATTTGTTACGAACGACCCAGAGCCCTCCGTTGTAGTCGCTCTTGACGTCGAGCTCTTGATTGTCGTCTTTGTATGCGTGAATGGCCTCTGAGATGAGCCAGAGAAGGGGGTGCGCGTTCTTCTCAACGTCGGAGATCATGTCGAAGAGGGCATGCATCTGTCGCACGTTGTTGTCTGAGAGCGGAGGCATGATGCTGTCGCTTTGGTAGACGACAGGGAGAGCTGATCAGTACGCGCGAGAAGAGATTGACTGTTCTGCAAGCTTGACGCATTCTGACTCGTAGTCTCCCAGACACGGAGAATATCGACGGTCCAGATCTGCCAAGAGACGGTGGGTTTACGATGTACACATATCTCCGTTACCTTATATATAGAAGCAGAAAATCATTAATGACTTGTTGCATCCCACTCGAAAAGGGCAGGCCAAGGTTCCTACTCTATAGCAGCCGTCTTCTTCTATGGGTGTCCCGAGAGGCAATATCCCGCACTGCTTCTTTGACGACATTTGATACCTTGGAGACTACTATGATGATCTCGATGCTCACTCGCATGTCTCGTCGCATTGTCGGTTGCTTCTTGTAAAGCGTTTATAGCTGAAATGATCGTGGCAAGACGGTGGAAATCACCACCAATTGATCTCTCGAGCGGGACCGTTGTCGTAACGATGAGCAGTGGTGGTTGCTTTAGGGATAGAAGTGCGCAAGGACTCATCATTCTAGTTGGAACCATGAGTCATGGATACTCTTTGCTCAGTATTAGAACACCTACAAGCTTGCGCTGCTCTTCGTGAGCCATCTGTCGTGAGTGGGCGTTCATGACCTCCTTGAAGTCTTGCTTGGTCTCCTCGTTCCACATGACGTGAATCATTCTGGTGCTGGAGATGAATCGCATGAAGTCTTTCTCTAGTTGAATGACGGCGATCTACTCGAGACGAGACTGACTATTCTGAATATCCGACGCAGCCTGGCTCATGCTTCGTTCCTGCTTCGTTTTAGGTTCTTTCTATACTCCTCCAAAAGAGCTTTTGTTTGGTACCTGATCATTATATCACTACGCATTATCGTGGAGAAGGCTGACCGGGTCACATTCATTACAATATATAGCTCCTTCGGCCGCCGGTCAGTATTGCTGGTGGTTACTGCATATGTGACCAAGGACACTACTACGTTGGATTGCAGCGAGGGAACGCACTTCTTGAGTGACCTCCACCGGCCAGGGAACCTCTTCTGCCGCAGGAGCAGTTCAGACTTCAAGCCTTGATATATAGAAACATAGAACACATTAGGGAAACAGAGATGTGGCAGGAACAACTTGGTTTCGGTAGTTTGCAGACGATAGGCAGCCCTGCACGATTACTCGACCCTCCTCTCTGCCGAATTCTTTTGACTGGATGATACTGGAGCGAGTCTGCGTTTCTGCTCCTCTTCTCATTCCTACTTCTTTCTCGACGCTGTTTCCATGTGCGTCCCTGTGTATATCACCCCATTTGCTGACTGCGGTTGATCGATTCGTCGCTCTCTAGGTATCCTTGAGAAAGCTCCGTGTTTGGATTTGTTGACGAGCCCTACCAGTCAATCTTAATGGAAGGCTCGATGTTGAAGTTGGTGGCGAAGTCGGAGTGAACACCAGCAGAGGAGTTGTGGAAGAAAGTCGAGACTTTGTCCGAGACCTTGTACGAGCCGACCTCAGGAAGAGCGTCAATAGCAGTCTCACAGCCGTTGAAGAAGTCCTTGTTTGCCACCAGCAAGTTCTTGACGCGCATAGTCACCAACAGCATGCTCTTGACAGCAATCAGCAGATCAACAGCCTCCTCACGCATGAAAGCAGTTCTGAAGCGGACCGAGGCCATGTTTACGAAGCGAGAGGCTGTGATCTCGTTGGCGACAGGCAGGAAGGTGTTGACGAAGTAGATGAGATCGCGAAGAGCCTTGGCACAAGCGCAGTCCTCGAGGAGAACAGTGGGCACCATGCTAAAACATGTCAACATGAGTCACGAAGTTGTTGTACTTCGGTGATCTTACGAGGGAATGATAGCCTGCAGAGCCTTGATGACCTGGTGAGCGCCAGTGATAGCGGGGTGCAGTGTGGCAGCACAGGTAGTCATCACGTCGCTGGCGTTGGTTGTGAACTTTTCGTCGTGGATGTATGACTTGACATCGAGGAAGAGGGCGTGGCTGTCGAGGCGGAGCTGCTCGAGGCAGCTGGCGAACTCGCTAATCAGTTTGATGTTGTCGCGCATCTTGAACGCAGGTCGGAAGGTGGTCAAAGGGTGATGTAGAGTTTCCCTGTGGTGGGTGGAGTTGACGGCGTTCGGATACTGAGACGAAGAACTCTACTTCAGTAACGATACATGATGATGGCACGGAGTTTTTCCCGTTGCCCGGTCGATCTAGGCAGCAGATGGCATCGTGGCCTGGATGAAGTAGTCAATAAACACAGCTGAGCACTTGACAACTTCCAAGACCAGTTAAGCTTCCATCAGAATACGCGACTGTCATCCAAGCACAACCATGCAACCTCTCACGCAAGCCGTAGCCCTCAAACAGCTTGCCTGGCATCTGGAGCAGCTGCTCACTCTCATCAAGCTCGAGATCCATCACCATCAAAGTGTCCTCGCTGGCATCATGACCTGCAACCACAATCAGACTGCCGACCACCACGACTACCATCAACGTATGCTGGATCTTCTTGACGTCTTCAAGGGATGGGCCAAGGACGATCTCAAGGACACCAACCTCCTGATCTGGGATCTGCCTTATGACGATTGGACCGATGATCAGCACCAAACTCCTCAACACACGTAGGTCGTTCGCGCCTCCCTTTCCCGAAGAAGACATCATCTGACTTGCGCTGCAGTGCTCTCACCGAAACGCCAAGCACATACACACTCGGCAAGATCCACACCACTAAGATCGACAAAGACATGATGGAGTTCATCTGCAGCACTCGTATGACCCATGCCATGTGGTATATGCAGTCGGAGCAAGAGTTCGAACAGGTCATGGACAAGCACCTGAGACTGATGGCTCGCGAGGAATAGCGCAAGAAGCTGGTATGTATGCTGGTGCTGAGTATGGTGTACAGGAGACTGATCCTGTTAGCCAGTAGTGAAGAGTACTGCGACCCCTGAGGGTTCCTATCGAGGTAGCTCACGTCAAGATGCCCGCAGTCAGGAAGAAGGAAACCAGTGCAGGAAGACCTCATGCCATGGAAGTTAGTCCTGGGTGACAGGGACATTTCTGTGCTTGGCTTGAGAGGTTTGGTTGGAGTTCTGCTTTGTCATTGGCGTCCATTCATGTTCTTTCTTCTCCAGCAACTACTGCTTGGAATCGTTGGTTTTTGTGGGCAAGGCAAAGCGTGGGATATATGTTTTCTTGGTCTGATTTTGGAAAAGGGCACTTTCTCTCTGAACTTTGACTGAGCTACCGGTACCGCAATACTGTAACCTGGTAGCTCGCTTTCGATTCTCTGGCCATCTGAACTTCGACCCATATCTCTCCGTTATGCTTGCTTCCGCTGCCTCCAGTCCTCATTCTTTCCGTCTTTCGATGATCTTGTAGCATTTCTGAGTCTGACTTGTCTTCCGTTGCTTCTATCTCCTCCGATCGTAGAAGCAAATAACGCTAGCGATATCAGCGTGATTCTTGTCAAGAAAGACTGTTCACTCATACCTCTAGATTGGCCAGTTGGGGATGACTTGCTTGTTCGTGATGTCCCAGTCTGGGTGCTCACTCCGGAGGTGTCTCGTGACGGCATCACCGCGGGAGTAGTCTCTACCGCAACCAGGATAAGGGCAAGGAAAGCGGACGGGAACAACTGCGGCAGAAGAGCTGAGAATGGCAGCAACGGTAGGGGCAGTGACGGCAGGCGGAAGAACAGCAGGGGCAGAAACAACAGGCTGAGCAGCAACGGGGGCAGGGTCTTAATAGTACATCAGTCTTGGGGTTCCTTCAGAGAAAGCGGACGCGCTTGCACAGGCGGCGGTTACCTTCGGGCTCCGGTTGGTCGTCGTCAGTGTGAGCATCGGTGTCCTGGACCGTTCTCTCTGCCGCTTTGGCAGCGTATCTTTTGGCAACGATCTCCTCAGCCTCGGCGAAGGTGTAGCGACGCTTGAGGGGGTTGGGCTGAGGTCTGGTCTGCTCGTGGTCGCGAGGCTGTTCAGGAATGAACAGCGAATCGCCATCGTCGACGACAGGGTTGACGTCCTTGTCGAGGGCAGAGGGAGAGGCGATCGGCTCATCGTCCTGGTCGGGGAGGGGGGAGGCAACGGGCCGGGCATCCTGATGGCTGGAAATGCGAGCGCCAACGATCTGAGTGGAGCTAAAGGTGTTCAACGCATGAGCCACTGGATGCTGCTACTCCAAGTAGTGCTGCTGCATGAGAGCACGGACATGGTCGTGTTTGGCATGGAAGGCGGCCAGGTCCTTTCTAAACTGGCGGAACTCAGCGTCAAGGTTCTCGACTTTGGCAGCCAGCGCCTGCTCTTTGACGCGCAAGCGCGCCATGGTCTGATCTAACATCTTCTGTCTTTCCTCACGGTCTGCCATGGTGTGACTATATGATAGCATGAGTGTGTTTGTAAGAGTAGCGGTGCTATTGACCCACTTGGTTGCTGTTGATGCTGTTGTTCTGGCTGAGGGTGAAATTGAGGAAGCGGTAAAGGAAGAAGCTTGGAGGTAGGAGCTTATAAACGAGGCCGCGGCACTGGTGAATGGAAGGAGCGCCTCAACGGCCGTTTGCAAGCCTCAAAACTGAGTGATCGAGTTCACTCCAAGAGTAGCAAGAAGGCGCTCTCCAAATTATCATGTACTGGACTCGATCATAGACATAGACACAGACAATTATCGGTGCCGAGAAGATTGCGAGACTGGACTTGTTTAAGTAAAGTCTGCCCCTAAAATCGTTCTCTCATGAAGATACAAGAAGATCCCTCCTCTCCTTGTATGTTCCTCGACCCTTCTCCTCAACGTAGTTGTGCTTCAGAAGCCTCACCGTCAAATCCGAGGGCGATACATCTCGATGTGATCCCCATCGAATGCAAGGGGTAGCTTGATATATGACACGGCTCCGGTCAACAGAGAAAATGTACTGCGACGTCGAGATGTGATCTATTGGCGTCTCTTTGGACTCAGCTCGCGAGTTCACATCATGATGCTGGCGACCTTACAAGACTTCTTAATGTCACGGACCTATAGCTTGGCAGCTGCCAGGATTGGCATGAAGGGGTTTGCTTTAGGCTGGCGAACACCTGGGTAGGCGAACATCATGGCTAAGACGCTTGCAAGCGATTCTCTTGCATCTACTCCAGCGTTGTGTGGGTAGGCCAACGGCAACGATGTCGCTGGGTGTCTCGTTCTTGCTGAGAACGCGTCTGCTGCGTTTGACTGGATGGCGGTCGCTGTCGGAGGCTCCGCCGTCCTCTCGAATGACGTTGTCAGTCTGATTGTTGATTGTGGTTTGCTCATCGTCGTGAGTGAGCTTCCCAATGCTATCGTCCACAGGACCTTGTACAGTCAAATTGGGGAGTATGGTGACTTGTGCCTTGATCCAGTCATCCTTCTTGGACCAAACCGTTGAGAATGCTCTCTGAAAGTTACATCCCTCCATGTAGATGTCGGAAACGGATCTGAAAGGGTTGTATGCGAAGCATTTGTCGAACATGAGCTGGAAAAAGTCCTTTACGTCAGACAGCTTAGTGTATTTGTGATTCTCTAGTCCTACGAGAATGGTCGACAGATCCATGGGATGCTCGACCACGTTCAACACTGACAAGATGGAGGAGAGACTGCACATAGGCTGCGTTCGAGTTCGAGAAGCTTGTGATGATATGATAGGCGAAGACGAAGTTAAACCTAGCCCTATGTCCGGAAGACAACGACATCGCGAGCTTAGAGGGTGAGCGTCAGTATGGATCAGTATAGGCGACGTTGAGGGAGAACACTTACTCGATGACAAGGTGAGGAGAAAGCATGCTGTACTTGGTGTTCTCCAACTGTGCAACCATGATATCGCTGTCATATGCAATAGAGACTTGGGGTACGATGGGATGGGCTACCCATCTCACCGCGTTGCACATCGTAAAAGATACCACGCGTCCTCTGATCGAAGATCCAAAGCCTCTCGGCGGAGGAAGCCCCAACCAATGAATCGATCTGACTCTGCTGAGTCCTGCTCTTGATTCGCTGAGAAACAATAGCCTCGCGCTGCTCCTCATCCTCATCGATCTCTCGAGCAACCATCTCGATAGATTCTTGGATATCTTACGACCATCATCAGTATAGCGATCTGCTATGCACCGCTTTACGAGCAACTCGAAGAAGTTCAAGTCATAAAAAGTCCCAGTATCCTGTTCCGTGATGATTCACTTGGTCACGTAAGTGTCTTGATGCTCGATCGAGTCAAATGTGGCAAAGCTTGGTCGTCAGCCAGACTTGCTTACCTCCCCGGTGGCACTTCTTGTTGACCAGAAGGAATTTAGGCGCAGGGCGGGCATGGGTGGTTTTCTTGTTCATCTTTGCTGTGTTCATGATGCTGGAGAGAAAGCCATCGCGGCGACGAGAGAGCGCATGGCTGAAAATAGTGGCCTTCCCTCGTATCCATGAAGTTGATATACTCAGTCGACAGCTTGCTTGAATCCAAGCTTTATCAAATATCATAAGGAAATAAAGACCACAATGGCCAATGCAGATGTAGTAGCCAATTCAGGGTGCTCCTTTTGGGGACAGTTGAGGTGACTTACGAGTTCCTCATATATGGAGGTAGTGGGCTGGTTGAAGTAGTTGTTGGTGCTGATTTGACCAATCATCTGGGAAGGGTTGTCGTTAGTGGGCATAGTGGCGTCGCTAAAGGCAGTAGCCATAGATGGAGCAGCCAAGGCGTGAGCAGTCATAGGCTGAGCTACCATGTTGGGGGTGCCCATCATGGGACCGGGCGTAGAAGTAGCAGGGTGAGGATGGCCATGGATGAAGCAGCCAAAGGGGGAGCAGTCATGTGGTGAGCTGGTATGTTGGTAGTGGCCATTGAGGGACCGGACATGGAAGCAGCAGGCACGATGTTAGCAAGCTGAGGGGCAGCAAAGAAGCCCACGCTTCTCTGCTCCCTCAATCCTCATATTTACTTGGTCAAGTCCGTCCTCCATGGTGGTTTCGATGGTGATAAGCCCCTAGATACCATGGATGGGCTGAACGACATCCTAGCTGATCGCAGCACGCGAGATATCGTTCATCCTGGAATCGACCACTCGAGATAGCCAACCAGACTTTGACCACCTCCTTGAGCAGATCTCTGTGCAACTCGTCCGACCAAAAAGGAGCATTGACAGCAGCCCTCACCCTCACCATCAGCGTCAGCCTAGCCCGGGACCACTTCGCGGTGTTCGCGACCAGCAACAGCGGCGACGTGGGCGAATAGCATGTCGCCCCACTCCTCGGCGGCCTGGCGGTCCTCACGTTCGATGGGGCGACGCACAGGGCGGAGTTCGCGGCAAGCCATGGCACGCAGCTTAGGTGTCCACTCGCCGGGTTGGCAGAGGCTTCAGAATTATATAGACAATCACCAAGAGATTTCGGACAGGACACTACATTGATGGACTCCACTTCTGATCCGGATGAGCTCTCCAACAGAGGGATATGCTTGATCGGGAATTCAATCAGGGCAAACCTCTTAAGTTGGCGTCTCTGCTGGTTGTACTGATGGGGGGCAAAGTCGAGAGGCTCCTCGAAGTTGAACATGTTGTTCATGACCATGGGCTCGTTAAAGTTGTGGTATTGAATGTACATAATTTCAATGCCGACCTTCTAGCAGGATTGAGCGTTCTTCATAGTTGTTGTTGTTTGGAAGGAGTTGTTGACGCAAAATTTGTCGAGGTGTGCTTGTTGAATTCGGTGACCAGACTCAGCCAAGTGTGGACTGGCTGATGCTTGTGCGAAGATTATCAGCGTGACCTGGCTATCAAAACTTGGCGTAGGGGCACAAAGCGCAACGAAAGGGACCTATGTTGTGGACATTGCCCAGGTGCGTCATCATGTTGTCTTTGCAGTGGTAGTTTGTAATCTAGCCGTTTCAATGGCAGTTTCGGCAGCGGTGGCGAGAACTATTTTAACGTGTGGTATGTTGGTGTCTGGATGACGATACTACGATAGTATACTATATGGCTCGTCTTAGAGCGACTGCAGTGATACCACCCATTTGTCGATGTTGGTGTGGTCGGCATCAGTCATGGCAGCGATCAAGAGGAGAAGAACCGTAGTAGTCGTTGGAAATGAGAACGTCGGTAGAGGGGAGTGCAGTACCATATGTCTGTCTCATGCCACCAAGGTGTTCAGGAGGTGCAAACAGAGCAGGAGAAGGAATCGAAACACGAGGGACACGGGGACCCAAGATACAGTTGCCAAACCCGGTACCCGACTGGGGAAGATGTAGGCAGCGTTTTTGCTTATGGAGTGCTTGACTGCCTCTTCCACCATGTCGTACACGAGTGTCTCGACCTCGCGCGGAGAGAGCGTTTCGAGTTCGCTGTCGTCTGCAATGGTATACTCACGTCTTCGTGGGCGACATTGGTGTTTTCCGTACCAGTCATCGTGATGTGAGAGCGCTTCTTTGTGTGCTTACCTGCGGGCTTCGTGTGGTCGCCGACCATGTTGATCCTTGATTGATGGTGATGATCAATAGTGGTTGTTGATAGTGATAATCGAAGCACCGTCGGGGTTGGTTGATTGGAACCCTCCGTGTTGAAAGTACCCAACCGTTCGCTTTTGTAAACGTCTGTGTGGTGGAGGCCGTTTGGGATTGTTGATGAGCATTCCGGTCGCGTGCAGAAGCTCCTTAAGTGGTTGCATGGGTTGCTGCTTTTTCCGAGGTGGGTAACAACTCTTTGAATTGCTCTTTGAGTAGTTGTTCCATTCAATCGAGGGTAGACGAATCATTTGTCGCTATCCCCGATGTCCACAGCTGCTGTCCAAACTCTGATCTTGATTTCTGTGCATCTTCGTCTAAGGCAGCGGCAAGCTCCTTTGCCATGATGGCAACGTCAACACAGACGTCGAAGTATTGATATCTGTACATAGTCAGATCGGTGTAGCTTGTTCAAACGATGATAGGACATACTGTAGATCAATCTCCTTCATCGACGTACCATCAACGTTCGATGGATTGAATTCCCTGTGTTAGATGCGCTCCTGCTGCTGGCGACTGCTGACTTTCTGGAGTTGGTCGTGATGATAGCAGACTGTGCGTTGTCGTCGAGTGTAGGTGACTAGTCGACGTTGCTAAGCATTTGTATATAAAATTCTAGATTGCTCAGTTGCTTGCGATTCTCAAGGTATTATTGGGCTTGCGGATCTAGATTTAGTCGTGGATCAGGTCGTTGACGATGAGAAGGCGAACTTGATCGTGTATAGAGCTGAAATTACCCTAGTTCTGAACGTGGGACAATTCAATGCGTCGATGGTAGAGTAAGCCACCCATAGGCGATGGGTGTAGATGGTGGATCTTGCTTCCGCGGCGTCTTCTGGTTGAGGCCGACATGGCAGATTATTGAAAGCAAGAAGCATTTTTCAGACGATTTCGAAGATCGCGGGAGTTGTCTTCGGACCAGAAGACCAGCATAGATTCTAGGCGAGAAGACCAGTATATCGGAGCGATGATTTAACGTTCAAGATGCGGACGAGTAAGTGGATGCTATGGACGCTGCCCAGGTGGGTCGTGATGATATCCTCCGGACGACAGTTAATCCCAAAGGCCCTTGTCGGGGCGGTTTTGCACCAATACAGTGAGCTTGGGCGTCAGGCAACCTCTTTCTCCAGTGGGATCCCTAGCATGTCTATATCTCGAGCCCGGCTCACTAAAGTCACAATGTAGTTCTGCCTCGTCGTCGAGAGCCGGCGCAAGCTCCTTTGCCATGATGGCAATGTTGACTTTTGGTCAAAGTATCGGGATACAATGATGGTCAGATGGGAAAAGTTTGATGGACAACGGGCACCTACCTGAGGCCAATCTCTTCCATGGCTAGACCGTCAGGGTTGGTGTGATCAGAGTTCATCAGGCGAAGGATGGTAGCGAGCGAGTCGGAAGCGTCAACTAGGTGAGAAGTGATAGTCTTGTAGGAACGGGAAATCAGGTGGAATTTCGAAGCTCGGATCCGTGCGATGTAGCAACCGAAGTCGTAATGAAGACGAATGAAATTCACATACAACAGTTGGAGGCTTCTGGAGTTGCGCTTTGCACTGGGAGGCGAGGAGCTTCAGTGCTGTCTTCTGAGCACCAGCGCCGTCGTCCTAACTAGCGTTTGCAGGCTTGATGTCTCGCTCTTCAACAGGAGCTGCGTCGTTGTAGACACCGTTTTTTGATATACTTGCTCTTCGTCAGAGATATTGTTGCAGGCTTTCTGGTTCTCGGCGCTGGAAGGCAGTCAGAACGCTGCTATCGTGTATCGAATGTCGGGTCGTCCTTTCCATGAGCACCTACGTGTGGGTGGGGATGTTCTTGGGCACCGCGTTGCCAGTCTTGTTCTTGTCGACCTTTTCAGTGCTAGACTTGGTAGTATCGGACATGGTGAAGTTGGATTGAAGTGACTGGCGCTCTCCAAGCATTGGTGGTGTCGTGCATATAGTGTCGACTCGTTGATGATGTTGTGCATTGAGCTTGACGTAGCTAATCCCTTTGCCGACGCATTTCTCGCAGGTAATGCCGTTGGTACTGGCGACGCATTTGATCTTGAGGGTTTTGCAAGCCTCGCACATCATACGTAGACTGTCTTGGTCACCCTGTTGTCATGGGCTTCGACTTTGGTGGAGCGGGACAGAGCTGAAGGGGTGCATCTGCTCTTGAGATGCTCGATGATGGTTGAGGTAGTTTCTTTTTGGCCGTTGGTCCAGGCGGGCTTTGGGCTGGAGTTGGGCTGGAGAGGGAGAATGGCGTCTCTTGTCCAGAGCTCTAGAAGTTTTGCTTGTGGTCGTGCAAGTTCTAGTTATACTCGTACAAGCTCTGATTGTGATCATGCAAGTTCTAGTTTAAGTCGTAAAAGTTCTGGCTTCTATATGAGCGTTATCGATGTTGACAGAAAGGTTTTGGCTTCACGAACATCCATCGAGCGAGATCTCGAAGCGGCGCGCTTCTTGGTGATGTAGACCAAAGATACAGTGCTGGCGATACCAATGATATATATAGATGAGCTCCACATGCTGAATTGATTGTCCAAATGTCATGTCGCAAGGATACTGACTTGACTAAGAATACGCTCACTTGTCTTATTGAAAACTGTTGAGGAACAACAGGGAAGTTGAGAGCGTGTTGTGCGTGATAGGGTATATGATTCGGCGTGTCATTATTGATGATCCGCTTGAACTAACTAGAGGGTAGACGAGTGGCATCTGAATCAGATTCTCCTCTGGTAGGATCTGAGGACGTAATGGGTCTCCCCAGCGGTCCAGGGTTGAGGGAGGGCTCAGGTGGCCGTAATGGTGTAATGCGAAGTCAAAGGGTTCCTAGAAGTTGAGGTCGTTGGAGAAGAACACGGGCTCATGGTAGTCATAGTACTGCATGTACATACTGTACATGCCCACCTTCTGGCTGGGTTGAGCGTGATTACGGTTGCTCTGCATGGTTATTGTCGCGGGAGAGAAGTAGTGGCAGGAGATGATTATCCCCATTGCTTGGATTGAGCGTAGTTGCGGTGGTTATCCATGGTTGTTGTTGCGGTGGGGAAGTGTGGCTCAGGGCAAAGTTGAATGGTTCTTGGAAGTTGAAGCTGATGTGGATGACCATGGGCTCGTTGTAGTCATGGTGCTGCATGTACATGCAGATCCAACGGCTGCTGGAAGTCTTTCTTCGAGGATCAAACATGTCTTGCAGAGTCCATAAGTAATGCTTCAGGTTCTGTACGAGGACTCCTCGGGTCCATCTTCATCGTCGTGGTGTTGGAAGTACATACTCTCCAAGCCCACCTTATTGGAATGGCATTGAGACCGCGAACGGCACACTTAGCCTTTGCACGGTTGTGCTTGGGCTCGGACGAACTACGCTTGCGCTTCTTACTGGTTCTTTTGGAGCTTTGTGGGACTGTGGTCTTTGAAGGAATAGCATCGGACTGAGCACGGGTTGAGATGCCGCGAGCGTTCAGCATTGTGCTCTTTGTATCGTGCACTGAGATCGTAGTGGAGAAACCAGGGATTCGAGGGCCTAGGATACAATTGCCCGTGCCAAGGGTGCCGCTGGAGAGATGTTGAAGACTGCAGCAGGA
>Ga0268250_10000323_pt1 | contig 23319 bp, 26 predicted proteins | sample AgamicAsSfe_FD_200448 | JGI IMG/M metagenome (GOLD analysis project Ga0268250, IMG submission 200448) | Agave microbial communities from Guanajuato, Mexico - As.Sf.e (v2) (version 2) | ecosystem: Host-associated > Plants > Phyllosphere > Phylloplane/Leaf | place: Guanajuato, Mexico | collected...
CTTGTGCTCAAGCCTTCTGCGCATCGTGACCCCAGTTCTTCAAACTCTTATAGCTCTTACTATCGGTGTCTTTCTTCGCCTTCTCTTCTTGCGCAAGATGCCTCTTGCAATATGCTACTACCTTGCGCATGTGATCGATGTCTTCCTGGTCGTATTTACTAGCTTCTTTCTTTGGATTCTTCTGCAAGATGGCAACAATTTTACGGCCTGAATCATGACCGATTGTTTCGCCGGAGCCGTTATCCTTGGACCTGTAGGCGCCTTAGAGACTGTGTATGCCATGCAATTCGCAATGTCAGCATTGCATTAGAAGGAGGGTTTACCAGCCGGCTCCCTCGGACTCTTCGCTGCCGAGCCAGTCTTGTAGCTCGTCTGCTGACATGTTGACAAGCTCGTTGAATTCCCTTGGGGCGCCGTAAGCACTTGGCCTCGCCTCAGTTCACACAAGCTACTCACTCAATTACGGTTTCATTGTCCTTGACCATCTTGCTATGTGTTTAGGAATCGTGATAGGTAGTTCGAAATGAGTATTGTCCAGGGTCTTTTTGCAGAATATGCTGTCGACGTTTCCCAGTTCGATATGCTCAATCCGCTCTTCAGCGTCGCGATGTCATGACATCACGACCACGCCCTAGCGCTACTGATGGCGCCCAGCCTTGGAGCACCAAGAAACGGTCGCACGTGACCTAGCGGAGCGCGTCGCGTCTCGCAGTTGGCATGAATGTCTCTCACGCAGCCAGGCATTGGCGCAGGGATATTGGCGCAGTAAAGGATACGAAGACTGCATCAAGCCGTATCGTCTCGCCGCGTTCTCGATGCAGTCTATACTCCCTTCCGCACCAGAAGCTGGCGACCTCTCGGGTGCGCTAAACTGTATGGAGCGGAAAACTGCGAGAGTCAGGTCTGAAGCAATTTTGACGTTGGACTGTGTCAGCTATAAATCCAGCCGGAGGTCGCTGTCGTGCGAGAAGTTGCTGCAATGTTGGTTTCGTTGTTCCATCTCCAGCTTTCGTCTCCAGCTTTCGTCCCCAGTGCTTACTACTTAGTGAGAAGTTTTCTCCAGTCTCCGCAGCCTCCGCAACCCCTTCTTCTCCTCACCACACGCAAGCTCCCCTCAAAGTTTTCACACCCACTCCGCGATGTGGGAACTACCGAGATTACGGCCTCACTTTCTCGTCCGCTGCGGGTCGGACATGCCAAGTCAATGGAATGTTCTTAGTGGCTTCCTTGAGCCTCATGTGGGCCTCCTGCACCAATCCGAACCAATCTGTCGCCGCAACCTGGCTTACGTTGCATCCAAAACGGGTCCCTCGCTATACCTGACCGGAGGAAGACTGCAAGCGATCGGAGATTGCGAATCAAAACAAGCGCTGCGACAAAGCTTATGCCGGTTCACGCGGCATTTGTTTAAAGAGTCGGAGGGATGGTCGGAGAGAGACTGGTGTTGAGGGTTGCACAGACCTGGATGGGGTCGTACACATCTCCATCATCCCCACTGCCGAGAGAATCTGTCGCATCTTGAAGTGAAGTATCTTCACCGACATGGGCCCGGCCGAGGAATACGCGTCGTTGAGTCGACATCCACAAGTCACGCGACTATCAGTAGGTTCCTGGGGATCGGCTGTGCGGCACAACGGTCCCTGAGGCTCGTCGTTGTATGCCATGCATCTGAATGCGGGGTGGGTGTCAGAGGCGTTCAAATCGCATTAGCAGAACGTCCTGTACAACGCCTACCGTCAGATGAGCATGCAAGAACACGATCCGATCCATGTGAACTCGAGGCTGTGTATCTCTTTGGGGGGACTTCCCGGAACGTCGGGCGGATTTGGCTTGGCCGTCGAATCGCGACCAGCTTCCCCACATACACGCCCCTTGTCCCCCAGCGGCTGCGTCGCATTGACAAGCCCACTACTGCAGTTTCAGACCCCCCGGATGACTTCTGTTTGGCTGTGGAGGAGGACAAGCCAAGCTTGTAAGGCCGCTCGCGCGCAATTTCGTGTGACGGCGTGGCGCGTATGACGTAGAAGCCCCGGAGTCGAAAGCTCGGCGCGATGCTGGGCATTACCGCATAACGGGACACGGGATTGGAATTGGCATTGATACTTAAGAATGGATGTGTACCGGACGAGTAACCCCATCTTGCCTTGAACATCAATCTTCCCGTGGTCAAGTCGTCTTACAATCATGGGTTTGGGCAAAGTGTAGGTTTTGATCCGGTTGAAGTACGCATACAGTTGTGCTAACTTTTACAGTGCTGTCAAGATACGCGGCGCCGAGTGCGGCATTGAAGCCATCATACTTGGAGTGATTACTTCGATAGGTGGTTTCCTGTTTGGTTATGACACGGTATGTACCATACATGCTCTGTTTCCAATCGTCCAACGGCTTATTCAAGATAGGGTCAAATTTCTGGAATGCTCATCTTTGAGGATTTCATTCAGCGATTCGGACAGGACCAGGGCAATGGCGAGAAGGCTTTCAACCCCACGATTCAATCCTTGCTCGTTTCCCTCATGTCCATCGGTACCCTCATCGGCGCACTTGCTGGTGCCTACACTGCTGATTGGTTCGGTCGTCGACGCAATCTGACCGTTGGTGTGGCCATATTCGTTATTGGCAACATCATCCAGGTCACCGCGATGACCACTTGGGTACACATGACAGTTGGTCGCATTGTCGCAGGTCTTGGTGTCGGTATCCTGTCTATTGGCGTACCAATGTACCAATCTGAAGTATGCCCTCGAGAGATTCGTGGTGCCGTCGTCGCATCTTACCAACTCATGATCACTGTCGGAATTCTCATCTCCAACATCATCAACTACGGAGTCCGCGACAACCCAGGCGAGGATAGCGATGCTGCCTGGAGGATCGTTATCGGCTTGGGAATCGGCTTTTCCATTCCTCTTGGTGTCGGTGTACTTTTCACACCGGAGTCTCCAAGGTGGTTGGCGGGTAAAGGACGATGGGAAGAGGCACGCATGTCAATGGCCCGTCTCCGAGGCCTTGTGCATGACCCCAACCACGAGCTGGTCAACTCGGACTTCAAGGAGATGGAGGATTCCATCAACGAACAACAGAGCGCTGGACAAGGTACCTGGATGGAATGCTTCACTGGCCAGCCATCCGGCATTCCGCTTCTTGCTTACCGAACCCTTCTCGGATGTGCTCTGCAATTTTTCCAGCAGTGGACCGGTGTCAACTACTTTTTCTACTACGGAGCGACCATCTTCCAGTCGGCAGGTATTGACGACCCTCTCCAGGTTCAACTCATTCTTGGCGCTGTCAATGTAGTCATGACCATTCCTGGATTATGGCTCATTGAGCGAGTTGGTCGTCGTGTGCCTCTCGTCGTTGGTGGTCTGTGGCAAGCTGTCTGGCTGCTGATTTTTGCTATCATCGGTGTCGTGCTACCGCCACAGGACAACCCGGCCGCTGGTATTGTTATGATTGTCGCTGCTTGCATGTTCATCGCAAGTTTCGCCTCTACCTGGGGGCCTTTCATTTGGGTTATCATTGGAGAGACGTTCCCACTCCGCACTCGCGCGAAGCAGGCCTCTTTGGCTACTGCTTTCAACTGGCTCGGTAAGCTATACATCTTCAACACATCAAATCTATTCACTAACGCTCCATGTTAGGCAATTTCTTGATCGGTTTCCTTACACCGTACGCTGACGACGGTATCGGCTACGCCTTCGGTTTCGTCTTCTTCGCATGCAACTTCGTTGCGGCGGGTATCGTTTACTTCTTCGTATTCGAGACCAAATCATTGTCTTTGGAGAATGTCGATATCATGTACTCGGACCCAAGCATATCGGCTAGGACCAGTAAGAAGTGGGTCCCAGCTGGATACATCAGCCGTAACGAACGTGACGACACTTATTGGGAGCGTCGTCACAGTGCTGTTGGTGCTACTGGTGCTGCTGCATCGGAGAAGGTCGGCGACAAAGATGTTGATACTTCGCCTGAGAGGGGCATGTCAACGCACCACGAGAGGGTTTAAATATACTCCCATGGTCAAATACAGGATATCTTTACCTAGGCAGTCCAGGTTAGAGATGTTCTCGCACTGCCGCTGTCTTCTAGCGGCTCCTCCATTTTAGCACTGGGCTACATACCGCCAAGAGGCGTACATAATTTAGACTTTATTCAATTCCAACACATTAACAATTCGCTGCCTCTGTGATGTGAGAAGCTCTTTTGCATTCCGGAAAGGTGCCGGCACAGCCACCCCTGCTAATTTTAGCGTGGCGCATGTCACAAACACAAGCGGCAACGCGTCAGCTCCACGTCTTCTCTCCAGCCACTCTCCGCTTTCAAACAACAAGATACAGTGTCCTCGCTCGTTTTACACTTCTGCCGCTCATTATCTAGGATTCTTTTCTGCCCAACTACGAACACTGAAATACCGGAAGATACGAATACGGAGCTATGCCGCCAGCAGTACCACTTCACAACACCAGCAACCTCGCCAAATTAGCGCGTCGGGCCCTGGTCACAGCGGGGCCGGCTGTCGCTTCGCAGGCCTCGCATCACTTCGAGCGCCGCGGATTGAGTGTAAATCATACTCAAGGAGTTACGCTAGGTGTTATTGCTGCATATGTTGTTGTTATTGCGTTGTTGTGGAATTTACCGTATGTGCGATGGGTGTTGTGGCCGTTCAAGGTATGTGCACCGTAGTAGCCCTAGGAGAAGATGGTCTGGAATTGAGATCATCAGTGTGGTTGATGACCGGGTTCCTTGAGCTTGCAAAATCAGCATAACAGGAGACATGGATGGCTGATTGAATCCACAGATGCTAGTCATTGCCTTCCACGAATTCTCCCATGCAATAACGTCTTGTTGTACTGGTGGGCGAGTAGAGTCAATCTCTCTTGATCCTCATGAGGGAGGTGTGACGCACATGCGCGGCGGCAAGCAATTCATTACTCTCCCTGCTGGCTACTTGGGGTCTTCATTGATCGGCGCTTTACTTACGTTCTGCGGTTTCAACATCGTGGCCTCCAAAGTAGCGAGTATCGTGCTAGGCGTATGTTTCCTACTGACATTGTGGTGGGCGAGAAAAGACTGGTTGACGATTGTGACCATTCTGCTCAGTGTAGGGTTGCTTGTGGCGTTCTGGTTCATCGAACATGGCGAAGCGTTAAGGTTCATGGTCGTGAGTACCCCTTCTCGTCCCTTCGAAAACCGTCGAACTAAAAACTTTCCAGCTCTTTATCGGCGTCATGTCTTCTCTATACAGCGTGTGGGACATCTGTGACGACCTCATCCTCCGCAAGGTTAATTCTTCCGATGCCAGCGTCTTCGCCAAGCGGTACGGCGGTTCATCGCAATGCTGGGGCGTCATCTGGTCACTTGTCTCGTTGATTTTTATGGTTTGCGGAATCCTCGCGGGGTTGGCAGCCTTCAAACAGAGTTTCGAACAGCAAGAGAAGGACAGTCAAGACTTTATTCCTACCGTGCGCATGATGATGCGGGTATGAGACTTGATCTGAGGATATGATATGGTATGGACGGCTCAAAATATGTATTTGGACGGCACCGGGAGACCTGCAAAATTTGGTTGGCGATGATATACCCTTATATGCGCGTAGTATTGAGCTTTGTATTGCTCAGATCGTTCCACGACAGCGAAATGACATAGTATTCACCTCTCAGTGGAGAAAAGAACAGGTCCCTATGCGGATCTAGTTGAGTTAAAGAGTCATTCCCGTAGGCATGATGACCACCACTGTTAGACCGAACCACAAGAAAAGCGGGATGCAACTCTAATCGTCACCACATGTCGAATATCCAAATCACCAGCAACTTTAATCAGCAAGGCGTACATCCGCTCGATATCCAACGCAGGTCCTTCAGGCGTACTTCCCGTCAACCTACTCTCTCTCAAAGAATCCGCCAAACGCGTCCTTCAAAGCCTCCTTCACACTCTCCAACACAACCTTGTCCTCGTCACACTGTCTCTCAACTTGCAGTAAAAGCATGTCGTAGACCGCGCGACCCGTCTCATGGCCCTTCCCAAGCGATTGCAACCTGCTCGTCAACACCCTCCATTCCAACACCTCGTCGTCCTTCGCTTCTTCCAGTTGCTTCTTCGCAAGCTCGTAATCTTCGTCTCGCTTCAATATCGCCTCGCGATAGGTATCAGCGTCCTTGCGAGACTCCTCTAGCTCTTCGTTGGCAATGTCAAGGGCACCTTTGTGGGCACGGAGCTCGGAGGTTTGGTCGCGATATGTGGCTTGAAGAGAAGCGTGGGAGGCGAGAGCGGCGTGGTAACGGTCGGTCAATCTGCAGCATTGAACACAGAGCAACTTGATCTGGTTGCTGCTGTAGGCTGATTTGGCTTTCTCGGCTGCCAGCTCTTGTTTCGTTCTTTGAAGTTCGGCCTTTTGATGGAGAAATTCACGCTGGAGGATAGAGTGTGCATGAAGTTGGCGTTTCTAGCGGAGGTTAATGACCACTCCAAACTTGGGTATACACGTCGCTGTCCATTTATTGTATGTACTCACAGAAGCAATTTCAGTGGTGTGCTTTGTCTTTTTGGATGAGGGTTCTGGGGACGATTCCTCTGCGGGCCGCTTGCTCGTTCTTGGATCTGTGGTCGGTACCATCAGGCCACGGGACTTCAGCAACGCGACTTGTCGTTCGAGCTCGGTCATGTTGACTCGATCGCGGCTTGGTCTCATTGGACAGTGCTGCTAGTAGTTCGTAGAGCAAGGTTGAAGTTGGTGCGAAACAGACTAAGGCACAGAGATGCAAGATATACGTGCGCCAGTTCTTCATCTCTAGGTGACTAACAGTTGATCGTGGGTCACATATCGAGTGGGTAGCTTTGAAAGTGGAAGTGAAATGTGATAGTGGCTTGCTAGGAGATGACTAAAGCCAGGGTGAAGCGTTAATACTTGAGTTCTAGCCAAGATGAAGGTGAAGGTGAAAAGTGCCCAATCGAGAGCGGCCTCGAGTTTCACAGCCCAGAAAAGCTGCCTGATAGAGATGTAGACGCTCTCCTGACTATGAGGCATCTAATGCAGCCCCACTCCCTTCACTCCCTCAAAAAGCGCGTCCTCCCTGACTAATACACTTCGACTCAGGTCCTTCTTTTGCACACTCTGGATACCGCTTAAATGCAAGGTCAGCTCCAGCTCACCCACCAAACTCTTGAGTACATGCTCCACGCCCTTTTCTCCTCCGAGTGCCAGACCATACACGTATGGTCTACCAACTAGCACACAGTCAGCGCCCAGCGCCATTGCTTTCGCAATGTCAGCACCAGATTGAATCCCACTGTCAAAGAAGATTGTCAACTTGTCCCCAACAGCATCAACGATATGTGGCAACACGCCCAACGAGGAATTCCCGCCATCAAGCTGCCTCCCGCCGTGATTACTCACAACAACGCCCTGCACACCAATCTCAACCGCTTTTCTCGCATCGGCCAAGCTCTGAATGCCCTTGAGCACGATTGGCCCATCCCAGTGCCTCTTCAAAAACTCCACATCCTCCCAACTATGGCTCTCCCCGGGGAAGATTGTCCTCATCCATTCTGGCGCCGCAGTGTCCATTTTACTGTCCACATCCACGTCATGCCTCTCCTTGAACTGTTTCCGGAACACAGGATCTGTCATACCGAGCTCCACGCCTGTGCGATCTGCGCGCATAAAGGGGTTGTATCCATTATCCATATCTTCGGGCCGCCAGCCAAGGATATATGTATCTAGCGTTACGAACAGAGCTGTGAAACCGGATTTCTTTGCGCGCTGGAGTAGAGATATAGTAATGTCGTCGTGTTCGCGTGAGGGCCAGTAAAGTTGGTACCAGCGTTGGCCATCGGAGCCGTTGGCTGCGGCGGTATCCTCTATACTCGTGCTACTCGCTGTACTTAGGATGTATGGGATAGCCTCTTTGGCTGCGGCTTTTGCGGCGGCGACTTCGCCTTGGGGGTTGAAGATCTTCAGTACGCCGACTGGCGCCATGGCTATGGGCGCCACCATTTTCTCGCCGAAGATTTCGGTCGTCAGGTCGGGGAAACCAGTGTACTTTACCAGGCGGTTTGGCACAATAGACCATTTCCTGAAGGCATTGCGGTTTTTGTCTGTTGTTTCTCGTACTCCAGCCGATCCGTAGACGTAGCCTTTGGAGTCGGCTGACATGCGGCTACAAGCCAATTCTTCCCATCTATCGGCCTGGAATGTGAGTGGTGGGCGTTCAAAGTCTAACCCGCGTGTGTATGTTTGCATCTCATAGTCAACGGCATCTTGTTCTGGTTTGTGGTTTTGAAATTTGGGATGGTGTTGGGTTGCTGTGGGCTCGGACATGGTGATGTGGTGGGATTCGGGTTGCCCTTAGGATTGAAGTGATGGAACCCGTCAGGTGAGAATGAGTGACGGGAGTACAGACAGAGCTATTCGAGTGGTGACAGACGCTTACTGGAGCATAATGCACGTCACATCATGACAGCTTTACCGGATATTTTCGGAAACAAGGTAGTGCAGGGCCTAATGGCGCATCCCGCACCAGGGCAGTCTTGTGAAGCTTAGGTGTGAGCTATTTGTCGACTATTTAGTGTACCTTAGTGGAGACGCAGGATTGTGTTGTCTGTTGGTGCATGTTGCGTCAATGGGTCTCCAGATGAGGGGGAGCATGACAGTGCAGTGACGTCACGCGCTGTCATGGCAAAGTATGCCCAAGCAGAGGGACATGAGGAAGTGTGTACAAGCAAATGGAGTGGGTGGGGACAGATGTCCGCCTGGTGAATCATTTCTATCCGTCTAATAATGTGCCTCTATACCTCCAATCCATGATGATAGCGTGTGCAAAGCATGCAGCCTCTGCTTCGGAAGAAAAGCGGGCGTCCCAAACTCCATCAATGCAAATATCGATCATCGCAGTATAACAAGCAAGGCTAAATAAAACGTCTAAACAGCGACGCAGCCGCCGTCAATCTTCAAATGTCCACCAGTCATGAACTTGCTGTCTTCGCTGACGAGGAATGCAACGACGCTGGCCACGTCATCTGGGGTGCTGAAGCGGTCGAGCGCAGTCTCCTCCTTGAGCTCTGCCAGCCTCTCCTTGTTCCAGCCGTCCTTGTAGCCCTGTGTTTGGATGATGCTCGTGTGGATGGTGTTGACGCGGATGTTGAGCGGACCAAGCTCTTCAGCGGCGGTAAGGGCGATGCCGCGCAGGGCGAACTTGCTGGCGCTGTACGAGATGAGGTTGGGGAAGCCGCGAAGACCGGCGATGGAGGATCGGATGATGATGGAGCCGCCACCAGAGGTGGTCTGCATGGCTGTAGCAGCGTACTTGACGCCTAGGAATGCTGGGGGGTCAAGAGTCAGCGGGGGGTGACGTTGTCGAAGAGACAGGGGAGTGACATACCAGACTTGGCGTTGATGGTCATGATGCGGTCAAAGTCGTCTTCGGTGACGTCGAAGATGCTCTTGGACTCGCCGCGATGGCAGCAGTTGAGCAGGGCAGCGTCGAGCCTCTCGAAGCGTTGCACCACCTTCTTGGCGCATGCCTCGACGTCGGGCTCCTTGGTCGCGTCGGCGACAATGGTGAGCAGGCGCGACTCGATGGGCGAGCCTGTGGGAATGGCGGCCTTGAGGACGGGCACGGCAGCCTCGAGAGCACCCTGGTCGATGTCGATGAGGGCGACGTTGCAGCCTTCGATAAGCAGGCGGCCAGCAGACTCGACGCCCACCTTGCCGCCTCCGCCCGTGATCATGACGACCTTGCCCTCCAGGCGTTGGATGGGCAGCGGCCGTGTGAGGTTGGTGGATGTGGGCGCGCGCTCCATGCCCGGCCGCGGGGGCTTGTTCAGGTTGAGGGTCGCGATGCTGGCGCCAGGCGTGCGCAGGCTCTCGGTCGTGTTTGCTCGCTGCATGATGGTGGTGGTGGTGGTCAAGTCGGCCGTGGAAGTCGTGATGGTGGGGAGGGAATCTTGTGCCGTCCAGCGGTTGCTTCGTGAGGATGTTGCGAGGGCAGGGCTCGCGGGCACAGGGCCATTTTGCTATTTCTACGTGCCATCATCCCCTCCTCACCGGACCCTTCTTTTCCCTCAAGATGACGTATCGCCGGGATTCCCTAGGCGAAACTTTTTCTGCGTTGATCAAACACCGGATGCGCATCCGTTGAGGCTCTTGCTGGCGGCTGTACCCACTGCCCCGAAAATTTCAGCCAATGTCGCCCCTCGCCGGCATTTGGCCGCACCACCTGCTCCAACTCTGGTGCAATGAGCGGTGGGACGTGTCCACTCCATGTTATCACTTATCGTACCCCGTGTGCACGATTGTGGGTGATGTGGGCAGTACACATGCCGCCGTGTGGTTTTTGACCTGCTTAGGGCGGGGTTGTAATCTAATCGTTTCCACCAGTCGCGCGAATCCAGTCGCGCCCAGCGTGACATCGCCTCAGACCAGCGTCCCCAGGTGTTCGAACAAGGCGGTCAGGCACAGCGCTATTACTGCCAAACGGGCAAGTAGTCCGGCAAGCTATCCATTTGTAACTTCCCAGCCCAGACGAACCGACTTCCCATCTCCAATCGCGTCGTCGTGACCGGGTAACGCGGAAGATCAAGGCAGCAGACAAAGTCTCCTGTGAAGAGCAGGATAAAGGGAACAACGAGTCGGGTGCAAAATCTGGCGCTGGCATAGTGGATCAATAGCCGATGCTACAAAGACACAGAGTCATGAGCCGCATTGAAAAAATGACAGCAAGAGACATCACCGCGGCCGGAATTAAGCATTACCAATTTCAGGCAAGACAGGTCAGCAATGCTTGAGGTTCAGGGTTGACCATCAGCTTTTCATTCAGTCCTCATACAAGGCGTCGCTCTCCTTCACCTCCACCCTGGACAGCACTTTGCATTCACCAGTCCAGAAAGTAGTCGATACCATCCGCGAGCGCTGCCGCGCCTACTGCAGCATGATCACTGAAAGGGTACTCATGTATGCTGATATCCCTCAACGCCGGACTATCCTCCAGCGTGCTGTATAGCTTTTGGCTCAGATCCGTCATCCGCTGCGGTACAAGGATGCTCTGTCTAAAGGCGAACTCCTCATCCGTTTCCGTCCGCCTCTGCACCAGGTTCTGTTCGAGCGCCCCATAGCTTATCTGGAAAGCAGGCTTGGTGGCATTGGAAGTGTTGTTAGCCGAGGGCGAAGTTAGCGGTGCGAGAAAATCCGTGTTGTTGAAGACGTAATCGTTGTTGAAGAAGAGTGCCGGGGAGGCGCTGAGAAATGTATCGAAGAGATCGGGGCGTACTGTGAGAGCGTACAGGACGAAGAGGCCGCCAAAGGAGTGACCGTAGAGCGCATCGCGGTCGAATTCAGCCTTTGGGAAAGCTGTTTCCTGGACCCAGGGGCGGAGAGCAGTGTCGATGAACTCGATGAACTCATTGGCATTGGACTGCACGCCAGGCACTGTTGGCAATGGGCAGCCGTCGCAGACAGGAGGCTGGAAGTCGTAGCTTCGCTGGGTGCTGTAAGGCGAATCTTCAATGGTTTCCGGGTAGCCTATGCTGACGACGATACAGTCGGGCATGTTGAACTCAACTGGACGGCGGCGACGGAAAGCTTCCGTGGCAGTCATGCCGAGTGCATTGCCATCGAGGACATACCTAGTAGTGGTGTTAGTACTTCTTTTCTCATGTTGCTACTGTAGTCCATCATGGGCTCTTACATCGTCTCCACAGTCGAGCTCTCCTCCTGCGATGTCCAGTTCAACGGCCATGCGACTTGAATCTGATATTCCCAAGACCCGTTGGTCGCACTCCAGAACCCTAGGTTAGGCAAAACATTGGTAGGGAATTCGGTGACGAGGGGCGCAAACTGCCAAGCACCAACTGAACTCATGATGATGGTGGTGATGAAGACGGACCGGTTTGTTCAGATGCAGGTACCAGGGGATCAGGCTACCTATCGACTGGAATGCTTTTGGCTTTTGTACCTGATGGCCACCAGATTACTCGTCCCAGAAAATACAGACCCGAGGGGCGGGGAGCAAGCCCGTATCCTGTGCAGATACCACGCCGCAATCGCAAGGGCCCCGCAGTAACTTTGCTCTGGTAGGTTAGCATAGACGCGGCATGGGATTCTAGTCCCGGTACTTACAGTTGGACATCCCGGCCTTATTGAACAATATATACATTGCCAAGACGGGGGATCATCCTTGATGATTCCGGTCTCTGTTCGCCTCTGATATGTTATAGAGAAACTGGAGTATCTTACAAGACGATGTCAACGGAAGAAATCTCTCTTGTGCTGAAGAGTCCAGGCTGCGTAATCGCGAATTAGTGCGATGAGACTGCGAGTCAAGCAGCTATCCAAGTGGATGAGGCGGGTCAGAAGGATTCACTATCTATGTTCTGGCTCTTGGAAACCGAGGACTGTACATGTGCTGCACCGACGAGCCTCAATCCTCCTCGACGGAACTATCGAACGCATGCAAGCCTTCATGCAGACTGTGCGCCACTGAAATCTCGATCGTCGTGCCTGATGCGAACGGCATATTCAGGAACAATTGGTCAAGATCGGTTACAGAAGAATTTGACGCTAGTTCATGCGTCTAATCACATCGTAGTTGTGGAAATGGCATGATTAGATTCACGATACACACTGCTGTAGTTCGGAAGGATGGCGCCGGATGAGCTGGGATTGCTATAGCCACGTGCTCGTCTCCACCATGTCACACCCGCCCACCTTCGCAATTACCTCGGTAGCCCAATCACAGATGACTGCGATATCATTTCCAGGGAACAGCAGCTGCGATAGGATATCTTCCGTGTCATTTCTTACGGAGAGAAGTCGGTTGGCGCCGCGCTGTGGGCTTACGACAAAAGTTTGTTAGTTGGCGTCAGCGCATCGGGCCGTAACCATAAACGTCAACCCAGCCCGACCGCAACCAGATCCTGGGGACCCAAGTGCCGGGACAACAACCTCTTCGGACGCAAACTCAGTGCTGGGTTCAACGGCGAGTCGTCTGATATTCAATTCGTGGTATTCTGGAACACCAAGATGCAGCCATCCGAATCAAGGTACAGATGCAGACAGTGACAGTCGAGGCGAAGCGATGGTAAACGAGATGAAAATATTCAAGGATGTGTTTCAAGGTACTACTTATTCAGCGATGTGCGCCTAGCTCCGTCTTTCTAGAAGGCGCCTCGCCCGGGCAGAGGGTCGTTCTTCGCGGGACACGACGCGTCATAGATTTTGGGGTTGACAAACTTGGGCGTCGCGTCGTTGTTGTAGGCCAGCTCGACGAGTGTGGCATTGCCTGTGCGTATGTTAGCAAAGAAGTAGTTGTACCCAGAGAACAAATGACTCTTACCTGAGTTGTACAAAGGCCATCCATATTCAGTCAATCCTTTTTGTGAGTCCCGGGCAAAAGCACCCCAGGCACCCTGGATATATTTCGTGTACTGGTTCTCGGCAGGAGAATTGGGTAGACCAGAGATGTCCTGAGCAGTGCCGAAGACCAAGCCAAGATCGGAGCCATGGTATGCAGCGCTTCCTTGGGAACCAAGACCTGCGCTGCCGTTGTAGAGGCGAAGGTTATCCCAATCACCGTGGTATCTGTATCGCCAGGTAGGCACATCATACTGAGCCCGGTATGCAGCGGACAGAGAGGTTGGACACGTGAAACCGCGCTGAGTGAACAGATCCCATTGTGCATTGGTAAAGTTCAGCTTGGCCGCCCACCCAGAGATGCGATACCAGCCATCTTCATGGTCGGCGTTACCAACCAAGAGTGGAATCTTGGCAAAACAGCCATCGGAAGAGAGTTGTTGGTAATCTTCAAAGACCGTAATGTTGTCCACAGTCGGGTGGAAAGTTGCTTGAGTCAAAGCCACACTTGGGAGACCAGGAACCTTTGCGGAGGCAGCCAGAAGAGCAGACATGTTTGCAGAGCGCACGCAAGACACAACTGCTGCAGCGTCATCTGCAGCGCCGCCACAGCCGATGGTCTGGGACACATTGTACCAGATGGACTGCGAGTACTCGACAGTGTTGGGGACGAAGCTCAGGGAGGTTCCAGACATGGGGATGAGGCCAGAAACGATCGGGTCATTCTTCCAGGCGTAGGCCCAGTAGTCGACGGCAGCACCGCCTGCGCTTTGTCCGAAGATGACAATACGCGATGGGTCGCCTCCGAAACCAGCGATGTTATCGCGCACCCATTCGACAGCGGTACGGTGATCGCGCAGCGCGGCGTTCTTCTCCACACCAGGGGCGCCAGCGAAGCCGAAGATACCTAATCGGTAGCTGGGATTGTCAGTAAACGCATGGATAAAGATGGAGTGAACCCTACTTGAATGTCACAACGACCACATCCTCAGCGTCAGCTAGGTATTGGCCGTTGTAGAAGGGAGAGTGAGGACCAGGAATCTGGAAACCTGGAATGGTCGTTAGGGATATTCTGGCGAATCAAAGGAACAACGTACGTCCTCCGTGAAGAAACACTAGCACTGGCTTCTTCGCGTCCGCATCACCAGCACTTGCCGTCCAGACATTGAGCTTCAGACAATCCTCAGATACAGAGTTGTTGTTCTGGGCTGCAAAGTTCTTCCACACACGCAGACCGGATGGCTGTGTGAAGTTGGGGAAGGCGGACACTGGCGGCTTGACAGCAGGGCAGTCACTAAAGAGTCGTTAGAAGTATCCTCTATGTCTTGTGTTCCTTACGTACGGAGACTATGATTTGTTAGCGATTGTACTCCATGTTGGCGATATTGCGATTACTAACCCACTCAGATGCCTCGAAGACAGTTCCTGCTGGCGCATCGTACTTCTTCGGCGCAGCAAATCTCAACTCGCCGACTGGCGCCTCTGCATATCGGATACCCAGAAACTCGGTCACATGTGTCTTGTTAGACGATGGGTGACCAATCAAGGTACCACTCGATGTCTCAACATTGGAGCCATTCTTCGGCGCTGCAACAGCCGAACCGAATAGCGAGGCTACAGCTGCAGCAGTAAGGAGGAGGTGCTGCATAATTTCAACTCGAAACAACAACAACCTTGCGCTTTAGGGAATAAATTCCAATGCCAGGCGGGCGACCAGCTGACTTTAATGGAGCGAAATTCAAATCGCGGCTCGGCCTGGCAAGCAATTGGCTCCGCGTTCCTGCGTTGCCGTCGACGCCAACCGTGTTCCATAGGGGCAAAATACACTACAACCAGATAAAGCTCCGAGGCAATTGGAAATGTTGCAAACAGCTCCATATTGAGCGCGCGCGGCGTTACACCGGCGCGAAAAGCTTCGACGACGTTTAAGACAGGACGGGTGGCTTCATCTCGCACGGCTGCATCCTTTGACATCTCAAGTTACGCTAGTCCTGATGCGCTGCCGCTCCTTCCCGGTCGCGTGGAACCTTTCGATCTGGCAAACGCCAACATCACCACAACATGTAGCATTCGAATACCTGGGACTGTGACGTCTTCTAATCCGCCACGGCTTTTGCGTGTTCTTACCGAACTTGAACACAGTGGACATGGACAACAAACGCGGTCTGCTTACATCCGGCAGATGTCCGGCTACCGCTGATCTCCATTTGTGATGTCACCCACCCATACCTGTTCAGTACATTACACCGAGGCGATTGGAAGTTTGCCCTGCGTTCACGGCAAACGCCTGGACTCTAGCAAGGAAGAGCTTGCATGCGCACAGAGACCAAGAGATCGGCAGATGTAGTCCCCGAAGATTGGTATACCAGATCCAATCGTATCGGAATGAAACGACGAGAAATTCGCCGTCACTGCATTCCCGTAATGCCCCCACGAAGGAGTTGCCAGCCGCTCCACAGCCCTCACCCTGCGCTACCGTATCTCCAGGGACGGGTACCTGGAAAGCCAAATGCTAGACGAGGCCCATAATACTATCCGTTCCCGCTGTTCATGGATGTTCCATAGGATTTACCTTCCAGAACTCGAGCACCCTCAAGCGACATGACTTTCAACGTCGGCCTTGGAACTGAAGGCTCAGTTGAGCGCGGATGGGGACTTTGGCTCACCAGTGTCCTATCTGTTATTATCGCCGGTCTTTTCGTCAGCGCACGTCTAGCGCAGCGATTCATCAAGAGTAGCGGCCTGGGAATGGACGACTACATGATCATCGCCGCCTTACTTTCATCAGTTTTACTCTCTGTAACAGAGTGTCAAGGTCAGTGGGTCGGCACAAGTTTGGGAAATGGGTATTAACTTTGATCAGCTGTGGTATATGGCTACGGGAGACATTGGAAAGATCTACCTGCCGACTCCCGCGTTATTGCTCGCAAATGGTTCTATGGAGCGAATAGTGAGTTGACATCCATCAAATGCACACATCATCCCAAAAGCATGCGGATCGCTCGGTTTTTCCGGTTTCTGAGATGCTGCGGGGAGGCACTTATTGGAAATGGTGTGAATTTTGACTATGAATCTCACTGACTGTAGCAGTTGTTTACAAAGTCGTTCTCATGTTCAACAAGATCTCTGTGGTTTGCCTGTACTACCGAATCTTCGCCATCACCACAAAGTCTTTCCGTATTGCCTGTCATATCATGAGTAAGTGGCTCGTTTCGGACTACAGATCATTGACTGACTCTACTGAAGACGCTTGGGTCATCATGACCGGTTTTGCTTTTACTATCGCAACGGTTTTCCAATGTACGCCAATCGCCGCATTCTGGGACAAAACCATATCTGGAGCCAGATGTTTCAAGAATGAACCCTGGTGGATTTCCTATGCCACTGTTCAAATTACAACCGACTTCATGCTCCTTGCAATGCCTTTTCGAAGAATCCTAGGACTCTCCATGGGACGAGCCGAGAAGTTGGGTGTGGCACTTGTTTTCGGTACGGGTGGCTTGTAGGTATCTGAGCCTCCATTTAAAGCACCTTGCTGACTTCTCAGTGTCACTTTTGCGTCTATCTATCGTGCAACTACAATCGCCAGGTCCGCAAACGATCCCGATCCGACCTGGGGCCCTGTTCCTGCTACAATATGGTCAGTGATAGAAGCCAACGCTGGTATCATATGTGCCTGTCTCCCCATGCTCCGCGCTCCATTCGTCCGCCTCTTTGGACCACTTTTTGGTTCGGTAGCCACCAAGGCCACCTCGAAGCGGCGGTCGTACCCCATGGACTGGAAGAGCAACCACGGGCCAGCTGGCACTGGAAATAAGAGTAAGGTATCTGGTAAAAGTGCATCTGAGCGCGAAAGCGAAGATGATGCATTGCCACCAAGTAGACCGAGTGAGCTCGGCCGCCGGGGCAGTGGCATCTTTGTCACGAACGAGTTCAGTATTGAGCGCAACGAGTTACAAAAGCAAGAGACAGAGACACGGTCGTGCGAACAAGATGGCGACACTAACACTGCGCTGAGTGTGAACGAGGACAGGCCAGGTGGCAAGAGTCCCTTCTACCACGTCTAAGCAAAAGGACCATATTGCTTCTTCTCGTCCCAGTGCTGTAACATTTCAGCACTAGCTCTGCATGATAAAATATGCAGATTGCCGTCTAGCAGACAAGCTACACCTCTCGCCGACATGCGTATCACGATCTTCAGCGTTTCCATCGGAAGGCGCCTCTCTAGTGTTCTCTCGGTCCTATACCGCATAGCCGCTAGCGAACGAGACGGCCCAATTTGCAGAGGCCAAACCGCCAGCCGCTTGTGTTCTGTCTACATATCGACAGTACGTTCACATACAGCATTGTTCTAGTCGAACAAAACGCAGGTGCTGCGTTGAACTCATCATCTTCCATGCCGATGCTGCGCCGTTGCGAAAAACGCTTTGAACTAGGCGACGCTACGCACGCATACGCAGGTACGGATGGACGCTGAGCGACGTAATCATGGATACTACCGTCCGGGCCGCTTAGTTTGCGTGTCATGCCTTATGGACGATGCATTGCGCTTTAGAACCTATGATGGTCTATCGTCTGTGTCAAACTGCCGCAAGGGGCGTGAGCTTGAAATTCGACTAGAGCAGAGTGCGCCAGGTCACAAGGTATCGTGCACGATACGTGCGAGCAGCGAACGGTTCCAGTAATGCGACGGTCTCTTGTTCAGGACCTTTCAACGAAGGCCGCGAGCCCTGTATTCCGGGTGCAGTACGACGCGACGCATACTGGGGCCCAAATCATTCCTAAATCATCGAGTAATCTTTATCGCGTCTTTTCTGTTGTGAGAAAATCTAGATAAGTACCCGAGGTGACTACACAATCTAGATCGCGAGCTATGCAGCGAAAGACGGTGAAAATTTTGGCAGCCAAATTTGCGGTCGCACGTTCATTCCCAACAAAGTGACAGGCCGAGCAGTGAGGCATTTGTCTGACCTGGCGTTGGACACGTGTGGCGTCGAAAACAGATGGAATCTGCAGGAAAAGGCGTGGCATACATTGTTGCAGTGCTTGGTTGCGGATACTGGCTTATTTTCACGAATGAAGATGGTGCTAGGAAAGCCAAGTGAGGATAAACGGCTTGCCGATCCTTGCCCCGCTTCCTTTGTGCACGCGGCTGCGCCACAGCTGGATATTGGTCTCTCCCCTCAGACGTCATGCGCACATGCAATGAATATCGACTTGACCTGATCCGTGATGCATCCTGATTTTCCTTCAGCTGGCGCACAAGCTTCTGCAGCGCGACACCCTCATCCGCTCTACCATCGGTACCTTGTTAGCTGGACATCGAAACCTACCCCGCCAACATGACGACGAAAAGTACGACCGACTTCGTCGAATCAACTGACCCAGCCGGAGGGAAGTCCAAGGCCCAGATCCTCACCGACGTCTTCTCTCTCGCGACCCAATTCAGCACCTGTGTTGAGGCTTTCAACCTCATCCATCCCTCAAAAGATCAGGACCATGCGCAAAAGGTTGTGCTTGCGAAACTTGGCCTACAGCAGGGCAGGTTGCTGATCTTTGGCGATGCCGTGGGTATAACTGCGCCACCTGCGACAATTGCACGACACATGATACCCAGCCATCCTGGCATCACAAATCCAGATCCACATGTGCCTGTACACTTTGGCGTCAGAGATTCGAGGCTTGACGAGGAGGTCATCAATGCGAAAGTCCGCAGGGCGCTCCATGAGATTGCGGGACGCCCAAGTAGCATGTCGCGAGACGAACTGATGAATGTTTACGGCTTGAAGAGTCCAAAGACTTTCTCGCGCCTCGAATATCCAGCACTAGACACGAACCGATTAGAAGGCTTCCGCGAGAAGTACACCCTGCTGAAGGATCTCCTAAATCAGACAGGTGCGCGAGCCAGTCTAAAGCGCAACCTCAGCATGACGACCTCCCATTGGACGGTCAAGGACACCACACGCTTCAGCGAGTACGTCAAAGTTGTACGCACCGAAGTCGATGCTCTCATCGATCTCATGGGCGTGAAAGAGCAGGTTGACCGTGGAATTCGTTCCGATCTCAAGAGCATGGGGTGGCACCCAGACCTGACAGGTCCAGCAGTGCGACAGGATTGGGAGAAACTGCGTTTGATTCGCGAAGCCTGTGTAGTCGACTATCCAGAGTACATTGAAGTCATCGACAAAGCCATGCAGTACATCAGCGAAGAAGTCAAAGAATCAAATCTTGCTCGAAATCGCGCTGTGTTAGGCCTCTCAGAACCTAACATGGACGCAGCAGGTGCGCGCCGGAAGTCAGACTACGACATCCGCTCAGCGCCTGCGCCTGCGCCCGTGCCTACACCCACCGCCGGATCCAAACCTTCCAAACCGGAAGCAAAATCTCATATCCAACTTGCCGCTGAACGCGCCCTAAATCCAAATGCAGGCAAAGAAAAGCGCCCAGGCTGGCTCTCGGCCTTCAAATTCAAGTCCTGGTCCAAGAGCAGCAAAACTGCACATGAGAAGCAGCGCTCAAACAGTGTTCCACACACACCAACTGTAGACCCCCAACGCTCCCTCTCCGCAGGCGAAGCACCAAACCAAACCTCAGAAGATTCCAACACTCTCCAGGCCGTGCGGTCCAAGTCGCTCAGCGCAATACCCAGCGATAGCACGCCACAGCCCCCACCATCAAATCTCGACTCTCGCGTCCGCAAGCTCAGCCTTGACCACGGAGACATGGCGAATATTCCTCCCATCCAAGAAAACGGTGGTGAAGTAACTAGTTTCCCTGAAAGAAATGGACTGCCCGATTTCGATGCCGATATGGATAAGAACGCACTAGTGCAGGTTGATACAGCGAAGAGCGAGGGAAGCAAAGATGGGTTGGAGAATATCAAGACGGCAAATAGTTATATCGATCGGCATGATATGTATCCTGCTGTGGGACGAATTGAGACAAAGGACATCAGGAACTTTGCGCATGCGCCGGGATTATAAGGCTGTTTAGTGGGGGTGTTTAGATTGTCTAGCGACTTCAAAGGATAGTTGTGAATTCGAATAGCATAGGTACGCCCACAGGAGAGGGTATTAATATAGTTGTGTTGTAATTTTGTAGCCATTTCGAGGTCAATCTGTATATACTCATTGCGTTTGCAAAGCATGGAGCCTGAGGTATTTGGTTAGTTTTGTGGTTACCACAGTTTCACGATGGGTTGCTTGATATGTCAAAGCTCACTGAGTATCTTCAGAATGTCCAACGAATCCTAAGGTCATGAGCCATTTTGTTATACCTGTTCTACCAAATATGTCCCCTCCATACCCGCATGTGCGATTCGGGACTTGATGTGCACAAAGTTTATTTCGCTGTATTTGGCTGATCATCCTTAAGGACGACGTGATCCCATTGGAAATCCGGAAGCATTCTCAAAGATGCTACAATTTAGTAAACACTCTAATCTCTACGCACTTCTATTTATGCTTTTCGCCATTGCTCAGTTTTCTCATACTCACGGTGAAGGTGACTTCGTGCCTAAATCCTCACCTTCACCTCGAGGTTGGGCCCACCTTGCGATATCCTCTGGCCCACGTCGTCTTTACCGTCCTCTCACACCACCGTCAACTCATTTACCAAAACTCAAGGTAACGACTTTCAAGATTTGTTCTAACGCGATCGCTCTAATTCAGTTTAGATAATTGGGTTTCGGTACGCACCCGCGCAGTTGCAGTTGTTTGCCTCCTACGCCCAGTCGGGTCGCGACAGCAACAACAACAGTACCAAGCCACACCATCGAACGAAGTTTTCCCAGCCAGAGCTACGCTTTAGATACCACTGGCGATTACGACTATGCCGCCCAAGGGACTCTACCGAATCCCAAAACATCATGTCGTTGGCCAAGGCACCTCAATGAAGCGTCAATCTTTCAACAGCATGGACTTCAAAGAGGCGGAGAAGCCGGCGCCCGTTACGACGAACGACAGCACGACAGACGATTTTGTCAACAATGAAAGGGCTCAGCGAAAGCGCGAGAAGCGTGAGAGGAAAGAAGCCAGGAAACTGAAGAAGGAAGCCAAGGCAGCTATGGCTGCTGCGGAAACAGGAAAGCTGAAAGAGAAGCAGAACACCCCGCCAATCGACGCGACACCCGCCGCCACACCCGTCAAGAATGGCAGGTACGGTCCATGTGGTCCTTATAAGAAGAGAGAGAAAGGCCCGGACGGAACTCCAGTTTCTGCTGCGAAGAAGCGGAAGAGAGAGACCGAGGTGCCTGTTGACAGTCCAGCTGTCACTGGCAAAGGTCTCGCTGACGCCGACAATTGGCTCGGCCCCAACTTTAAGAAGAACATGGAAGACAATAAGAAGTCCCTTGCTCGCCTCGCCTCTATCTTCGACCAGCGGATCAATGAGAACGCTAAACTTACTGAGTCGCCCAGAAATAAGCCAGGAAGACCAGTGGGTTCGGGCAAGAAGACCGTTGCTAAGACTATTGAGACTGAGATACCGAAGGCCAGCGATACTACGAAGAAGGCCATCAAGTCTGACGAGATCAAGCCCAAGGCCAAGAGGCAGAAGCTGGAGAAAACACCTGTGGCTTCCAACGAGGAAAATGTGTCCAAGGTCAGCAAGACACCAATACCAGTTCCGTCGGTCGCATCAGCCCTGCCTACCGAGCCGAAGAGCACACCAGTTCCACTTCCTCAGAAGTCTCTTGGTGCTTTGACGCGCAGTGTGAGCGAGTCACCGATAAAGAAGAACAAGATAGACCTTCGAGAGTCTGAAGTCCTTGTCAGCGAGACCCCTCTCTCACAAATGAGCCGTACACCTGCAACCACTCCTCGCGTACAAGCAATCCCGTTTAGTCTCAGACCCGCAGTTACCACGTCCAAGGAAACCAGCAAAGCTCCTGGCACCCTTGAGTCTTCTCCCGAAATTCCCCTCATGATTTACACCAAATCCCCAGAGGCCCGAAAGCGCATTGTTGGCAGCCAAGGTTCCGTGAACCCGCTCACCAATAGTCAGGTCGACAGTCTTACCACTGCGAACCTCATGCGGTTCAAAGAACCTCTCAGAGACACTCCGAAGCCGCGTCCTCGAGGCCGTCGTTCCGTTAGCGAGGCACCTAGCACTTCTTCTAGCAGCTCCTCCACCACATCAAGGACCATTCGCGACATGTTAATGCGTCCAAATAAACCATACACACGTCCCAGCAACGAGATCTCTCCCTTCAACAACAAGAAGAAGCACATTGAAAGGCATGACGAAGCCAATCTTGCCACTTTCTCTAGCACATTCACGGCTTCCCGCCGAACCGTCAATTTTACCGATGAGGCAGCATACCTTGACGAGTACGACGAGTGGCTCTCCGACAGCGAAGCAGCAGGTACCCTCCCTTGCTTGAAACAAGCCTCAGGATGCACGGCCAAATCCGAGCAACTGCTCCAGCTCCAACGTTCGGACGACACCTCAGCATTCAAAGTGATCATCACAAATGAAACCGAAACTGAGAATACGGCGTCTGACATTGCGCGCGTTAAAGCCGCGTCCACCTTCCTGCGCTACAGCATCCTGACACGCATCCCCATACCGCTGGGCTCCATCGAAGGAACGTTTAAGCTCTACTGCCCCAAGTACACCACTACCCATGTCGACAAGTACGGGTTCGGTCAACGCACTTTGAACATCACCTCCATCGCCGGTCTAAATCCCATGTCGGGAGCCTATACAGCGCGTCTCTCTATTCCACCTCGCTCCATGCCGTACCCGATCCAAGCGTTCGAAGCCCCACCCCACGCTTCGTTCCGCACCATCACGCTCAAGACAGTTGCTGAGCGGTATAGAATGGACGTCGTGTTCTTGGGTAATGGTTATTTGAAGCTGAGAGTTGATTTGCATCTGATTCTCAATGGCAAGTCGGCTGGAGAGATGAAGGCGGGAAAGGGAAAGAGCAAGGAGGGGAAGACAAAGGCCGGAGTGGGCATCTGGGAGTTTTTGGGAG
>Ga0268250_10000324_pt1 | contig 23238 bp, 17 predicted proteins | sample AgamicAsSfe_FD_200448 | JGI IMG/M metagenome (GOLD analysis project Ga0268250, IMG submission 200448) | Agave microbial communities from Guanajuato, Mexico - As.Sf.e (v2) (version 2) | ecosystem: Host-associated > Plants > Phyllosphere > Phylloplane/Leaf | place: Guanajuato, Mexico | collected...
TTGTGCCCCTGATACGCACGTAGCTACGGCCATCTACGCGAAACCGATGCGCCGAACTAACGCGTTGTTTGAAGGCCCTACATAAGCATGCTGATGATGGAGCTTCAAATTATTACGAGCCGAGTGTTGTGGTATAGTCATCTCTTTCACCTGTCTCCTCCACAATGCAGATCGAGTCGCCTCATCCTAGTATTACGATCCCAGCTGCCGATATATGGTCATTCTTCCTCGAGCGGCCTGATCGCCCTTACCCTGATAACCATGGTTCGTGCTCCCATACGCTCTTCCAACGGCACCTGACAAGCTCGCAGTGCTATTCGTAGACGTCGTCACAAATCAAAAGCTCACATACTCTCAACTCCGATGGAGTGCTGAACGTTTCGGGAGCGGCCTTCAGGAACAATGGGGCTGGCGCAAAGGTGACGTCCTGGTCACGATGACGCCAAATCATATCGATATCGTGCCCGCTATCTTCGGAACACAACTTGTGGGAGGCGTTGTGTGTCCTCTTAACTTCATGTACACGGTCGATGAGCTGGTATCTCAATTGACGTCTTCAAAAGCCAAGGGACTGTTGACAAACACGACATGCCTTGATGTAGCATGTAAAGCGGCATCAAAAGTCGGACTTCCTCTTGATCGTGTCCTTTTGATTGGAAATTACAAACCGACGACAACAGCTGTTCGGCACTTCTCGACTTTGAAGAGCTCGTCGAGTGTGGAGCCAGTCACGATCAATCCCAAAGAAGACCTGGCGTATTTAGTGTACTCGTCCGGAACCACGGGCGTTCCAAAGGGTGTTATGTTGACTCACGAAAACATCAACGCAAACACTGTCCAAAAGCTTGCAGCAGATGGCCATGGTCCGGACTGGAGGACAGATAAGAGTATCGGTTTTCTACCCATGTACCACATCTACGGTAAGTATGGTGTCCTCGCTATCTAACGTTCGCTGATATGAAGATGTAGGCATCGCCGCCCTGATCTTGGCACCTGTTTTCTATGGTTCGACCGCGTATGTCATGCAAGGTTTCGACCTTCAAAAGTTTTGCGAGACGGTTCAGAACGAGAACATCACGATAGCATGGATTGTTCCACCTGTCGCATTGGCATTGGCAAAGGCGCCGATAGTGGACCAGTATAACCTCAAGTCACTACGCGACCTGCACTCCTCCGCTGCTCCAGCGCCATTGGAGATCATCACCGCAGTGAACAAGCGCATCGGCGCTCCTGTCCGGCAGGCGTACGGTCTGTCCGAGGCCGCACCAGCTGTATGCTCACAGCGTATCGAAGATTGGGACAAACCAATGGGTACATCCGGACGCCTGTTACCCAACATGTCAGCAAAGCTGATGAAGGATGGAAAAGAAGTGGACGCTGGCACCGGAGATGGCGAACTGTGTCTCAAGGGCCCAAACATCTTCAAGGGATATTACAACAATCCCGAAGCTACGGCTGGGGCGTTCGACGCGGAGGGGTGGTATCATACTGGCGACGTTGGAAAGTTCGATGAACATGGAAATCTGTTCATCACCGATCGCCTCAAGGAACTCATCAAGTACAATGGCTTCCAGGTTGCGCCCGCAGAGCTCGAAGCACTCTTGCTTGGTCATCCAGCTGTCGCTGATGTAGCTGTTATCGGCGTGTATGATGCATCACGAATAACAGAGTTACCGAGAGCGTACATCGTTGCAGCGCCAGGGTACAAGGGTGATAAGAAGCTGGATGGTGAGATGCATGAATGGTTCAACAAGCGCGTAGCGCCGCATAAGAAGCTCAGAGGTGGAATACGGTTCGTAGAAGCAGTGCCTAAGAGTAATGCGGGCAAGATACTGAGGAGAGTACTTGTTGAACAAGCGAAGGCAGAGGAAGCGGAGAAGGCAGTCAAGGCTCGCTTGTAGTATCTAAGGTCTCATCATTAACCTCTATAGAGTTCAACAAAGAGTTTAGAACAATCATATCCATCCCTGATCAATGTGCATGTGGCCTGATATGCCATCCGTTTCTTGGTCTACCTTATCTACGAGGTGAGTTTTGACATCTTATACAATGCGATAGCTGTGACTCCTCATCCCGGGCTAATTGTAAAATTCTGAAAAAAGCGTATTGTGTCTAGAACACATCTTCGCATTCGTATTGTGCACATGCGTGAAAGCGCTCGATTGACGTCATTATTGATCTACAACTTTGTAAATAACGTTTCCTTCATCGCCCTAACGTCCAACTCCTGCGTCCAAGTACTCCTCGGCTGCGTATGCAAAAACCAATACGTATGCGCCAGATCTCTCGGCTGAACGAGATGCGCTTCCACATCTGCCGCCTTGTCTTTCTGTCCTGTCCTTTCCCATTGCCGCTTCATCACTCCTCCGATCAGCTTGCCATCGACCGGACCATCGACGATGATATTACAAGCATGGATCCCCTTGGCCTGGTACTCGCGTGTGATGATCTGGCACAATGAGCGCAGTCCAAATTTCCCTGGCGAGAAAGACGCTAAGCCTGGCATGCCGCGCAGCGCACCCGTAGCGCTGGTGAAAAGGATAGTGCCTTTGCCAGCTGCAAGCATATCTGGAATCACTAGTTTGCTTGCCCAGAACGCGCCGAACAGGTTAATCTTAGTGAAGTTCTCAAACTCTTCGCTCGTGGTGTCGATAAGAGATTTTCCGTTGACGCGGCGTGCGCCGGCGTTGTACACGAGCACGTTGACAGGACCAAGCTCTTCGCGAATGCGTTTAAACGATGAGATTACCGTATCTTCGATGCGCAGGTCTGTGATGTAGTAATGCGCTGTGCCGGTGCCGACGTCGCTGTCGATGTTCTTGGCCATGGTTTGCAGGGCTTCTTCTGTCCGCGCGAGGAGTGCGACGACGAAGCCTTCTGCTGCGAAGCGGTGAGCTACTGCTTCGCCGATTCCTGGGCCTGCGCCGACGACGGCGATGACGGGCTTGTTGGCAGCGTTCTTGGACATGGTGGTCGAGGGTTGTGTTGTGGTTCCTGCAAATGGGGGATGTCAAAAGACTAGGTAATATCAAGTTACGGCAGTATAGTGCTATGAGTGCGCCCAGGCGTTGTCAAGTCTTCATGTGTCTCACATCTTGTCCTGGAGATGGGTAGCAAGATATTAACCACCGCAACTTTGTTGTTCATGGGTTGTGTGAACCTAGCGTTCATGATTAGCTTCAAAGCGGGGGCGATGCGCGCCTCGGAACCTCGGGACGGTTCAGTAATCGGGCTACCGTACGTATCGGCGTCACTACCAGTGTTAGCGCAATGTATGCCGCACCTTTCACGTGAGCATTATCGTGCTCTTCCTTTGACATTGCTTGTTCTTATTGATGCATTGTCATCGGCATATGCGTGGCATGATGCGACCGATATACGTCCAAAGTATTGGAAGCATGTGTTGCGATGGACGGACGTAATGATAGATCCTTCAAATATATTACTGCAATCACCTGTAGCCACCAGCGCGCATGTGCCTTCCGCAACACGAACTATCTAATGACGAAGGACATCGATGGACAGTCAAGCAAGCACCGGCTTTCATGAGACCTGCCTCTTTAGAAAGATGCCGAATCAACATAACTATCGGAAAGCGTATGGCTCCCACCCGCACACCTGTATCCACTAGCCTGCTTGATCCACGTGTAACCCATTGGGCATCGACCCAATACCTTCAGCTTCTTCTGCCTCTCCATCTCCTTTTGTCGCTCTCTCTCGATAGCTGCCAACTCCTCGTCGCGACGCCGCCTCTCCAGTTCAGCTGCAATGCGCGCTTGCTCTCGGATACGCCGCTCTTCTTCATCGGCGGCGGCTTTCTCCGCACGGATGAACTCCTTGATACGCTCTTCGTACTCTCGCTTCTCTTCTTGCATATGACGAAACTCGCGCTCTTTAGTGACCATGGCATGTTTGTCGCGTTCTAGTTGTTCCCATACTTCGTCGGACACGCCTGGGTCGCGCTTGGCTTTGAAGATTGAATCGAAAGGGTCTTCAGGCTCTGCTGCAGGTTCAGATTTCTTCTCGATTGGTTTCGGCTCTTCTTTTTGCTTGTCCATATCGATCACAGTCGGTGGCGGGGCAGTACCCGTGTCAATATCTAAACCTCGCGCCGTTGGCGGTGCCGGATTCTGCGTCTGTGGCTGCGGCATTGGTCGTAGAGGCATCGACTTGTCGAACCGGTTGGTACCAACAGCGGCGTTTCGTCGGAAACGTTCGTCCAACATCTTTTCCATAGTACTGATGACAATGTTTTGTGTGAGTATGATACTAGTAATCGGACGTACAGCCGTAGAAATAAGTGCCTGAAATATGTTTTTCGCGAGCGATTTGACGTCGCGAGCGTTACCCCACGATTCCAGTACCGATAGTTCGCGAAAGAGCTGCAGCAGTTGTTGCCATAGTTCCGGTGTTGGCGGATCGAGGACCGACAGGTCGAGTGGCGCCTTCTTCCTCATCTTCTGTAGAACCTTGACAAGAAGCTTGAAGCATGTCTCCGGGTCGAGATGCTTGAATAAAACCGTTTCGGGGAAGCGACTGCTCAGGCCAGGATTCATGCTCATCAATCGGTCGATGTCCTTGTCGTAGCCTGCTAGAATGACTACGAGTCTTTGCGCGAACTTTGGCTTGGTGAGGCAGTCAACCAGCTCATCCATCGCCTCAGTGGCGAATCCACCTTCCGCGAGGCGATAGGCCTCGTCGATGAAGAGAACCTTGCCCATAGCCTTCTCCATAAGCTTCTGCACCTTTGGCCCAGTCTGACCTACATACTGTCCGATTAGATCGGTAGCAGAACATTCTTCCACGCTGGCCTGGCTGAGAAAGCCCATATCGTAGAAGATCTTGCCCATCTTTGCAGCCGTGGTAGTTTTGCCAGTCCCCGGAGGTCCCTTGAAAAGGAAGTTGAAAGGTAGCTGTTCTCGAGCATCCATATCGAGAGCTTTCAGGGTCGCAGCGGTGTTTTGATAACCCTGGAACTGTTTAACAAGCTCCTCACATCCTACCACGTCTTGGAAGAGAGCAGAAATCTCGGTGGCTGCACGTTCACCACGGTCAAAATCTGGGTCGAAGTCAATGGCTTCAAATGTGCCAAATTGCTTTACTTTCCCAGAAGACTTGTGTTTCTGGTGTAAAGCCTTTGCGCGATCCAGGATAATGTCGACTTCGCCTGCGTTGCCGAAGTTTGGGCGGTTGCGCGCACGTTGTACGACTTCCATGGCGACCTGGAAAAAGGTATGTTAGCACGAGTCGGCATGTCGCCTGATCTTGGACTCTACCTTCTTAGCTTGATCCGTAGCATCAAAACCGATACCCTTGAGCTTGGAGTCAAAAATTTGACGAATCTCAGTGTCGTTGAAATCTTCAAAGACGAACGCAGACTCTAGTGGAAACCGTCTCGCAAGGCCAGGATTGACGTCCCGAAACATCTCTTCCATTTGGTCCTTGTATCCCAACAAGAGTACGCATCGGTCTTCACCTGCAGTGCTCTGGACTTCCGCAACGATGGTGTCAATAACTGCAGCTTTGTAGGGATCACCAGCAGCACCACTAGCCAACATGTAAGCCTCATCAACAATGAGAACTTTGCCGATAGTGGACGCCAAGATGGCTTTCGTGTTAGCTTCGGAGCCTCCTAGAACACTACCAACAAAGTCCGCTGGGCTTTTCACGACGACTTCTCCGTTAGAAAGAAGCCCAATATCGGCCAGAATGCGCCCATAAAGCTTTGCTACAGTAGTCTTGCCTGTTCCTGGGGAGCCGATGAAGCAGCGATTAAGCGAGTACTGGATAATAGGCTTCTCTTGCGTTTCGAGCTGGTAGTTCGTCTGTATCCCGTCAAGAAGAACTTGTACAGACTCCTTGACTGATGACAAGCCGGTAAGCTTCTGCAGCTTCGTCCAGGTAGCGTGATTCTTGAGCACTGACGAAGGTTCTGGTCCAATCAAATCCTCCTTCGTGAGAAAATGGTCATTCGGCATCTTGCCAGCTCGTCTCTCTTTCCGCAGTCGCCTTGCCTGACGCTCGGTGATCTGTGCGATCTTGTTCTGGACTTCACGGGCGTTACCGAAGCCATCACGTCCCCGGCCCCGGCTGATGCGCCTAGCAGTGATACGCACGTAGAGTCCGTTCATACCGCCTTCAATCTTCATGCGCCCGCGATACTTTTTGTCGATGTACTGGCAGAAGATTTGTTGCAACTCGCGGTCTTCGTAGTCTTGGAACTCCATTCGTATTGGTATACGGCTTGGGATGCCTGGATTGTGAGCGAAGAAGGCTTCCATCTGCTTGTGGTAGCCCGCCAGTACAAAGACAACTTTGCCGGTCAAGTTCTCAATCTCTGCAAGCAGGTAGTCTAATACTGCTTTACCACCAGGGCTGTTCCCAGATACCAATTGATATGCTTCGTCAATAAAGAACACGCCGCCACCTTCTTCGAGGATCTTATCGATCGAGGCTTTGCAAGCGGACACGCCGTCATTTGCGAGAGCTGATCCGGAGCTCTCAATGAAATGATCACCCGGCAGAGCTCCTACTTCGGCCAGGAACCTCGAGTAGTACCTAGCCACTGTTGTTTTTCCTGTTCCAGGGTTTCCCAGGAGGGCAGCACCAAAGCGCTCTGCATTAAGCGATACCCCTTGGCGCACCACCGTATCCACTTTGGCCTTAATCGCGAGGAATTGTTGCTTGACGGACTCAAGTCCTATCATGGGTACCAGGGAATCTAGAGCTTTATTTTCAGCACCCTCATATCTCTTTTGCCACTCCCAATCATCCCTGGCTTCGCTCTTGTCCCAACTGGGCTGCTCCTGGTCTCGATCTGGCGATGTAGGTATGGCGTTAGCTGCAGTCTCGTCGCGGTGAGGAGAAGCCGCGTTGTGCGATGCAGAATCCCTCCGTAGCCCTGGATCGCCGGTCGACGGCGACGCTGTTGTTTCGGATGCTGGAGACGTTGAAAGTGGTTGCTTTCTGGTACTTTTGATCTTCTCCTGCAGATTGCGAAGATCTTGCTTTTTCTGTTCGAGCGCTTGCTGCCGGTCTCTGTCCTCTGCCTGCTCTTTCAGCACACGCTTGTGGTGCTGGATCTCTTCGTCGATCTCAACTAGTCGTGCCTTATACGCGCGTTGCTTTGCCTCTCGCTCTTCGTTTAGCTCGTGTTCTCGTTGACGCTTCTTCTCTTGCGCTCTCACTTCAGCTTCACACTTGTGGCAATGTACCGCGGCTTTCACATGACACCTTCTTGAAGTCTTATGATTGCTGGGACAAGTCGAAGAGATGATGACTTTGCAATCCATACGCGAGTGATCCTGTAACTGATGGCATCGGTGGGGGCAAGCATGAAGGCCGCAGTTGAGTATCTTGCCACATGGTTCAGAGCAACCGCCATCAGGGCATACCGTATCAAAGTGCTCTTTCTCGGTTAAGAGAGCAGTCTTTTCTGGATGTTGCTCGCATTTGATAGGGAAACCGTCGTAAACGTGGCCATCTCGCTTCAACTGATCCATGAGCGGTACCCATACTTCCTTGCCTTTGTGACTATTCATGAAAGTGTTTGCATTACCTATCATGATCAAAGCATTCCGTGCTCGTGAAAGTAACACATTGACACGCTGAGGAGAAGACATGAAACCGATGTCCCCGGTTTCGTTACTTCGTGTGAGACATGCGATGACGATATCGCTCTCTTCACCTTGATAGTTGTCGATAGTTGATATGCGAAGCTTGCGCTTGGATATGTTTGCACTAGCTGGTGTGACCAGACCTGCTTGAATCAACTCATGAGAATCCAAGTCGTTCAAAATGGGATCGTTCTCCTTTGATAAAGTGTTCACTAGCAGGTATAGCTGGCCCAGGTAAGGTGTCAGTACCACGATGTCTTCCGTCCCATAGCCCTGCTGACCAAGATATCGCACACATTTCAGCACCATGTCAGCTTCATACAAGTTCTCCTTACTGGAATTCGCGCCGCCATCACGGCGGTCGGCAATCTTGATTGCGTTGAGCTCAGGACGTGAATGTGACACGAAGATGACGTTGCTCTGGAAGCCGCGTAGATCCGGTCGACCCTGAGTCTTCTCAGCATCTTTCAACTCCGGATAAGTGAGTGATCTGACGAGAGATGAGATCTCGGGGCGCATACGATGCTGCTTGCGAAGGGTGGTATGAGGGACTCCACTAAGCACCAGACGTTCGAACAGGGAAACATCGAGATCGTACCCATCTCCTCTCTCTACAGTCAAGGCATAGTTGTTGACTTTAGGCCGTAGCTGCTTGTGATCACCGATCAGCACGAGTTGCTTCGTGGTCGGAGTTAAAGCTGTAAGTATATGGCTTTCCAAAATCTCTCCAGCTTCTTCCACCAGAACTATGCCAGGTGACGCCTTACGAATATCGTCGTTGTACATGGCAGCTGCCGTCGTAGTGCACCCTATGATTCGTTTCTGACCAAGGACGTGGAAGTTCTTCTCGCGAAACAATCGATCGATCTGGGCACGACACTTGTTGTACTTATCGGCAAGCACACTAATTTCAGCGACTCGTTCTTCAAGGATGGTCTTGTTCCACTGCGCCTGAAGATCACATCGGATCTGTGGCGGGACATTCCAAACGTGAGGATAGGTCTGCATCGTGTGGCTCGAAAAGACGCCCGCGTCTTCACCTTTGAGCCATCTCTTGACTAGATAGTACTCATCGATGCGCCTATTGTTTTTCCCCATCATCGTCATGCCATCTTGGTTTTCAGGCACGACGAATGCATCGAAGTATTCTGAATCATCAGAGAACTCCAAGAAATCGAGAAGCATTCGTTCACTGAGCCGCGTAGAAGCAAAGGATGCCATCCTTGTGACTAGCGCGTCATGATAAGACTCAGCTTCCACCTTTTGGTCTTGAATTGAAGTCCATGTTTGCGCAGTCATTTTGTAGTTGTTCGGCTGTTCTCTGATGCTGAGTGCACGAGTATTGGCATTCGATTTCGATCCTAGTCGCACAATCGAACTAGCCGGGATGCCAGCCTTTTGGATGTCTTCTAAGAATTGGTCCAGAGCATGATTCGTGTATGTGAGTATGAGCATTTTCTCCTTCGTCTGATCGTGTAATATCTTTGCGATGAGTGCGCCGATGAAACTTTTACCAGTTCCTGGTGGGCCTTGAATAAGGCTAACCTTCTTCAGTAGACCAGTCAACAGAGAATCTGCCTGGGCTTGATCCAGTTTGATGGAGTGACTACTTCCAATGATGTCTTGAAGGTCTTCTTCCCAATGGTCACAGATGGCATTGATGGTCTTGGTCGGTTGGATACCAGAGACTGTTTCAGCGGAATTTGGAGTGAGGCTGAGGAGCTGATCCTCCAGTGGCAGCTCGGTCAAGGACTGGAGACGTTTGAGAATAGGTTCATACGCAAAAACCGCGGTATCCACTTGCACAAAGCTGAGGTCCGCTGCGAGCTTACATGTCATTAGCACTTTGCCAAACGAGCTAGCGTCGGCTACACGCAGCACGACGATAGCAGGTTGCTGAGCAAGAAGGTCTTCATCACGGTCTACAGTTGCAAATGCGACAATATTGCCATTGCTAATGAGGCAACCGAGTGACTGGTGTTTCAGGACGTTCCTGTTGTCGGCGAGGTACTTCTTGCGAGCAGCGCCCTTGACATTGCGTAGCTGTGGAATGTCGTCTGGGCAGGAGAGTTTTAGCGAGCAAGGCTTGCGTTTCGTTTCCGGTCCGCAGTCGATACCAGCATACTTCAGGTGCTCGAGGATTATCTTCCGTCGTCCTTTCTTCTGACCACTAGCGATCTGAAAATCGTTGCGCAGTTCGCCCAAGAGATCTTCACGAAGCAGGCGAAACTGGTTGTCAATATGAGTCAGCCCACGACTCTCCAATGGGGCAGACGCGATAGAATCTGCGCGTCTGTAGAACGGATGTTCGGAGCATGCGAACTCGTCTGGCGTTGGTAGGAGCTTGATCTTATGGATCTGAGTAAAGTCGTTGTCGTGTCGCCCGCCCGGGCCATCGGCGGAATCATCGGACGTGCTGTCTAGGACGTGTTTGATCTTCTGACCGATATTGCGGACATCTAGGGAGTTCGAGTTGATGAATGATCCATTGTTAGTGACACGCTCTGCAATGTCGCGCACGTCTGGGATGTCCTCCGAGCGGCTGTATAGCAGCTCCAGTAAGAGCCACGCGAAGGCACGCGTGGCATCGCTGGAAAGCACATGAGCAATGTGTGCCTCAACGAGTGTGTTCCAAAATGTAGGTGGTTGTACAATTTGTTCGAGGACGCGTTGCAGAAACTGGCCACTGTAGAGTTGCTTGACCGATGGCTCGGCGAGTCGGAGGATGACGGATGTCGCCAAGCCGTTGAGAAACGTGCTCTCACGTGTCAACCTAAATGCGACAGAGACCGCCGCTAACCCTGCCGGAGACGCAATCAGGCGCTCCACACACTTCGAAGCGTCCTCTTGAGAATAGAATGCCTCCAAAAACCGATTACCATCGCCCACCGTCTTGATGTCGCGATTGCCGTGAATGACGGCGTTGAAGAGCTTCGTCAACCCCGCGGCTCGCTTGGCTGTCGCCTCTTGGTCCGCCATATGTAAAGCTCGTATCGTGTAAAGTGTCACTTGTCAAGAAAGGCTGAGATCTGCCAATATTTGAGGATTCTACGAGGGAGATGTTTGGCCTTTTTGAGCTTTCAAAATGGATAAAAAGGATGTGACACTAAACCGCAGCTCATGCGTGACGATTCTCTGATAACGGGCTGTGCGAATGATTGGAAACCAGTCGCAGTTGATGTGCAGAAAAACAATAAACCTTGTTTGCCTGCATAGTCTGGTGAGTTCTGGACGAATCGAGGCCTACCAGGCATGCATTGTGCGACCTGCAGGTTGAGCAAACTACGCCACATGAACTCAGCCTTGTTTCAGGCATCATCGCCTACTTGAAGTCGGCGTATCGCCTTCTATTCAGCGCAATACTGCGCTTGAAATCCTCGATTCCTGTTTCCATCTAACACAGTGTCACAACATCATCCATGGCTTCATATCCAGGCAGCGACAGCAGAGGTGGCTTTGCTCCACGGAGAGGGCGAGGCCGTGGTGGAAGAGTCCCGTTCTTTGCGAAGCCCAAGGAACAGGTGAAACCTGATCTTGAGAGACATCCGCTTGGAGACCTTATCAAGGAGTTTCGCAATTCGGATCTGAGCTTGAAACCCGCAGCTCTAGCAGAGATATCCGATTGCCAGTATGTAGCATCCTACAATTGGCTCAACGGCAAAGTACCCACCATTGTCATTCCAGGTGGGCTCTTTCTCGCAATTGGCAGGCCGAGTTAACAGTCATAGGAAAACCTCCTCAGTGGACACCACTTCCTACACCACGGCGTCTGCCAGAGGACTATGGGCAATACTTTCGTGACCCCAACGCCGCTATGTATCCCGAATATCCAATGGCACCCGTAGTGCGTGCTATTATTGAGACCAACCCTGAATTCAACTCTGCGAGCACCGATCTCTTCGCTTGTGGAAGCACCCTTGGCAACCTCCTCCGCTTCGCTCGGGGTGTCGACAAAGCTTTCCGTTTCAACATCGAGGTCGTCGGCGAGACCGTCTTCTTCGTACGAAAAGAGAATGACCCTAAAGAAGTTATCAAAGACGTTAGAGGCTATGGTCATACCTTTCCAGAGGCATACACCACATGGGAGCAGAGCGTTAAAGGCTCCGAAACCCACCAACGCATCATACGATATGAGTTCGGCGGCTTGGAGTGCCTCGTGCGGTTCGAGAGTGACGGCTATATTGAAACGGCCGGAGCAGTCAATGATGCTACGCATTCAGAGAGCGCCAAAGACCCCGATGACCTTCTGGCAGCACTCCAAGACACATCGATCAGCAGGCCATCAGACTTCATGATAAGCACACATGATGCTTTGACTGTCAAACAGGGTGGAACCACGGTGCTGCAAGACGTCATTTTCGATCTGAAGACGCGCTCAGGGAAGTACAAGAAAGACATAGACATGAGCGACATCCACCCAGCGCTCTGGATCAAACAGATATCCAACTTCATCGTCGCCTATCACAACGGTGCTGGACTTTTCGAAGACATCCGAGTGCAAAATGTCAAGAACGATGTGCAGGCCTGGGCCAAAGATAACGAAGAAGGCATCCGCCGCTTTGCCACACTTCTAGATACGATCGTTAAAATCGCTAGAAGTAACGCAGGCAAGTTGCTCGAGGTGTATTGCCCTGGGGCGGACCGCTTGGAGGTCCGGTTTCAGTATGGCAAGGGTGTGCACGCCTTGCCTGCAGACCTGGCAGACCGCTGGGAGAAGACTTGTATTGATGTCGTCTCTACGCAAGATGATGAATCCGATCAGTTCAGGTTTAGCGATGGGGGTATCGGTCTAGGAGATACGTACGAATTCAACACTGGCTCTGACGATTCCGGATCGGAGCCAGACTACACTGCTTGTTCCGCTCACGATTGTGGCTACTGTGGCAGGTGCACGTATTGAGAATTGTAGGCTAAATCACAGGCACGGTTTATGGAAAGCAAACAGCTAGAGCGCAATTTATTGTAGTTCTTATGAAAAGTTTTTATTCCGTTCATTTGGAACCTTGTTAGCGGCTAGTGCTAGCCTTTTGGTTCAATCTCTGATTATAGCGTCTACTTCTAATTCTTTTCTGGAGGCTGCTCATATTCGATGAAAAGCTGTCATCAAGGTGGCCGTCTTGCTCCGACTAGCCTACAAGCGGCACTTGGGACCCATACTTCCTTAACCTTGCGGGGATTTGTCACAGGACCGTAACTACATAGTTTCCATAGTGGTCTTCTTCCTGGAAGAGTTGAGGGTCAAGTGGCTGTCGATAGGCCTCGAACCGCTGCTGAACTGTGTGGACATCCATCTCGCTGTCGCCTCGTATCTCAGCCTCCATAATACCCACTCGTCGATATACCCCGCGATCTGCTCCAGGTGATTGATGTAACAGAAGACCCATAACGGTACCTTCTTGACAGTAGTTCTCATTCTTGATCGGCTTTACGTAACACAGTATCGGCATGATAAGAATGTTTCCAAGGAATGCCTTCGCCCGGTTATGCTGTGTCCGCTCGTCTGGAGTAGACGGCCGACGTGTTGAAGATGATGTATCCGTTCCGACATTGCTAAGCCCGCCAGTAATATCAGCTCCCTGCACCAACGAATCCTCTTGATACTGCGGAGCAGCTTCAGGGTCTTCTGGAGTAGATGGTCGAGTCATGTCGGCCAAGCATTCTTCAACGGTCGAGTCGAACCATCCGTCTTGATACCATGTGAACATGAAACCCTCTTTATCCGAACCTAAGATGAAAAAGTACCGAGGACCCTCATCTTCCCAACTTGATGAGTAGGCAAATTTACTTGGACGTGGTAGAAGAGGCCCGGAAAGTTTTAGCCCTGACGGAGGAACAAAGCAGATGTTACAGATACGTTGCATCGTAGCTTGTTGTAGACAAGTGTCCCAAAGCACGCTTTTTCCCCGTCCCAGCCATGACCAACTTGGCGAGCCGTTCCATGTTGGCACGATTTTAGATTCCGGGGACTGTTCAAAACGATTAGGTTCAAAGAAGAGTATTCCACGATGGATGTCGTTGGTCCATAATCCAAATATGCTTCTATCCTCGAGACCTTTCGCGAATTCATCAGTGATTCCTGCCAAGGCAGGTAGCTGGTCCTCAGCAAATGTGAGATGACGATTCGAGTAGTCTGCTAGAACGTCGTACCAGGCGCTGTATAGGGAAGCCTGGGCTTGGTCAGTCTGCGCAAGCGGCTTTAGGTTCCTAGTTGACAAACTGAAACTAACATCATTGTAAGGTATATTCTCAAGTCTGAACATCCAACTTTTGTCGTTCATAGCGGTTTGAAATGGCTTTTCCAAAGGAGTATTCGCCCATCCGCGAGGCCAAACTTCATTCGCGACTGTACATTTACACTCCCAGTAGACCTGTTCATCCTTAAAGTGTATAGTTCGGTTTGACTACCAATCAGAATATGGACGTGATCGTATGTCGATAAGGGCACTTACAAGTAATTGTTCTTGCAGTGTCCAGGCCCGAGTGAATATTGGGCTTCTTCTTATCTCTCCCCACGGGTGACTAGCCATCACGTAATAGATTGCCTGTGTGTCATTCTGGGCAGTTGAAAATCCAGTCATCGGGAACCGAGAATGAGGATACACTTTCACTGGAACTGAATCAATGTGACGCTCGTGTGAAAAGAACCCTTGTACTCCGTCAGGGAAGCCAGAAGCCGAGATGGTACAACTTGCGTTTTTGTACACTCCATACATGGAAAGCGATTCCTGCTTCCAGTCTTCAGGATCATCCTGTACAATACAAAGAGAATCGATCCAGATGTATTGGAAACCCAACTCCATAGTCGTAAAGAGAGCGTCTTGGAAGGTTCTGGATAGGCTGTTTATGGGAATCGACAGTTCAAAAGAATTGAGATTCGTGCGCGTCGTGGTCAAGAACTTGGTATCGCCCCAACAATGGGAGAGTGTAATGTATGGTGTTTGTAGGGGAAGTGAATCCCCTCGACAGAGTCTTGCAGACACTTTGGAGCTTGTACCATCTGACTCGACGTATACAAGTCTAGTTGGGAGCTTTCTGCTATTGATAGGCGATCGACATTGACTGTGCTTTGAGAAACATTCGTTCATCCATTTTCTCACCAAAGAGAACGTCTGTTCCGATTTTGTTGATGGATCCAACTCTGAGCAGAAACTCTCTGCAATTTGCGCTGGGTTTATCAGTTACTAACTTCAAATACAAAGAAGCATTTACCTCCAATGGCTGGCTCCAGCAGCCAGAAAGAAGTTACTGATGATATGTTATCCGCTCTATCATAGACCATGATCCACAAATTGTATTCCAGCACGCCGCGTGCGCGGTCCTCGTGCCATGTGTGGTTCCACACATACGTTGTATAATGAACAGTGTGAGATACCTGGCTCCCATCAGGTCTAGGGGATCTCAAATCTCTTCAAATCCAGTTGCAAATATAGCAACCCTGTTCTACTGCTCGAGAGAATTCCTTAACGTTACTATGATACCCTTTCTCTTCTCTGCTCTTATCCGGTCCTGCTGCAACAATGCCTTGACATGTGGCACACAATCTATCTCCCGACATTTTCGCTAAGCGGGTAGATAACGACGACTAATGCAACATCTGTTTTGTCGTCGCGAGCGATGATGCGTGCATCTCCGATGGCGATTCCGTCGAGTAGTTGACCAGCGAGTGAATGGAGAAACCACGGAGTAATTGGCTCGCTAGGGTGCGCCAGTATGATTGCTCTAAAATGCGCCAAATTCGTGTCAGGTCCAGATTTTCTGATGGTTTGCGAACATGTGTTTTGGGTTGGCGATATGACGGACGCGGAAAGAGGACAGCTGAGCCGAAGCGGGGCAGGGCCAGTGACGTCAAGGCAAGGCCGCCCATACAGCATGGGTAGCTCAACAAAGCTATTTATACCAACGCTATCACGAGTCAACACATCATCCGAAACTGCACGACTCTCTTTAAGCAGGCACCATCTTGATGTGACATTAAGCCCATTTCCAATTAGTTTCCGGCCACCAAAGTCATGTCCCAAAATTCCTTTCCACCTACACAAATGCAAGCATGGAAACAATGATAGCCACATAGCACGTCCAAAGCGCACTGCGTGTTTCCTCTTGAGACATCTAATAGTTCGTGGTTATCATGCTTGCATTGATTGTCCTTGCGATCGCCATCATCGTGCGTCCGCCACGCGCAGGTACCAGAAAGAGCCTCAGTGCAACGTAATTTGTGTTCCTATAGCAAGCGCTGATTGATAATCCAATTCTTTTTCCCTACTACTATATGGTTCCTGTAAGAAATATTCGATGATACTAGTTCCCGTCCCTTATCATCACACACACTATGATATACGGTGTCTTTGTCTTTGTCAATTAGGATAGTTCCAGCTCTTCCTAGCGATACGGATACATTCACGGCGAACAGATAATGCGCAAAGCTTGAAAACAGATACTGAGAGTCTGTACGTACATTCCGGCGAAACGAAGTTGTCGTTGAACTATTACCTTCCGAGCGATGCAATGGTTTTACCACCAAACATAAAATATCTCGTCTCTTTTCACATTCGTCCCACAGAGGTAAGTCCCTTGCGTACATTGCTGCAGCCTTGTGATACAGCTGCTCGTCTCACTGCATGCAGTATTCGAAGGGTACGACGTACATGATATGGCGGCGGATATCGTACACATGACGGTTTGTCTGTTATCGCGGTCTTAGCATCCACAAAAGTTGAGGGGCTGTCATGAAAGTTCTTGTTTACCAGATTGAGGCCTGTTCACCCGCGTGTCAATCTCCCCCGACACCTCGTCACTCCGTCACTCCACCATTCCGACTCTCTTGTCCTCCGCACGGTGCTTTTAGTGCTCGAACATCTCTGTTACATCAACTGTAGTTCAGTCTCTAGAGTTCGTTCCGTTCCTCTGTGGCGTTTGCAGACAGTCTGTATAGCGCTATCTACATTTGGTCGCCTTGCTTGAACAATCTGGCCGACAGAGGCATTGTTGGATTTAGCCTCTTGTAGGCGGTGCTTGTTCCCTACAGCCCTTTATGTATTGCCAATCTGTCGTATGCTGATAGTGAACATAGACCACGAGGTTTCGTCCGGAGTTCCCATTCTTTCTTGCAGCTTCGCAAGCTGGGTGCGCCCAAGTACTTCGCCAATGTCGATCCTCACAGCCAGCCTTTGGCGCGCCACAAGATCGTGTCAACGCATGAACCTTCCGGTCGCAAGACGCTACATGTTCGCAATTACCTGCATCATATCGAGAAATCGGATGGTACACCGCTACCGGAGGAAGAGAACGCGGCGCTGATGGAGAAACTGATAGGTCATGTAACACGACCTGAGAACGTGCTCAGGCTGGGGTGGTACGACAACGGGGACCTGATCGCATGGGATAACATGTCGACACTGCATCGTGCTACGGGAGGTAGCTACGAGGGCAAGTTCACGCGCGGCATGCGCAGAACGACTGTGAAAGATGATAGCCCGGAGGGTTGGGGTGTCAACTCGACTGGAAAGGTTCTTGCAACTGACACCGTCAATCTCTCGAGCCTGAACTATCTCGCAAGGTAGTGCAGTCGTCCATTCTTCACGTGCATGAGAGTCTTGTTTCATCTCCGTGGTTGAATCTGCAATATGAAATATCGTCACTACATCATATGACCAGAGTACTAGTTGTCATGAATATATGTATTATGTAATAGAAGGCCGGGTATCAGCGTATACATCCTAATATCGTACAGCATCAAAACGAAGACCGAAAGACGCTCCAACATATGCTATGCCACAAAGGAAACAAGAAAAATACAACCAAAAGAGATCCAAAGAGTGTGCTCAAGACCGAAACCGGAGAACGAACAAACAAAAAAACCGAAGCTGGTATACACAAGAAAATAGCATCTCCACGCACGTGTTTCACCAACATCAAGATCATCACAATCCATCCATCATCCTCGTCAAAGCCAACCAATCCGCCAGCTCCTCCCCACTACTCTCCCTCTGGCCCGCAATCTCCCTCGCCCTCAGTTCCGGGCTGCTCAACTTCTCATTGACCTTTTCTAGATCCAAAATGCCCATTATACTACTTCGCTTCTCACTCAGCCCGCTGTCCACGCGTGCCGCAGTCGTGCGGCGCTGGATCGTAGCTGGTAGTGCGACGACGGGTCGTGGATCCATCATATTGTTGAACTCTGTGCTGAAGAAGTCGGGGCTAGCGAGGATATGAGGGGAGGGAATAGCGATGGGTCGGACGGGCGGTTCGAGGTTATTACTTTGCTGTTGCTTCGAGGGGGGTGGCGTGTTGATGCGGAGACGGAAGAGAGAGGCGTGTCTTGGCTTTGGTAGATTGTCGAGAGGGGGAGGTGCAGATTTGGATTTGTTGAAGAGAGACGAGGCTTTTCGAGATAGGAAAGACGATTTTCGGGCAGTAGGGAGTGGTGGTGATGTGGGCATTGGGGCTGGTAGTGTAGGTTGTTCGCGTAGCGGTTTTGCGGAAGCTTCTTCGTTGGCTTTCAGGATGCGAGCTTCTGCTTCTAGCTCTCGGTGTAACTTTGCTTTTGCTTCTTCTTCCTTCAATTGCTGCATCTTCGCTTCGTATGCTGCGATTGCAGCGGCTTGTTTTAGTTGATCTTCTTCAGCTGCCTGTTCCTTCTCTTCCGCGGCTTTGAGCATGTCTACTATTAAGCTCTTCTCTCCTTCAGGGAGATCTTCGGCTACGCAGGAGACCGGTGTCAAATCTTTCGCGTTCTTTACGTTCGCTTTGGCGCCTTCATGCAGCAGAGAGGCAATGATCTTATCACTTCCGCCAGCCGCTGCCGCATGCAGAGGGCTGTTCTGCTCCACGTCAAGCATGTCAAGCTTAGCGCCGTGACGAAGCAATGAGTTGAGGATTTCCCAATCCCCGCGTTCAGCAGCCATGTGAAGTGGTGTTCTTCCATCCAGGTCGACGCTGTTCACCTCAGCTCCATGGAGCAAGAACTCTTGTACCACGTCGAAGCGATTCGCCTTGACTGCCGAGTGCAACGGCAACCGACCGTTGGAAAATGCGGACGCGACTGTCAGTTGTGCGCCCTTCGCGAGCAACAGGCTTATCACGTCCAAAGCGATTTCAGAGTACTGTTCAAGCAGGAATGTGAGAGGATGCTGGGTCAAGACTATACTCTGCTTCGAAGTCGATGCTGACTGTGCCGATGGTGAGCTCCGTGGTATGCACGCATTCGGATTAGCGCCCGCATTCAAGACAACGCATAGAGTTTCTAGCACGTAGTCCTCTGGCATCGGTGGTGTAAGTGTAATGTGTCGGAGGAGAGCCCACAGTAACGACACACCCAAAGCCGATCTGGGTAAGGCATTAACGTCTAGGCCCATTGCAATCATGTGTTCGAGATCCTTGACAGGTAACGTGGTAGAGAAAGCCGAGACCTCCGCTACAGGGTTGCTTGGCCGTCTTCGCAGTACTCCTGCGCGCTTGGTCCACTCGTACTCTGCAAAGAGCTTCAGAATCTGCTTGTCAGCCTCAACAGTAGGCTGCAACTGGCTGGCTCCGGGTATCCAATCCTGGAGATCGAAAGTAGCGCCATGCTTAAGCAATGCATTGACGAAGACAGGCTTGCCCATCGTCACGGCGTAGGATAACGCATCCTGCTTCTTGTGATCCTCGTGGTTGACGCAGTTCCGACTCGCTTTTCGGTCCTGCTTCTGTACCAGGAGAGCTTCAACCACGGGCAGGCCGTCCTCTGGAAGCGCCTTGATTGCAAGAATGAGCGGCGTGGCACCCGATCGCTCGCGCGTAGTCCTGCTGACACCACGATCACAGAATGGGCCAACAATGGCAGCAATGTCTCTCCAGGTTGCTGGCGCTTTAGGTGTGCTTTGAGCAATTAGGTGCAGAGGGCTCATACCATCCTCATCCCAGGAATTGATGCTTGGTGGTATCGTGAGAAGTGGTACAATAGACCATTGCTGATGCTTCACGGCAAGAAGAAGCGGCGTGTTCTTGTCCTTGTCGCCAATGGCGGTATTTGCGCGAGCTCGGAGTAATAACTGCACGGTCTTCTCTAGGCCATTCATAGCTGCGAGATGTAGAGCTGTTTGTCCGTTGGCGTTGGTCCTGCGTATGTCGGATGCTTTGACTAAAGACTCCAGGTCTGGCTCTTTGTCCTTCTTGCCGTTCGCAGTAGCATTGAGCAAAGGCGTGAGGTCGTCAGCATCGGTCAGGTTGGGGTTCGCTTTGTGCCTCAGTAGCAACTCTGTGCAGGATCTACTGTGAGTAGCAAGATGTAAAGGTGTATCGCCGTCTTGGTCTCGCGCATTGATCTCCGCGCCAGCATCAATAAGCAGTTTTGCGATCTTGGTGTTGCTGAAACGTGTAGACACGGCATGATGAAGCAGTGTCTTGCCATCTGGGTACGTTACAGTAGCATCAGCGCCTTGCTCTAGCAGCGCACCCAGGATGATGGACATTGACTCCTTTTCCTGCGCCAATGGGCTTTCGAAAGTGGCTTGGAGTACAGTAAGCCCCCTGCCATCACGGGCGGTAAGATCTGGGGTACGTTTGAGAAGCGCAGTAATCACTGGTGCTCCGGCGCATTCTAGTGCCACGAAGATGGGTCGGAGACCGTTTGCTGCCTCTCGATCTGGATCCGAGCCCTTCTCTAGGAACATCTCCACCAAGCTGGCGTCATTCCTCTTGATTGCTTCCACGAGAACGTTAGATTCTGCACCGCAGGCTGCGGTGAAGATGTCGGCGATGAGGTCGTTGCCCATCGAGAAACGGCCTTGCGTCTTCTGTACATGCTTGAGCAGCATTTCCCTCTCTTTCCCAAGTTTGTTGCGCTTGCCATGTGCGGCGTTGATAATCGCCACGGCGCCTTGGATGTTGTTGGCTTTTAGGGCAGCCTCTGCTGGCGTTTGGCTGTGGACGTTGAGTGCTTCATAACTAGCACCATGCTTGAGCAGCGTCGTGACGGTTGCTAGCGATCCGGATTTAGATGCGGCGTAGTGAAGAGGTGTCTCGCCGGATTGATTTGTCTTGGTCTCGAGATTGGGTCCATACGGAATAAGAAGTTCGATAAGATCACTACGACCGTTCTTGACAGCCAAGTGCAAGGCTGTCTCACCACCGTCCGTCATCGCAGCATCGACGTTTGCACCAGCATTCAGGAGTATCCTCGCGATACTGGCATGTCCATTGGCGATAGCGATGCACAGCGGTGGTATTCCGAAGCTAGTAACATCATCTGGCGATCCACCAGCTCGTAGAAAATGTGACAGTGCGGCTTCCCGTTGGTGGAAGACGGCATAGTATATGGGCGTCCAGTCCTTCGATGGCTCAAACGTCCCGTCGCCTTCTGGTAAACCTGCAGGCTTCCCAAACTTGCATCTCAAGATCTCAACAGACGTCTGCAATGTCGAACCCTTGCGTTTTAATGCCATCGGTCTCGTCGTATCCCTATCCAGATCCAGGTCGATATTGCGGGGAATTGGAGGCTCCATGTCGTTTGAGTACCTCGCGGAAAGACAACTGCAAGATGTGGATTTCATCATCCGCGGCCAGACATCCACACTTGATAAAGAACTACCAAGTTACCGAACAGTAGCGACAAAAGAAAATATGCAGGGTAGAGAAAAGCATTCGAGTACCCGCAGGGCAAAAGAAAGCTACCATGAGCGACAGGAGCTTGACAAGTACGCTCCCCACCATTCCCCTTCTTTTTCCAAATTGGACGAGCTGAAAGGGTCTCGCTCACCCACGAATCAAGACAATATCGTCGCGGTTGTCGTGCCATTTCGCCTTGCTTACCGCTAGAAGCCATGGTCGGACTACCAATGACGGGTGCCTTGTCGTGCTCCAAACCTAATAGCGCCTCCACTGCAGTCCTTGAGCGGGTCGCCAATTGCCTAAATCGGATCGAACAGATCACGTACGACTCGCGTCTTCGCGGGACGGTGCGTCGAGGACGATCACCACCAAGCGCATCCCTTGCAGCGCGCTTCATGTCAATCGCGTCAGGAAAAATCTTGGAGGCGCTGTATGTAAAGTTGTCTTTTCGCTTGGCTTTCTCGCGACGGTCCGCCAATTGCGAAGAGCGCTACTATGTATAGAGAAGCGAGGGCGCGATGCAGGTACAGCTCTGGAAGGCTGCAAGCCAATGCAGCGTGACAGCGATTAACACGACCCGAGACGTGCCAACAAGCAAAGTCGATGAAAGCAACGGAGGATGCGAGCCTTTCGCGCTCAAAGTCCGGGAGGAGTCGAGGCCGATCCTGCTTGCGGCGTTTCGCTAGCCGACCCACGTGTTTGTGGCTTGGATTGGCTCAGGGGTAATTGCCCTCCGTCACCTCGCTATTGCGCACCGTCGTCGCTGGCCAAGCGGACGGCGGCAATGCTACGGGTACATTGTTTCCGCAAAGATATTTACAAGAGCGGAGGCGTATATTGAGTGGAGATTGGACGAAAAGTCGAATTGCAATTGCGCTTATGCACGTGAGTTGCCGGGAGACTATTGTCGCTGTGAATAGCGGGAGATCGTCCGTCCACTCCGTATCACGGGGATGTCCGTACCACGGGGATGGAGACGCGAGGCTCTCCGAGGCTGCTACACCTAACTGTGTTGCGTTACCACGGCGTATTCGCAAGACCCAACGTCATACTTCATGCCTTCAACGCATAGCTTGAGTGCAACTCGGAAAAAGAAGCTTTATCAAAGTGGGAGCTGAGTACGCCCGATCATGTCGCAAAATGAATGTTTGATTCTTCGTTTGCTACAGCTGAGAAGATCATCTGAAAACCAAGTAAAAGAGTGTAAGAGGACGCAAAATGTGGCGTCCCAGAGCGCAGCAAGCAAAAGCAAATCAAGCCATCTTCCAGCAATCTGTATCTTCTTCCTCCGATCTGCACCATTCTCCTTTTACGGCGATTGGATCGCCTCTCCAAGAGCGCAGTTTCAAGTCCATGGACATGCGGCATCCCCGCAAATCTACACAGCCGACCACCACGCCTCAAAACTTCACACCCAACTTCCAGCCAACTTGGAGTGCGCGACTCCACACAAAGCAGAGCGATGCCACTATATAGCAAGCTGCAGTCCAGATGACCACACCCCAGTAGTGCCCACCTGTAGCCTGAATGATAGCCCCCGCGATAGGGATACCAGTGAGCGTACTGAAGCTGACAACAGTATAGCACGTAGCGTAGTATCTGCCGTACACATTCGTATCGCAGAGCTGGCCTACACAAACCGGCGTGAGGGAAATATTCGAGCCAGATGCGAAACCGAAGATGACTGCGTAAACAATAGAGAGAGCTTTTATAGCTATCGCCTCGGCCTCAGTGGTGGGGGTGAGGAGCGATGCGGGGAGCCAGAACACCAGTGATGTAGCTGAGCAGACTGCTAGTGCAGCTATCATGCTGTTAAAGCGCCCGAGCTTGTCGGCTAGGAGACCCGGCACCCAGCGACCGAGACAACTTCCTGCGTTGAAGATGGCGATGAGTTGGTATGAGAACGACGGGTTAAAGGCGCCGGTGCTGATCGCGAAGGTAGTGAGGTAAGTGATCGGGATGAAGAGCGCCCATTCCATCATGAATATGCCGACTGTGAGGAGAAAGTAGCTCTTTTGGCTGAAGATCCGGAAGC